>ERZ1031159.14-NODE-14-length-46249-cov-7.966035_pt1 | contig 46249 bp, 36 predicted proteins | sample MGYA00516706_ERZ1031159 | MGnify/ENA primary metagenome ERZ1031159 (study PRJEB33719, sample SAMN04262508) | wastewater metagenome | biome: rural village; feature: composting latrine chamber; material: composting feces with ash | place: El Salvador | collected... | reverse complement strand
ACAGCGACAGTGTCGTCGTGGATGTCGTGCATCAAGATGATGCCATCAGGGCGTGCTTCGTCAACAGCGCGCCGCACCACAATGTCTCCCCCGGGGTGCTGCCAGTCATTGGTGTCCACCGACCAAAGGATTGCCGGCAGCCCCGTCGTTGCCAGGGTGCGGTCGTTGAGGTCACCGTACGGTGGGCGCATAACCTTCACAGTCTGTCCGGTGGCTTCCGTGATGAGTTCGTTGGTGCGGTCGATTTGGCTGCGAATGCCCTCGTCGCTCACCGTGGTAAAAGCAGGATGATCCCAGGAGTGGTTGGCGATCTCGTTGCCCTCTGCAGCCGCGCGCGCCAGGATCTCTTCGTTGCCAGGAATGTTCTGTCCCAGCACAAAGAAGGTCGCAGCAGCGTGGTCTCGTTCAGCATAAACATCCAGAACGGAAGGAGTCAGGTAAGAGGGCCCATCGTCATACGTCACCGCGACACAGGGAACCAGGCCGCAGTCAACGTATTCCTCTCCAGAGGGAACAGGAGCCGGGCCCGACCACTCCAGATCCTGGGCGACAGCAGCGGAGATAGTCTGTCCAAGTGGCTCAAGCAGTTCCGTCGCGCGTGCAGCGGGAATCACAAGCGTGGTTGCCGCAGGGGTAAATGCGGGATTGCCGGAGCCGATCACGGCAATGAAGTTGCGATCGACCGTGACGACCATGTCGCCTTTGGCGTTGAACCCGACGTTGGACAGTGATTCCTTCAAATCTTGCAGAGTTTCTGCCGAGGGCGGGATCACTTCGTCCCCACTCATAGGTTGCTCTAGCTTCAAGAGTTCAAAGAGCGAGTCGTAGAGCACTGGGAGTGCGGAGTCCAATACCAGATCGCGGCCGCGGGCAACATCGCCAGTCGCGGTGTCTGTGTAGAGGACTTCGACGGCGTCGGAGACGACTTCGGTCGCGTTGCCTCTGACGAAACGCAGTCGCTCCCCAAAGACAGTTCCACTTGCCAGGATGGGCTCGCAGGCGATGGCCAGCTGGGTTTCCGCTCCGGGAGTCAGCGCAAGGTCGGGGTTGTCCAGGATCTCGCGTCCCGTAAGCGCCGTCGAACCGGCAATGCAACCGCGGTTCAGAAGTTCAGCATTCTGTGGCTGTGCTTCTGGCGAATAGGACAGATCACGCGTCTGGGCTTGTGCTTGCAGGTAGCTTCCAACCAGGTCACTGAGTGTGTCGTTGAAAGGCTGCTCACCTGGCAGGTAGGCCCAGCGAGCCTCCGAACCGGTTGAGGAGAGCGCGCGCTGACCGGAAAGCCCGGGGACTTCCAGATCCGCTGGGTGAACAAACGCTTCGCCGATCGTGATCTTGGGAGGGTTCTTCATGGGAGCAGCAGAGCCGCTCTGGCCTCCCCCACCGCTACTGGTACAACCAGCCAGCCCGAGAGAAAGCGCTACGCCGACAGCCGTTACAGCGAGAGCTGAACGGTGCCGAAACCCGCCAGATTCAAGGTTCGCTCGGAATCCGCGTGTTACAGCCATTTACTACCCCTAAGAAAGTGCTCCTAGTGGAAGTGTTGTCGTAACGGTTTGCGAGGTCAAGCTTTGTGATATGGCGAGTCTGTCTTCCCACAGGGCAGTGCAGGGGAGATGTCAGAAGTCACTTTCTGTCACGGCGTCTGGCATGTCCTCAAGCTGGGCTTCAACTTCCAGTCCTACCGCGCCTCCCGACTCTGCGACCCACTCCAGCTCTTCGGCATCTTCCATCTCGGCGACGCTGGCCTGTTCGGCGTCCTCAAGAACAACGCCGGGTTCGGCTCTCGGAGCGGTCCCAGCTGGTTTGGCTGGTTCGGGAGCAGCAAACTGCGCTTGGTAGAGCCGCGAGTAGGCCCCGTCAGGATCTTCCAGAAGTTCATCGTGGGTGCCCTGCTCCACCACGTCGCCGTTTTCCATCACCAGGATCACGTCAGCATCGCGAATAGTCGAAAGGCGGTGCGCAATAACGAAGGCAGTCCGCTCGCGGCGCAACTTATCCATTGCGTTTTGGACCAGAACTTCCGTGCGGGTGTCAACGGAAGAAGTCGCTTCGTCCAGGATCAGCATCTCGGGATCAGACATGAAGGCGCGGGCAATGGTGAGCAGTTGGCGTTCGCCTACGGAGAGCGCATCGCCCTCGTCGGAAATGATCGTTTCGTACCCCTCGGGGAGCTGACGGATCAGACGGTCGACGGAAGTCTCCTTCGCCGCGCGACGCACTTGTTCAGGCGTGGCCTCGGCGCTTCCGAAAGCGATGTTCTCTTCAATGGTTCCGTGGAATAGCCAGGTGTCTTGAAGAACCATGCCGATGTGCTTGCGCAACACATCCTTGTTTATGTTCCGGATATCAATCCCGTCCAGAAGGATGGCGCCGGAGTCCACCTCGTAGAAGCGCATCAACAGGTTGACCAGAGTCGTCTTGCCGGCTCCCGTAGGCCCGATGATGGCGACCATTTGGCCGGGCTCAACGGTTACCGAAAGGTCGCGAATAATCGGTTTCCCCGGGATGTAGGAGAACTTGACGTTCTTGAACTCGACTTTGCCCACTCCGTCAGGGATCTGGTCACCCGTGTCTGGCTCCATTTCCGGAGCGTCAAGGAAGTCGAAGACACGTTCGGCCGAGGCCAGCCCTGACTGAAGAAGGTTAGCCATGGAAGCCAGAGTCCCCACAGGTTGGGAGAACTGGCGTGAGTACTGGATGAAGGCTTGGATGCCGCCGACAGTCAGACGACCATTCGTGACCATGATTGCGCCACCAACAGCAACAACGACGTAGGACAGGTTCGACACCAGAGTCATCACGGGGTTGACCAAGTTAGAGATGAACTGGGCTTTGAACGATGCCCCACGTAGCGATTCGTTTTCCACCTTGAACTCGTGGTCGTAACGCTTCTGCAGGTTGAACAGGCTGACAACCTCATGCCCCGTGATGGTTTCTTCCACCACGCCGGAGACTTTGCCGGTCGCCTTCCATTGCTCACGGAAATTCGGTTGAGCCTTTTTCATGAGAATGATTGCCAGCACCGCACCGATGGGAATGATGATCAATGCCAGGAGCGTCAGGACCCATGACATCGACACCATCATGATGAGAATGCCAATGATGGTGAAAATCGCAGACAGCATCTGCGTGAGTGTTTGCTGCAGAGTCTGGGTCAGATTGTCGACGTCATTGGTGACGCGAGACAAGATGTCGCCGCGTGAGTGGCGATCCAGGTAGGAAAGAGGGAGCCTATCGATCTTTTTCTGGATGTCTTGACGGAGGCGCCAGCCAGTGTTCTGCACAACGATGCGCGCGATCTGTCCCGCACCCCAACCCAGGATCGCGGACCCCAGATAGATGCACAAGATGATCAAGAGGAGGTGGCCCAGGGCGGAGAAGTCGACCCCGCTCCCCGGAACGACGTTCATGGGCTCAAGCATGTCCGCCATGGTGCTGTCACCCTTGGCGCGAAGGCCCTTGATAATTTCAGCCTTCGTTGACCCTGCGGGAAGCTTCGATGAGATGTAACCGCTGTAGACGATGTTGGTGGCATCGCCCAGCAGACGTGGTGCCAGTACCGACAGGACCACGGAGGCGATTGATAGCAAAGAGATCGCGCCCAAAAGCCACTTGAATCGTGCAACCAGACGTGCAACTCGGCGCGCCGTCCCCTTGAAATCCGCTGCTTTCCCAGGGGCACCCATCCGGCCGTGAGGACCGCTCATGCTCTCTCCTCCACGGTTAGTTGAGACTCAACGATCTCTTGATACGTCGGATCGGATTCCAACAGTTCACTATGAGTGCCGCACGCAACGATCTTCCCTTGGTCAAGGACCAAGATGGCGTCAGCGTGGCGGATAGTGGCAACCCTTTGGGCGACGATCAGCACCGCGGCGTCGCCCACGTAGTTGCGCAGGGAGTTTCGGATCTTTGCGTCGGTTGCGTAGTCCAGCGCGCTGAAAGAGTCATCGAAGACGTATAGTTTTGCTTTGCGATACAGGGCACGTGCCATGGTTAGACGTTGCCGCTGGCCACCGGAAAAGTTCTTCCCGCCGGCCTCTACCTGCTCATCTAGGCCATCTTCTAATTCGGAGACAAACTCTGCAGCCTGCGCGCCTTCCAGGGCTCTTTGGACCGCTTCCTTTTGCTCCTCAGTTGGGAACTCTTCGCCAGAAACAGTGGAAGCCACAGTTCCAGAGAATAGGTATGCCGTCTGGGGAACAAAACCGATCTGTTCGCGCAACTCGAACAAGTCGACGTCGCAAGTGTTCACAGATTCCTGTCCGTTAGAGACGGTTATCGCTCCGGCGCTGGGATCCATCAGGCGGGGCAGCAAGTTCGCCAGTGTCGACTTCCCCGACCCTGTTGAACCGATAACAGCCGTTGTCGTTCCTGCGCGGAGCACAGTGTTGATGCCGTGGAGAACCGCTTCTTCCGCACCGGGGTACTGAACGGTGACATTGTCGAAGCGGAAGTCCAACGGCCCCTGTGGTAGCTTCTTTCGTTGGTCTGGCGAGGGCGGTGCTACCGAAGACTCCGTTGTGAGCACATGATTGACACGCCTGGCGGTGACAGTGGCGCGCGGCAGCATGAAGAACATCATCGATGCGGTCATCGTGGCGCCAAAAATCATGAATAGATAGGAGATATAGGCCAAAAGCGCACCGATCTCCATTTGTCCGGCGTCAACCAGACGGGCTCCGAACCAAACCACGGCCACTGACCCGGCGGAAGCAACCAATTGGAGGAACGGGAAAATCAGGGCAAAGACAGCCCCAATTCCCAGTGCCACTTGCCGCAGATTGGAGTTCGCGTCCTGGTACTTGTCATCGATTTCGTCTTGTTTGACGAACGCGCGGATGACGCGGATACCGCTGAGTTCTTCCCGCAAGACGGTGTTCATGGCGTCAAGGCGGTCTTGCTGAATGCGGAAGCGCGGGGCAAGCGAACGGTACGCCATAAAGATCGTCACCGCGATAATGGGGATGATGACCAAGAGAATGCCGCTGAGTTTAACGTTCATCTTCAGCGCCATGATTGCGCCGCCGATAGCCATAATCGGGGCAGCCATGATCAGGTTGAAGATCATCAGCGTGACCATTTGGATTTGCTGGATGTCGTTCGTGTTGCGGGTGATCAGGGAGGGAGCCCCAAAACGGTGGACCTCTTGGGAAGAGAAGCTCTGGACGTGGTCGAACACATGGCCGCGAAGATCCGCGCCCAGTCCCATCGCCAACTTGGCGCTCAAGTAAACGGCAAATCCGGAGGTAACGGCCTGGACCGCTGACACAGCCAGCATGATGCCACCCAGTTGCCAAACCTTGCCAACGTCACCTGTGACTACGCCCTCGTCGATAATCGAGGCATTTAAATCCGGGAGGAACAGCGCCGCAATTGTGGCGGTGAACTGTAGCGCTATGATCCCTGTTGCAGTCGCCTTGTGTTGACGAAGGTAGGGCCAGGTGACTTTCCAGAGCATATGATCCTTCTATTTATTCAGATTAGACATCCAGGGTAGTTCACCGCCTGGAGTGTCTTGCCCATTCCGCTCCGCGTAGCTTTTCGAGCTCCCTTCGCTCCTTCTTCGTCGGACGGCCTGCGCCTGGGGGCCTGTAACCGACGGGAGCGACAAACTTGGGTCGCGGTGGCGATGTATCAACGTAACACTTCTGCGCCTCGGGTGCGCCCAGGCGACGCGGAGGAAGGGAAACCACTTCAAGAATTCGGTCAAACCCCTGGATTCGGATGCGCACCACGTCGCCGGGAGTCACTTTGAACGAGGCCTTGACCGGAGTGCCGTTCACCCTCACATGTCCTGCGCGAGTTGCTCCTGTCGCTAAGGAACGCGAGCGAAATACGCGCACGTTCCAAAGCCACACGTCCACTCGCACTTTGTCGGGTCCCCTCTTTGGGTGCAGGTTTTAGCCGTCTTGACGCCAGGTGGGATAATCCTTCGCCCAGTATGCATACAGGGCTTGAGCCAGCCAACGGGTGTCATCCACGTGGCTCATTTCCCGCGCTGAGTGCATGGAAAGGAGCCCGATCCCAACGTCGATTGTGGTGACGCCAAGGGACGTTGACAGGCCGGGTCCAATTGTGGACCCGGAGCGGATGGAACTCTGGGAGACGAAGCTCTGCCACGGGACATCCGCGGCCGTACATACTTGCGCCCAGAGTGCTTGGCCGCGGGCCGAGGTTGCGTAGTGCTGGTCGGCGTCCAACTTCAAGATGGGCCCTCGTCCCATAACAGGGCGTGTGTCGGGGTCGTGCATCTCGGCATAGGACGGGTGCACTGAATGTGACGCGTCCGCTGAGAGCAGAGAAGTACGAGCCAGTAGACGTTCATAGCCTGCTACCCCCATGCCCATGCCCGCAGAGATGCGTTGCAGGGTGGAGGGAAGCATGGGGCCGTGAGCGCCCAAGGCGGTATTGGACCCAACTTCTTCGTTATCAAAGACAGCGAAAACAGGGACATGCTTGGCTTCAAATGGTTCTCCAGCAGACACGGCCCGGCCCACGCGCATCATTGCCCAAAGGGCGGCGAAGGTTGATGACAGGTTGTCTTGGCGCCCGGCGGCAACGAACTGGTCATGGGAGCCAAAGAGTCCCGGTGGTTGACTGGGATAGAGGAAAAGGTCGGAGCCCCCGATATCATCGGCGCTGTTCAGTCCCGCCGATTGCGCGACTAAGTCCAACACTTTCACGTCGGGGTCATCCACAGTCCACACGGGCTGCATGTGCTGTTGAGGGTCCAACTTCAGCCCCTCGGTGCGGAGCTCCCTGTGGAGATGGATAGCCAGTTGAGAAACGCGAGCTATTGGGCCGGTGCGCGCCAGGTGTTCAGCGCCCGTCTTATCCACAATCAGGCCGGCAACTAGTAGTTCCCGGTCCAACCAGGAGTTCATCAGGGGACCACCGTAAATCTCGGTGAGGATCTGCCCCCACCCGTCCGCGGTGGTTCGCTGTGGCGTCGGTTTGATCTTCAGTGCCGGTGAATCCGTGTGCGTACCGACAATCGAAAACCCGATTGGAGTCTGGGTCGGGATGATCCAGGCGATCAGGGAGCCCTCGTTCTTCAGGAGGTAGGCGCCCGGCTCGGTTGGCCATTCCTCGCCGCGTGAGAGGGCGACGAAACCAGATTCTTGCAAGTGGTGCGCTGCCTTGCTCGCCGCATGGTAGGGCGAGGGCGAATCATGGAGATAGGTCAGGTAATCAGCGGTGAAAGTCTCCTCGTCGATGCTGATAGAGCCATCGACGAGGCTCTCGTTTCGGGGGTTATCCGTGTCGGTACTCACAAGCTATAACGGTAGACGTTTGTCTCCCTGGGCACGAATCCGCAGCGGCGATAGAGGCGGTTGGCGGCTTCGCGGCTGGGGCGAGAAGTCAGGTCGATGTTCTTCAAACCAAGGTCTCGGCCCATTTGCAGTGCCGCCTCGACCAGGGCTTGACCAGCGCCATGTCCCCGTGCGTCTGCGTCGACAACCACGTCTTCGATGATTCCCCGATGTCCGGTGGGGATAGTGAAGGTGACCAGGGTGAGCATTCCCAGGATGGGCCCATCGGCCCGGAAGGCGAAGACATAGACCCCTGGTTGCGCCAGGAACGCCTCCAGCTCTTCGCGTGTCATCTTGGGTGCTGAGGACGAGAGTTGCGGGATCAACCGGTCGGTTGCCTCAAGTACCTCGTCAGTGACTTCAGATACTACTTCGATTCCCATGTGCGATCCTTTCCAGCAGGTAGTAACAATCAGGTGGTGTGTTGAGCGTATAGCGCACTTGTCCGGTCGTGTGGAACTTAGGGTCTTAGGAAGCGCCAAGCCGCGTTCCGCACGGCAATAGCCAGACGCTCAGTGTCAGCCCAGCGTTGCGCACTCATTCCAAACCAGGGATCCAGACTTGGTGGTCCCGTGGTGACGGTCTGCGACTCGGTGTACTTGAGGATCCCTTCTGCTCCGTGGCGCCTGCCCAGGCCGGACTGGTTCATTCCCCCGATCGGCGCAGTGACGGCGCCCCAGGTGGCCCCATAGCCCTCGTTGATACTCACCGAGCCGACCTTGATTTGCGCTGCGATTTCTCTGGCAACCAGGTGATCCGAGCACCACACAGATCCGTTGAGTCCGTAGTTGGTGTCGTTCGCGTCGCGAATCACCTCTGGCGGAGTTGACCATTTGTAGAGGGAGACAACGGGACCAAAGGTCTCATGGGCGAAGACCGTCATGTCATCGGTGACGCCGGTGAGGAGCGTGGGCTGGTAGCCCGTAGGCCCCAGTTCGGGAAGAGGGTGACCTCCGGTCACCACCCGTGCACCTTTGGCGACCGCGTCATCGACTTGCGATTTGACGATCTTGAACTGACTGGGGCTTACCAGGGGGCCAAAGTCCGTCTCCCAGGAGAAGTCGCGTCCAGGGACAAGGCTTTCGACCTGCGCGGTGAGGAGTTCGAGGGCCTGGTCCCAAACTTTCTCATGAATGTATATTCGCTCGATTGAGACGCAGAGCTGGCCGGTGGAGGAGAAACACTCCCGCACCGCAGTCTTCGCCCACTTCTCAAGATCTGCGTCGGGGAAGACTATCGAGGGATTCTTCCCGCCCAGTTCCGCTGAGCAACCAATGAGTCGCTTTCCGCAGGCCTCCGCAATCCCCTGTCCCACCTGCGTCGAGCCAGTGAACATGATGTAGTCCGACAGGTCCACGATGGCTGGCCCCAACGCCGAACCTGACCCCAGGGCCAACTCGAAGACTCCCGGGGGTATGCCCGCACGGCTCAGTAGGGACCGCACGATGATCGCGGATAGTGGGGTTTGGGAAGCAGGTTTGAAGACGATGGTGTTGCCGGCAATCAAAGCGGCGGCGGCATCGGAAATAGCGAGAGTGAACGGGTAGTTCCATGGTCCAATGACGCCGACTACCCCCACCGGAAGAAAAGCGGTGCGCGCAGTCGAGAGGAAGGGAAGCGCTCCAAAACCCATTCGGTCACGCAGAATTCGTTTACCTTTCCCCGTGACGAAGCCGATGTTCTGGGAGACGTCCAGCAGTTCCTCGAATGCGTGCTTTCGGGCTTTCCCGGTTTCCCACTGGATGACGTCCAGGATTTCTTCTTGGTAGCGCCACATGAGTGCTTCGAATTTGCGCAGCGGCAGGGCGCGCATGAAGATACGCTGCGCGGCCCAGTATTCCTGGGCGTCTTTCGCCGCCGAAAACAGTTGGCCCAGGTTCTGGGCAGGGGTTTCTTTGGCCGAGGGCAACGCCAGTCCCGTGAGCGGGGAGATCCTTGGGCTGCTTTCGGGCTGGGTGGTGAGCCATCGGTCTGAATCTGGCACTACTGTTTTGAACGAGGCAAAAGCGCGGTCGTGAAGTTCCTGCGCGGAGGTCTTGGTTGTCGAAGCAGACTGGACGGATGCGTTCATGCTTCCAGACTAGGGCGCCGGGCTTGGTTGCATGTGCTCATCGTTCCGCTTTGCCCTCGTCTATTTGATAATGGTTATCAATAGCGGTAGCGTTTTTCTATGAAATCTTCTCCCCTGGCACACAGGTCCTCACAGTTCTTTCGGGGCATTGCCCTCGCCGGAATAGTTGCATTGGCTGGAACGACGTTGGGTGGCTGTAGCGATGAGGATGTCAACGCGATTCAGTCGGGTGCGGCAGTTCCCGGGGAGGCGGACATAAGTGTGGTTGCCTCTTTTTACCCGCTGGCGTACCTGGCGGAAAGGATTGGGGGTGACGCGGTTGTGGTCACAGACTTGACTCCTCCTGGCGGCCACGCACATGACCTTGAGCTTTCTCCGCGCCAGGTGGCGGCCATTGGGAAGGCCGACGTCGTGATGTACCTTGGTGACTCTTTCCAGCCTGCGGTTGAGGATGCGGTTTTGCAGGAATCGACGAACTCTTTGGATGGGATGGAAGTGGTTGATGACAACCTTTTGCTCCCTGGTGATGCTCATATTTGGTTGGACCCTATGATCATGGCGGATTTGGGAGATGCTCTGGCTGAGCAGCTTTCTGAGGCGGATCCGGGGCAGGCTGAGTTGTTTGAGTCCAATGCGCAGGAATTGCGTGAAGAACTTGAGGAAATCAATCTGGAATATGAGGAAGCGTTGGCCGGATGTAAGGGGGAAACGCTGATCACGTCGCACCAGGCCTTTGGTTACATGGCGCAGGCTTATGGGCTGAATCAGGTTGGGGTGACGGGAATTAATCCGGATGCGGAACCGTCACCAAAGAGGATCCGCGAGTTGGAGCAAACAATGTGGGAAAGCGGGGCCACCACTTTGTTCTTTGAGGCACAGACGGCCTCCGCCACTGAACAAAAGCTCGCTGACGCGTTGGGTGTGGGAACCGGGCATTTGGAGACCTTGGAGTCGGCGCCGTTTGCTGCGGATGATTATGTCGGAGCCCTTCGGGCCAATTTGGAGGCCCTGCGCAGCGGTTTGGAATGTGCCCGGTAGAGGCGCTGGCGGTAATCCTGATCTGGTAGCGCAGGTCGCAGGTCAGAGCGCGACAATGGAGCTATGACTAAGGCACACTCGTCGGCTCCTCTGCCTGCTCTATTTGAAAATGTCGCCCCCGAATTCGCTTTGCCAAATCCTTTTGACGCACCGCCCTTACGGTGGGGAATTCTGGGTGCAGGTTCCATCGCTGGGGCCTTCGCCTGGCAGGTTTCTCATTATTCTTCACAAGAAGTTGTCGCGGTAGGTTCACGCGACCAGGGGCGCGCCCGTGCGTTCATTGCGCAGCATGGCGTTGGCGGTGCCATGCCCTACGGCAGCTACCGTGAGCTGGTCGAGGCCGACGACATCGATATTATCTACGTGGCGACCCCTCACATTAGGCACTTCCAAGATGCGCTCCTTGCGCTGAAGGCCGGTAAGTCCGTGCTGGTTGAGAAGGCGTTCACCATGAACGAATGGCAGGCGCGGGAACTCTTCCAGGAAGCTCGGGGACGAGGACTTTTCGTCATGGAGGCAATGTGGAGCCGCCATTTGCCTCACTACCGTTTCTTGGCGGAGGTGGTGAGGTCCGGTGTTTTGGGGCCGCTTCGCCAACTCGCAGCGGATCACAGTCAGCAGATCGCTCATGTTCCGCGGCTTTGTCGGCCTGATTTGGGTGGGGGAGCGTTGCTTGACCTTGGCGTTTACTGTCTGCACCTACAACAGATGCTCCTTGGGGTTCCGGCCGACTTTGCCTCGGTAACTCGCTTGGCTGATACGGGAGTAGATGCAGCCGATGCCATGATTGGGCAGTACCCGGAGGCACTGGCCAATCTGACTTGCGCGATGGCTTGTCGAGGCACCAATCAAGCTGCGATCGTCTTTGAGCGTGGACGCGTGGATCTGGAAGCACCCTTCTATGCTCCCGGCCTGGTGACATTGACTGTCGGCGATGATCAAGAGACCTGGGATGCGCGTGTTCCGGGCGGTTTGCAATACCAGGCGGCCGCAGCTGCGACCGCAATGGCCTCGGGAAATCTTCAATCAGAAATTGTCGGGTGGCAGGACACTCTTGACGTGATGAGCCTGATGGACCAGGTGTTGCGATCAGCCAACATCGTCCACCCCAAAGTTGAGTCTATGTGACTCACCTTTCAGGGGATTTGTTGTTTTCTAGTTGCGTCGGTTGGGACGACTGTCCTATAGTTGAGTCCATGAGGCTCAAGTTGTTTGCTCTTGCTTCACCCCATCCGTTCTGATTGGCCGTTTGTGGCGCAGAAAACGGGGGCGGCCAGTGCAAGCCAGTAGCCGGATTAACTTGTAGAGATTTGAAAACTCATAAAGGAGGCCTAGAGGTATGTCTAGGGCAGTAGGAATCGACCTGGGAACCACCAACTCCGCGCTTACGGTGCTCGAAGGTGGTGAACCCACGATCATCGTGAATGCTGAGGGCGCCCGTACCACCCCGTCAGTGGTTGCCTTCTCTAAGAACGGCGAAGTGCTGGTCGGTGAGATCGCAAAGCGTCAGGCAGTCACCAACGTTGACCGCACCATCGCGTCCGTGAAGCGAAACATGGGCACGGACTGGACCAAGACGATCGACGGAAAGAACTACACCGCGCAGGAAATCTCCGCACGCATTTTGTCCAAGCTCAAGCACGACGCTGAGGCGTACCTGGGTGAAGAAGTCAAGGACGCTGTCATCACCGTTCCCGCCTACTTCAACGATGCGGAGCGCCAGGCGACAAAGGACGCCGGCCAGATTTCCGGCCTGAACGTCCTGCGTATCATCAATGAGCCCACCGCTGCCGCTTTGGCCTATGGCTTGGACAAGGGTAAGGAAGAAGAGCTCATTTTGGTCTTCGACCTGGGTGGCGGCACGTTTGACGTGTCCCTTCTGGAAGTTGCCAAGGATGATGATGGCTTCTCCACCATCCAGGTTCGCGCAACCTCTGGCGACAACCGCCTGGGTGGTGACGACTGGGATCAGCGGATCGTGGATTGGTTGATCCAGCAGGTCAAGAACAAGACTGGCGTGGACTTGGGTAAGGACCCCGTTGCGCTGCAGCGCCTCAAGGACGCCGCAGAGCAGGCTAAGCGTGAACTGTCGACCGCGACGGTGGCGAACATTTCGCTGCAGTACCTGTCGATGAGCTCCGAGGGCCCAATTCACTTGGATGAGCAGCTCTCTCGCGCCAAGTTTGAGGACATGACCAAGGATCTCTTGGACCGCACCGAAAAGCCGTTCAAGGATGTCATCCGCGAAGCAGGCATCTCTGTTTCGGACATTGACCACGTCGTTTTGGTTGGTGGCTCGACTCGTATGCCCGCGGTGAACGAACTGGTTGTGAAGCTCACCGGTGGCAAGGAGCCGACCCGTACGGTGAACCCTGATGAGGTTGTTGCGATCGGCGCCGCCCTCCAGGCCGGTGTCATGCAGGGTGACCGCAGCGACGTTCTCTTGATCGACGTGACTCCTCTGTCCTTGGGCATTGAGACCAAGGGCGGCGTGATGACCAAGCTCATCGAGCGCAATACGGCCATCCCGACGCGTGCAACCGAGGTCTTCTCGACCGCTGAAGACGGCCAGCCTTCCGTGCTGATCCAGGTCTTCCAGGGCGAGCGTGAGTTCACTCGCGACAACAAGCCGCTGGGTACCTTCGAGTTGACCGGTATTGCTCCGGCGCCTCGTGGGATCCCGCAGATTGAGGTCTCCTTCGACATCGACGCGAACGGCATTGTTCACGTCTCCGCCAAGGACCGCGGTACCAACAAGGAACAGTCCATGACCATCACCGGTGGTTCCGCCCTTCCCAAGGACGACATTGATCGCATGGTCAAGGAAGCGGAAGAGCACGCTGCCGAAGACAAGAAGCGCCGTGAAGAAATGGACATGCGCAACATGGCCGAGCAGGCCGTGTACTCCACGGAGAAGCTCCTCAAGGACAACGAGGACAAGATTTCCGAGGACACCCGCAAGTCCGTTCAGGGTGCAGTCGATGAACTGAAGACCGCGCTTGAGGGTGAAGACATGGAGTCGCTGGAGAAGGCTCTGAGCCACCTCAACGAGGTCGGCATGAAGATCGGTGAAGAGGTGTACGCGGCTTCTCAGGAAGAGGAACTTCCAAGCCAGGAAGACGTGAACGCTGAAGAAGAGGTCATCGACGCTGAGATCGTGGAAGACGGAGAAGATACGAAGTGACCAACGCTGGGGATGACCGCAGTGCGGAAGATCGCGAAGGTCAAGACGCTCCCCAGGGCGAAACACTGAACGAGGGGGTCGCGGCTGACGCGGCCCCCTCGGGCGCGCCCGGGGAAGAAGAAGTGGACTTCACGGTGTTCGAGGAGGACCTGGGGGAAGACTCCGTCCTACTCCAAGTGCAAAAGAAGCTTGAAGAAACCGAAGACGAACTGGCTCGTAGCAGGGCAGAGACGTACAACGTTCAACAGCAGTACGGAAACTATGTGCGTCGCTCAAAGGCAGAGGCCGGCGAACGTCGAGTAGAGGGGCAAGAGGACGTCATCGAGGCCCTGATCCCGGTGCTTGACGACATCGAGGCAGCCCGCCAGGCTGGCGAACTGGGAGACGGCCCCTTCGCGTCAATCGCGGCGAAGCTGGAAGACACTCTGGGAGGCCGTTTCGGTTTGGAGCGCTACGGCGCTGCGGGTGATGAGTTTGATCCGCAGCTGCATGACGCGCTCATGGCACAGACCAACCCAGATGTCACAGAGCCTATGGTGGGTCAAGTCCTGCAGCCTGGCTACAGGGTGAAGGAACGCGTCTTGCGTCCCACCAAGGTCCTGGTAGACAACCCCGAATAGGCGCCGACCAGGCGAAAGGAGACGTCAATGGGCGAGCAGGATTGGCTTGACCGGGATTACTACAAGATCCTGGGCGTCAACAAGGACGCCACCGACAAAGAAATCCGCAAGGCGTACCGCAAGTTGGCGCGCAAATGGCACCCTGACCAGAACAAGGGCGATGCGAAAGCAGAGGCACGATTCAAGGAGATTGGCGAGGCCTTTGCTGTTCTGAATGACAAAGAACAGCGTGAGCGCTATGACGCGATTCGCGCCATGGGCGCCGGAGGGCCAAGGTTCGCTCCCGGTGCCGGCGGAGGCGGGTTCGAGGATCTCTTCGGAGGCGCTTACGGAGGCGGTGGACCAAACGTGCAGTTCCAGGGCGGTGGCTTTGGTGGCGGTGGGTTTGAAGACATCCTGTCGGGTCTTTTCGGTGGCGGCGGAGCCCAGCGCGGTGGCGGTGGTGGCTTCGGCGGTGGTGGATTTCCTGGCGGGGGAGGCGGCTTTGGGGGCGGATACTCTCCGCAACCCCAGCAGGGTGCGGATATGTCGACCTCGACCAGGCTTACGTTCAAGCAGGCCTTTGAGGGGGAGACTCTCACATTCAATTTGGACGGCCGCTCCCTCAAAGTTCGTATCCCTGCGGGAGTCCGCGACGGACAGAAAATCAAGCTCAAAGGCAAAGGACAACCAGGGGTCAATGGCGGTCCTGCCGGCGACCTAATCGTGGAGGTAGCAGTCGACAAGAACCCCGTGTTTTCGGTGGAAAAGGGTCAACTGCGAGTGAAGCTTCCCATCAGTTATCCCGAGGCAGCTTTGGGTGCGAATGTCGATGTTCCACTTCCGGACGGTTCAACAGTCGCAGTGAAGGTGCCTGCAGGGACGTCCTCCGGTGCTCTCCTTAGGGTTCGGGGGAAGGGTGTGAAGAAGGGTTCCAAGCGAGGCGATGCGATCGTCGAGCTGCGAATCGTCACGCCCTCGGATATTAGTGACGCGGAACGTACCGCGATTGAGGCATTGAAAGGGGCGCAGGGCTCGTGGGATCCGCGCGCCAAAATGATGGAGAAGGCGAGAGGGTGACCGCTTCCGCGGCGTCTGAAACGGACGGCACGCGGAAAGACGAACCCTTGTACACCGTCTCTGTGGCTGCACAGTTAGTGGGTATGCACGCCCAGACGCTGCGGCAGTACGACAAGTTGGGGCTGGTGAGCCCTCGGCGAACTCCGGGCCGAGGGCGCCGCTACTCCGCCAACGATGTACAAAAGTTGCGGGAGGTCCAGCGCCTGTCCCAGGACGAGGGAATTAACCTTGCTGGCGTTCAGCTCGCCATGAAGCTGGGACAAGAAATTGCGGACCTAGAAGACGAAATCAGGGAACTCCAAGAGTCTCTCCGAGCTGCTTCTACGCCTGCGCGGCGAGTCTTCAGCGCCGATTCAGAAGGGTTGGTCCGCCTGCGAGCCCCCCGCCGGCGAAATGGTCGCAAGACGGAGGGGGCGTCGACGGGGCCTTCACCCTCGGGAGACCGCTTGGCGCCACAGCGAGAACAAGGCGGTGCCGTAGCATTAGTTGCCACAGACAGCAGCAGAAACAACGGAGGATCTGGCCCCGGCCGGGCCCTCGTCGGCCATAACACCATGACAGGGTGGCAGCTACTAGCGGAGCTGTCGTTGGAACGTACATATCAGGCACGCGCAAGCGCTTCGGCGCGGACGCGGACCTAGGCGGGAGTGTCGACCCTATGAGCGCGGAAGATGCCAAGACACGGCCTCAAGGCTCCAATGATCAACGAAGTATCCGGGCTAACTTGGCTGCGGGTGCCGGTCGCCTGGCGGGGAGGCTTTCGCGTTTGACCGGACACGGCGCCGGAGGCATGGTTGGTGGGCGTGTGGCCCTGAAGATAGAGCCTAACCTCATGGAGGAATTCTCCAAGGGACGCCAAGTTGTCTTGGTTACGGGAACCAACGGTAAGTCCACGACAACAAAGATGACGGCGCAGGCCCTGGCCACGTTGGGGCCGGTCGCGGCTAATCTGGGCGGCGACAACATGACCAATGGCATCATGACTGCTCTTCTTGAATCCCCTGACGCCCCGTATGCGGTTCTGGAAGTGGACGAGATGCACCTGCCCCAGATCGTTGCTGCCACCAATCCAAAGGCAATCATTTTGCTCAACCTGTCGCGTGATCAACTTGATCGCGTCGGAGAGATCGGTGCAGTGGAGGCCCGCTTGCGTGAGGCCGTTTCCCTGGCGCCAGAAGCGGCAATCATCGCAAACTGTGATGACCCTCTGGTGGCTTCTGCTGCGTGGGACGCTCCGAATGTGCAGTGGGTGAGTGCGGGCACCGCTTGGCACTCTGACTCCACGACTTTTCCTCGCACCGGCACGCAGGTGGTGCGCGGTGACGACCACTGGACCGTTGTCGGTACCGATGAATACTCCCGTCCGGCACCCGACTGGACATTCGACCCTCTGGATCCTGACGAGGGCGAAACCTTCCGCATCACAGGTCCCAACGGGCAGGCGTTCGACGTTCGTTTGCAACTTCCAGGGCGTGCAAACAGAGGTAACGCAACCCAGGCCGCTGCGGCCGCCAATTGGCTGGGGGTCAAGCCGGAAGCACTTAGCCAGAGCCTGGGTGAAGTGAGCGGTGTTGCGGGGCGTTACCAGACGTATGACGTGGACGGTCGCCAAGCCAGACTTTTGCTCGCCAAAAACCCCGCGGGTTGGCAAGAGGCCCTCACCATGATTCCCGCCGACGCCGAGCAGGTCATAATCTCTGTGAATGGGCAAGTGCCAGACGGAGAGGACCTCTCCTGGCTTTGGGATGTGGACTTTAGCCGGATAAGTCAGATTGCCCCCAAGACTGTCATTGCCTCCGGGGAGCGCTCGGCGGATCTAGCCGTGCGGTTGGCATACGCAGGCGTGGAGTGTGACAGGATCCCCTCTCCCCTTGAAGCCATCAAGGCAATGGAGCCGGGGGCCGTCGAAGTTTTGGCTAACTACACCTCCTTCCGTGACCTGAAAAAGGAGATTGAGAGCTGATGGCCGAATCGGTGTTACGAGTGGGACTTGTGTACCCGTCCGTTTTAGGGACATATGGGGACTCCGGAAACGCTCTGATTTTGGTTGAGAGGGCTACACGACGTGGCATACCTGCCGAACTGGTGGTGATCGACAACGACGATGCCGTGCCGTCGGATCTGGATATTTACTCTCTGGGAGGCGGAGAGGACACCGCACAGGCGATCGCCGCCGAACGTCTGCGGAAGAATCCGGGGTTGTCACAAGCAGCGGCCAAGGGTGCTCAAGTCCTGGCGATTTGTGCTTCATTGCAGGTGCTGGGCAACAGTTACACCGACGCAACTGGTCGGACGGTCGATGGGTTGGGGTTGCTGGACGTGACTACGGCGCCGCGGGGTTCGCGCGCCATCGGTGAACTGGTCACCGAACCGCTTCTCTCCGGCTTGACCCAGTTACTCACGGGCTTCGAGAACCACGGCGGGGGCACCACCTTGGGGCCCGATGCGACCCCCTTGGGGCGCGTGCTTGCCGGTGTCGGGAACGGTCCCGTGGGCGAAGAGCCTTTGTACGAGGGCGCAGTTCAAGGATCTGTCATCGGCACATACCTTCATGGCCCCGTGCTGGCGCGGAATCCACAGTTGGCTGACTATTTGTTGGAGCGAGTTGTGGGTTCAGAGCTCTCTGAACTTGAAATCGATGGTGTGGGACAGCTGCGTAAAGAGAGGTTGGAAGCGGCGGGGATTGTAATCTGACGGTTACCCCACGTTGACCAGCCCCGCTTAGACTGGGAGCAGTGCTGAAATCTGGCGCTGATCAACGGCTAATACAGCAAGCCAAGCGGAAAACAGCGCGGGTTGCGTGTATCGGGCCGGGTTAGGCGACCGGTAAGCAGGAACACAAGATGGCGCAACGAACACGCGCGGGGGCACCGCAGTTTGGAGAAGATCTTAGTGAGCAATCCGTTCGCCCCTCCCGGGCAGGAACCGGAGGTCCCCGAAACTGGGCCGGAGGGAAGTTCCCCTGCTGCAAGTCAACAAGGTGCTTACGGGAATCAGGTGGGGGACCAGCAAGGAGCTAGCTCCTCTTCCTCCTCACCGTGGCCCATCTACGGTCAGCAGGAGGCGTCCGGCTCGCAGTCAACGCCCACTGGGCAGCCTCAGTACGGGCAGTCGCCGTACGGACAGCCGTCGTACGGTCAAGCTCAACAGGGACAGCCCCAGTACGGTCAGCAGGCCCCTTACAATCCGCCACCATCATCGGCTACGCCCTACATGAGTACCGGCGCTCCCTCTGGGCCGCCACCATCGCGCACCGGAGCAATCTGGACCCTGGTACTTGGTGCGATCGCGATGGTGTTCGTGGCGCCGGCCGTTTTCTTCGGGATCATGTTTCAGGGGGTTGAGCTTTCCTCGTTCACCGATGGGTCTCTGTACGCGATTAACGGTGAGGCTCTCGTCGTCGATGACAGCGGCACCGTTGGCGTTAGCCCAGTGTCAGGCGAGGTCGATGGCTGCAGTCTGATTGCCGCAGATGCCACCGAAATCCCAATGGCGAATGACAGCGACACGGGAATCTGGATTGCCCGAAACGTCACCCCAGGGGAATACACACTTCAATGCGACGGAATCGAAAACGGCGCGTCTGTGGTCATGTTCTCTGGCGATGTTCTGGGGGCGCTGGTTTCTTCCTCCATGGCCGCGCTTGGCTGGTCCACGGTGGTTGGAGTTCTTGGACTAATCGCCACCATCGTGGGGATAGTGTGGTTAGTCCGTCGCAACCGTGCTCGCAAGGAGTATTTCGGGCCCCGCGGGTAACTGGGCCACTCAGTCAGCGAGTTCGCGCCAGAGAAATTCCCATCCCAGGGCAAGGTTGTGCGCCCTTTGCCTGTTGTCTGCGGCACCAGCATGGCCGCCCTCGATGTTCTCAAAGTAGTAGACCCTTTTTCCGGCGCCCTCCGTCAGATATCCAAGGGCGCGGGCGTGTGCCGGGTGCACGCGGTCATCCTTTGTTGACGTCGTGAGCATCAACGCAGGATAGTCCGTTTCTGGATCGAAGAGGTGCACGGGGCTGAACGTCTGAATGAACTCCCAGTCCTTGGGATCTTCGGGGTCCCCGTATTCGGCAACCCAGGATGATCCGGCAAGAAGTGTGTGGAAGCGACCCATGTCCAGTAGCGGAACCTGGCATAGGATCGCGCCGAAATCGCGCGGGTACTGGGTGTACATGTTGCCCATTAGTAAGCCGCCGTTGGAGCCTCCCTGCGCACCCAACTGCGCGGAGGTTGTCACGCCGCGAGCGACAAGATCGCGTGCAACTGCAACAAAGTCCTCGTAGGCGCGGTGACGTTTTTCCCGAAGCGCGGCCTTGTGCCAACGCGGACCGTATTCTCCGCCTCCGCGTATGTTCGCCACGACGAAGACTCCGCCTTTTTCGATCCAAGCGCGTCCGGTGACTGCGTTGTACGAGGGCAGAAGACTCACATCAAAGCCTCCATAACCGTAAAGCAGGGTTGGTCGTGGGCCCTCTGGGTCGCCGGTCTGGGATTGAGCCACCTGGAAATAGGGGACGCGCGTTCCGTCATCTGAAATGGCGAAGTGCTGCGTCACTTCCACATTTTTGGCGTTGAAGAGTGTGGGTGCTTGGCGCACCAGGGTCCATTGCTGCGCTGGATCTTCAACATCTTGGTCGGGGTCTACCAACCACAGCGTGCTTGGCTGAGTGTAGCCAGAAGTGACCACCCACAGACGGTTGTCTTCCAATGGACTGACAGGGCCGACGCTTGTCGTCAGATATGACGCTGAGGTTGGGGGCGTAGTGAGGCTGCGTCGATCCCAGTTGCGTACGTGCTCAGAAGCGGGTGCGTCACTGGCGGCTTCAGCGGGGGGTGTCAGGATCGTAATGCGCGAAACGACGTTGCGAATAGTCGTCAAGATGAGGTTATCGGCGCTGGCGGTCAACGCCTCCAGAACTTCCTCTTCTGTCGGAATGAATAGCGGCGTTGCGTGGACAGACTCAGGGGTGTCGATGAATGACTGCAGGGGAAGGGCCAGCAGCGTCCCGGGCTCCCAAGTTTCCTCTACCTCCGGCCGGATCCACGGGTCGCGCAACCACACCAGAGCCCAGTTGCCCCACGGTGTGACTTCGCTGGAACGCGGTGCGGGGACGGCTACGGGTTGAGTGTCCAGGGCTTCGTGCGCCCCACCCCAGATCAAGTAGGTGTCCTGGGTGTAAAAGTCCTCCATCACGGAAATGATCTGCTTGGTTCCTTGGCGTTCGCGTGACTGGCCGGCAAAGGTGCCCATGCTGTCGGGTCTTGCTTTCAGGATAAGAGCAGAGTCTTCCAAACTTTGCCCTCGTCGAAGAATGCACGCTTCCAATGGGTATCCGGAAGGAGACGTGCTGTCGGGACCCATTGGCTGGGTGAGCCAGCAGTGGTCAACGTCGATCCAGCTCAATGACCCCTTTGCCTCCGGCCGGAAAAAGCCATCTTTGAGCCACCGCTTTTGGGGAACACTGAACTCTCGCGTTTCATTTGCGTCCGACCCGCCGTCGGAGAGCGTGATCAAGGCCCGGTCATAGTCGGGGTACAGCAGTTGGGCGCCGCGCCACACCCAGGACTTGCCCTCGTCCTTCGACAGGGCGTCGACGTCGATCAAGACTTCCCATTCATCACCGCCATCTAGGTAGGCGGTAAAGAGCTGGCGACGCCAAAGTCCACGCGGGTTGTCTGCGTCGGTCCAGAAGTTGTACGCGTAGTCGCCGCGAACCTTGACGGCAGGGATCCGTCCGGGATCGTCGAGCACGCCAAGGATCTGATCTTCCAGTTCGCCGAGGGGCGGAAACAGATCGCCCTGGGGGGAGCCCAGAAGAGCTTCTGTCCGGGCATTGCGTTCGCGGACCCACTCAAGTGCTTCATCTCCGGTGATCTCTTCCAGGAATTCGGGGAATAGACGGTGGAGGGGTTGACCTTCGGCGTGTTCTTGAGTCATGGACCTAACTCTGGCAGGGAGGCGCTGCGGCCGCAAAAAAGGGGACGCCAATTTGTCGGAGGGACTGACTAAGCTCGAGGGAAAGGCAACTTGGAGTTTTCCGCAAGTAGCCGCTTGCGGCGCGAAAATTGGAGGAGTATCCGGTGAGCGTGAACTTGACGAACATGGCGCAACAGGCTGTGTCTTCGGCGGTGCAGATGGCGACGGCCGCGGGGAATCCCCAGGTGGAGCCGTTACACCTGCTTGAAGCACTGTTGGAACAGCCCGAGGGCATTGCGATATCTCTCCTCGCCGCCGCAGGCGTGCAGCGCGGAGAAGTTGGCGCACAGACGCGCACCGCGTTGGTGGCGCTACCCTCTTCAACCGGGGCGTCGGTTGGTCAGGCCCAGACGTCGCGAGCGTTCTTGAACGTAATCAATGATGCCCAAAAGCGTGCGGAAGCAATGGGCGATCGTTATGTGTCCACTGAGCATCTGCTCTTGGCTTTGGCGGGTTCCGATACTGAGGCGGGCAAGATCCTGCGTGCTGCAGGAGCAACACCTGAGGACTTGGAGTCCCATCTTCAGAAGCTTCGCCCTGAGCCGGTAACCAGCGCTGATCCGGAGGGATCATTTCAGGCACTGGCCAAGTACGGGCGCGATCTGACTGAGGTGGCACGCGAGGGCAAGTTGGACCCCGTGATCGGCCGTGATTCTGAAATTCGCAGGGTCGTACAGGTGCTGTCGCGCCGAACCAAGAACAACCCTGTGCTAATCGGTGAACCGGGGGTTGGGAAAACGGCGGTGGTCGAGGGCCTGGCACAACGCATCGTCGAAGGTGACGTCCCTGATTCGCTGCGTGACAAGCGTTTGATAAGTCTGGACCTCGGCTCAATGGTTGCCGGAGCGAAATACCGCGGCGAATTCGAAGAACGCTTGAAGGCGGTTCTAGACGAGATCCGCAATTCTGACGGGGAAATCGTTACCTTCATTGATGAACTCCACACGGTTGTGGGTGCTGGAGCCTCCGAAGGGTCCATGGATGCCGGGAACATGCTCAAGCCCATGTTGGCGCGCGGTGAGCTGCGCATGGTGGGCGCAACGACCCTGGATGAGTACCGGGAGAACATTGAGAAGGACCCCGCGCTAGAGCGACGGTTTCAGCAGGTTTATGTGGGGGAGCCCTCGGTGGAGGACACCGTGGCTATTTTGCGCGGGATCGCTCCCAAGTATGAGGCGCATCATAAGGTGACCATTTCTGATGGCGCTTTGGTTGCTGCGGCAGAGCTTTCTGACCGTTATATTCCCGGGCGTCAGCTCCCAGATAAGGCCATTGACCTTATTGACGAGTCCGCATCCCGCTTGCGTATGGAACTTGATTCCAGTCCGGTAGAAATCGATGCGCTAACGCGCTCCATGTCCAGGATGCAGATGGAAGAGGCCTACCTGGAGGAGTCTGATCCTGATCAAGAAGACAAGGCCACTCAGGATCGTCTTCTCAAGCTTCGTGAAGAGATGGCAAATCAGGGAGAGCAGCTCCAGGCACTGACGGCCCGTTGGGAGAATGAGAAGGCTGGACGCAACAAGGTCGGCGACCTGCGCGCGCAGCTCGATGAGCTTCGCACCAACTTTGACCTGGCAATGAGAGAGGGACGCTGGGAGGAAGCGGGACGCCTGCAAAACGGGGAAATCCCGAAGGTCGAAGCCCAGATTGCAGAAGCCGAGCTTGCTGAAGTTGAGAACGTCGAGGACCACGGCAAACCGATGATTGCCGAGCGCGTGGGACCTCAGGAAATCGCAGAGGTCGTAGAGTCCTGGACCGGGATCCCCACGGGACGTTTGCTTCAGGGCGAAACAGAGAAGCTCCTGGAAATGGAGTCCTGGATTGGCAAGCGTCTCATAGGGCAGCAGGATGCTGTTCGTGCTGTCTCAGATGCGGTGCGCCGTTCGCGGGCTGGTGTCGCGGACCCCGACCGTCCAACGGGTTCCTTCTTGTTCCTGGGGCCAACCGGTGTAGGAAAGACAGAGCTCGCGAAGTCTTTGGCAGAGTTCCTCTTCGACGATGAGCGGGCGATGATCCGCATCGACATGTCTGAATACTCGGAGAAGCACTCCGTTGCGCGTCTGGTGGGTGCCCCTCCAGGCTACGTGGGGTATGACGAGGGTGGTCAGTTGACGGAGGCGGTGCGTCGCAGGCCATATTCTGTGGTTCTTCTGGATGAAGTCGAAAAGGCGCACCCGGAGATCTTCAATATCTTGCTGCAGGTGCTCGACGACGGACGGCTCACTGACGGGCAGGGACGCACCGTTGACTTCCGCAATACCATTTTGATTCTGACTTCCAATCTGGGCTCACAGTTCCTTATCGACCCGGACCTGTCCGACGAGGGCAAACATGAAGCAGTGATGGCAGCGGTACGTCACACGTTCAAGCCTGAGTTCATTAACCGCCTGGATGAGACCGTGATTTTCCGTCCCCTGGACAAACATGAGCTGGGCCAGATTGTTGACTTGCAGGTGAAGCAGATGGCTCGCCGTCTGCGCTCACGTCGGATCAAGCTCAAGGTCACTGACGCGGCCCGCAAGTGGCTGGAAGACAACGGCTATGACCCGGCCTTCGGTGCACGTCCTTTGCGTAGGTTGGTGCAGCGTGAGATCGGTGATCGCTTGGCAGTGTTGCTCCTGTCCGGCCAGGTCGAGGACGGCCAGAAGGTTGAAGTCAAGGTCGACCCAGAAACCGATGCACTTGCCGTTGTCCCGAAGTAATTCGCCGATCTGGTAGTGAGTGGGGGCGCCCGGCTGTGAGGCGCCCCCACTCACTTGAGCGCCTACGGTAGAGACATGACCCAACACGATGCCTATCCCATCCCTTTTCCCCATGCTGTCGCAGCAGTGCGGGCAGATGGTGAGGTTGTCTGGAGCCAAGGTGACGTCGCTCAGGTCTTCCCCCTAGCTTCGGTTACGAAGATCATTACTGCACTTTCGACTTTGTCGGCCGTACAGCAGGGCATCCTGGACCTCTCTGACGTAGTCGGTGCGGACTCTGCGGGACGTCAGTATTCAGTGGCTCATCTTCTTTCCCATTCTTCCGGTTTGGCACAAGAAGGCGATGGGCAGGAGTTTCGAGATGCGCCGGGTCGCAGACGGATTTACTCCAACCAGGGATTCGAAGTATTGGGAAAGCACCTTGAGAAGAGCGTGGGGCTGCCCAACACCCGCTGGATTGACCGCTCTGTCACTGCACCCTTGGGGATGAGAGCGACAACAGTTCCTCGTTCGCCCGCCAGCTCTGGGTTCGGCAACGCCATTGATATGACGTTGCTGATTGAGGAGCTTCTAGACCCGCAGATTCTGACCCAAAGGAGCCACTCCGCCCTCACCACGACTGTCCTGCCCGGTTTGCGGGGGATCCTTCCCGGTTACGGAATGCAGCGGAACAACGCCTGGGGGCTGGGCGCAGAAGTGAAAGCGGCCAAGACGCCGCATTGGACGCCTCCTGAAGCCAGTCCCAAGACCTTCGGACACTTCGGCATGTCTGGTTCGTTCCTCTGGGTCGACCCTGAGAGAGGTGTCGGTGCAACGTTCTTGGGGTCGCAGCCCTTTGGTCAGTGGCACAAGGACAACTGGCCCGAGCTGGGCAGCCGTATTCTGGAGGCCTGTTAGGCGACGTCGATAATCACGGGGACGTGGTCTGACGCGCCTTTGCCCTTGCGTTCGTCCCGGTCGATTTTCGCTCCTGTCACTTCTGCCGCCAGGGCTGGCGAAGCGTAAACGAAGTCGATTCGCATACCCTGGTTCTTGGGGAAACGCAGTTGCTGATAATCCCAGTACGTGTAGTTGTCGACGCGGTCGCGGGTCACTTCGACAAAGCCCTCGTCGGCGAAAGCTTGGAAGGCTTTACGTTCGGGAGGGGACACGTGCGTTTTGCCCTCGAAAAACTCCCGGTCCCATACGTCGGAATCTAGAGGCGCGATGTTCCAGTCGCCGACCAGCGCCATTTTGATATCTGGGTCAGCGGCCAGTTGTGCGCCCGCATACTTCGCGAGCGCTGATAGCCATTCCAGCTTGTAGTCGTAATGGGGATGTCCAAGTTCGCGTCCATTGGGGACGTAAAGGCTCCAAACGGTAACGGGTCCAATGCCGGACTCAACGGTGACACCCAGTGCGCGTGCCTCCACCACCTGGCCGTCGCCCCAAGTGGGTTGCCCGGGGAAACTCACCTGCGTGTCCAAGATGGGGAGGCGGGAGAGCACCGCGACACCGTTCCACTGGTTTAGTCCGTGCCTAGCCACCTCATAGCCCGCGGCAACAAAGGGGTCAACCGGGAACTGTTCGTCCTTGCACTTCGTCTCCTGTAAGGCGAGGACGTCGATGTTTTCGCGCTCCAGAAAGGCCAGAGCGCGGTCGGCACGTGCGCGGATTGAGTTGATGTTCCAGGTTGCAATTCTCATGTCCTCATCCTACGAGTCCTATAGTGAACACATGGGAACCGCACTGATTACAGGCGCCAGCTCAGGTATTGGGCGCGAATTCTGCTGGCAGCTGGCTACGGCCGGACACAACTTGGTCGTGGTGGCACGTGATCAGGAACGATTGGAGGCGCTGGCGCACAATATTCGTCGCGCCAAGCAAGTTGAGGTAGAGGTCTTGCCTGCGGATCTGGCTGAGCCCGAGGATCTCGCAAACGTCTGTCTTCGACTGAGCGCTCACGGCTTGGAAGCGCCTGCGGCAACCATCACCAATTTTGATGACGAACGCACTCTGGATCATTTGCCACTCATTGACGAGGGTGATCTTCAGCCAATTGGGCTACTTGTCAATGCCGCGGGCTTTGGCTCCGGACGGCCATTTCTAGATAACGACTTTGACTCGGAGCTCAACGGTTTGGATGTGATGGTGAGAGCCGTTTTGGCGACGTGCTACTACTCCGGGCGTGCCATGCGAGCACGCGGTCGGGGGACCATCATCAACGTTTCGTCATTTGCAGCAGACAGCGGGATGGGCCCGTATTCGGCGCATAAGGCGTGGGTGCGAGCCTTCACCGAGGGTTTGGCAGAAGAGCTACGAGGGACGGGCGTGAAGGCTACCGCAGTGATGCCGGGCCTGGTTAAGACCGAGTTTCACCAGAGGGCCGATGCGGACTACTCCGCGGCGCCCGCATTGGCATGGAGTTCACCGAAGACCATCGTGGAACAGTCCCTTGCGGCCGCGCGCAGGGGACAGGTGCTTTTCACACCCACGCTCCGATACCGCGCTCTTGGAGGAATCCAACGGATTGTCCCACGTTCCCTCGTCCGCAAGGTGACGCGCAAATTGCCTCACATGTAGGTTCTCGATGAGCAAGAGACAGGAAGCGGAGAGCCCCGTCAATGAGGGCCCCGTCAATGAAGTCCCCGAACGTCGTGGCGTTGGCCCATGGCAGGGGCCGCATCCCCATGGAGACCACTGGGACCCAGAACTGTTAGTAAATGGCGATTACCGCAACGTCGAAGACCAATACCGGTACTGGACGCGAGAAGCCATCAGAGAAGACATCGCCAAGCGTTCACTGGGGTTTGAGGTTGCCATCGAAAACCTGGGCCATGACTTCAATATCGGGTCGATTGTGCGCACGGCGAACGCTTTGGGAGCCTCAAGAGTACACATAGTGGGGCGCAGACGGTGGAATCGGCGCGGGGCGATGGTCACCGACCGCTACCTGAACGTCGTGCACCACCCCGATGTGGACTCTTTCATCGCAGACGTGTCGCTACGCAACCTCGCGGTCATCGGTATCGACAACGTGGAGGGATCAAAACCCATAGAGACCGCAGCGATCCCTGCCGCTGCAGTGTTGGTGTTTGGCGAGGAAGGCGGGGGCCTGAGTCCTCAAATGAGGGAGGCCAGCCAAAGCGTCCTGCATATTACTCAGCATGGATCTACCAGGTCCATGAACGTGGGACATGCGGCAGCAATCGCGATGTGGGCATGGGGAGCACAAAATGTTGCGCTTGCCGCTAACGGTGGAGAGTCGCCTTAGAAGCAGCCCCCGCTACTTTGTGGACTGTGGAACAATGAACAAAAGCACACACCGGTACGAGCAGTAGTGACTCGCCGAAAACTAGGAGGTCCTTGTGCCAATCGCAACACCAGAGGTTTACCTTGAAATGCTTGACCGCGCAAAGAAGGGTCGCTTCGCGTACCCTGCGGTGAACGTAACCTCATCCCAGACCCTGACCGCAGCGTTGCAGGGCTTTGCTGAGGCGGAGTCTGATGGCATCATCCAGCTGTCCGTCGGTGGCGCCGAATACTGGTCCGGCTCTACCATCAAGGATCGCATCGCGGGCTCTTTGGCAATGGCCGCCTACGCGCGCGAGGTTGCAAATAACTACCCGGTGACCGTGGCGTTGCACACCGACCACTGCGCCAAGCAGAACCTAGATTCCTGGGTTATTCCGCTGATGGAGCTTGAGGTCGAAGAAGTCAAGGCCGGCAAGAACCCCACCTTCCAGTCCCACATGTGGGATGGCTCTGCGGTTCCCTTGAAAGAGAACCTTGAGATTGCTCAAAAGCTTCTTGAGTTGGCAGTTGCTTCGCACACCATCCTCGAAGTTGAAATCGGCGTTGTCGGTGGCGAAGAAGACGGAATCGTTGGAGAAATCAACGAGAAGCTTTACACCACCGCAGAAGACGGCATTAAGACCGTCGAGGCTTTGGGCCTGGGTGAGCACGGCCGTTACCTGACCGCCCTCACCTTCGGTAACGTCCACGGCGTCTACAAGCCAGGATTTGTGAAGCTGCGCCCTGAACTCCTTGGCGAAATCCAGCTGGCAGTCGGCGCCGCATTTGATGCGGGCGACCGTCCCTTCGACCTGGTTATGCATGGCGGATCGGGCTCGACCCCCGAAGAGATCGCAACTGCCGTTGCAAACGGCGTGATCAAGATGAACATCGACACCGACACCCAGTACGCCTTCACGCGTCCCGTTGCTGGCTTCATGTTTGAAAACTACGACGGCGTCCTAAAGGTTGACGGCGAAGTGGGCAGCAAGAAGGCCTACGACCCTCGGGCCTGGGGCAAGGTTGGCGAAGCAGGCATGGCCGCTCGTGTTGTCGAGGCAGCAAACCAGTTGGGATCCGCTGGCAACAAGATGTGATAGCCGCTCACCGACTGCAGCAAGAATTCGGTGAGTAAACAATGGTGGGGCCTTGCCAGCGTGTACGCGTTGGCGAGGCCCTCCTCTATCGACGGATCTTGGGGAAACGGGACAAGTGAGCAGCTTCCTGCTGCAATTGAGAGATAAGCTGGACTGGCCGGGCTATCTGACTGCCAGCTAGTTACTGAGCGGGCGCGGGCGTTCGGTTCGCGTCCTTTGGAGAGGGGAAACCCGTGACACACACCGACTGGTCAAGAGTTGAAGGCATGGTAATTGCCCCCGACTTAGAGCCGATGGATTTGGCTGCCTACCTGAAAGAACGGGCCATCTTGTCCCAGATCGATTGGTACGACGCTACTCCCCACCTGGTGGGAATCCGGGTGGCGATCGACGGCGATACCGTCGCGACTCTGGACGCTGAAGATAGCAAGATCCACCACGGACCCATGCTCTCTGACCTTGTGGAGGATCTCGCTGAGACTTTCAAGGCCGAGGTGATGATGGGCGATGTCGCCGTCGACAGGATCGAAGGCGATCATGAGGATCTCTTGGCTAAGCACACCCCCAGCGACCTTCCGGTCCGTGTCGTCGAGATAGGCACCAGTCCTTCTTCTGCGGTTCCGCTTATGGCGGCTTTTGAGGGCGTGGACATTGCAGAGATGGATTTGCCCGCTGGAAAGCGCCTACTTGCCGCGCAGGTGCCCTCTAGCAGGGCGGGTTGGTATTTCGGTGACGTTCCCCTGGTCACACTGACCACGCAGGGAGATGAGTTCCAGGCCCTCTTTGTGAAAGAAGATGATCCGGAGGGGATCATCTCTTACAACTGGGGGATGAATGAGCTGATCATTGCCGGAGCTCAGGGCTGGGACAGTCCGCTCGCTCAGATAGCCCATGTGCTTGTGGGCTCGCAGGCCGACATCGAAGCTATTCATGACGCGGTACCAGGCATTGATGTCGACGGGGCTTTTGAGGCTTCTCGTAAGCGAGGCCCGGAGGCCGTGAAGAAGTTTGTGGAATCTCTGGGGCTGGGCGACGACATCACCGGATACTTGCTGGGACTGACTTCGTTGGAGCAGATCGAGGGCGCTCGCGTTCACCACGCGCGAGGAATCTCGAATGCGATTGGCCGTTCTGTTGACATGATCATTGATGAGCGCCAGGGCGAATCATCTTTCTGGAACGTCTATACGGGAGTGGTCCGGAAGCGTCCGTGGCTGGTGCCCCTCATTTCGGCAGTTGAGGCAAGCGTAGGTCTGAGCCTGCTCGCTTTGTCGGGTAAGCGTGCTGAGGGTAAGCGTTCGGCAATAGGTAAGGTCGGCACTATCGCGGGGGCCCTGTTCCTGTTTGATTCTGTTGCGGAACTGGTTCTGGCCCGCCATACGATTTGGCGCGCCGAACGCAGAGAGGCCAGAGAAGCCGGGCGTATCTAGTACCCAGCTAACGCAGGCCGCAGGTGCGGCCAATAACAGAACGTACTGTAACTTATGCTACTTGCCCTTTTGGTGTCCCTTCTCGCGGGATTGGCGACGTCAATCGGTGGCGCCATGGTGCTCAACAAGAGGATGTTGCAGCGGTCCTATTTGGCCGTAGCCCTCGCATTTGCGGCAGGGGCAATGCTGGTGATTTCCTTTGTGGAAATCATTCCCCTCGGCATTGAAAACATGAAGGAAACTGCCTCTACTCAGAAGGCAATGTTCATAGTGTGGGTGGCCTTCTTCGCGGGAATAGCGTTGGTCCTGATTGTTGACCGTCTCCTCCCCGACGTGTTGAACCCCTCGGAAACCGAGGGGAGAGAAGGTGCCATAACCGGTGAAGAAGCCAACTCTGCGCAGCATCTGATGCGCTCGGGCGCCCTTGTTGCCACGGTCTTGGGTCTACACAATTTTCCCGAGGGCATGGCTACTTTCTTCACCACCTATCAAGACCCAGCGGTGGGGGTAACACTTGCCATTGCCATTGCCATCCACAATGTGCCCGAGGGCGTAGCGGTCGCTGCACCCGTGTATGCCGCGACGGGATCCCGTCGGCAGGGGTTTTGGTGGGCGACCTTTTCGGGCCTGACAGAGCCGCTGGGGGGTCTCTTTGCGGCTGCGCTGGTGAGCTGGGTGGTACCGCCACAGTTCTTTGGGATCTTCTACGGCATGGTCGGTGGGATGATGGTGTTCCTGGCCTTGGACGAACTGCTCCCTGCGGCGTGGCGCTACCAAACTGACAAGCACCAAACGGTCTACGGAATGCTGGCGGGCATGGCCCTCATGGCGTTGAGCCTGGTTCTTTTCGCCGCCGCCTAGGTTACGAACGGTGTGGAGCGTGGTAGCTTACTTCTTCCGGTAGAGCCTCTTCGTCTGGTAGACGGGTTCGGAGGTCACCTGGACGCCTAGGTTGCGAAAAATGCCCTCGTCGACAGACCCCAAAATGACCGAGGTATGTACGTCCAATGAACGCAGTCGGGGGAGTTGATCCATTGCCAGTTTCGCCGTGGGATCATTGGTTGCTGCGACGGCGAGTGCGATTAGAACTTCGTCTGTATGAAGCCGAGGGTTCTGGCTGCCAAGATGAATCGTTTTCAGATCCTGGATGGGTTTTATGGTTGCTGGATCCAAGAGGTCTGTTTCCTTATCGATTCCAGCCAATGCCTTTAGTGCGTTGAGAAGCACGGCAGAACTAGACCCCAGCAGCGCAGACGTCTTGCCCAGCACAATTGAGCCATCAGGGAGCTGCATAGCGGCGGCCGGCGCTTTGGTTTTCTCCGCCAATGCTCGCGCAGGGTCTACCACTGGACGATCATGAACGGTGACACCCAGCTGTCCCATAAGCAGTCCGATGCGCGCCGACGCAACGGGTTCTTGGTGGGCCGCTGCTTCGGTGACCAGTGTCTTGAAGTAACGTCGGATCACCTCTTGCGTAGAAGCATCTCGCACGACCTGGTCGTCACAGATCGACAGACCTGCCATGTTAACGCCCATGTCAGTGGGGGACTTGTAGGGAGAGGCGCCCAGGACTCTTTCGAAGAGAACATTTAGGACCGGGAAGATCTCCACATCGCGGTTGTAGTTGGTTGCCCTTTCCCCATAGGCACTGAGATGAAAGGGGTCAATCATGTTTACGTCATCAAGGTCAGCTGTGGCGGCTTCGTAAGCCACGTTGACTGGGTGATCCAGGGGAAGGTTCCAAATAGGGAAGGTCTCAAACTTGGCGTACCCGGACTTAATCCCTCTAAGGCTGTCGTGGTAAATCTGGGAAAGACAGGTGGCCATCTTGCCGCTGCCAGGCCCCGGAGCAGTGACGACGACCAGGTCACGCGTGGTTTCAATGTAGTCGTTCTGCCCCAGTCCGCCCTCTCCAACAATGTGGGGGATGTTGCTTGGATAACCGTCTATGCGGTAATGGCGGTAAACGCGCATCCCCATTTTTTGCAGTCGCTTACGGAAGCTGTTTGCGGGCCCGTCGTTGTCTCCAAGCTGTGAAATAACGACTGAACCAACATAGAGTCCGTACCTGCGGAACTCATCAATTAGCCGTAGAACATCGTCTTCGTAGGGGATTCCCAGGTCCCCGCGGACCTTGTTGCTGGCGATGTCGCGGGCGGAAACAACGATGACCACTTCGGTTTCGTCCTTCAGTGACTCCAACATCAGGATCTTGTTGTCAGGAAGGAAACCGGGGAGGACGCGAGAGGCGTGCATGTCATCAAATAGCTTGCCGCCGAACTCCAGGTAGAGCTTTCCTCCGAACTGCTGGCGCCTGGCGGTGATGTGTTCGGTTTGGAGGGCCGCGTACTTTTCACGGTCAAAACCGCGTTTGCCTCTTGTTACCTGGTTTTCGATCACGCGGTCTTCTTTTGCACGGTCTTGGACGTCGTCTTCAGCCACGTTCAAAAAGAGTACACGGGGCCATGGAAGTCGGGGAGAAGGCCCACGAAGAGGGGTCTACTTGTGGGCTTTGGCACCTGCTTCGGGGAGCGCGACGCGCGCCATCATTATGGCGGCGATGATGAACACAGCCAGGCTGATGACCCAAATAGTTATGTAGCCACCCAGGGTAGTCATCCTGGATTCGTCACGGAATGCCACCAATACCTGCTTGAACACGGCGCCCCCTACAGCGCCACCCATCGCCAGAAGGGAGGCATAAATACCGTTGGCAATGCCGGTTCTCCCCTCGGGCGCGGCGCGTGCAACCAGCGCGGGGAGAGCGCCGACCAGGACTCCCAGGCCAAAACCCGTGAGGACTCCAGAAACCCAGAACGCAATCATGGTGTGTGGCAAAGGGATAATGATCAACTGGCCTATCGCCCCCAGGACGGAGGCCGCGATGAGAACACGTCGCATCCCAAGCTTGGCTGCTGCGAAAGACGACAGGAATGCCCCGGCAGTGGCGAACAGCAACATGGCGGCGATCATGCCGGACAAGAGTCCGGGGGAAGCAGCGAATCCGTAGCCGAAGAACGCGGGATCGCGACTCAGGTAGTCGGCGAGGTTTGGTGGGGCGTCGATCATTACGATGCCGACCGCAAATGCGGTGACGTAGAGCGGCCCCATTTGGGGTGACACCACGATTTCCAGATCCACTGCGGGGTCCTGAACCCTGCGCTCCCACCAAATCCAAACGACGAAAATGACAACGGTAACGGCGAAAAGGACGATTGAAGTCGTGGCATGAGTAGGGCCCACAAAGGCGAGCGCCAAGATCAGCGTCAACATGAATGCGCCCAGGCCAGTGAATCCCAGCCAGTCGATCTTCCCGGGGCTCAAGTCGATGTCCCGTGGAAGCTTAAAGAAGACTGCATATGCAGATACCAGGACCATGATGACGGGGATCAGCAGCGACAACACGATGTTGGGTAGCAGAACCTCCGCGATTCCCGCTGCCACGGTTCCGATGACGATTCCCGCCATGAGGGACGCGGACAAAATACTGATCGACCGCGTTGCCGATCCTCCCGCGCTCCTCGCGTAAATGATGGCGATGGCGAGCGGAAGCCACACTCCCAAGGGGCCAATGAGAATGCGGCCCAGGAGAACCAGGGGGTAGGACGGTAAGAGGGCGATCATCAGGGTACCAATGAGGACCGAGGTGATCGCTCCACGTAGAATCCGCCGCGCACCGAAAATGTCGCCCATTCGCGACAACAGCGGGACCACAACTGCCGCGGCCATTGCCTGGGCAGTCTGGAACCAGTTCATTGCCTCTCCGGAGACGCCAACGTGGTGCGCAAGGTCCGGGAGCAATGGGGTGTAGAAGCCCTGAACAAAACCGCTGGTGATCTCAACGATGACAAGGAAGACCAGCACGGAGCCAGCGGCCTTCGCTCCCGCGCCGGGAGCCGAAGACTGTTTTGGTGTTGCCGCGCTGCTATCCATGACCTGACCTTACCCAACGGGTGGTCCGAGCCAGGGCAGATGAGGCTTCAGAAGGCTTCATTTCCCAGGGAAATCCCAGGTGAACGCGATAAAGTGGGAGATACGGGGCTGGGGTCTTGAATCGTTGTACGCGAAAAACGCGGGGGTGCGCTCGCGGGGTTCATGCCAAAGATGGCGTTAAGACTTCACAGTTTCCGAACTAGGGGGGTCGACACTGATGTTCAAGTTTCTTGGTCGGCTGGCAACAAGACATCCCTGGAGAGTGCTTGTCGTCTGGTTGGTGGTGTTCGTAGCAGGTGCACTTGCTACCTTCTATGGCTTTGGACAGGGGAACCTGTTCAGTCGAATGGAAACGACTGAATACATCGCTAAGGGCACCGATTCCGCAAAGGTAACGGAGCTTGTTTCCTCGGACGGGGACGCGACGGAGACCGCAGTGCTTGTCGTTAGCAACGTGGATATCGATGACCCCGCCGTGGAGCAGTTCGCGCTGGATCACCGAGACCTTCTCACAGGTGAATACATAGAGTCCGTGACCGACGCATTCTCTGTGCGCCAGTTGAGGGAGGAGGCAGAGGCAGAGGCGCAGGAGCAAATCCAAGCCACCATCCAAGAACAGATCGAAGCCGCTACAGAGGAAGCGCGTGCGCAGGCCACTGAGGAAGCCGAGGCGGCCAAAGCGCAGATTCAGCAGCAGGCAGATCAAGCAGCCGCTCTGGGCCCAGAAGCGATGGCCGCGGCACAGGCGGAAGCAGATGCTGCCAAAGAGCAGGTAGACGCTCAGACAGAGGAAGCCATTACTCAAGCGCAAGAGACAATAGCCGCCGAGGTCACTCAAGCCGTCCAGGAGCAGGCGGAAGAAGCCGCAAACACCCCAGAAGCCATTGCCCAACGTGAAGAGGCCGAAAAGGTGGAGTCTGCGTTGTTGGGCGAACCCGGAGATTCGTACGCGGTAGTGGTTGAGCTTCAAACGAGCGATGACAAGGACATCACCAAGGCTGCTAACAAAGAATTGGATGAAGGGGCAGGAAAATATGCTGCTGCTTTGACCAAAGCGTTCCCTAACGCACAAGTCAATGAAATGTCTCAAGACGCCATGGCAAAGGTCATCACCGGCCAGGTTGAGCGTGACTTGATCAGCGGAGAGGCGCTGGGTCTGCCAATTGCTGCGATCCTGATGCTCGTGGTGTTCGGCGGCGCGACGGCGGCAGGACTCCCTCTGGTTGGGGCAGCGAGCGCCATCGTGGCAGGGATGGGAGTGCTATGGGTTTCCACCTGGGTCACGGACATGGACACATTCATCCTCAACGTCGTCTCAATCATTGGGTTGTCTCTGTCTATCGACTATGGATTGCTGGTTGTCTCCCGTTTCCGCGAAGAGGGCGAGAATGCGATGGCACTGGTCGAAGGCACGCGGGCTGCTTACGGCCCGGCCAGTATTAACAACAAGGTGGTCGTTCCCGCAGTAGACAAGACGGTGCAGGCTGCCGGTCGCACGGTCGTATTCTCCGCGGTCACCATCGCCTTGGCGCTCAGCGGAATCTTCTTCATAAACGTGCAAATCCTGCACTTGATTGCGTGGGGTGGCATCATCATCACTCTCCTTGCCGTCCTGGCCGCAGTGACTATCATTCCTGCGCTCTTGACGCTCATTGGAAGGCATCTGCTGAAGCCTTCTCCGCTGGCGCGTGTCCCGGGCTTGGGGCGGTTGATGGCAGCTGTCGGTGATTCGTCTCAGGACAAAGGGGTGTTCTCTCGCATTGCCAGAGCGGTGCAGAAACGCCCGTGGACCGTCATGTTTGCTTCGCTCGTTGTCTTGGTGATCATGGCTATCCCCTTGAAGGGGCTCAACCTACGCAACAACTTTGAGGATTACATTCCTCCCGAATCCGGGCCGGGAATCGCCTTCAATATGGTCAAGAACGACTATCCGGAGCTCTCGACTCCTGCCGTGGAGGCTGTTGTCGACGCTCCTGAGGACTCAGTGACCACCCAGGACTACGTCAATGAAGTCGCGTTGCTTGAGCACGTGGAGTCAGTTTCCACTGAACCATTGGGATCGGACAGTGACATGACGCTGGTCAAGGTTCACGTTGATGTGGACGATAGCGTGGGGCCAGAAGTCACCCAGGTCGTTGAAGAGATGCGTGACTTGGATGTCGAAGCGGACTCCTGGGTCGGAGGAGCTGCGGCAAACCAACATGACTTCTCACAGGTCATCGCGCGGGACTCGGTTTGGGCGCTGGTGGCCGTGGGACTTGCGGTGTTGATCCTGCTCTTCCTCATGACGGGATCGGTGATTGTTCCTATCAAGGCATTGATCATCAACTCGCTGTCTATCTTGGCTGCCCTGGGCGCCACCACTGCGGTTTTCCAATACGGGTGGTTTGGAGTGCCCAAGACTGCGGGACTGGAAACGTTCATTGTCGTCATCATGATCGCCTTCGGGTTTGGCTTGGCCATGGACTATGAAGTTTTCCTGTTGGCACGCATTAAGGAGTACTGGGACGCGGGCGAGTCGAACAACCGGTCCGTCGCGACAGGTTTGCAGCGTTCGGGACGTATCATCACGTCTGCGGCAGCCATCATCATTGCCGTGTTCATTGGTTTCGGCCTTGGCGAAAATGTCGCTATCAAGCAGATCGGTGTTGGTTTGGCGATCATGGTGGCCACGGACGCGACCATTACGCGTATGTTGTTGGTCCCCGCAACCATGACGATCATGGGCAAATGGAACTGGTGGGCGCCTAAGCCTCTGGCCAAGTTTGCCAAGAAGTTCTCTTTGACTCACTAGCCACTGGAGCTTATGGGGGACGAGGGCAAACCTGACAGCAACGCCCTCGGAAAATCCCCAGAAGAATACCCCTGCTAGTATTCACGGCATGAAGTCACCTGTGATGAAGTTAGCGGCGCTTTTTGCATTGCTCGGCGTGGCCTTTGGCGGCGCAGGATGCGCGGGCTCAGAGACGGCGGCGGTCCCAAGCCAGGATGATGTCGCGGTCGCGGGAGCAGGCGAAGTTGAGGCCCCAGCGGAAGTGGTTATTGTCGATGTTCGCACGCCAGAGGAATATCAGGCTGGCCATCTGGACGGCGCCACAAATCTTGATTTGAACTCCGGGCAGTTCGCACAGTCGATTCCTGACTTGGACCCAGAACAGACCTACTGGATCTATTGTCGCTCTGGGAACCGGTCAGGCCAGGCCACTCAGATGCTTCGGGAATCAGGCTTCCAAAACGTCGAGGATCTGGGGTCCCTGGAAGAAGCGGCCGGCGCAACGGGAGTGGATGTAGTCCAGTAGACCCGCTTTGAGTGGGCTGCTGAAGTGGTTCACCGTGCTTGAACCGTTGACTCGTTTGTCGGTTGGATCCAGAAACATCGGTTCTCCTGGGGAAGAATCGACTGCTTACAAGTAGTCATGGGCCAGCGGGTTGTTTCTCCGGTTGCTGATGCCAGAGCCCTCAGACACTGAGAGCGCGATGTCTCCAACTGGGTCGATATAGCGAAAACAGCCAGAAAGTGGAGGCTCATGTGACTCCTCGCCCACGCCTGGCTGATCGGCTAAGTGCCGGTGGGGACAAAGTGGTCTTGTCCGCGCCACCTGACACGGAAAAACAACGCTGCTGAATCCAAACCGCGACTGAACTGCGCTAACAGAGCCACCTAGGAGACTCGAACTCCTGACCTGCTGTTTACAAGACAGCTGCTCTACCAACTGAGCTAAGGTGGCCGACCGCGTTCTTCCCAAGCGACGAAGCGCCGGAGGGAAAGGATGCGCGGCCCCTATCTTTCCTGGAAAAGGGCCGCGCCGTCAAAACGCGGTTACTCGTGTCGTGGGCGCTAGCCTCCCAGGGCCGCAATCCCGCTTTGGATAGACTCAAACAGTTCCTGGCCGTTACTCCCACTGACTTGCAGCTTGGTGTTGTCAAAAACCAACTCGGGGCTGGCAGTCGATTCACGACCCTTGACATCACGTGCTACCCAGGCATTGGTCGACTCCGTGAGGTACTTCTGGGCTGAGCTGAGATCAAACTCTTCAATCACTTGGTCGGGGACGCCTACCTGAGCAGCAATGGCCTTCACCGTACCCAAAGCCGTTTCATTGTCGGCGACGGTGCTGCCGTCCTGCGTGGTGAGGAGTCCGGCGTAGTAGTTGATCAACGCTTCGTGGAATTCTAGGAACAGTTCCGGTTCTTCAGCGGCAACCACGATTGCTCCTGCCGTGGCGGCCACGTTGTATGGGCCGCCGGCCGTAATCACAGGCTGGAGCATGAAATTGAACTCGCCTGCCTGAGCGGCGTCGGTCAGGAACGGGCCGACGGCAGCGTCTAGATTCACGCAACCTGCACAGGTGTAGTCGAAGTAGAGGTAGAGGTCGCCAACCTCGGGATCAAGTCCTCCGACGCCCTGGGCAGAGACAGTGATGGGCTCGCCTGCAGCATATTGTTGAGGCAGGCCCTCAGCTGTGTCTTTGGCGGCGGGACGGTTAACAATTACCAGGATCATCGCAACGATGATCGCGATCACGAGCACCGACACCACCGCGATGATGATGTTGCGGGTTCGCTGGTCCGACTTCTTCTGTGCCTCACGCATTTGCCGCGCTTTTTCCTGCGCAGTGAGCGTTGAGGACGGTCGATTCTTCTTTGCCATGAAAGACACTCTACTTCTAGGTCGTTTCATCTAGACAGAGACAAGCAATGTGAGCCCTATCGCCAATAGGACTCCCCACACCCATCGCATTAGGCGGTTGGGCGCCACCCAGTCGAAAAGGCGGTTCAGCCCTGTCCTTGCCCAGCGGGAGGTCGGCATGAGCCCTGCGGCGAGGGTGGCGGTCACCCACGCCAGACCCAACTGCCACGAGTCAGGGGCCTGCCCACCCTGGTCAGTAATCCAATACCACATCGGTGAAACGTCTACGGGGTTGCCGGACACTGCGAGAGTAACCGCCGCGGCCAGAAAGAGCACGACAAGGAAAACGCCGGCCCCCACGATCAAGCTGGGAAGAAAAACAACCCCAGCAACGACAAGGCTCCACGGAAGAGAGAACGCTGTGACTGCGCCGTCGCTGGCCCGAGGGGAGCCAAAGCGTTCCCGTCTTGCAGCTAATGAGTGCTCGGCGCGGCCCGCGACTTGCGCACCGAAAAGAACTGCGGGGGCCGCTACGGCCCAGCCGAGTCCCAGAGTTGCGGGGAGCCATCCAACCAGAGCCAACAATAGGGTGCTCAGGATCCAGGCCGTGCGGGCGTGAGGAAAACGATAGACGTAACTGTCCGGGGGGAAGAGGGCATTGAAATCCGGCTGCTGGAAGGCGAATCCTTCTTGGTCTTGCCAGGGCACATCCTTGAAAGGCGCCGCCGGAGGATAGCCCTCGTCGGGATTCCATAGTTCACGACCGCCGTATCCTGTGCCGCCCGCCGCGGAATCCGGCAGCGAAGACCTCGCGGAAGCATTTGAAACCCGGGTGGCATGGAAGTCGAAGGGCACCTCGGAGGCATCGGGAAGGTGCTCGGTGGGCTGTCCCAAGAAGCTCAGGTCTTCTTGCTCCAGTGTGTGGATTAAGGTGTCAGGGTCGCCTCGCAAGGTCGGCTCGGCGCTGAGGGCCAGGTGGAAAGCTCTGGCAACGGTGGGGGAGAGGCCCCGGGTGTCTGGACTACCAGAGAACAGCCGGTGCAGCACGGCATCGGGAGCCCCCGAACCAAACGGAGGTCTCCCAGTCGCGGCACTCAGAAGTACGGCCGCCCAGGCGAACCAGTCTCCGTCGCGCCACAACTGAGCTGTGACGTCATCGCCCTCGCGCAGAATCTCAGGAGCAACGTACCCAGGGGTGCCAGCCACGGATCCGGGAGCGGTGAGGCGCCGATCATCGACGCTCTGGGCAATTCCAAAGTCGATAAGCACCGGCCCCTGGGGAGCCATGACAATGTTCGAGGGCTTCAAGTCCCGATGTGCCACACCGGCGGCGTGGACGCTGTCCAGGATGTCTGCAAGGTCAATGGCAAGGTCAGCAAGTTCCTGCGCGGACAGTGCGTTGTTTTTTACTACGGCGTCCAACGTTTGGCCGGCGATCAGCTCTGTGACAACAAAAGGGGTCGATGCGTCGGCCTCGACGTCGATTACAGCAGCGACGCCGGGGGAGTCAATTTGGTTGACTAGACGGGCCTCTCGTAACAGGCGTTTGCGGGCTTCATCGGTTTCGGCAAGCGAGGGATGCAGCATCTTCAGGGCGACTCGGCGCCCGCCATCATCCACGGCCTCCCACACCGTCCCGGCACCGCCCGCCCCGATCTTGTGCAGCAGGTGGTAACCGCCTATCCAGCCGACAGAAGCATGAGTGGGGACAGGTTCGTTCTGGGCATCTGGGCCCCTAAGGCTGTGCCACTGTCCGTCGATTCCACTCATTCCGCTAGTTTATGGTTCTAAACCTGCATGTCGTGTTACGCTTCGTGAGACCTGGTGACGACGTGGACCCGGGCCTGGAGTCAAAGACGGCTCCGATCAACTCTACGAAGGACCGTCCGGCACGTACCTGTCGGTGGAGGAAAGAAATGGCAACAGTAACTTACGACAAAGCATCGCGAATCTACCCTGGCTCGGATCACCCAGCCGTCGACAAGCTAGACCTGGAGATCGCGGATGGCGAATTCCTGGTTCTGGTCGGTCCGTCGGGCTGTGGCAAGTCCACTTCTTTGCGTATGCTGGCCGGCCTTGAAGATGTCAACTCGGGCCGCATTTTCATTGGTGACCGTGACGTGACCAATGTTCAGCCCAAGAACCGTGACATCGCAATGGTGTTCCAGAACTACGCGCTCTACCCTCACATGACTGTCCGCGACAACATGGGCTTTGCCCTGAAGATTGCGGGTCGTCCCAAGGCAGAGATCCGCGAACGTGTCGATGAAGCGGCGAAGATCCTTGACTTGACCCCTTACCTGGACCGTAAGCCTAAGGCCCTGTCCGGTGGTCAGCGTCAGCGTGTCGCCATGGGCCGCGCCATTGTGCGTAAGCCTCAGGTATTCCTGATGGATGAGCCGCTGTCGAACTTGGACGCGAAGCTCCGTGTGCAGACGCGTACACAGATCGCTTCACTGCAGCGCTCCTTGGGTGTCACCACTGTTTACGTGACGCACGACCAGACTGAGGCTCTCACCATGGGTGACCGCATTGCAGTCTTGAAGGACGGCGTTCTGCAGCAGGTTGGTTCACCTCGTGAGATGTACGACACCCCGGCGAACCGCTTCGTCGCAGGCTTCATTGGTTCACCCGCTATGAACCTTGCAGAGTTCACGATTGACGGCGACGTCGCCAAACTGGACGGCGCAACCGTACCCCTGCCACGTGAGACCATCGCGGCGGTAACCCCAGAAGATGATGGCAAGATCGTTGTTGGCTTCCGCCCTGAGGGTTTGAAGGTTGCCACGGACGACGCCAAGTACAAGATTCCGATCCGCGTGGAACTGGTTGAGGAACTGGGTTCGGACTCCTATGTCTACGGTCACCTGGTTGGATCCGGGGAGCAAGACGGCGTAGTTGACGTGCATGCTCAGCAGATGGTCGTTCGCGTGCCTCCGCATTCGGCTCCCAAGCCCGGTTCGATCCTGTATGTGGAGATCCTGCCAGGTGAAGAGCACACCTTCTCTGCCGCGACTGGGCTTCGCATTCCGTAACCCCTAGCAGGTTCAAGCCTGAATCAGTATCCGATCAAAGAAGGTCGAACTGACAAAGATAGTTGGGTGGCATCGTTTTGATGCCACCCAACTTCTATGATTGAGCAGATCGGGTTTTCGCCCGGCTCATAGAAACGCTCAGGGAAGGAGGCAGGCAACGTGCCTCAGAACCTTAAAATCACGGCGGCAAACGTTGACCCGGCGCTCCTGGATCTGCCGTGGGAAGTTCCGCTGGAGGACTGGCCAGAGGACATACTGGCTGCGCTACCTCGCGGCATTTCTCGCCACGTGGTTCGCTTCGTGAATCTCAGTGACCGTGTCATTGCAGTCAAGGAGATCGGCGAGTCAGTCGCCCACTTGGAATACGAGGTTCTTTGGGAGCTAGCGCGCATGGATGCGCCGTCCGTCATCCCAACTGCCGTGATCACGGGACGACGTGACGCGAACGGTGAAGAGCTAAACGCGGTCCTGGTGACCGAGCATCTCCAGTTCTCCCTGCCGTATAGAGCCCTCTTCTCCCGTCATGTTTCCCCGGAAACGGTTGATCGCCTATTGGATGCGCTGGCAGTGCTTTTGGTGCGTCTGCATCTGCTCGGCCTCTATTGGGGCGACGTCTCCCTCTCTAATACTTTGTTTCGGCGCGACGCTGGTGCCTATTCGGCCTACCTGGTTGACGCGGAAACGGGAGAGCTGCGCCCCAAGCTCACCCGAGGTCAACGGGAGTACGACCTGGACCTGGCCCGGACGAACATCATTGGCGAACTCATGGATCTCCAGGCTGGCGGTTATCTGGAGGAAAATGAGGACGCTATCGCAATTGGGGACCGAATTGTTGAGCGCTACAACCAGCTTTGGACGGAGCTAACTGCGCCGGAACTCATTCCGACCAACGAGCGTTGGCATGTCCAGGAGAGAATCGACCGCCTGGCAGATTTGGGCTTCAGCGTCGGGGAGCTGACCATGACAACCGAGCCAGATGGCGAACGGTTTGTCATCCAGCCGAAGGTCGTTGACGCCGGACACTATCACCGTCAGATCATGAGATTGACGGGCGTTGACGCGGAGGAACTTCAAGCACGGCGGATGTTAGATGACCTGGAGCAATACCGTGCTGTCCATGACATGTGGGACAGGAGCCTTGAGGTCGTAGCGCACAAGTGGATGACCGATGTCTTTGAGCCGATTGTCAGCGCGGTACCGCCTGAGCTATCCGCCAAGCTCGACCCTCCCCAGATCTTCCATGAGGTGCTTGAGCATCGGTGGTACCTGGCTCAGGAGCTCCAAAAAGATGTGCCGTTGGACGAAGTTCTAGCGTCGTACCTCAACAAAGTGCTCCCGAAGAAGCGGGATGAAGCAGTTTTGCTGTCGGGACCAAATGATGAGGTCCTGTCTGGATATGCCGATTTAGTTGACGAGGGCCTAGATGACGAGGGCCTAGATGACGAACTCGATGAAGAAGATGGTTTTTCCTCCGAGCCCGGCAATTAGGGGCCGGTCGCTGACCGAACGGAATAGAGCATCAGGCTCACGTTGAGCTGTGAACACCCAGGTGCGGCACCTCTCATTTGGCAGGTAAACACCACTGGATGGGTGAAGCTCCTTGAGATTCCAGCAGCAAGTTTGTTTGTGAGAACGGCTTGGATCCAAAGAATCCGCGGTGTGCTGACAGCGGAGAGGGATGGACAGAGGACACGATTGGCGTGTCTTCCAAGAGCGGAGCCAGCGTCTGCGCCTGTCGACCCCACAGGATCGCCACCAGGGGTTTGTCGCGTGCAACGAGGGCCCGAATTGCCTGATCAGTGACCTTCTCCCAACCGCGATTCCGGTGAGAGGTGGGGAGCCCGGGGCTGACGGTTAGAACTCTGTTCAGGAGGCATACCCCCTGTCTTGCCCAGGGGCGCAGATCTCCAGTTGCCGGCGTCGGGCATCCCAGATCCGTCTCCAATTCGGCAAAGATGTTGCGCAGGGAGGCCGGGATCCGGGTCTGCGGGGAAACCGAGAAAGCCAGCCCCATGGCATGGCCAACAGTGGGGTAGGGGTCCTGGCCAACCAGGAGTACCCGCACCTGATCGAATGGGTATGTGAAAGCCTTCAGGATGCTGGAGCCACCGGGCAGAAAAGGGGTGCCGTTCGCGCTCTCTTTTCTCAATTCTTGGCCGAGGGCCCGAATTGTTCCCTCGACGGGTTCCAATGCGCGTGCCCAGCCGGGATCGATGACTTCGGTGAGGGGCGGAAGGGAAACTGGGGGCGAAGCGCGATTAGTCACTGAAATCATTGTATTGATACGGAAATGCTTCGGTCGGCGATGTTCAGCGGTCATTGAGCCAATGACGCGGTAGGCTGGGCGGCGTGAGTGGACAGTATCCAGAAGACCAGTTCGACAGTGTTCCCGCCGACGCGCCCGTGGGCGTGCATCGCAAACCGCCGTCGCCATGGCATTCGGTCGTGCCCTTTTTAGTGGCCCTCGTCCTGATCCCTCTTCTTGCTTGGGGGATTACCGCGCTCGTCCGCAGCCGGGTGTCAGACGAAGAGGTTGTCTTCGTGGAGGAGGAGCAGAGCCTAGAGCAGGTTCAGTCCGAGCCCGTTGAAGAAGAGGTCATCGTGGCGGAAGACATGGAGCCTACTGCTGCTCCCGACGATCCTCTGGCCGGTGAGGAGGAAGAAGACCTGGTCGTAGAAGAGGTTGTCGCAGAGGTCGACTACCAAGCCTCGATTGCGGTCCTCAATGCTTCAGGCATATCTGGCTACGCTGGGCAGAAAATGCAGGAGTTGCAGGCGGAGGGATTCGCCAACGTGTCAGCGGACAACTCGTCAGACACGGTGACGGCACAAAACACCGTGTACTATGCGGGGCCGGAATGGGCGGAAACGGCTGCAGCGGTTGCGCAGATAACGGGAATCAGTAACGTCGTTGAAGACGCCGCCGCAGTGGGTGCGTCGAACATCGTGGTGCTGTTACGGAACTGACGTCGGTTCGCGCCTCCGTGGTGTGATTCCTGCGGAGAACATTTGCACCCTGATGTATTTGCACACTGAGCATTTGCACTCTGGGGTGGAGAGTGCCAGACTTGGATTAGCACTCGCAAGCGTCGAGTGACAATAACCCCGGCCTGTCGGTGAGGACGCCGCGCGCAGACCCTGCGTTGCGGTGGTTCGGCCGTCGCGGGCACCGTAGGCCACCAGCCGCAAGAGCGGAAGGACTGACGAAATATGGCAAAGATTCTTGCTTATGACGAAGAGGGACGCCGCAGCATGCAGCGCGGGCTGGATCAGCTCGCTGACACCGTAAAGGTGACGCTTGGCCCCCGTGGTCGCAACGTTGTGATCGAAAAGAAGTGGGGCGCCCCCACGATCACCAAGGATGGCGTGTCCGTCGCCAAGGAGATTGAGCTCGAAGATCCGTTCGAGAGCATCGGCGCAGAACTCGCCAAGGAAGTTGCGAAGAAGACTGATGACGTCGCTGGCGACGGAACCACGACCGCAACGGTTTTGGCGCAGGCACTGGTAGGCGAGGGCCTACGTAACGTTGCCGCAGGTGCCAATCCGATCGCCATCAAGCGTGGCATCGAGAAGGCTGTAGACGCGATTGTCGCGGAGCTGCACGCCGATTCAACTCCGATTGAGACGACGGACCAGATCGCAGCAACTGCTTCTATTTCCGCTAACGACCCGGCGATCGGCGAGCTCATCGCCAAGGCCTTTGAGAAGGTCGGACCGGAAGGCGTCGTCACGGTTGAGGAAACCAACTCCTTCGACACCACGCTGGAAACCACCGAAGGTATGCGCTTTGACAAGGGTTACCTGTCGGCTTACTTCGTGACTGACACTGAGCGTCAGGAAGCCGTCCTGGAGGACGCGTACGTCCTGCTGGTCGAGGGCAAGATTTCCTCTATCAAGGACTTGCTGCCTCTGCTGGAGAAGGTCATGCAGACTTCTCACCCACTGCTGATTGTGGCTGAGGACGTCGAGGGTGAAGCGCTGGCAACCCTGGTTGTCAACAAGATCCGCGGTATCTTCAAGTCTGTCGCCGTAAAGGCCCCGGGCTTTGGTGACCGCCGCAAGGCCATCATGCAGGACATTGCGATCCTGACTGGTGGTCAGGTCATCTCGGAGACAGTCGGTCTGTCCCTTGAGAACGCTGACCTTGATTCCCTGGGCCAGGCACGTAAGGTCGTTGTGACCAAGGATGAGACCACCATCGTTGATGGCGCTGGCTCGAAGGACGAACTTGAGGCACGCGTGAAGCAGATTCGCGCGGAGATCGAGAACTCGGATTCCGAGTACGACAAGGAGAAGCTGTCAGAGCGTCTGGCCAAGCTCTCCGGCGGCGTGGCAATCATCAAGTCCGGTGCTGCGACCGAAGTGGAGCTGAAGGAACGCAAGCACCGTATTGAGGATGCAATCCGCAACGCACGCGCCGCTTCCGAAGAGGGAATCGTTCCTGGCGGCGGTGTCGCTTTGATCCAGGCTGCGAACAAGGGTCTCGCCGACCTCAAGCTCGAGGGCGATGAGGCAACTGGTGTTGCGATCGTTCGTGCGGCCGTCACTGAGCCTCTGCGTCAGATTGCTCACAACGCCGGTTTTGAAGGCGGAGTGGTCGTGGAGAAGGTTTCGAACCTGCCTGCGGGAGAGGGCCTGAACGCTGCTACTGGTAAGTATGGCGATCTCTTGGCTCAGGGGGTTGCTGACCCGGTGAAGGTGACTCGCTCTGCTCTGCAGAACGCTGCTTCCATCGCTTCGATGTTCCTGACCACCGAAGCCGTTATCGCGGACAAGCCGGAGCCTGCTCCGGCCCCGATGGCTGGCGATGAAATGGGTGGGATGTACTAATCCGACTCAGTCATCCTGAATTATCGGGATGACGACAAGGAGGGCCCGGATACCC
>ERZ1031159.13-NODE-13-length-46992-cov-17.610371_pt1 | contig 46992 bp, 29 predicted proteins | sample MGYA00516706_ERZ1031159 | MGnify/ENA primary metagenome ERZ1031159 (study PRJEB33719, sample SAMN04262508) | wastewater metagenome | biome: rural village; feature: composting latrine chamber; material: composting feces with ash | place: El Salvador | collected... | reverse complement strand
TGAGGGGTTTCCCATGTTCCCGGTAACGTTCTATTATGTATAGGGACCATAGGGGACACAAAAACATCCTGGACCCTTGTTTTAGAAAGGCTAGTTAATGTACGCACAGTTATACGTGGCTGCTGCCGAGGCAGCTGGTGAGGCAGAGATTTTTCAACTCGAGCTAGGTGAAAACGAAACACTACAGACAATCACAAGGATTATTGCTGTAGGAATCATTTTCATCTTCCTCGCTTATGCAGCGTTCCAATACGCTGTTCCATCAAGACGAGCGGGCGCTTCCCTCAGATCGACAATGAGCGTTGGGAAACTCCTCGGACTTGTGTTCCTATTGATATTCCTCATCGACCTGAACTCCATTGACCTCTTCATCAAGATCGTCTACAAGGCAGTGGTCGGAGTTTGGGGATTCTTCAGCAGTAACCTAGAAGAGCTTATAGAGTAATCCATTACTCTCTAAACCAAGGTTCCAGGCACACCCCCCTCGTGAAGCTCTTCCCGAGGGGGGTTAGTGAAAGGCAAACAGCATAATGAGTGATGGGCCAGCACCACCAACAGAAGGTGTTATCCGAGCCATCGAGCACGGCTCCTTATACCTAAACCAGGTATTCGTAAAGAGGATGCCAAAGCAGAGGATCTGGCGAACGGCCATGAGGCTCTCAATTTTGGATATGGCTATCATAGGTGTCTTTGTCTTGATTTTTGGCTTACTAGGCTTTGGCTTCGGTAAGCTATTTGCTCTTTTACCAGGAATTCCCAGGTCCTACGAGTGGGCTATTCCTATCCTGTTCGTAATCGTGTTTGCCGCCGGAGGCTTTGCCTTCGGACGCTTCGCCGTTCGCTTCTCCCCGTACTCGGACTCATCGGGTGAGGGCTTAATGGACTGGGTGAAGGTGAAGTGGAACAGCAGGTACAAGCTAGTTAACAGGATTCTTGGTCGTAAAGTACACAAAGAGTTCAGAGAGACATGGGTAGACGGAGAGCCGATTATGGTCGAGTGCTCTGTCTACAGGGGTTCTGCGCCATTGCCCCGCTCTATAGGGAAAACAAACGAAGAGACCGAATTGGTTCTTCTTCCTCGTAACGTAAGTACTCCTTGGGTTAAGCAAACCAGGTTGAAGGAGCGCATCAGAAAAATGGAAGCAGCCCAAAACGAAGGGTAACTCTTTCAGGGTAAGGTAGGTAGACATGAGTACTAAGACAGCAGATCCAACAGTAACGGGTGCGGTAGCTGGCATACGCGCCTCTATTTACCGTATCCAAAACTTCTGGGAACGTCACCGCGTACTCTCTGCCGTAACCGTAGGCTTCTTCCTCATCGTTATTAGTTACTTTCTCGCTGTCGCCCCAGCTGAGGCAGCACAGGGCGTAACACTCGGTCCAGGGTCTGCTATCAAAGACTCCCTAAAACCATTGAAGGATGCAGCAAAGGCTATTAACGGCCCCGACAGGGGGCTTATAGATAGCGTCCACTTCCTTGCTTGGAACAGATGGACCGGCTTCACCCCCTCCACAGGTGCCTTCTACCTAACTTCAGCCGGATCTGCAGCTGCTGTTGTCACTAATACAGTCTCTAGTCTTTTCTTCGTTATCTCAGGATTCGTTTTGAGAATGCTGGGACTAACTGCTGCTGTTGGACTGAGCTTCGACGGCGTTGAGTCAGTTATGGATATGATTACAAAGAACTTCGTTTCTGTTGGTTCTTTGTTCTTCCCGCCTCTAAGAACAACCCGAGACAATATCTGTGCAACTGAGGGTGGTTGTGACAACCTAGAGGTTGTTGGGAACATGGGGAACACCCTCCCCTTAATAGCTCTACTGTTGCTAATAGGCGTTGTCGTGATGATAGTGAAACGCAACGGTCTTCCGGGGAGTAAAGCAAGCAGAAGGACCTCTCGTCAGACAGGTAGCCTCCTTCCATCGGCCAACCTACGTCAAATAGGAATCAGCGTTGGTGCTCTGCTAGCAATCTCAATGATGACGATTGCTGGTGCGGCTGAGATTGATCAAGGGATGGTAGAAGATGTAGAAGACCAAGAGGTTCAGCAGGAGAGAGAGGAGAAGCCTGACCTCTCTGAGAGAAAGGTGATTGCGGGCTCCCCTAGGTGGATCGCTGAGGTTCTTGACAATGTTGCAGTTTGGGTAGGTTCTGCTATAGGTGAGGGGACTGAACTTCTTTCAGTTGCTCTTACTACTCAGTCGATGAAGACTGGTGCCCCGGTTGGTAGTGCTTGTTCTAGCTACATCGGTACTCTGCATATGGTCTACCAAAACGGTACCAAGGCGATGAGTAACAGAGACCAGTTCCTTGTTGCTCTAGATGAGCTTGCCTTGAACTCTTACTTCAGACTTGTTGTTAACTCTTCATATGGAGACATCACCGACTCTTACCGATCCGGGGTCGGGAACTCTTGGTGTCACGCCCTTGAGATGGATTCAGGTATCTCAGGTGCTGAGCACATGTTGATGACCCGTTTGTCTCTTGCAGTCAACGCTCTTGACGATGAGGGTGGAATACTAGCAAGCCCTCTTGACATGGATGACGAGTCCCTTATGGAGGAGTATCCTCTAGCTTACTCAATAGACCAAAACCTAAACCGTATGCTTTCTGGAGACGCCCTTGAGACCTTTATCGGACTAAAGAGTATGCAAAATATGTGGGGACCCTATGTGTCACCGCAGACCTCTAACCAAGCAAAGTTTTACTTCGCGGCCTGTAGCACATCATTTGCTGGACCCAGGTTACTCAAGAGCTGGTCACAGGTGATTTCAGCAGACGCTATTAAGGTTGGACCTGCTACTTGGGAAAACGACGAGGGCAACATGGTCACCATTGGTATCGGTGGAACTGTGCAAGAGAAGATCTACCTAGAGGGTTCTGAAACCATTGGTGCCTTGAACAAGTTCTTAAAGACAAGAGATGAGGGAGAGTCTAGTCAAATAGGCATTTGTGGGGGCATTCCTTTAGGTGTTTATGTGAGAGACCCCCAGGTAGACGAAGCCCCTGATGCGATCAGTCTTTGGAATTACGTATCGGCAACCGTCGCAGATAACACCATCGGTAAAATCCCTATGTTCAGGAGCAACCGTGTAGAAAACCTCAACACTCAGGTTAATAGAAGGAACCTTCGTAAGCAGGAGACTTGGCAGACTGAAGGTGCTTACCAGAGGTCTAGTGCCGACACTTACATGGTGTCTACAAACGGTATGGCAGAGAACCTGAACCTGTACGGGAGTGGAGATAACACCCTGTATCAGATGATTATCAATACCGATGCTGTGGACTTAGAGACCCTTAACGAGGGCAAAGAGATTGACGGAGTGACCGTGGTATCTCCTGTAACCCTCTATAACTACTTTAACAACTACACAGGTAATCTCGACAGGCTAACTACTGAGCGAGCAAATATCATCGCGGAGCAGGACCAAGATGTATCCGGCCTGGACGATGATGATATCAAGAAGCTTACTGACGCTACTAAAAAGGTAGATAAGAACATTGACAAAGAGGGTAACTCTACCGCCTGGAGATGGCTGAGTGTTATCCCCGGAGCTGACTGGGCAGTTGGTAAGATTGGTACAGTAGCTGGTTGGGGAAGCACTGCCGAGGAGGTTTACTCTGGAGCAGAGGAAGCTGACCAAGCCAAGAGAGATGAGCGTATCAAAGAGGGCTTAGCAGAGATACGAGACCTTACAGACGAGGCATCTGCCCCGGAGTACGACTTAATCCTTCAGGGTGCGGTTAGTGGATTTACCCCCGGAGCACTATCTATCTCTAACGCTCTCAACTGGCGTGAACCTGACGTAGAGTTCTTGGGCCTAGGTATTAAGAAGATGTCATCGGCAGCTCCACTGTTTGTTAACGCAATTGATAGTGGCCCTTATGACTATTACCATGCCATTGTTGGTGGAAACACAGCAGCGACTTTCATCTCTTCTGTGTTCTCTTTGATCTTGGCGATTGCACTTGCTTACGGCATATTCCCGCTGATCGCAGGAATCGTGTTATCCAAATTCTTAGCGATCCTGGCGTGGTTCTTCTTACCGTTCATTCTCTTGTTGAATATATGGCCTTCGCCTAAATTTAGGTCTTTGTTGAAGATCACTGTGTACTCAATCCTTTGGTCGTACTTCTCGGTTGTTGTTTTCTTGGCGATACTGAAAGCCACAACCTTCTTGATCATTTTGTTCACTTCGTTCATTTATGACTCGAACCACCCGGTGATTATTCAAACCCTTGAGATTATGGTTGCTATTCTCGCTTCCTTTGCGATTATCACGACCGTTATGAAGAACTACCTCAAGATTGACCTAACAAGCCTCAAGGGTGCTTTGACTGGTGCTGCGATGGTTTCTGGTACAGCAGTCATGGATTCCCTGGGTAAGAAGACAGGTATCCTCAAGGAAGGCGAGACGGGTGACCTAGATGATCTCCAAGGCTCCTTCAAGAACATCGCCAAGGGTGTGAAGGACAAGTTTACTTCGCCAGACACCTCCAAGCAGGAGGCCGAGGAGTCAGAAGAAGCATCACAGAAGGTCCTTGAGAATAAAGAAGAAGAAGCCGACCTTGACGAAGCCGAGGATAGGGAAAACAAGGCTATCGAGGCTGCTGAAGAAGAAGAAGGCGGCGAAACCGCTAAAGCCATCGCTGCTAGCCTCCAGTCTGAGGGTACTGAGGGTCCCGAACTCCAGTCTTCAGAAGAGGTCGCTAAGGGTGCTAAAGAGATCGCCGCTAAGGTTGATAGAGCAGGAGCTACTTCAGTTGACGGTATGCCAGAGAATACTGAAGAGATGTTCGATGCCAACTCGCCAGAGATAGCCGCTGCGCTCGCAGAAGGAGAAGAGGGCCGAGACGGAGTTACTGCTGCCCTATCTAACAGCGAGCTCTTGGGTGGAGGAGACCAAGGAACTGGTGGATCTAGCTCACTAGATCCACTAACCGGAAAGGAGATAGCGGTACAAGATGCTCACACTGCCGAGGGTGGTAACTCTCCTCTAAGTGGAGAGAACGCTTTCTCCCAGGCTCTAATGGAATCTGGAAGCATGTCTCAAGCGGACAGAGACATGCTCACACACGCTGCGTCTATATCAAATGGGCTTAACTCCCAGAAAGATGTAAGCACCATGGAGATTCCACCCGAGGCTATGTCCTGGATGGAGGGAAACTCTGATGCAATACAGTCGCTGCTGAGCTCTGCCGGAGTGTCACCAGTCAACACAGCCAACGGTGCATTTGCCGGAGGTGCTTCTACAAACTCTCCTATGTCTATAGAGGAGATCGAGGCCCTCTCACACGGAGCTGGGTTCATCAACGACCAGTCAATGCAACAGCTCGTCCCAGACGGGACAGTTACTGAGTCCGCACCGTCATTGATAGACTCTGCAACGACTGAGGCTGTTCTAACTAGAGACACTGAGGTTAGGGACTCTCTAGAGAACATCGCCAATCTTCTTTCCGAAAGCACAAGGGGAGGTGGGTCAGACCCATACTCCTTTAGTGATCTAAGAGGGGACCTTGACGGAACAGTCGGTAGGGCTGCTAGAAGAGTGAGGGGCACCTGATCTCTATCTACTAACTAGGTGACGAGGTGGTTTTGAAGCACTGAGCTTCTAAAAACCACCTCGTCCTAGCTTTGTGCTGTTATCTTTGTCTGAGAGAACCATTAGAGAAAGCGTGCGTACATGACCGAGAATGAAGTCACCCTTTACAATAAGTACCGCCCTAAAAGGTTTGACGAGATTGTTGGTCAAACCGATACGGTAAATGCGATTCAAAGGGGTATAGCGAACAAGAAGCTCCCGCACACACTTTTGTTTGAAGGCCCTAGGGGAACAGGAAAAACAACTACGGCGAGGATTGCCGCCAGAGCTTTGAATTGTAGTAATCTCCAAGAAAATGGTGAGCCGTGCGGAGAGTGTGAGTCCTGTTCTTTCGAGATAGACGCTATGCCGGGATTCTATGAGTATGACGCTGGCTCTAACTCAGGGGTCGCAGATGCCAGAGAGATTGTCGATGCGATAGCAAGTGGAAACCCATTAGCTAAGAATCAGGTGTTCATCATCGACGAGGTTCATCTGTTTTCCACTCAAGCTCAGTCAGCCCTCCTCAAGAGTACAGAGGAGCCCCCTCCAGGTACCTACATTATCTTTGCTACTACTGACCCTGAGCAACTGATCCCAACCACGAGGTCACGCTCTACGGTTCTCCCGTTCACCGAAGTCAGCGATGAAGACCTCACCACCTTAGTTGAAAGGGTGATTGAGGCCGAGGGTGAAGAGGTTTCAGAAGACACCATCATGGGTATCGTCGCTGAGGGAGACGGTAGTCCAAGGGATACCCTTTCTACTCTTCAGAGAGTTTTACTCGGTGGAGCGGTAACTGCTTCGGGGAAAGGACTCGAGCTTGCCACTGCGGTTGTCAACCTAGATGTAGTGGGGGCACTGACAGCCGTGGCAGAGGTTGTAAGAGATGGCGGCTCTATCTACACACTCAACATTGAGCTGTTGTCGTTCCTTAGAGACATGATGATCGCTAAGTCTGCCCCTAACTTGGTTAGTGAACGAAGGTTACAGGAGATTGAGGAAGCAGTCTCTTTGTCACCTGAGTTGTCCAACAGAGCTAGAAGGGCTATCCCCTTCATCTCATCCGTGGCGAGGTCCGTTAGAACAGCTTCTGAACCTAGAGGATTGTTTGAATCTGAGATCATTGGGTTCGTCTTTGATGAGCAAAGGGGTGGGGGAGAAACAACAATCTCTACCATCGGTACCGACAGGCTAGAGCAGAAGGTGGATACTCTACTAGGGCTCATGCGAAACTCTTCAAAGGGCGGGTACTGGCCTGGAGTTGATGATGTGCCTGTAAGCGTTCCTGAGACCCCTGCATATGAACCAGAGGTAGTTCCAGAAGGAGTTGAGGCCAAGGTCTCAGCCAGCAAGGAGGGGAAGGCAGAACCCTTCTCGGTTGACTCACTAAGAGAGAGCCTAGAGAAGGAGCTTCCAGCTAGGTTTTCTTCTCGGCTTCCTTTGCTCTCTATCCAAGAGTCCGAGGCCGTTGATGAGACCATTGAGATTATCTATGATGCGGCCCCTGGGGCCAGGTGGCCGAGTAACCTCAAAGAGGCAGTTTTAGAAGCAGTCGAAAAGAATGTCCCCGAGGGGTACGGCATTGATTTGTTGTATCCTAGCAAGGACGGATTCTTAGACCTCGATAGCTAGCGCAGAGGGTAGAGAGCACTAGAGGCTTACGGGTAGAGTCTTACAGAGACAGGGTTTAGGGTTCCCCTACAGTCAGTCGTAAAGGAATAGGTAATGGATTTTGGGCTTACGGAAGAGGAGCTGAGGACCGAGTTGGGAAAAATAAAGGCTCTAGAGTACTTGATCAGAGGCGGGTATGTAGACACCGCCTCTATCGGGGCGATACGTCCTTTTAGGTTGTCTACCGTTCAAGAGATGATCAGTCTTAGGGTTGTTGTTGAGGACGAAAGCAACCTAAGACAAAGCAATAACGAGTTCATTGAGAATCCTTGGGGTTTCCCATTTATTCCAGTTCCAAACTGGAGCGTGGCTGACCGTGAAAAAAGGATGCGTCTGGCACCTAAGAGAATCTCTTATGAGTGGATTGGTCACCCTATTTACTGGATTGACCCCAAGCTCACTCGCCTCAGGAAGGCTGAGGTCAAGGACCCCGCACGATGGGCCGTTAGGATGTACTACCTGATCTTAGCCTTCGGGTTGTTTGACATCAGGGGTCACGACGTTCGGTGGGTGAACGCCCTGAGGGCACGAGGTATGAACTATACCGAGGAAGAGTGGGAGAACTACGCCCGAGGGTATGACACTGAGTTTGAAGAGATCTACTACGGTACTAATGACCTAAAGGTTCCTATCTCTAGGGTGGAGGAATCGTACCAAACAGCGTTAAAGCACATTGGTCGAATCCAAAAGCGAGAGATGGACCAGTTCAACGCTAGAAGGGCTGTCGCTTTCAAAGAGGGAGTGACCATTATTCGAGAAACAACTAGCGAGAATAGTCCCATTAAGAGGGCTTTGGCTGATGCCACAGGGATCACCAAGGCTATCGCTAAGATCGTTACCGAGGGCGCGGTTGTTAGATACAAGGGTGAAACAGTCGAGAGTGTCTCGCAGTTGATTGACCCTTTGTTCGAGAATGTTCGTAGGGTTATTGCTCTAATTAAGCAACTTGATTCCCGAGCTCTGATCTTGAGTGCTCCTGTTATTCGAGAGTCCACTATATCTCGCTTACAGTACTCAGCGATTGCGACCAGTTTGGCAAACTACCACTCCTTTACAGTCCCGGAGCAAATTGAAGGAAAGCTGAACCGATTAGCCCAAGAACTAGCCAATGCCAACGATAGCTGGGGTCCTGAAGAGTTCAATAGGTACCAGTCAGCAGTCAGAAAAGAGCTAGATAACTCTTGGGGTAAAGTTCAGCTGGCACTTGCCAACTACCAGCGCGTAGAAAATGGTCTGCCTCCGTTTGCTAACGCCTATGAGATGAGAGCACACGACGAGTCTCAAAAGGCAGGATAAATCCCCTAAGGAGGTTTAGATGTCGATCCTTTTCATCCTATCCATCCTCGCAGCAGTGGGTTTGGGTATTTACTACTCTCGATACCTCATTCGAGAGAAGTACTTCGAGATACGTAAAAACCGCGTGGGCGGTATTGCCTGGTACCAAATTGTGAGTGAAGGAAGTCTTAGTGGAGACCGGGGCGAGTACACCATCAATGACATGGGCTACTTGAAGACTCTTTTACAGAGCCTCTTGTCCACTCTAAAGGGCATGGGTTATCTAGACCGAGGGCTTGCAAATGCAGTCTGGGTTAAGAACCCAGAAACGGGGATGATTGACCTCTTCTTTGGCATCTCTAGGAACCATGATGGAAACGGAAAGATTGCCAACCAGGTTGCCGCTGGCATGGGTGCAAAGGCGATACACCTAGATCGTCCTCCGACCTTCCCTAACAAGACACCAAACGTCTTGTGGAGGCAGGGGAGTAAGTTCGGTAACGTCCGAAGTGAGAACGTTGTTAAGGGTAGTGGGCATGTCCCAACTGCCCTTTCAGAAGCTTGGTCTGACCTTTCTCAAGGTGAATCAGCAGCAGTGTTCCTCGGTATCGAGCAGGTGCGTAAGAAGGAGTCTGAAGAACTCCGTTCCTTCATTATGAACCGAACAGTTCAAGATGCCGGGCAGTTCGCCAGTGCTCCATCTCTGAGTGATAAATCAGCCGTGGTTTCTGAGGGCTTTAGAGCCGTTGTGGCATCTGCCAATACCCGAGGTAGCGAGCAGTTATCCAAGGTGACACTAAACGCGACTGACGGTGCTCTTGGTAGTTCTGGCTGGAGGGTCGTAGCTACAAAACCTAATGAGAAGCAAGCACTAACCGGAAGCATCATCGGTGGGGTTATTGGATTAGCCCTTGGGTTGCTCGCCCTATTGATCAGTGGCGGAAACCTACTTCTTTCTTCGATTGTTTTCATTATCCCCACTCTGGCTGGGATATCCGGGTTCGTCGTGTCTGACGAAATAGCCCAAAGGGTATTTGCAAGAGGGTTGAAGAAGGGTGAGTTGGCTGTCCCTCCATACATCCACTATGGGAACGTATGGAAGTACATCAAAAAGAACAGAAACCACCACAAGAACGTAAATGCGGAAGACCTAGGCGCGGCCCCTAGATTTGCTGTTCCTGCCCCAAAGCAAGTCATCTACCTACACTTCAGTCCTATGTTCGAGTTCCTTTCGTTCCCCGAAAGAAGCGGCAGTAGTGGCGACATTGAAGGGGACATGATTCAAAACATCGGTCTGCCTTCATCATTTGTCGAACTGAATGAAGATGTCATTTACCTAGGTCAGTCGGGTAAGGGCCAGACAGTCACCTACGACATCGACAACCTTTCCTATGGGTTGTTCGCCGGTGGTGCCCCGAGCTCGGGTAAGACCAACTTCCTTCACGTTATCTATGCAGGACTAGTTCACTACATGAGTGAGAAGAACGATGTTCCTAACAAGAAGCTCATCACCCCTATCTGGTTTGAAACTAAGGGACAGGGTGCCTATGACACCTTCGAGGCGGCTCGTATGGCTGGCTCAGACCCGATCTTAATTGACTTCAACAACCCAAAGAACTTCTACAAGATGCGTCTAGAGGGAAGGTCAATCGCTCAAGGAGCCTCAGTTCCAGAGGTAGAAGAGAGCGTGACGAACTTCGTTACCGGTACTCAGTCAGCATGGGGTGACTCAATTAGGGGTGCATCTCGTGACGCTCTGTATGCCTACATACTCATTGCTATGATGCTGACCCCAAAGCATATCGAGTTCCTTGGCCTAGATGACGTGATTGACGTTGATAACATCAACATCATCGACCTGGCTTACTTACTGACTGGTGCAAACTCGGCATACATGCAGCCAAAGGATGACCAACTGCTTTCCCTTAGAGATGCGATTCTAGAACGAGAAGGGGACTTCAAAGACCCGGCCTCTTATGGATCGACTAGAGAGAACGACGAGGCTCTGGCAAGGGTGATCGGTGAGTACTCAAACAGGTTCTTCACGCCCGAAGGCGTTAGAAGCAGCCAGACCGTTATCACCGCTGTTCAAAACAAGATCAACGACCTCCGTAAGCTCCCGAATATGTGGGTTAATCCAGAACGTAAGGACTGGAAAGAGATTACCCTTGATGACATCGTTGGAAGCGGCAGGCCAATCATTGCAAATATGGGTGGTTACGTAGATGGCATCGCTCCAGAGGGCGGATACACCTACAAGAACGTTGATACCTCTCTGTCAGCCAGGGTCATCAAGATTCTCAACTACCTGCTTTGGAACTACATCAGACAGAACTGCAACGGCTGGCAGGCACTAGGTCGCTACACTCCGATCTTTGCTGACGAGGCTGCTGACATTGCTCAGGGTGCTGACTCAGAGGACGTTCCAGACGTACTCCAGCAGGGGACCAAGGAAGGACGAAGCTTCGGTACGGCTTACTTCTTGGGCGCTCAGTCAATCATGCAGTTGCCCAAGAAGACTCAAACAATGGTTCTGGGTTTCAGGTCTAAGTTCTGGTACAACCTCCACAACATTGAAGACCTTGAGGTCGCTGCCAAAGACCTCAACTCCTCTTCTAACGTGAGTGACCATATTGTTGAGATCTCTCCTGGGAACATCAGGAACCTCAGAAACGGGTCGGCTATGGGAATCATGGCTAAGGGTGGGTCTGTGACACCCCCTTTCACCCTTTATGCTCCGTACCATAAGGACTGGACAAAGGCGATCTTTGAGGACTCCCACGGCGGGGTTGTAGACGGGGTAATGGCATACCTGAAGAACCACCAAGAGGAAGAGATTAAGGAAAGAGCAGAGAAGTCTGTCATGGACTATGGAACCCACAGGAGCATATAAAAGCTATGGTGGACATTGACTTCCGGCTCCTTCCTAGACCAAGATCCCCTATTCATGGCGTAAAGATGATCCCTGTTAATGCCGACAGGGAACCTAAGTACGTCTCGAAGCTCCCTCGTGAGTCCTCTTTCGTCTCAAGGGTCGATCCGATCTACTCAATGTCTCACTTTGAAAGTACAGCCTTGAGCTTTCGTCCAGTAGAGGCACTGAGAACCTACAACGGCATCTTGCCAACCAACGTGATCGGGAAAGTAGACAGGCATTACCTCTCGGCCATAGGTCAATCAGTACCAGAGCTGTACTCCTACCACTCTCTACTTACCATGGCCGCTTTAGCACAGTTTCACACCCTGACCACGGCTCAGGTGGCCGCTTTACTGGGCATCTCTGACACCGAGGCTCACCGAACTCTGACCCGGCTCTTCGGGGCCGGTATTCTTCTTCGAGCGACACTACCTCTTGTGTTCCAGTCTTTTCTTTCTACCAGGTCAGAGCATGTTTGGAGGATTGCCTCTGTTACAAACATTCGAGGTTTTGTTCAACAGTGGTTAGACGGTCTTACCGATACTGAGTACATGCTGGTGACAGATGGAAGAGACATATCGCTAGGGGTGACCGGATCAGCAGGTCAGTATTCTTTTAGACACAACCTCCAAATGGCCGAGGTTGCTATTCGCCTCTACGAGACTTCTTCGAAGGTGGCGGGGGTCTTGGGTGAGCAAGCATCTGCTCTTAGGAACCTAGTCCCAGAGGATAAGAGGGGCCTTTCGTCTTTTCAACGTAAAAAGATGAGAAGAGAGAACGTTGGGGATGCGGCTGTAGTTGGGGCTGATGGACGAATCATCATCTTCGAGCTAACCACTATCAAGAACCCAAGGGATGTAATCAGGCAAAAGGCAACCTTTTGGACTCTTGCTCTGTCTATGTCCAAGTTGGACTTTTACGTAGTTTTCGTAAACACAAACCCCGAACACGACCGGCAGGCATACCGAAAACACATCTTGGCTGGCATACATGATATGCACGGCAGGATGGGTAGCCCGGCTAGGATGATCAAGAAGGGGCAGGAGAGAATCTTCATCTCGGATGCTGCTACTCACTGGTTTCCTATGGGTAACGCCGTCTCCCCTGGACTGGCTCATCTTGAGTGCTACAGCCCTGCCTCACTAGCCTATTACCAGCTTCTTCCTGATGACCTGAAGTGGAACGATTCTGTTCCAGTCATTAATGCTAGAGGGGCAATAACTACTCCTAACTGGATCGTCAAAGAGCCCTCTGCAATGCTAGAGAGTCGTTAATGTCAATCATCAATGAGGCGGAAGAGGGGTTTCCGTATCAGAAGGTAAAAGCAGCACTTGAGTACTTGATTGCTATCAAGCCGGTTTGGTCCAGGTTCTCGAAGAACATAGAGATCATCCCTTCTTTAACCCCTCCGCTTTCTGATGAGCCTTTTGCTGCCATTGCCTCTACTGACCCAGACGGGTACATCTACTTAGATAACTCTTTTGCCCGCTATGCCTCCATCGAAGAGATAGCCGGGGTTTTAGAGTTCGAGTTCCATATCCATGCTCGTAGGTTCTGGTCTCGACTTCCAGATGTTTCTAACGAGGATTGGAGAGACTTCGCAGCGGTTTCAATCTCCCTTGAGATTAACTCAGCAGTTGATCGTGAAGAGAAGGACTACACCCCCAGAGTCAAGCAACTCATGTCTCGTCACTCTAGGGAGAGAATCAATGGTTTGCCTCCAAATGGATTCTTTGCAGAGTACAACATTCAAGGTCCTCCCTCAACTAAATCCCTAGGTAGCTTTAGAGCAGAAGAACTAGGTCTCCCCTCTGGCCTAAGCGCTGAGAAGTACTTCGAGCTACTCAAAGAGGCCCGCGACAAGGTTCGTGACGAAGAGGCCGAAGATGATGAGGATATGGATGAGCAGGGGGATGAGGGAGAGCAAGGTTCTGGACATTCAGATGAGGACACCGAGGACCAGTCTGACCAGAGCAAAGAGGGGGAAGAGTCTCTAGAGGAAGATGGTGCTAAGGAAGAAGAACGCACTGGATCTTCAGAAGAAGAGGGGGAGTCTGAAGAGCTAGGAGAGAGTGAAGAAGAGTCAGATAGCGAAGATTCAGACACCTCACAACAGGGTGATCCACAGGAAGAATCTGGAGACTCTGACAATACACAAGAGGCCGAAAAACGCTCAGAGAGCACACTAGACGGCCCAGAGAGCCCCGAACAGAAGGAAGAGGAAGTTGGGGAGGGAGGGAAGCCTTCAGGGGCTTCTGAGGGCGATTTTGAGAGTGACGATCAATCTTCAGACTCCAACGAGAGCGACACAGACTCCGAAGATGGGGATGGAGACGGCAGTGAGCCTGGGTCAGATAGCGGTCCAAATAAGGGGTCTGATTCCGGTAGTCCAGGTGGCGATGACTCTCAAGAAGGACAAAGTGGCGACTCTCAGGGAGGGAAAGCCGAAGGGGACCCACAAATGGGCGACTCCGAAGGTAGCCAAGAGACTTCTCAACAAGACTCTGGAGACGATGGGCAAAGCAGCTCAGGGGGGTTTACCTCTTCTAGCGGAGATCAAATGTCGCCCAACCAGCCTATAGATCGGGATTTACAGGCCGCTCAAGAGATTATGGATCGTCTTGACACGATGCTCGATGATGACAACTCTTTTGCCTGGAAGTCTTCTTTGTTCAGGCCAACTGACACCACTGTAAAGAACCCTATGGTTCCTGAAGTGATGTCGTTTGTGAAGGAGAAGATTGGGGACCAAGCTCGACTAAGTGAGGCTCTAGATGACTTCTCTGAGGATATTCTTGAGTTCTCTCAAGACCCTGGCTTACTTAATGGAGAAAGTGATGATCCTCTGATCCAAGAGATAAGCGGGTATAGAAGGTCAAAGAAGGTTGATTTTGCATCCAGGCAAAGGCGAGTAATGACCTCAGCGGTGCAGTCAGCTAAAACCTCTGGTGCAACTGATATGTCTTTGTCGGTTAGGAATCCTAACCAACCCATGATTGGCCCTATTATGGCGGGGGTTTTCGACTACTCACCTCGTATCTACTTCATTCAGGACGTATCTAGATCAATGAAGGGACCCTACACCCAAACAGCGGGAGAGGTGTTCTCTGAAGTCTGTACTGATGTGGCAGCAAACTTTGGAGCAAAGACTCTTTGGATCGCTATCGACTTCAGGATAAGAGCAGTTACCGAAACCTCAATGTGGAGCGAAGAGAGCATCTGGAAGACACACAGGTTTGGCGGAGGAATGACCTACATATCTGACCTCGCTGTCAACATCTCTGAAGGAAAACTAAAGTTCGAGGGGAAGACTTACCCAGAGCCCGATGTGCTTGTCATAATGACAGACGGAGAGTTCACCTGGCCTAGTGAGCGGCCAAAAGTCAAGACAAAGTGGATTATCACCACTTTGAGAAAAGACCTCCCTAACTTCCCTGATTGGCTCAGACCGGATGAGATTGTAGTTATTGACTAGCGTCACCCGTCTCAGATAGTGAGAAGGGTTAGACAAGTCTTTCTAGACTGTGTTAGCCTGAGATCACGAAAAGAAGAGAGAGGCAAATGCACACTTACGCTGACATTGAGATCCCGGCCAAAGACATACGGGGGTCCTCTGCAATCGAGATCGCTAATAAAGCTGCTTGTAGGTGGATGGACCTTACTGACGAGTACTTTGATTACGTCAATCTGGACAAATCAGTCATGCTCAAGGGCGCTGGCCCTTCGACTAAAGAGGCTGCTCTGGGCTTCTTTCAGTCAAATACCCAGTACAAACTTTCTACAGGTGGCGTTATTCCTGTCTACAAGAAGGAAGACGTAAAAGAGGTCACCAGAACTGTCACTGTGGACTTGACCAAGGAAGAGGTAGAGGCTCTTCGTGGCTCCGGCGTTATGGCTTATCAGCGCTACTCAATCACCCGGAAGATACTAGAGGCTGGTGGAGACAACTACGGTTTTGACTACTGCTTCACGCTACCAAAACCTAGGAAGCCTGTGGCTACCTCAACGGAGGGAAAGCTTAAGACGGTCTACGTTTTGCGCCGGGAGGGTGGATACGACTCCTTCTACACCGACCGTCGCACCTACCGGCTAAGCACAGAGTATGACACCTTGGCCGAGGCTAAGCGAGCAGCCGTAGAGATCCTTAAAGAGTACGGAGAGAAGTCCCCTAATCTGGGTGATTTGATTGTTCAGTCTTACACCGTCCGAGTGGGTGAAACTGGAAACCAATCCAAGGCCTTAGCAACTATCTCTATCCCCGAGAGGTCGATTAGGCAGAAGTTCACCTACAAGACCGAGATCCCCGAGAAGGGAGCCAAGGCGGACAGCTATCTCGTCACCTTTGACTTCCATTCCTAAACATCACAAAGCCACTCTCAGCCGATTTTTCTCGGAAGAGGGTGGCTTTGGGCTACAGTGAAAGTCAAGAGCACCGCTCTTACTGAGAACTGCCTGGTAGCACAGGCGAGTTAGCCCGAAACTATAACAAGGGGATATCTTGGCTAAGACCACCCGTTTTGCACAACTCCATAATCACTCTGAGTACTCGCTTCTCGATGGAATGCTCCATTTAGAAGACATGTTCAAGTCCGCTAAAGAGTTCGGACAGTCTGGGGTGGGGGTGATGGACCATGGAACCCTAGGTGGAATCGCTGAGGCCGCTAAGCTCTCTCAAAAATATGACCTCCCTTTAGTACCCGGACTCGAAGCCTACTTTGTCCCTGATTTTTCTAAGACAGAAAGAGGGGATCGTAACGTAGGAGGAGCTGGAAAGGCTCGCTATCACCTCTCTCTTCTAGCAACTAGTAACGAGGGTTTCAAAGAGCTTTCACGACTATCGTCTTCATCTTTTTCAGAAGATCGGTACTTTTCCCGTAAGCACCCACTAATTGACCTTCCTGCTATCGACAAGTTTTTGAAGTCGGGAGACGTTAAAGTCGCTACCGGCTGTATTGGTTCCTATGCCAACCAGCTCTACCTCGCTGGAAAAGAAGAAGAAGCGATTGCTCATATCAAGGACTTGGAAAGCATTGTCGGAAAAGAAAACCTCTACATCGAGGTTATGGGGCACAACTTCCCCGACCAGCTCAGGGTAAAGAGGTGGCACTCGACCTTGGGTAAGAGACTAGATCTTCCTTATCTTGGAACCAACGACTCTCACTACCTAAAAGAAGAAGACGCTCACACTCACCAAGCTTTCTTGTGTGCTGGTACTGCCTCGACTCTGGAGGACCCAGCCCTGTCTTTTTCGTCAGACGAAAACTGGTTCGCTGATACATCGGTTATGGAATCCTACTTCCCACTCGATGACTTTCCTGGGGCCTTGTCCAATGCTGCCGACATTGCAGAGTCATCCACTTTTTCTTTGGACTTCTCTGGAGACACCCACCTAATTCCTCACTTCCCGTTCCCTGACCAGTACGCCTCCGAGCGGGATATGTTGGCAGACCTAACTAACAAAGGTCTTAGACAGCGTTACTCTGGGGCTGCTTTGAGGGAGGCTCAGGAGCGCCTTGATTACGAACTTTCCGTCATTGATGACATGGGGTTCAACGGTTACTTCCTCATCACCTGGGACTTTGTGTCTTGGGGGAAAGCACGCGGTATTCGCTTTGGCCCCGGTCGTGGCTCAGCGGCGGGATCAATCGTTGCCTACACACTAGGTATCACCGATATCGAGCCGATCTCGTCTCGACTGACTTTTGAGCGATTCCTCAACCCCTCTCGCGTCTCAATGCCTGATATCGACATTGATATCGACCCTGAGAGGCGAGAAGAGATTGTTGAGTACATTGCTGAGAAGTATGGTCGTGAAGCAGTCTCAAGAATCGCCACTTATGGAACCCTAAAGGCTAGGAGTGCAATACAAAGCGGTGGTCGAGTTAACGGAGTCAGCGCCAGTGAGTACACAGACCTCTCAAAAATGATGCCTGATGGAATCATCACCGTTGAGGAGGCTCTGTCTCAAAGCCAACCCACTAGGGAACAAGCTGGTGATGAGAGAATTGCTAGAAACGAGTGGAGACAGGCTGAAGCCCTTCGTGAAGAGTATCTAAGCGGTCCCCCGAGAGTCAAAGACGCTCTTGACACTGCCAAGGGAATTGAGGGCTACAGAAGCATCCGAGGTGTTCACGCCGGAGGGGTGGTGATTACCCCAGGCCCGTCTACAGACTTCTTCCCACTCGGGTTTGCCAAGGGAGAGATTCTTGCTTGTGAGTATGACAAATATGCGATTGAGGATCTAGGCGCTCTCAAGATGGACCTCTTGGGTCTGAGCAACCTCACGGTTATCTCTGAAGCCTTGAAGCGAATCCAAGAAGACCTCGGGGAGGATATCAACATTGACACGATTCCTCTTGATGACCCAGATGTTTTCCAGATGATTGCCGATGGGGAGACTACAGCGGTTTTCCAGATGGAGTCCTACGGGATGACCCAATTGGCAATGGATATCGGGATCGAGAACATTGATGAGGTTTCTGCCTGTATTGCTCTCTATCGTCCAGGTCCTCTAGGGTCCAACTTCCACAAGCAGTTTGCTGAGGCGAAGTTCAGTGGACAGTTAGTCGAAAACGTCATTCACGAGGACATGCGAGACCTACTAAAAGACACTTACGGGGTTGTAGTTTTCCAAGAGCAACTCATCGAACTCGCTATGCACTATGCCGGTTATTCGGCTGCTGAGGGTGATACCTTCCGTAAAGCGATTGGTAAGAAGGATAGAGCGATCCTTGACCAGCAAGAGTCGAGCTTCAAGTCTAGGATGAAAGAGCACGGCTATGGGAAAGTAGCCAACCCTATGTGGGACATGATTATCAAGTTCGCTGAGTACGCCTTCAATAGGGCACATACAGCGGCCTATGCGAAACTGGCCTACCAAACCGCTTGGCTCAAGTACTACTACCCAGCTCAATATGGTGCTGGGTGTATCGTGGGGCTCAAAGAAGACTCGATTCTTGACTACTTCAAGTACCTACAGGATGTTGGAGTAACGGTTCTTCCTCCAGACATAAACAAGTCGGACACTCGTGCGAGAACAATCCCCTCTCCTGATGGAGACCGCTCAAATGACTCTCTAATTCTTGGACTCGGAGCAGTGGCTGGGTGCGGTGAAGAATTCTGCAATGGGATCGTTGAGGTCCGCAGAGACGGCGGGGACTTTGAAGACCTGTTTGACTTCACCGAAAGAGTTGTAGCAGGTGGGGTCCGCATCAACATCTCCAACTTCTCCAACCTAATCACTGCCGGAGCACTAGATAACTACTCCTTTGGAGCATCGAGAGAGGCTGTGAGGTTGCTGTCTGATGACATCTTAAATTCATCTAGGGACGCTTCCAAGGAAGTCGGCGGAGGAGTTGACCTTTTCAGCTTCGAAGATATTCCTGAACTTGACCCCTGGAGGGAAACTGCCCGTCAGCTGAGGGAGTCTAAAGCACGACTTTCCGATATTCAGGACATGAGTCTACAAAGAGGGGTAATCGGCTTCTTTGTAGGGGCTCACCCTATGGAATCTCTACTTCGGTACAAGAGACAAGTTATTAGCCGCTACCCTGAGGTGAAAACGGCTTACTCGGTAACAGATGCGCTAAATCTAAACAGGGGTTACCGTTTCCAGGACATCTCTGTGTTTGGAATCGTTGTAGAGGCCGATAGAAAGTACAACACCTCTAACAGGAAGCCTGCCTTTGCAAGTATTGAGGACGAGCAAGGAAACACACTCAAGATCGCTGCTTTCGGGGAAGATAGGCAGTACCTAGTCAATGACCTCTCAGTGGGAGACACGGTAGTTATCTCTGGCTCTTTGCAGGCCGACTCCTTCACTGGAGAAAACAGACTGACTTATGGGGACAGGACTACAGTCACTCATATTGATACCTCTCAGTACAGCTCTGGGGTTGAAACAGTACATGTCTCTTTGGACAGGGGTTATATAAGCAACGATGACCTTAGAGATCGACTAACCTTTGCCCGCAGCTACCTAGAGGAAAGGGCAGACAGGGAAGAGGCACACAATGGCGAGAAGCTTAGGGTGTTTCACATTGACCCTCCTAGCGGTCGTGGCGGATTCCTACTTGACCAATCCAAGACCCCCTTATCGGTTTACCTGAGTGATGAAGAGACCAGAGAAGTAGTGAATGGTGTGGAGAAGGGAGAGTTTTAGAGATGGCTGTTTTCTTCTCTAAGGCTGACCCCAAACGAGATGGCAGTGCTCTAGTACCAAAGCTTTGGGATCTATGGACAGACATCACTAGGTCTAACTACGTTGAAGGGCCACCAAAAAGGTTCACTAGGGCAGTAGAAAAAGCCCTTGAGGGCGGCTACTCACATATGGATCTCACAAATGCTATTCACTACGCTGCTTACTTGAAGCCCACGACGATCAAGAGTGACGTAACCCGAGTAGCAAAGACCATTGAAGACTTTGATGAGTTAGACCGACTTCGGGCACTAGCTATCCAACTAACGGTCCAAGACATACCGCTCGATGAGTATATGGGCGGAGGGATTAGACGACACCCTGATGCGGAGGACGAAGAGGTAGTCTCTCGTGAAGAGATAATGGAATCTACGTTTTCACCCATCCCTAACCACTCAGAAGAAGTGGAGTTGCTAGCGGGGACTCTAGGTGTCTCTCGTAGGTTCTGGACAGAATATGAGTTTGCTTTTGCGCTCTCGATCTTGGGCAAGAACCTCCCTAGGCAAGAGCTAAAGGACGCGATAGCCCAGACAAGGAAAGACATAGGGCAGTATGGAGTTTTGCCCTCGGATCTTGTTAGAACACTTAGCGGTGTGGAGTTCTCACGAGATATCGAGGTTCACGAAGAGGAAGAAGAGGAGGAACCCCTGGATGCCTCTCACCTACAACTTGACGAAAGGGTCTATGGTCTTCTTCAAACAGGGGAGTTTTACTACGACCACTTACTAGAGATTCACCATGATGTCCCAGAGGGCTATTGGGGACGTATCTCTGAGGAGGTCGAGGACTTTCCCTCTCTGTCTCTCAATGACATCTACAATAGGGTGCAGCCTGACTTTAATGGGTTCCATCCCGACAACCGTGAAGGGATAGCAGTAGGAGATCTAGATGAGTGACTGGTTTGATGAAGTACTGATAGAGAACCCCTTTGACGAGGACCCCTCTGCTAGCGATAAGGATAAAGAGACTTCGGTTGATGATCTACCCACCAAGAAGAGACAAAGGCGACCGAAGCCGAGGAGGGGCACTAAGCGAGAGGACAACATTTACTACTCCAGTGACTCCCACGCTACTACCGCTGAAGAAGGGACTACCCGTGACCGTCTTTCCTACCGAGAGCTAAAGGAAGTACAACGAGGGGCGAAGATCCTCTCTAAAGTGTTCTTAGAGACTCTGAACGACTGGATTGGCTACAGAGATCAGGCTTTCCCTCCTGAGGTCGCAGCCGTTCTACTTGACACCTTCGCTGACGAGGTAGCGCTAGGGGGATACCTACCCAAAGAGACTGAGGGTATTTACTACTCCGGGGATAGGTTCGTGTTCCCGGAAGAGGTCAGGGAGGATATGGACAAACACTTCGCCACTACCTATGAGTACGGTAAAGAGCTTGGAGATATCAACTCTGACCAGATTGACGAGTACAAGGTTCTTGATACCAACAAGGACAGAGGTCGTAGGGGAGAGATGTTTGGCTTCCGAGATGACGTGTTTAAAATCAAGAAGCACGAGCCGGACCACAGACTTGAACCCATAGACAACCGGGAAGAGCGTCTGAGAGAGCTAAGCAGGAAGTCAAGGCAACGACAGATCGACAAATCCCTGAGCCAGCTCGATGAACAGGTCCCGCCTGAGTACTTGAACTACCAGTACGACAGGCTGGTCGCCAACCCAGAGATCCCTCGTAGCACTAGAGCAGACATTGAAGAGTTCATCTCTGAGACACTGGTAAAACGAGATGCAATCAAGAACCTCAAATACCAGTTCCTTACTGTTTACGGCAGTAAATTCGGAACCGGTAAAACGACCCTAGCGGTAGCAGTGGCTAGGGAGATCGTTAGGAGGACTGGCTCTAGTGCTACTTTCATCCAAGCCACTGACTTTATGTCGCGGGCATCTTTTGACTACGAAGAGTTAGTTAGAGAACTAGATGCCTCTAGGGTCCTTATCATTGATGACCTTGGGGTCACCGTTCAGGACATGACTCAAAGACAACGAGACACTTTGTCTAAGGTGATCGACTCTCGTTGGTCAGACCCGGATAAAGTCACCATCATCACCACCAACCTTCCTCCTGTAGGTACATCTGTAAAGACAGGTCTTTCGGATTACTTTGGGAAAGCCTCGTGGTCACGATTCAGCGATAACATGCTGATGGTTGAACTCAACAAGGGTTCTTACAGAGGCTCTGGAAGGGTTAGAAACAAAGACAAGGAGTAGGTTTGTCAGATAGTGAGAGTACCGAAGTAGCTCTGGCTACTGATCCATTTGCCCCTATCGGCTACTTTGACCGGCTCTATGCCAGCAAAGTTCAACCAGGCGAAGATGGAGAGCCCGACTTCATTGATCGACTGGTAGCTGTTGATCTACTGCGACTGTTTATTGCTTGTCGTATCCCCATCACCCTTTGGGGTCCTGTAGGGGCACGTAAGACCCGAACCATTGAGGCACTGTGTCGTGAAAAAGACGCTAACGGGGTCAACTACCAAGTCATCACGATTACTCCCTCTACCCAAGACCCGGCGATCATCAACGGCATCTTCTACACAGCCCCTGAAGGGGAGACCGTGATTATGAAGCGATCTATCCCAGATGTGGCTAAGCAGATTGTTGATTACTACGAAGAGACTGGCGGGTACACGATCATCTTGGCCGACGAGATGACTACCAGTATGGTTGCTCAGCAGAACGCCCTTTTGGGACTCCTAACTCACGGTAAGTTTGACCAGTTTGACGTTAGTGACTACACAGCATTTGTTATGGCGGCTAACCCACAGGGGACCGTCTCGACGGTAAACCCCCTCGGTGAAGCAGTAATCAACCGTGGCGGTCACATCGCTTGGTACGGAGACCTTGATGTGTTCCTAGATGAGTGGTCTACCGGGTTTAACGATGCTCTTCCAAGACCCTCTGCTCTCACTGAGTGGTACATCAAAGAGCTGCTAGGTCAGGCACCATCTGAGGCTTTTCGCTCTAAGTCATGGGAACCAGACCAGCTCATTCCCTGGGACTCTATGGAGCACACTGAACGCTCTACGACAAACCTGGCTGACATCATTACCTTCATCAATGAACAGTTTCCAAGCGAAACTCCGTTCCAGTCCAAGGTCCGGCAGCACTACATTATTGAGGTGACCAAGGCGATCCAAGGCCATGACTGGGCTGGTCGAATGGCAAGGGTAGTGGCTATCGAAAACTCTTCCATCTCACCTAGTGAGATCATTCGTAAGGTTAGAGAGGCTGGAGTAACGCCCAAGACCTCCCTACAGGAAGTTCAGGGGTTATTTGACACCCTCCATATAGGTTCTTCTGGTAGCCCGCTTAACCAGGCAGCGTATCTTGAGGCCGCTAAGCAACTAAGTGAGACTATCGAGCTTGGCGGTAGGTTCTCAGTGGAGAACTACCTAGCTTTCTGGGCGTTCGCCCTTTCGTCTAGAGACGAGTCTTACAGGAACGCAGCAATCAACTACATGATCTCAGTAGCTAGGTTAGGTTCCGCTAAAGTCAAAAGCGGAGAGCTGGAAGCATCTGTCGCTAAACCCAAGTTCTTGACTAGGGACCTTTTAGCCAATCTAGCGAGCGTGGCTAAGTCGAATCGCTAAAACCAGAGGGAAGCTCAAAGCATGGGCTAAAGTTGTAGCAGAGAAAAGTTTCGAGAAAGTCTAGGCGCGAGATATGCCCGATTATCCTTTAGAGTCCCCATCTGTAGAGAAGTCAGTTATTGGTTCTCTGCTACAAGGTGATGCCTTAGAGCGTAGACAGTTTGATTACCTCTGGGGTGTCCTGACAGCAGGAACTTCTTCAAAAGAGGAAGCCGACCGTCTTTTTTCCAACTCCGACTACCGAATCATCTTTGACGCTATCTACAAAAGCTACCGAGGCCTTGACTCTAACGGTGTAGTCACTGTTGATAGTGTGTACGACAACCTTTCACAAGACGATCAGCGCTATATCGTTCTAGAGAACCCCCATGACGAGATGGGTTTAGTTTCTTTGCTAGAGCTAGCGGCTAGTGCCGTCCCGACCAATAAGAAGTTCCAGTCACAGGTCGATGAGCTGCGTAAAAAGGCTGCTCTTAGGCAGGTTAGGTCTGATCTTCACAAGATCGACAGTGGTTTAGAAGATGGCGAGATTACCTCCATCGACTCGGTTATTGAGATCCTAGATGGGGTCAGCCAGGACTCAGCCAGGTCCCTCTCCTCTGAACTTGTCTCAATTGGTGACAAGGTTGAAGAGATTAGAGCATCAGATCGCTCCTTCGACTCCCTTTCAACTGGCTATGACGAACTAGATGCCCTTATTAACGGGTACGAGGATGGGCGCTTTTATGTCATTGGGGCACGTCCAAAAGTCGGCAAGACTATGTTTATGGTGAACAACATTCTTACCGCTATGGAGGATGGGGCCTACATCCTGTTTGTCTCTCTAGAGATGACAGCCCGAGAGATTTTGGCCCGATTGATCTCGGCCCACTCACTACAGCCCTTCAGCGTTATCTGGGGTGATTGTATGTCTAAGAATCTTCTGCCTTCCCAAATGGAAGAGGAGGGGATGGGTAACCATATCTTCGCAGAGGCTGCTAAATCTGAGGCCGCTATCGAGTCCTACGACAAGTTCAAGATCCTTTCTATTGACGGGCAGCACGGAATAGGAGGGGTTGAGTTTTCAAGGGTGCTTAGCCAGATCACCTCGTTAGCGGACCTCGCTCAGGAGAACGGCGAGAAGGCTGTAGTCTTCATTGACTACCTACAGCTGCTGGCAAAGAATACAGAGTTCAAACAACAAGAGGTCAGTGGTTTTTCAAACACCCTGAAGCTGACTGCCGGTTCTCTTGGTATTCCAATCATCGCCAACGCCCAGATTAACCGTAAGGGCTCAGAGGGGCCTCCCCGCTCCTACATGCTGAGGGACTCTGGCGCAATCGAGGCAGACGCTGACGCAGTACTGCTTTTGGACCGTCCCCATATGAGAGACGAAAACGAACCTGAGAGCGTGATTAAGGTCGATGCTGAGATTAGCCGTTACAGTAGCACCGGCGTTATTGATCTAGAGTTTCAGCCTGAGTTTCAGGTTATCTCTGAGTTCCCTCCCGAGATGAGGGGTCAGTATGCTTCCCCATCTTCCCCAGACCGCTCCCTAGACGATGACCTGGGAGACTAAAGTGACAGCCAAATCGTTTATTGAAGTTACGCCGAATAAGGATGGAATCACTGCTGACCTATTGGTACGGCTACCTGAAGAGGTAAATCAGCAGGAGGGTGGGGTGACCCTATTTGAGGTCGAACCCCAAGAGGTGTTAGACACGGTAAGCCCGAATAACCTGAGCCACCTACTCAAAGTGCTTGAGGACATCGAAGGTGAAGGTGGGGTAGTAGATTCTGACCTGGCTAAGGAGTTCAAGAAAGAGGTCCAGTTCGCCTTAGACAGCACTCCTTTTGGTAGTGACAACAGGGTTATGTTTTCTCTTGGAGGTCACTACTTTGTGTATGGAGATCCAGGGTATTTTCCTTCGGTTACCATCGCTAACAACGCTACAGAAACCTACGAGGTGTCCTCAATGAGGTCACTCTTTGTTTTCACTGTGGATGATAGGGACAAGAGGCGTGCCTTAAAGGAGATAGTCAACGAGGCATCAAAGTACGGGATACTAATCTCTCCTGCTCTCAGGCCGTTTGTAATGAATGCAGAAACTAGGCTAGAGGTTTTGGAGCAGACAGCGAAGAAGGCTAGAGATATTGGTCTAGATCTCCCTGAAGAGTTCCCCTCTGGTAGAGAACTCAAACCTCATCAAGTAAGCGGAGCTTTGACTTTGGCTTACAACAATGGTGGTCTCTTGGCAGACCAGGTTGGACTTGGAAAAGGCGGAGAGTTCATCAACGCTTGGGAGACCTCAAAGGCATGGCTAAAGGAGCGAGGGCACGACGTTGGACCCGTTGTTGTCACGGTCAAGAAGACTCTTCTCCCTGAGATGGTCAAAGAGATTCAACTCTGGGTAGATGACCCAAACATTGTTGTTCTTCAAGGGAGAAAAGACTCCCATATACCCAAAGACACTGACTACATCTTGCTCAACTACGACATTCTCGCTGCTAGAGCAGACCAGCTAAAGGCCCTCAAACCTAGTGGGTTTATCTCTGACGAGAGTCATGTCTACAAGAATGAGAAGTCAAAGCGCTCCCAAGCGGCCAACGATCTGTCAGTGTCTATCTTTGATAACAATGAGCACCCATTCGTTCTCTTGGCTTCCGGTACACCCTTCGTTAATAGCCCCAGAGAGCTGTACTCGGTTCTCAGCATCCTCGGGGTCGAGAAGGTCTTTACCGACTACGCCATGGAAAGAGTGCCCGACAAGACTGAGATCTGGTGGTTCGATAGAAGGTCACATCGCTACCGCTCTAAGATGGTGAAGATGTCGCCGCTTAGAGCCTTTGAGACCTACTTTTGCGGTGGCTATAACGATAGGTACCGTAAGTGGAGGAACGACGGGGCAACTAACATTGAAGAGCTAAACCAGCTTCTTGTCGAAGAGGCCGGGATGGTTCGTCGTAGAAAGTCTGACGTTATCTCACCCCTGCCTCCGGTGTCCGAAAATGCTATTGAGGTCAAGCTCAGTGGAGAGTACCAAGAGCTTTACCAAACAGTCGAGGACGAGTTCTACAACTTCTACATTGAGATGGCTAGAGAGATTGCCCGAGAAGAGGGAATCTCAGAGCGACAGGCAATCCAGGTCGCACACAGGAAGCTTGAAAACGCAGAGTGGCCGATGCGGTTTGGAAAGCTCAGGCAGGTCACCTCTCAAGGAAAGGCTAACTACGCTATCGACTGGATCGACAAGTTCTTATCTGGTGATGTCGAGGTTACTCATGGTGATGGCTCAGTTGGTCCGGTTTCCGATGACCCGACTCGAAAGAAGCTCATCGTCTTTGTTCACTACAGGGATAGCAGGGCTGCGATTCTAGAGTCCCCAGTCCTTGCTAAGTACAACCCTGTTGCAATTCTCCCTGGAGATGAACAAACGGGGGAAGAGATTCAGAAGGCAAAAGAGCTTTTCCAGCAGGATAACGACGATCACAGACTCATTGTCTGTAGTATGGCCGCGAGAGAGGGGCATACCCTGACTGCTGCTAAAGACATAGCAATAGTCGATATCCCTTTCTCACCCGACTGGGTTGTTCAGATGATTGGCAGGGCTTGGGCACGTATCTCAGAATACGAGCCACACGAAGCGTATGCCCACTACTTCGTCGCTCCCAACACAGTAGATGAACAAACCCTAAATAGGACTAGACTAAGGAAAGTAACCTTTGATGCAGTGATCGACCTTGAGGGAACTGAGGAAGACATCAGAGAGGTTGAGGAATCGGTGGATAGTGACGTTATGCAAGACATTCTTGAAGGGGTCATGCGGGCGGGCATAGGTACCTAGAGAGGGGTTTTGTTGGAGAGCCAGTTCAGAGAGTCTAGTCCGGCTTATGTGTTTCTACAGCACCTGTTAGACCTTCCTGAGTTTATGGAGGAGTCTTTGTGCTCCCAAGAACCAGGAGAGAATATCGACTTCCTAAGCCCCGAAAATGAGCAAGCAGCACTCTATGTCTGCTCAGCGTGCCCTGTACTAGAGGGGTGCCGAAAGTACGTATTGTCGTTCGACAACCTCCCCCAAAGAGGAGTATGGGCCGGAGAGGAGTATCCTGAAAAATGAACCGAGGCATTTTTGGGCCTTGGCCCGCTTACAAGAAAGTAGCGCTATTCCTGACCATCGTTTTGGGGATAGTCATCTTTTTCATCTCTTCGATTCCGTTAGGGATAATCGCACTATTCCTTTTGATTGCCGCTAGCTACATCTGGCAGGACCTAACCGTAACTGACCCTACTCGTGGCGCGTATATGCCAGGAACCCTTGGCTACAAGTTCGCCTGTTTCTTTATGTCCCTGAAGGCAAACCTAGCGGGAATAATGAATGTGAATGTCTTGGGCTTTGGTCCCCCGAGACAAGACGATGACCATGGGTTTGCACCGGGACTAACCCCTCCTACTAGACTTTCTGCCTATTACGCTTTATTGGCTGCTATCTTCCTTTCTGTCATCGACTTCCTTTTCAAAGGCCTTCACATAGTGAAGATTCCTTTTTTCATCACCGTCCCCTTGTCTATTGTTGGTTGGTTCCTTACCTTCCAGGTATTCCTTGCTGTCAGGTCAATACAGGGAGACCCTGAGCAGGTTATGGGTATTGAACCCAAGCCTCAAGTGATTATTAGCGGTTTGACGAAAGAGCACGGAGTTGAGCACAAAGCTATCTCCCGTAATGGCGCGATCTTGGCCGCTGTTCTCGTATTTATTACTGGGATTATCCAGATTGCAGTTAAGCTCCCCTGGGTCTTTTTCTTCATCATCATCGCTATCGAGGTTATTGTTGCCTTCTCCATCTTTGTCTCTGTTCAGTACCAGAAAAGCTATGTGTCTGGATGGGAGGAACGTAAGGAGAGACGTGAGTACTGGGATGGGGTCTTTGGCTTTCTAAAGCCAGAGTCGGTCCCTACCTTTTTAGGTGAGAGCGAACTGCCAACCCCCGAAGAGTGGGTCACTATGTATAACGATCCGCAGACTGGAGAGGTGGCTCCGTATGACCCGGATGTAAAGATCGCCGTGTTCGGAATACCCCCACACCACTCTTTCTCATCCTTTACTGGCAGCGAGGAGATCATTCAAGGGTCGATTACCGACTGTAAGATCCTCGCTATTGCTCCTGTGGGAGACTTCAACCCTCTAGGTGAAGAGTTGATCGGCTCGGTTGGCACTCAGGCCTTTAGGATTTGGTACTCAGACAAAGAAGCACCAGACCTTCTTGACCCGAACATTGATGACCGAATGAGAGAGCTGGTCGCTAGAGCCAGAGTCATCAACTCACTACGTAACATTCGAGGTATTGGAGAGTGCCTGTACTACCAGTCCCTCCCTGTAACTACCCCAACTAGCCCGAGGAAAATCATCTCGGTTCAGGTTGTTCCTCAAGACCCATCGGTATCAATCGAGAGCTTCTTATCCAGGATTGATGCGATTCAGACTGCCCTCGGCGTGAAGTGGGTCAGGGTTATGCCTAGCACTCAAAGAAGCGCTCCTCCGGGAACAGTAAACCTCTACATTGGAGAAGAGCCGCTAGTTGGTCAAGTTGACTTCATTAACCCTCAAAGTATGGAGCAACGTCGTATTGACGTGATGACTTGGCTCTACAACTTTTACTCAGTTGGAGTTAGGGGAACCAATGGTCTACCTAAGTACCTCAGACGAGGCAAGACCACTGAGATTGTTGACAAGATCTCTTTCGTGCTTCCAGACGGCCTAAGTGTAAAAGATATTCAAGATATCCAAGAGAAGCTGGCATCCACTTCTGGCAACCAGTTCCTAGAGATCAACGAGGTCCCACCCAAACAGATCAAACAACACAAGCCGGGCAAACGCCTCACTCGACGAGAACTTGAAGAGCTTCAAGAGGCTCACAAGATAACCTTTGATGTAATCGCCTCTAAGCTTGACCCACTGAACCGACTTTTTAGCTTCAAGGACTATGAGAGCAAGATCCTCACTGGTAGGGAGCCGGGTGTAGCTAAACTTGACTACGCAGCCGGTGTTATGGCTGATGACGAGATAGCTCTAGATGACTGGGGTTCACCATCAGGTTCGCACTTACTGGTTGCCGGACAGTCAGGCTCTGGTAAGTCTGTCTACATGTCAAGCTTTATTCTCCAGTTGCTCTACAACAACGGCCCTAACGAACTTCAGTTCCGTATGATTGAACCGAAGAACGAGATGCAGGTCTATAGAAACGTGGACTCTGTGACTCACTTTGTTGACACCTGGACTCCAGATGAAAACTTCATGGCTAACGCTGCCGACCTCATGGATGACACGGTTGAGGAGATGAACAACCGTAACGCAGTCATGGCTAACCACCCCAAGAACCCCAAGAGCCTCAGTAAGGCTAGAGAGATTGCTATTAGGGAATCTGAGGAGAACGGAACACCTCTAGAGTCTCACCCTCTCTACATGCCATACATCGTGGTGATTATCGAGGAGTGTGCAACCCTGTTCGCGGACGTGGTTGGGGACGAGAAGGAAGACCAGAAAAGGCTCTTACAAAGCACAGTGGAGATCGCTCGTAAGGCTCGTTCTGCTGGTATCTACCTCGTGGCTGCTACCCAGTATCCGACCAATGCTTCCATCCCATCTGTTATTAGACAGCAGATGAGGAGAGTTGGTATGAAGTGCCGTAATGGTCTGGCATCTCAGGTTGTCATTGACGAAACAGGTCTTGAGAACATCAGTATTCAGGGTGTTGGGATGCTGGAGCCAAAAGGCAGCAACCAGTATCGTAAGTTCAGGGCCTTCTGGGTAGAAGACGGTGACACCGACTACGGAGAGCACAACGACATCCAGGAGATTCTCTCTCAGATCCCAACCAAGATTGGTGTTACTCCAGCTCAGATGTCTGGTTCAGGGGGATCGGGAGCAGATTCGTTCCAGATCCCGACTCCAGACGGGTCTATCTTCGACTTGTTCGCTAACAAGGTTGGTGGGGTTTTAGATGTTGCTATTGATGAGCAGAAGAGGACCAAGGACAAGACCGATAAGGACTTCCCAGAGTCCTGATCGTATTTTCACCTCAAAGGACACTTGTCCTAGTATGCTGAAAAGCGAGGGGTTGGTCCCTGAATCGAGATAGAAGACCTTGCCTTGAGGTAAGACCACGAGAAAAGACGTAGAGAAAACGAATATGAGTGAGAAAACCCCAGCATTGACGAGAGTGTTAGTCGCCGCTGACCTTCATCTAGGAGCCCCACAAGGACGCATTGGAGGGTGGGACAACGAGAGGCAGAGTTACCGTTCCTGGATTGAGTCAGGAGATCGTGTCAAGGACCTAGTTTCCTACGCCAACCAAAACGACGTAGACCTCATCCTCTTAGCAGGTGACATCTTTGACAGTGGCAATCCACATCCAGAGGTTGTTGCTGACTTCTTGGGGGCACTAAATCAGCTCTCCCCGAACATTCAGGTGATAGCGATTGAAGGCAACCACGACCAGCGGTTCATCGTCAATCAGCACCGCACACCCCTTGACGCTTACCTAAGCAGCCAGGCCAATGTCGTTGAAGTGGTCAAAGACCCCGGCATTGTTGAGGCGAAAGGCCTTAGAGTTGCCTGCCTTCCATGGATTCGAGTTGGAGGATCAGGAGAGGTTGAAGACAAACAGGCTCACGCAGAACAAGAGGTACTGAGGCTTGCTGAAGAGGGCGCTGATATCTTCATTGGTCACCTAACCCTTTCTGACATTGATCTTTTTAGGGGGTCAGAGTCCTCTATGACAACTAACGTGCTAGAGGTCGCTCTGCCATCCTCATTGCTTGCTAGCGGACCTTGGGAAGCGGCTCTCCTTGGGCACGTTCACAGCCGACAGTTCTTTGGGGATAAGGTTAACTACGTTGGCTCTACTCACCGTGTTTCTTTCAAGGAAGAGAAGGACGATAAGGGTTTTGACATTCTCGACTTTGATGCGAATGGGAAACTGGTTGACAGAGAGTTTGTTGAGCTAGACGGTATCTCTTACTTCACAGTTGAGTTCGGGAACGCCCTGAGTGAGCGCAGAGCCAAGAGAAACGTTTCCTCTGGAGACATGGTTCGCATTCAGGTACATGGAGTAGACGTAGACGAGGCCGCTTCACTCTTGAGTGAGTTTAGGGAGTTGGGTGCCAATACCTCTTTGGTGATCATCCAAGATGAGGCTGACTTAGTGACATCTACTCGTGAGGGTATGGAGATTACAACAACCCCATTTGACGCTATCAAGGACTATGGAGAGCGTTCAGGACTGGGGGAAGCAACACTGAAGAGGGTTCTCAAGACCTTTAGTGATCTAGTAACCGAATAGCGAGGGGCCGTTTTGAGGTTTGTTGGAGCGTATCTTGTTCCCACAGATGACCCTGACGAGTGCATAGATATCGCAGAGGGTCTCATTGAGGACGATGACTCTGCCGAGTTCGCCATCTTCTCTATTGAGAGCGGGTCGGCGTTTATCGTGGTATCCACAAAGACGTTCAAAGAGGTGGCTGTAGGAGAGTTTTCTAGTGTCTCTGTCCCCTATGCGATCAACTCAGAGACGATCTATGAATCAGAGTGGATAGACCCACCAGTGTCTTCACTAGGTCGAGAGATCCTCAAGAAGATTGCCAATGACATCTCAAGAGACACGTCACTGGAGTCCTCTCTGTCCACTAGCTCAAAGCTGCACTATGAGAAAACCAAACAGGAGTCATTAGATAAGCTTCCTCGTAAATCTCTTGACGCTCTACAGGCGGCGAAAGCAGCACTGGCGGATTCAGGGGCTTCACTATCGTTGGGTAAGACGAAGACTCAACAGAGACCGAAAGAGGAATCAAGGAAGAGTAGAACGAGGAGACCTAGCCCTCTTCAAAAGAAAGAAGAGGAGGGTGAAACTCGGGAACGGAAGAGGCCCGTAGAGAGCAACTTTAGCGAGTCTAGAAGACAAAACCTTAAGCGACACCGAGAGGACCGTCAAGAAACGACCGATATACTAGAAGAGTTCCTGGGGTAATCTTGAGTCCAAGAGTTTTTGCCACACTGAGACAGTTACCCGTAACAGTGCTGGCTGTAAGCGTTTTCGTGAAAAAGAAAGGGGTCTAAAGTGTCAGCGGACTTTCTTTCTTACGAAGAAGAGCTTGAGATATCAGACCTACTGTTTGCTAGAAAAGTTGTCCTAGACCTCATGGTCGATAAAGGCATTGAGGACTTAGATGAACTATCTGAAGAGGACAGAAGAGTGTTAGAGAAGGGTAACAAGGCCGCTGGTGAGTTAGTCGAAGCCTATACACCCTTCGCTTGGTCCTTGGCCCGATCTGTTTACTCACCTAGAGGAGGCTCTGGTGCTTCAGTAGAAGACCTTTATCAAGAAGCCAAGTTGGCAATGCTTGAGGCTGCTCGCGCTTACGACGCTCGGGGGTCCTCAAGATTCAAAGATGATGGGAGAAAAGGTAGACGATTCAGCAGCTACTCTCGACTTCATATCCTAAAGAAACTCAATGCCTATCAAGCCAAGACGGGGTTTCACCTCAGCGCTGGAGCGAAGAGGATCAACGACACAATCAAGTTTCAAGCAGTCTATGACTCACTTGAAACATCTCTAGGCAGACCTCCTACCGACGAAGAGGTATACGAGTACTCTGGTATCTCAGTAGATGAAACAACTGGGATGAAGGCTTCTACCCTAAGACCGTTAGAGATTGACAGACCGTTCAGTGAAGACGGCGACTCTGCCTCTTTTGAGGTTCCAAACTCCTCTAGGCCATTAGATGAGATTGTCTCTGACTCAATGGACGCTCAAACAGACAGTCTGTTACTACTGAACGTACTTACCTCCATCCTCCCTGAAGATGTATCCGAAGTCCTTGTCTCCTTCTTGGGTATTGACCGAGGGTTCCCAAGAGAAACAGAAGAGGTTGCCGAGGATTTAGGCCTATCTAAGAATGCGACTACTAGACTCTTCAACAGAGCGACAACGATGGTTCGCCACCCCCAAATAAGGGTGGCACTAAGAAACAGAATCTTCACAGAAGCTGAAGAGTTAGCGACGGAGATACCGGGAGTAAACTTTGGCTAATCCACAAGGAGCAAGAGGTTCTCTAGCAGAGACACTAGTGACACAGTTCTTCAATGACTTCTACCCCCCTGAGCAAGAAGAAGAGGGTTTACTTTGGTCTCGAATACGAGGAAAAGGCAGCAGAGATGAAGGAGACGTTTTTGGGCCATTCACCTCTATTGAGGTGAAGAACTATACCTCCAGGGTTCCAATCTCATCGAGTCTTCTTGCTAACGCCGAGAGAAAGGCTGAGTTCTCTAAGAGAAGGTTCTGGTTCCTGGTCTCTAAACCTCCTGGCCTTGGTGCTAAGAGGGTAAACAAGTGGCCGGTGATCACGAACGTTGAATCAGCGATAGAGATGTTCGAGTTGCCCCTCAGTGTTGATGATGTTGAGGCATTGGTCCTGTCTGGTGGAGAAACAGAGGGGGATGTTACCTGCTTCAAAGCTGAAGGGACTGTGCCCTTCTCCTTGACTGGACTGAATACTTACACCAAGACATTCCCTAAGTTCAGAAGCATCGTTGGAGAGAAAGGGGAGGAGCTATCTTTAGTAGCTCTTCCCAGAAAAGGCGAAAAGAGAGTGACGATGGAACCAGCGAAGTGGTTTGTTGTCTCAACTCTTGGAGACCTAGCTTGGTATTTTCAAAAGGGAGGGATTCTCCCTCTCGAAAGCCAAGACAAATAGGGCCGCTTTGATAGATCGTGAGATACACTGAGTTTGCAAAGATACCTGTGTGAGACATAAGGAGAGAGCAGTTGCCAGATAACTACGAAGACCACTATGGAGACAACTATCAACAAGATCCCTACCAACAGGATTCATGGCAAGAGCCACCTGTGGCTCAAGAAGAGCTAGAAGAGGTGGAGGTAGTTGAAGAGTATGAAGTCCCTTCTGAATCGACCGAAACCAAGATTCCAGACCCAGGTCGAGTTAGCGTTAGCGAAAAGGGCCATGATCTCACTTGGGACCAAGCAGAGAGTGTTGTTAGCTTTTCTTTCGCTTACATGAACATGCCAGAGACAGATCGGGATAAGCTAAGTGACCTTGTGTTGGGACGCAAAGATAGTGCCCACCCTGTCCTTTTGGCAAAAGAGCTTTACCCGAGTGGAGGGTTCGTTGACTCGCTAGAGCAGTTCTCGAACATCTCTTCTAAGTTCTTGGATGGAAACCAACCTTCATTCATGGACGGACTAGAGTTCCACAACTACCTGTCTGAGTCAGATGCGAATACCATTCGTACTTTCTGCACGATCACAAACGCTTTCTCTGAAGAGGGGGCAAAGGACTTGACGTATCGAGCCAACATGAACATGGATGTGTTCATCAGTCAAGTGCTGAACGTTCTTCAGAACGAGATCTCCCCGGAGTCTCGTGAGAGTGCTAGCCGCATCAGCGAGCTACTGAAGATCTGGCCGCTTCAAAAGGATCATTAACCCCTAAAGTGAAACGGTTATTTAAGAGATCGAAGTACGCCTATCGACTCACCACTACTGACTGGAAGAACGCCTTATTTTGGCTACTCGTATCAGTAGTGGTGTTTTCGCTGAGCCTACCGATCAACGTTTTGAAGTTCGAGATCTCGACAGCAACGACAATCTTTCTCGTAACGATCTTTCGGTCTCTTTTTACAGCCATTTTTGTTGGGATACCAGCGGCAATCGTCTACTACGGAACCTTTATCTCGGCTCCACCCAGGGATTACCCCTATGTGATGAGACAGGTCCTAATCAGTGTTCCGCTGGTCGCTTACTCGTTCCTATACACCTCGATGTTCATCGTCTTCCTAGCAATGTTCGGTTTGTTCTGGACAAACTCTATTTACGACCTAGTTCCCTCGGTAGCCGCACTGATCTCATTGCTGTTCGTTAGCTCTAGGTTCACCAAGGTAGGAGTGATGGAGAACCTGTTGTATCCCAAAGAGGTTGATAGGTATGAGAAGTACCTCGGTGGATACAAGGAGAACACAAGGTGGTACAAGCGCATCTTCGGGGTAGGCCGCAGAGATAGGGCTCAAACAGTACACTTCCTTTTCTTGTCTACTTTTGTTGGTCTACTGGTAGTGACCGTGTTCTTCCAGTTTGTAGTCGGATACATCTCCCCTTACCGAGGAATGTCAGACTTCTTGAACGCCTTTATGCTGACCCCAACGATCTTGGTTTGGTACATGTTCCGCGCTCTCTTTAAGCGTAGGCAGGCTATCCAGTTCCTACGCAGCCGTCCTGCTGACAAAAAGAGGTTCAGGGTAGAAACAACCTTCACTCTCCCCGAAAACGAAGCCCTAATTCCGGCAAAAAAGAGCCAGATGAAGAGGAAAAGAGTAGCATAGACTAGATGAGAAGTAAGCTATTCTGGTCTAGTACTTGAGAAAAGGGTAGTCTTTAAAAAGGATAGCAATGTAAGATCTAGTGTTGGTACTAGGTTTTACCCAACCGTAGGAAGTTAGGAAGTAAAAGATGAAAGCCATTCCAGAAGGCGACAACTACCAAGAAGGCCCAGGAGAGCGCAGCCTAGCCAAGAAGGCCGGAAGCGCAGTTCTCCCATTGATCGTGATGGCGGTAGGTGCAATCATCACCGTTATAGCCATTTTGAATGGCAACTACGTTCCTGAGATCCCCGGTGAGCAACTAACATTCTTCCAGGAGTATCGTCTGATCATCTGGGCATTGATTGGTCTAGTGATCATGGCGATTGGGTACTATGTAACCCCGAACAACATGGAAGCCCTCAAGCAGAAGAGAAACGAACGACGTATTCGTAAGCAGCAGAAGGCACAGCAAAAAGCTGCTAGAGGGTAACACTCCCTCTCTTCACTAACTCATTCTGCTTAGGAGCCTCGGCCTATTGGGTCGGGGCTCCTAGGCTATTGTTTAAGCTAGGCTAGTCGTTTGTAGTGAGTGGGCACAATGAAAAGATATGATGACCGCACGCCTTTTTCTCAATACATATCTGATCTAGACGGAGGGGGACACTATGGCAGAGATGACTGATGAAGAACTAAACCAGCTAATGAACTCCGTTGGTCCGTATGTAGAACAGCCAGACGCATCAACACCCCAAGGTACTCCTTCCACTCCCCCTCAAAACCCGAGTGGACCATCTGAGTCCACCAAACTCTATGATTTGGACTCAGGTTCAGACTCTGATTTTCTTTCTAGAGAAGACAAAGCCCACCTACTCAACATGAGGGGTGGAGACCCTGAAGCTGAAGCCAAAGCTCAAAGAGAGAGCGCTTTTGTTAGGACTGCTGCCGATGCTGCGTCAGATGCTTTAGCAGCCGACTCAGGAGGGTCTACGGGTGCCCCTGGAGGAATGGAAGACCTCAAAACCACTAAAGAGGGTTTATCTACTGCAAAGTCCATCGGCGGTGAAGCCCTTGCTCAGGATTCGGTAGATGGTCAGCACGGAGAGATCAAAGCATCTGGCTTTGAGTCTGAAAAGCTAAGCGGTCTAGGCGAAAAACAAGAGACTGTTGGTAGACAACAAAAGGCTGCTACAGCTGGGGCTAAAGCACTTGCTAGCCCGGAAGAAGCAGCAGCCGAGTATGCCTTAGAAGGCGCGTCATACAACTCAGAAGCTCTTGTAGATCGAAAAGACCAACAAGTAGACAAGATCAAACACCCCTTTTCCACTGGGAAGGATGTCCTAACCGGAAAGATCACCCCTCAAGACGAACACCAAAAGGACATGGACCTAGCGGGGGAAGTTGTAGTAGACGGTGCCCTCCGCTTTGCTGAAGACCTCTCGGGCAAAGAAAAGGGCGAGCTGATCGAGGATGAAAAGACCAAGAAAGCTAAGAAGTTAGCAGGGTTCGACTACAGCGAGAGAAGGGCCGAGGAGAAGCGAGAAGAGCTCGAAGAGGAGGAAGGCCCAGGCGCTCTAGACGAAGAGTCTGGAGCGGGAATCTCTCTTGAGCAAGACTCTGCTGAAAGACTCAAGGAAGAGTCTTCACATAGCGATCTCAATTACAACGTTGCTGGCGCTAGTAAACCCTCCCAATCCATGTCCGCTGGCGATGAAGGCGACTCTGACCAAGATGGTGGTGAGGATCAGCAAGCCCCATCTAAAGGGGGGGCTAAAGACTCTGGGCTCAAAGGCAAAAAAGGTGGTCTAGTTAAGGCGTTAGCCCCTTTCCTGGCGATACTCATCCTGATGCTTTTGATATTCATGTCCACATCAACCTCTGTTTCTACTTCTGCTAGCAGGATGAACAATGCTAGATCAACAATGTTCAACGCGATTGAAGAGGCTGGTGGAGAAGGAGACGAAGATGACGGCAGGGAGGCTAAGGGGTCTAACAAAGGAAGTACCCCTGATAGCGCAGATGTTGGAGTTTCCCAAAACCTCGCCACTACCGGATGGGTACGCCCTGCTGACACTAATGTTACAGACGTAGGTGGAGAAGATATCGGCTCCCCAAGACCTTACGGCTGTTCAGGCAGTGGTTGCACTAGAAAACATATGGGCATTGACTTTGGCGCGGGTGGACGTGTGAACGAGGTTCCTATTTATGCCGCTGCTAGAGGCAAGGTCTCCTATTGGGGGCCATATGGAACCGGTGGGAACACCATCAAGATTGACCACGGTGCTGGTATCTATACTCACTACCTACACTTAGAGGCAGACGGAGCTCGCGTCAATGTTGGGGATATGGTCGATAAAGGACAACTTATCGGCTATATGGGAGGAACCAACGCACCAGGACAACCACGATACGCCCCTCACCTCCATTTCGAAGTTGCCGACATGAGCTTTAACAGTCAATATGGCTGGAACCCCTATCACCTCATCAATCCACATGACTTCCTAGAGTCCAAGGGTGTCAAGAACGTTCGAATGGGTGAAACGGGTAGTTCTAAAGATACTACTGATAGTGATAGCAGCTCTAGCAAGAGTAAAGGTAAGGTTACCGCTGGAAACCCTGACATTAAGTACAAGCTTCCAGCCACTAGCGGTTTTACCAGTATCGAATCTGAGATCTCTGAAACAGGTCTCGTTCTCGACCCCATGTATGATCCCGACGAGCATGTTTCAGCTCCAGACTTAGCTGCTACTGAAGCTAATCGCAAGTATTACATTGCTATGAGGTGGTCAGCTTGGTCTTGGAACTGGTGCGGTGGAGCAAAACTTCTCGACGAGGAACAGAGGAAGTGGACCTACTCAGGACCACGATTAGTCCATGTTACTAACCCGAGGACTGGTAAGTCAGTGATTGCTGCGATCTTAGAATCTGGTCCCGCTCCCTGGGCGGGGGTTACTATAAATGATTGTAATGACCCCAACCCACAGAGAACGAAGTGGATGGAGGGTGGAGATGGTGGCTACATCGTCGGAACCCCCTCCTGGTACACAGGCCGCGTCTCTGGTCTCTCCCCAGATGCTTACAATGCAATTGAGGCCCAAATAGGCATGGCTGACGGCTCTGGGGACGTTTTAGAGTATGCATGGGCAGCTGACCAAAACGCTAAGCCTGGTCCAACGGATGCCTCTATTGCTCCCGAGGGTGTTGGAGACGGCTACGTAACCCTTGACCCAACTCGACGCAATATGTGGAGGGGAGAGTTTTCTTTATGGGACCCTGCCGCTGTTATTGAGACCAATGGTCCAGAAGGCAATGTAAAGAACATCAAGCCCAGCAAGAACCTAACAGCCCAGCAGCTTGCAGGGATTGTCAAGGATGTTAAAGAACAGGTTGGAAAACCCTATGTCCCTGGAGGGAATGGGCCAGACGTATTCGACTGCTCGGGGTTGGTCAAGTGGGCATTTGCCAAAAACGGATATCAAATTCAAGACAGAACGGCCAACTTACAGATCAAAAATGCTGATCAGATCGTCATTCCCTTTAAGCAAGGGTTGCTGACTGATGCTGACTACGCCAAGATGAACCCAGGGGACTTAATTGGTTATTCGAGGAACGGCTCCTACGAATATGAGGATCTTCACCACATCACCGTCTATATTGGAGACGGTCAGATGGTTCATGCTTCAAACCCAACTAGAGGTGTTGTGTTAGACGATGTTTACAACTATGGCGAATACATTACTGTCGTTCGGTACTAAACCTCAATGGAACACCTTTGGGTGCTAAGTTTTAGGTTGTCAACAGACCCGAGAGAGCGTTGTGATGAAGAAACAAAGTAGTGGATTAGATGACTTTCTTACCCAAACAAGTGGTGAGGAGACTGAAGATACCCAAAACTCTAAAAGAGTCGGATTCTTACGTAGGTGGTGGAAGAGCCTAGGTAAGAATGATCGCCGGTTTTTCCTCGCCGTTTTATTCATAGTGCTAGTTGCAGTTGGGATTTTGGTCTTTTCTGCAATCACCAAAAACCAGGCCGAAGAAGAATATGAAGCAATAGAGGTTGAAGATGTCTTCGAAGAGGAGCCATCGGAAGAGATTGAAGAGGACCTTGAGGAGACAGAGAGTGTCTCAGCCTTAACTGAAGACGAACTCAAAGGAGATGAGCTGTATGCCTATCTCGTCGAAAACCTCCGAAAAGAGTGGGGAGATGGGAGTGCTCCTAAGCTAACTAGCGAGACCTCAACAAACTCTTTGATCTACTCCTTCGAGAATGTCACGGACTTACCTAACATCAATGAGCTTTACGCGAAAGTGTCTTCAGAGGACGTTGATAGTGGAATGGGAGGGGTTAACTTCTACACCAGCGAAGGCAAGCCTGTTGTGTCTTTCTACCTTGATGACACAGCTATTAGGCATGGAGACCAAGGCTTCTTACGTGTATCTAGGGTTACGTTCCACTCTCTACTAGATCACAAACCTAAAAGACTCCCGCTTAGCAATCGAATGGCGGCAACACTCAAAACTGATGTAAACAAGATGGCTAAGTCACTTTTCTCCCCTACTGCAAAGTCTAGGGACGAAAGGTGGGCGAAGTACAAAAAGCTCTTTGTCGATAGGAAGGTAGTTTCTGAGGACTTCCTACCAGTCGCGTATTATGAACCCCTCTATCTGTTTATTGACTATGCAGAACCAGCTAACGGAATTTACGTCAAGTGCCAGCCTTCTTTAGGGCGGCAAGCCATGCTGGTTAAGTACGTACAAAACCCAGACTCACAGGCTGGATACCTAATTGAAAGTGTCAAGTTAGCACCTCTAGAGATGGAAGCCCCAGACATACCAGCGGATTACCTCTACGAATCCCCCTAAGCGGGTTTACACTACAGATAGCGAACGTAACAACTGTCTGGTGAAAAGGTAAGAGAACTGTGACAATAGCTTCCTTAGACGTATGGGTAGGGCAAGCCCCCGCTATGTACCTACCCCAGATCATTGAGCATGGGTCTAGGAATTCTGAGGGAACTATGAACGAGCTGGTCTCTGTTCACCACAACCCCTCGATTAGGGGTAAGAACAAGCTCCGTGAGTGGATACTAGAGGAGATCAGGGACGAGCCTGGCAGCTTCTTCTCAGACGTGTCTGTAGCCATTTTTGGGCCTTCGGGAACAGGGTTCAAGGAGTTTGTATCCTCGACTATCGCTGGCCTCTCAGAGGCCCACTCAGATGTCTCTGTGGCCCTCTCAGTACCTATGGCTTCGGCTAACGAGATCAGGAAGTTAGTTGGCAACAACGCTGTCACTATTCACGACTTCTCTTACAACTTTGACTCTTTCCCAGCCATGTTCATTGAACATTTTGCCGAAGAGGGAGTGGAGTTAACCGAGAGGCAGGCTCGCTACATCAGAAACCGATCTGATCTTGACCCTGAGATCATAGGGGAGTCATATAGAACCCTCTTGTCCCTAGGGCAAGCCAGTGATGACAAGAAGATCACCAATCAAATGGTTAGGTCAACAATCTCTAACAAAGTTGGGGTCTCTTCTGTTTTTGACTTTGACGATGCGATTGCTGGGGGAAAGAAGAGCGCTATCGAGTTCGCCCATAGGCTACTCAACCAGAAGCAGGCCACCTCTATGTCCCTTCAGCTACTTACGGCCAATGTGAACAAACTCCGTGCTATCTGCCTACTTCAAGGTGGTTTATCCACTAGCGAGGTTTCAGACGTAACCTCCTACACCCGTAAAGACGGGTCGATTTACTCCATGTCCAGTGCTCAGCTGGGGTATCTTGGTAGGAACGCAGTGAAACAAAACAGTAGAGAATGTAACCTGGGTCTTCTCCAAGCCTCATCTCGTGCTCTAGCAGCATTAAAGGGTGGGCCGGGGTCTTCAGCAGGTAGACAAGCTATTTTGTACGACTATGCAATAGAGTGCGCCGAGTTGATAGAGAGAGATAGTTACAGTGGGCAGAGGTCTTCAAGATAGGGTCTTGCTTTGGGCCGATGTTGAGACGGGTGGATTAACCCCAAACATCAAAGGTCCAGAGTACCTTCTTGAGATAGCGCTCATTCCCACCAATGCAACAGGTAAAGAGGTGCTAGCTGAACCTACCGAGTATGTAATGCACTTTCCTCAGGACGAGGTGGAGTGGATGAAAGAAAAAGTCGATCCGGTAGTCCTAGATATGCACGAGGAGAGTGGGTTGTGGACTCGTGTTAGCGACCCGCATTACGGCTTCCCCACATACAAGGAACTCGATGAGGCTCTCTTGGAGTACATATCGGAGTTCGCTCCCAGACCCAGAGAGGCTCGATTAGCGGGATCAAATGTTGGGTTTGACCTCAACTTTGTAGAGGTTTTTCTGCCGAGTTTCTACTCTCATTTGCACTACCAATCGCTCGATGTCAGTAGCCTGTACTTTGTAGCAGAGACTTACGGGATAGACATTGATGACAGAATCTCGCAGAGCAAACACAATGCGATGTCGGACATAGCCCGTAGCCTTGAGACCTATAGGCGTTTTGTCAGAAAGACTGGACTTTCAGGAAGGTTGAAGGAATGGTAACGGAAGTTGTTGAAACCGGTGCGTATGGAAGGGATCAAGTTCAGATACTTGAGGGCCTTAATCCGGTTCGTAAAAGACCGGGTATGTATATTGGCACAACCAATAAACAGGGCTACCACCACCTCCTTTGGGAAGTAATCGACAACGCGGTTGATGAGGCAATGGGTGGTTACGCTGATTCTATCTCTGTAACCCTAAACCCCGATGGGTCCGCAACTGTTACTGACAACGGTCGAGGCATTCCTCTTGAGGCTAAGGAGACTGGAGAGCAAAAAGGAGTCCCACTAGTTCAAGTAGTTGCCACTATTCTTCACGCCGGGGCAAAGTTTGACTCTAGCGCCTATCAGTTCTCTGGTGGGCTCCACGGTGTTGGCCTTTCAGTCGTAAACGCTTTGTCTTCCTACATGGATATTGAAGTAGAGCGAGATGGCCTCGTTGGAGAGATTAAGTTTCACTCAGTAGAGGTGGACGGTGAGATTCAGCCGGGGGTAGTGAAAGAGGAGCTCAAGACGAGGAAGGGCCGTAAAACTATTACCGGCACTTCGATCACCTTCCTCCCTGACCCCGAGGTATTCAAGTCCTATCGTGCTCAGGAGTGGGATGCGAAGTTAGTTTCTCAGCGTCTAAGGCAGGCAGCGTTCCTAAATGCTGGGTTATCATTCAGCATCACAGACAACCGAGAAGGTTATGAGAACATCTCGGAAACCTACCTGTACGAAAATGGCCTCTTGGACTTCATGGAGGAGATCAAGACCGAGCGCCTAGAGATAGACGAGGCCGAGGATCAGCCGTCTCGTAAACTAACCACCTACCCCGGAGAGCCGATTCTCTTGTCAGGAGGGGATGCGGAACACGAAAGCACATGGGAGATGGCCCTAGAGTGGTTCCCAGACTCTCAGTACAGAGTGTCTTCGTATGCCAACGGAATCCACACAGTTGCTGGGGGAACTCACGTAAAAGGGTTTGAGTCTGCTCTGACATCACTCCTAAATAGGTATGCCTCTCAAGAGCACATTGGCCTCATCTCTCCAGATGGTTGGAAACTAGAAGCCCAAGACGTTAGGTCTGGGCTAGGTGTTGTTCTTTCCGTTCGTGTAAAGGACCCTCAATTCCAAGGACAAACAAAAGATCAACTTTCTAACGTCGAAACGAGGTCGATGGTTAGAAGGGGCTTTTCTACTGAGTTTTGGAACTGGATGGAAGAAAACCCAGTCAAGACCCTAACTTTCCTGGAGAAGTGTGTCAGGGAGATGGAGATTCGCCGTAAAACCTATGCGGCAGAGATTGCAGCCAGAGAAAAGGCTGAGTCTGCGGCAGTCAAAGCAAAGGCCTATCCACTACCTGCCAAGTTAGTTGACTCTCGTAAGAGAGGTGAAGGAACCGAGTTATTCATTGTCGAGGGTGACTCGGCCTTTGGGTCTGCCCTTCCTGCTCGTAACCCTCAAACCCAGGGTATTCTTCCTGTTCGCGGTAAGGGACTAAACGTTGAGAAGATACTCTCCGCTAAGGGCGGGGAAGAGCGAGTTATGAACAACAAGGAAGTTCAGGACATTATCGCCTCGATTGGTGCTGGCTCCCAAGAGTTATTCAATGAGAAAGACATGCGCTACGACAGCGTGGTGCTTCTAACTGACGCTGATGACGATGGTAAGCATATCCAGCTTCTCCTCACCGCTTTGTTTTATCGACTAATGCCGGGGCTTATCGAGTCTGGTCACCTACTGATCGCCCGCCCCCCACTGTTCTCAGTTACCACCAACAAAGGGAAGCTCTACCTGTCAGATGAAGACGAACTTGAACGATTCCTTGAGTCTCCTAAGGGTAGAAACGCCACGGTTGGAAGGTTCAAGGGATTAGGTGAGATGAACGCTTCTCAACTTCGAGAAACCACTATGGACCCTAAGACCAGATCTCTAGTAAGGGTCACAGTGGAAGATGCTTCTATGGCGGACAAAATGATCTCTGACCTTCTATCTACGAAAACAGAATACAAATGGGAACTCGTTAGAGAACTTGAGATCTCTTTGCTAGATGACTAGTTCTACGCTTACTAAAGATGAATGAGACTGGCTACTTTTTAGGTATGGTGAACAAGAGCGCCTATCAATCAGTAAAGGGTTTCTACGAGGTAGGTAGAGCAGTTCTTTTCAAGTAGGCGGATAAGGAAGGACAACAGCAATGGCCGCACAACAATATCCATGTAGCAACCCAAAGTGTCCGAACAAGTGGCACCAGGTCCCAGAGTGCCCGAACTCTCCGCAGACGCGCTACAACACCCAAAGGGGACCAAACTTCAACTCATCTGAGTCGGTTAAGATGGCCGGAGCCGACAAATACGGCGATATTCGCATGGGGATTAGGAATGCCTTTGGAGAGGTAGTTGACGGAAGTAAGAAGCAAGCCATGATGGTTGGAGACTGGTTTGACTACGGTCACCAGTACCCCAACAGAGTTGGTGTAGCCAGAAGGGTGACAGGTCTTCTGTACTTAGTCACATCCAGAACAGTCAGAATCGGATGGCACCTAGGTAAAGGGGCCGGTAGAGCGGTCAACTCTTTCTTCCGAACCCCTGCCGAAAAGTACAACGAACAAAGCGATGGACCAGACTTCTCAGGCCAATACGATCCCGAAACAGGGGATGTCGAGTTCGACTTCTCTCAACCTATTGGTGAGGAAGAAGCAGTTGATCCCGATGCTATTCAAGAGGAAGAGGCCGCTTACAGGTCCAACCCGGAGACGCCAGCCGTAGATGAGATGATCTATAACCTTTACCTGAAGAACTTCTCAGAGGAGAACACCAGAAGACAACTTCGGGGTGAAGGCTATGACGAGCAAATTGTTGATGAGGCTTTGAGCTATATCTCGCGCTTCAAGCAGGTTTACGAAGAGCAAATGAGAAGAGCAAGAGAGCCCAGAGAGAATCAAGGGACTTTTGTAATGTGACTGGTACGCTAGGTTTTGGAAGAGAACCTAGCGTATCCTTTTCTCTTCCAAAGGAGAGAAAAGTGAGCAAAGGGAAAAAGACCACCGAGACAGCTCTCGCTCCCATCGAAAATGTAGAACTAGTCGATGAGATGAGAAGTGCTTACGAGAGCTTCAGCTCTACAGCTAACGTTAGGGCTATTCCTGACATTAGAGATGGATTGAAACCTGTCCAGCGTCGTATCCTTTGGGCTATTCACAAAATGGGTAACAAACCCACATCACCAATGATCAAATCAATGCAGGTCGTTGGTGAGACAATGGGTAAATACCACCCCTTTGGGGATGCTGGTATTTACGATGGATTGGCAACTATTACCGCCACACCTCTTGATGAAGGCAAGCCATTTAGAAGACTAGTGCCCTTTCTTGAAGGTCAAGGTAACTGGGGAACACTAACACTTAAGCCAGCATCGGCTCGTTACACCGAGTGTCGAATCAGCGAGACCGGACAGTACATGCTCGGAATCCATCAAGGTTCTGCCGTCTCTGAGATCTCTGAAGACACTGTGGATATGTTGCTCAACTACTCTCAGACTCTTTATGAGCCTGATGTCCTGCCCGCCCTATACCCCTCTTTCGTAGTGAACGGAGCAGAGGGTATTGGGGCACCAGCAACTACCATGGCACCTTCCCACAACCTCAGAGAGGTTATGAACCTAGCAATCAAGCTAGTTGACACCCCTAACCCTCGCTGGGACACGATCAAGAAGATCATGCCCGGACCCGACCTCGCGGCAGACTGTGATATCTACGTTGAAGAGGAGGACGGGGTTCCCGGATACTACAGAACTGGTTCAGGCTCTTTCATTATGAGAGCACGTTTTGAGGTGGACAAAAAGAAGAAGACTATCAATGTTGTTGGTCTTCCATTTAGGGTTTCTCCCGAAAGAGTCATCAAGGGTATTGAGGCTCAGATAGCAAAAGGGGAGCTTCCTCCTGATCTAAAAGCCGCTAACTATTCGGACGCGAAAGGTATCCACATTGAGATTCAGGTAGGAAAGAAGAGCAATGTTGACGATGTTCTCAACCGTCTTCTTTACCTAGGCAACCGCCGAGAGGGGACGGGGCTACAGGTTCCTTACTCTGTAACTAGTACGGCGATTGTCGATGGCCGTATTCAAACTGTGCCGACTATTGAGGCAGTCCGACACTGGATTTTGTTTAGGAAAAGAGCGATCCTGAGACGCTCTGCTTTCAGGAAAGAAAAGGCAGAAAATAGGCTTGAGATAGTGCTGGGTAACCTAAAAGCCGTCCCTATTGCCAAAGAGATCATCGACCTAGTTCGAGAGTCTGAAGACAGGACAGAAGCTGAAGCCGAGATGATCAAGAAGTGGGCTTTCACAGAACGACAAGCAACATCCATACTTGACATGTCGATCAACCAGATCACCAAGTTAGGGATTAGTCGCTTCAAGAAGGAAAAGAAAGAGCTAGAGGCTGTCATCTCTCATTGCTCTAACATCTTGGATAAACCAGAGGTGTTGAATAAAGAGCTCAAGTCCGAGATCAGCGAAGTAAGAGATAAACTCAAGGCTCCTCGTAGATCAACGATTATTTACGAGGACTCCACTGTGGCAAAACCGGAGACTCCAGCGGTTAAGGCCCCTCCTGTACCACTAGTGTTGTCAAAATCCCCAACTGGCTGGGTGAGAGCTTCACGTAGAACACCTAGGGTTTTACAGGTAGGAACAGACCAGTTTACTGAATTCCACAGGACCTCAGATCAAGAGATGCTCGAAGCAGTGTCTAACCTTGGTAACCACTACCGAATCCCTGTAAGCGACATGCCCAACCAAGCAGTAAAAATCAGCTCTATGTTCCAGAACCTAAAGCCTGGGGAGAAGATCATCGGTTCCTTCCT
>ERZ1031159.12-NODE-12-length-50438-cov-7.042078_pt1 | contig 50438 bp, 45 predicted proteins | sample MGYA00516706_ERZ1031159 | MGnify/ENA primary metagenome ERZ1031159 (study PRJEB33719, sample SAMN04262508) | wastewater metagenome | biome: rural village; feature: composting latrine chamber; material: composting feces with ash | place: El Salvador | collected... | reverse complement strand
GGAGAAACGGGCCCGGACGAACCTGTCGGCTGCACGGTTGGTTCCGGGCAACATGATGGTCCCGCCAATGTCGTTCCAGTAGGACGAAATTGCCAGCTGTTCACTGAAGATCGGCGAGTTCGTCATGACCTTGTAGTCGCGGCTGTGGTGGATGCGGAGCTCGCCGTTAATGTATTCGAAGATGGCGCTGTCTCCGGAGGCATCCGAGACGGACAGGTGCATGGTCGCTAGTCGCTCTTCTCCGGGAACTGATTCAGTGACGACGACGAATTCTTCTTGTGCCAGGGCCTCCACGGTTTCTGCCACTGTCGCGAAGTTGTCCAGAACGTACTGCGCCCAGATAGACAGGGAGATAGCGGGTTTGTCGTCCTCCTGGAGCGAGGGGTAGCCGGATTCCACCAGCCAGAGGACGTTCGCGACCAGGCCTTCTTCGTTTATTCCATCTGTCGTGCTCACGTCGTAACCACTGGCGATGATGCTGCCGTAGCGGGACTTCCAGGTGTAGGAACGATCGCCAACGCCACCATTCCTGTCCATTCCTCGCGGGAAAACCCAGAGGTCAGTTTGCAACTCGGTTTTCCAGTCCATTGATCGTCCGGTTAGGACTCTGCCACCTTCACCGTTATAAAGAACGCGAGTACACATAGAGAGCTCTCTTTCTTAGGGGTGCGCGACCAGCCGCCGAGCGACGTTGCTGCGAAATCGGGAGGCGCCGCGCACGCCGTTTTGGTTTTATCGTAGTGTGCGCACAAGTGACGAGCGTGAAGTTCCTCAGATGTGAGCACCCCTGCACGGTGTCTCCCCGAGTCCAATTCACCACGGGGTCCAATTGATCTGCCTTCGTGTCGGCGCTGTGGCAGAACAGAGGGCCATCGGCGCTTTGCCCCGGTGCGCCCCAGTAGTCTTGGGGGATGGATCCCAGCAAGATTGTGCGCGACCCGCGAAGGCTGCCCTCGGTGAACTTCGATTATGCGGCTCTGCGCAAGGGTCCAGATCCAGAAGGGGGAGGTGCACCTGCCGGCGACGCCGCCGACCGCCTAATAGTCGACCTGGCTGCGCCCAGCATTCGAGATTCGCCGCCGGACTCGGTTGTCACGGTTGGTGATCGGTATGGCGCATTGACGTTGGCGGCGCTGAGCTCGGGAGCGCATGGGGTGCGGGTGTGTCAGGATTCCATCACTTCCCAAATGGCCCTCGTTCGTAACGCGAATAGACAGTTTTGGAACGAGGGCAGGCAGCTTGATGACGAGGGTAGGCCTCTCGATGAAACGTTGGAGTACTCGGTGCACGCCGCTGCTCACGCGAGTCCCGGCATAGATGACCGCACAGATGGCCTTGCGGACTCCGGCCTCCATTTCGTGGAGTTGGGGCCAGATGCGTTTCGGCAAGCAAGAGTAGTTCTGCTTCGACTACCGCGGGATCTTGCGGTCCTTACCCAGTGGTCACGCCTGATCGCCGGTCACGCGGCCCCCGATGTGCGGGTCTTTGCCGGCGGCCGCATCAAACACATGACCCCATCGATGAATCGAGTCATCGGCGAGGCCTTCGAACAAGTCGATGTCTCCCTGGCCAGGCAGAAGGCACGCGTGCTCATTGCTTCACGACCTAAAACGGACCGCTGGGCCACGTTCGGTACCGATGATTCGGGTTCTGATGGCTTGGATGTTGATGAGGTCTATGACGCCGACCTTGACCTATGGGTGTGCTCGTTCCCGGGTGTTTTTGCTCCGGGGCGCATAGACATTGGAACGCGTTTTTTGGTGCCCTACCTTGCGGATGAGACCAACCTTCGGGGGACTGCTCCCTCCTTGCCGACCCCGGCGGCAGCTGATCTTGGCAGCGGAACGGGGGTCTTGGGCGCGGCGTTGCTCAAAGCGCATCCTGAATATCGGCTGCTGGCCTTTGACCGCTCGCAGGCAGCGGTTCGCTCCACCCGGGCCACCCTGAGGAAGAACCTTGGGGATGACGGCCGCTTCCAGGTTCGACTGGACCACGGCTTATCAACTTTGGCGGATTCCAGCGTGGACCTTGTGGTCTGTAATCCTCCGTTCCACTCTGACGCTGCGGTTTTGGAAGGGATGGCGATCCCGTTGTTCCGCGATGCTTCCCGGGTCCTGCGGCCGGGTGGAGTGATGCTTACCGTGTTCAATTCTCATTTGCCTCACCGGCGAGCATTGGAGGTCATCGTGGGGCCCACGCAGCAGTTGGGGCGTAATCCAAAGTTCACTATTACGAAGTCTGTGAAGTCACAGAGCTAGACTTGAGGCGGCAGCGTGCCGCATTGGTATGGCTGCAGAGCCATATTTCGGCGGCTAAGCTGAACAGTGGCAAACGGCTGCCCGGTCTCGGGTGGCCAAAGAAGCTTCAAGGGAGAAAGCATGGCGGACGTAGTTGTCCTGGGTGCAGGGGTGGCGGGCCATACGGCAGCGCTCCATCTGCGCCGAATGCTCGGCAAAGGTGACAGTGTCACTGTTGTAACACCCAACAGTGATTACAACTGGATCCCATCCAACATTTGGGTTGGCGTCGGGCAAATGACAGAGAAGCAAGTGGTGTTCCCACTCAAACCAATCTATAACCGCAAACGCGTGAACTATGTGCAGGCACGCGCGGTTGGAATCCATCCACATGGCGATGCCGACACGCCGCGTGGTTTTGTGGACATCGTTTCCACTGAGAAGGGGTCCCAGGGCAAAGAAGGAAGGATCCAGTACGACTACCTGGTAAATGCCACCGGCCCGAAGCTTCGTTTCGAAGCGACGGAGGGTCTGGGCCCGGACAATGGCTACACTGTTTCGGTTTGCACTGCCGACCACGCGGTGCATGCGGCCAAAGAACTCGACAAACTGATTGAGCGTGCGGCTACAGAGAAGGTCACGGCGGTAGTTGGTACAGGGCACGGAACCTGCACCTGTGAGGGTGCGGCGTTTGAATACGCCTTCAATGTCGATGACAAGCTGCGCAAAGCTGGAGTTCGCGACAACGTCCGCCTGATCTTCTTGACGAACGAGGCGCAACTGGGCGACTTCGGCGTTGGCGGCATGACCTTCGTCGAACGCGGATTTGAAACTTCTTCGGAGCTGTGGACGGCTTCCCTTTTCCGGGAGCGTAACGTCGAAGCGATCGTTGGTACCCACGTGGAGCGGATTGAACCCGGGGTCATCACGTATGAGGACCTGGCGGGCGACAAATACCAACTGGGATTCGACTTTGCGATGCTTCTGCCACCCTTTGGCGGACAACCCATGAAGGCTTACGCTAAGGATGGCAGCGACATCACTGAAGAGATGTTTGCTCCATCGGGGTTCATGAAGGTCGACGCGGACTACACTCCCAAGCCCTTCGAGGAGTGGCGCGCTGCTGACTGGCCGCGCACCTACGAGTGCCCAGGGTTCCCGAACGTTTTCGGCGTCGGTATTGCCTTCGCGCCCCCGCACCAGATTTCCCGGCCGCGCACCACACCGAATGGAACTGCGATTGCTCCGGCTCCGCCACGTACCGGAATGCCTTCGGGCGTGATGGGCAAGGCGGTAGCGCAGACGATCGCCCGCCGGATCAAGAACCCGAATGCAGAGGCAGTCTCAGCTTCGATGGTGGATATGGGCGCTGCCTGTGTTGCATCGGCGGGCACGGGACTGTTCACAGGTTCTGCGGCTGCGATGACCATGATGCCCGTTGTACCCGACTACCAGAGGTACCCATCGGGCCGTGACATCCAGGACACCAAGGGTGAGATTGGCCTGGCCGGTCACTGGGTGAAGCTCATGTTGCACTACCTGTTCGTTTACAAGGCAAAGGCTTTGCCTTTCTGGTACATGATCCCGGAGTGATTTGAGATGTCTAACAGCGAAAAAACCAGCTCCACGGCTTTGGCTGGCGGTCCCACTGCGGATTTGTCAGGCGCGCCGCTTCCCACGAATAAGACGCTTCGAGCTCGTCAGAACATTGCTATCCAGTTCGCTAACTTTGTGGGGTTTGACCTGCGAATCATGCGCATGGTGATTAAGGGACACGGCTAGAAGTTCCAGGTGGCTCGGCGTTGCGCGTGAGCGCACATTTCGGGTCATAATGAGCAGATGGCAGATGTCACCGGAGGAGTCTTAGGGCGCACCAAGAAAATTCTTGGTGCGCCTTCCTTCCGTATCGGCTTATCCGTGGTTATGGTCGCCGCCGTCGCCATCATCCTTTACAAGGAGATCAAGCCTTCGGAAATAGAGGAGGCTTTCAAGAAGGCAAACCTGTGGTGGGTGGTTGCCGCTGCCGTTGCCGCGGGCATGTCTTGGGTTGGGGCGGCAGTGCCCCTCAAGACGTTGTCAAACATCAAAGTTCCCTTCTGGGATGCCATATTGGTTCAGGTTTCTGCGTCTTTCGTTGGCGTGGTTGCCCCGATGGGACTGGGGCCAATCGCCTTACATCTGAGGTATTTGTCGAAGCGCGGCATGCAGGTGGCCTCTGCAACGGCTGTTGTCTTGTTTATTGAGGTGGCGCAGGTTGTCACTTCCGCGGTGTTGCTGATTGTCTCCCTCCTGATAGACCACAGGTTTCCACACCTCAACTTCCCGCTGAAAAAGATCTTGATCATCGCGGCGATCGTTGTGGCGCTTGCCCTGATCACTTTGACACTCAAGCCTGTGCGCAGTTGGGTGGCATCGAAAATCAAAGAGTACTGGACACAAATCAGTCCCCAGTTGGACTTCGTTAAGGACCACCCGATTTCTCTTCTTTGGGCCGTCTTGGGCGTCCTCGTTCAAACGGGTACTTATGCCCTTGCTTTGTTCTTCTGCTTGAAGGCGATGGCGCACCCCATTTCTTTAGCAATGGCGATCACCGTTTACTTGATTGGCAACACCTTGGGGTCTGCGGTGCCAACACCGGGCGGGATTGGGTCGACGCTGGCCGCAACGGTGGGAGCGCTGGTTTTGGTCGGCGTTCCCACGGCGGTGGCGGCGTCAGCGGCGGTCTTGTTCCGCCTGGTCAGCTTCTACGTCCAGGTCCCCATCGGATGGGCTGCCTTCGAGTACATGCAGAAGAAGAAACTCCTCTAGGCGGCACCCACTCCTTTTCCGAGCTTGTCTTTACGGGGTTGTTCCCGCGGCTTCGGCAATGGCTTGCTGGAGTTCATCGATGTGCGCCAAGACGGCACGAGTTGGATCCACGACCTCCCTTTGCATTACGGCGCTAACGTTTTGGGTGAGAGCCTTTTGCGCCATGCGCTCTCGACGCTTAGCCACCGTGGATCCGATTGCGGCAAAGACCGCGCCCAAGATGAGGCCAAGCAGGACGCCAAAAGCGAGCAAAATGCCGGGCACCGGCCAGCCCTCGAACTTCGTAATCGTCACCAGTGGCAAACCGAAGGCCGCACTAATCCACGCGGCGACGTACCACCCCAACCCCACCAGCGCGAAGAGGAATGCGAAGACTTGCAACCCCCGCACCGCAGTCCACCACCAAGAAGACCGAACCTTGAAGTCGGTTTGTCCTACTGCCTGGTCCAGGAGGAGCGGCAAGACTTCCTGGGCGTCTGCCCCAGCCCGCTGAATGCTCTGTTGCCATGCGTCGGGGAGGCCTCGGCCAAGGGCAGCCTTGTAGTCACGAATCGCCAAAGAAAGAGCGGCGGCGTTGGCACCAGAGAGGGGAGGAAGACTGGTGGTGGCACTAACGGCAATACTCTTGGTGCTGTGTGTAGGCGCCGATGGTTTGGATCCGTGCAGGTGCAGCCGACGTAGCGGGTCGCTGCGGAAGCTGTGGATCCAGGACGTCGCAAACCACCCGGTCTTTTGCGCGGCGCGTTTCTTGTAAGCATCGCCCACGGCGTGGGCAACCAGGTCGACGCGCGCCGCACTGGCAGCAGCGGAGGTTAGGGCTTGCACTGGTTCCTGCTCTTGCCCTTGTTGACGGCGCCCCTGAACGGGGTAGCGCGTTTGGACGCCTTGCGCCCACGCAGAAATACCGTTGGATAAACGCTGGTCTTTCGCGGTACGACCGTGGGCTATCTGAGAAAGTGCTTGACGAAGCTCGGCAATGCCCTCGCCCGTCTTCGCACTCACAAGGAAGAGGGGAACGTCGGCTAAATCGTCATGCTCCAATAGTTCCTTCGCCGAGGTCTGCACCTGTAGCCGTTCGTCTTGGTCCAGCCGGTCGACTTGGTTGAGCACCGCCACTGTCACGGAAGCGTGGTGGGAGAGAGGACGAATGTAGTCGTCATGAATGACGCGGTCCGCATACTTTTGTGGATCCATCAACCACACCAGGACATCGACTTGTTGGGTCAGGCGGTCAACGATCTCCCTGTTGGCGTCGCTGACTGAGTCAAAATCCGGCAGATCCAGCAAAATGGCCTGCGTTCCGTCGAAGTCGGATTCTTTGCGACCATGCGAACCCGCTTCCGGGGAAAGCCACACGTCACTGACTTGGAGCCATTCCAGAAGGGGGAAAGCATCCTTGCCACCCCATACCGCGGCAGTCGCAGTGTTCGTAGTGGGGCGGATCAGCCCGGTTCGAGTCACATTATCTTCGACGAGGGCATTGAAGACCGAAGACTTACCTGACCCCGTCGCCCCGAAGAGGCCGATCACCGTGTGGGAAGGGGACAAAGAGCGGCGCTGGGCGGTGCGATCAGCTAACTCGTGGGCTTGCGCCAAGACGTCGGGGGCATGCAGGTTCTCTCCCACGGAGATGACCTTGTTGAGGCCCGTCATTTGCTGGCTGAGGCTCATAGTTTCGCCGCCCGCAAAGACCGGACACCGTCACGCAGTTCGGCAGAAGATGTGCCCTCGTCGACGATCTTGAGTTGGTTCTGGAATCGAGATGCCTCGCCCTCGAACAACTCAGACACTTTTTCTTCCAGGAGCGCCGCAGCTTGCTCGGTCAACTTACGCACAGCTTGGTCGCCAAATAGTGTTTCCAACATCTTCTGGCCCACCACGGCTGAGCCTCCAGCAATCGCAATTTCGCCGCCGAGTATGCCCCCTGTCGAAGCGAAAACTGTGAGCATTAGCGCTACCGTCACTGTGTTTAGGCCAAGTGACAGAGCCCGAGCTTTCCTGCGCTTTCCCGGGGTCTCCCGGCTGACCAGCCCGAACACGTTGGATTGCCATTCGCGCACCAACGAAACTGCTCGCTCACGGATGTCTGGCGTAGGTTCCGCCAGTGATCGGTCCGTGAACAATTCTCGGCCGGCACGCGTGGCACGCACCGCATTCCAGGTCTGGGCGGAAGCCTCGCTGGCGCGATCAATGATTACCGAAGCGACACCGCTTTCTATCTCTTCTTCCACCTGTGCTACGGGCGTAGGGGTCCCAGATATCCAACCCGTGACTTTGTCGCGGAAACCCCCAAACCATGATTCAACCTTGCGGAACACGTCTGAAGTGCCAACAAAATCCTGCCAACGTGCCAGCACTTCACTGCGCATAAGCGTGGTGTCCGCAGCTCCGGTGATGACTGCTTCCGCCGCAGCTGAGTACTTCTGCTGGATGGTGTCTTTGAGGTCTTGGGTAAAAGCCTCCTGGTTTGCCAGCGCTTCGCAGATGAAAGTCGAAGAATCCAAGACGTGGACGATGGCTCCGTCCACTGTTTGGCGCGCGATTTGGGCTCTTAGCGCCCGGTCGTGTGCGATTCCAAGCAACCAGTTGCGAATAGGCGTGATGCCGGCGGTGGCGTCAGGATCGGGACCGGTGAGGGAGCCAGCACCCGAGCCAGGGAGGAGTCCTTCTCTATCTAAAGAGGTTTCCTCGACAACAAAGATCGGCGCGTTCTCTAGGGCCCGGCTGTCCAGCATTGCACGCAGATCGGCGACTACCTCGCCGATCGCGCCGGAGGGAACTCGGTTTAGAACCACACCGACAGTCACTCCGCGCGCAGCCGCTTGGTCCAGAAGATTCCAGGCCGCAGCGTCGGCGTAGCGGTTGGCGGTCGTAACGAACAGCCACAGGTCGGCAGCCGCCAAGAGTTGGCGGGCCAGAGCGCGGTTATCTTTGGCCACGGAATCTATGTCAGGGGCGTCAATGACTGCAATGTCGCGTGGAATAGCACTGGTCTCAACCAGGCTCAGATGGGCGGGCGCAGTACTTGTCTGGATTGCCCTCGTACTGCTTTGTTCCTGACGTATCACCCGCGCAAGGTCAGGGAGAACCCGGGAGTCGCTAAACCAGGCAACGTCCGCGGGTGAGACAAGCAGCACCGGATGGCGGGTAGTGGGCCTGATAGCGCTCGCGGGAGAAACCACTTTGTTCACTAAAGAATTTACGAGGGTGGACTTGCCCGCTCCGGTTGACCCTCCGACGACGGTAAGCAGCGGCGCATCCAGGTTCTCCAGGCGCGGCAGAATGTAATCATCGATTTGCTGAACTGTGGCTTGACGGACTGCCTGTGCTCGGGCGGCATCATCGAGATCAAGGGTGAAGCGCGCTCGCACAAGCTCTGTGCGCAATCTTTCAAGGGCGGCCGTGGTGTCAGACATAGATAGTTCCGCTTGCGAACTACGGGCCCTTAGCCGAGACGGCTTCAGCGGGAGGAGGAACCTCGCCGGGTTCACCGATTACGCCGTATTGGGCCATCAACAGACCGATTTCATTGCCCTCGAAATGTTTACGGACCGGCCGTGGGATGACATAGGGCTTGCCATCACGTAACAGTGCGGCCGACTTGAGTAACTGGCGAACGTCGTAGATGGAGTTGTAAACCTCTGGCACTCCGCGATCCACGTTCAGGAGCGTATAGACCGCCTCCATCCCCGTCCGCACTGAGTATTCGGTGGTGAAGATCGTGTCTCTGGTCGACTCCGCGAATTGGCCAATGAACGCGAAGTTCGTCGCTCCTTCGGGCACTACCTTCGGACGATCAGTTCCATTGCGAGGGAGGAAGAATGCGGTCACAAAAGGCATCATGCAAGGGAGCGTGATGGCGCCGGAAGCCGCAAGGTCGGGAATCCTTCGTTCGGGCACCCCCAGGTGATACAGCCATTCCTGTGTGATTTCCTCCCCGGTGCATTCCCGCATGGGTTTCTTCACGTAGTCGCCTTCGACATCAGTGAAAAGTGAGTAAAGCCAAACCACCGTTTGGTCGTCGGGTTGGTCAGGGAAATGAGGCTGACGGTTCACTGTCCAAGACAACAACCAGGCGGAGTCTTGAGCGGTAACAATTCCGCCGGTGACAACGCGGCCGGTGTTGGTATCACGCTTGCAGATCTTGGTGATGTACTCGCGGATGCGGTCATCGGTGACCGTAATAGTCGCTGATTCCCACTGAGATTCTTCTGGGTGGCCACAGAAGTTATCGGGGTTACCAAAGGAGGGATGTTGAGCGGCAATCTTCTCCCAAAGATCCCAGGAGCCGCCCTCTCTTACTTTCGGGTCCCACTTTGGCGGTGTGTGGTGATCGCCCCACCGAGAGTTTTCCACCAGGGAACCATTGGTGATGAAAAGTAAGTCGTTAGGCGTGAGTGGAGTGGTCTTCTCTTTCCCGTTCGGCCTACGTACCGTCAGCGAAGTCGCGGTCTTGACATCGCCATCAATGGCAAAGCGGACGTCGACCACGGCGCGGTCATTCTTGAACTTGACGCCTTGGTCAGTCAGCCACTTGGTTAGGGGGCGAACCAGGGAATCATATTGGTTGTACTTAGTGAACTTCAGAGCCGAGAGATCCGGGAGCCCCCCAATGTGGTGGATGAAGCGTTCCACGTATAGTTTCATTTCCAGCGCGGAATGCCACTCCTGAAACGCGAACATGGTTCGCCAGTAGAGCCAGAAGTTTGAAGCAAAGAAGTCTTTGGAGACGACGTCGCTGATTCGTTTGTCGTAAAGGTCTTCGGGAAGAGCAAAGACCAGATCCATCAGGTCTTTCATTCCCTTCTTGCTGAGTTTGAATTTTCCGTTTGTCTCCCCGTCTTTGCCGCGCTTCTGTGTTGTTCTCATCAACGAGGAGTTGGGGTCCTTCTTGTTTAGCCAGAAAAACTCGTCAAGAACAGAACCATCCACTTCCAGTGAAGGGATTGAGCGGTATAAATCCCACAGGGTTTCGAAATGATTCTCCATTTCGCGTCCGCCCCGGACCTTCCACCCTGTCTCCGCATTCCCGGATCCGTCGAGGGCGCCTCCATCAACTGCGCTTGCCTCAAAAATGGTGATCGCCGATGGGGCCATCTGGGCGTCGCGGATTAAGAACGCCGCGGCCGACAAGGAGGCAAGACCTGCGCCGACTAGGTAGGCTCTCTTGTCTTCGACACCTGCGGGTTTCTCGGGGCGAGCAAACGCTTCATAGTTTCCGTGCGTGTAGTACATGCTTCCTCCAGTACCCGTGATGGAGATACGTGTTGACACCTATGAGATTAGCGCCTTGGTCGGCTATGAGTGCCGCTGCAAGGCATAACAAATGTTGACCTCCGTTCCTATTGGGGCGTGCCAACACCCTAGGCTGACCCTATGGGCCTAAGTCGTCGACGGGGCGGCGTAGCAGACGTTCCCCAAGCATGGGTGCCACGCAGTGTGGTGCCGCTGATTTCCCTTCGCCTTCTCCAAAGGGGGCTGGGTGCGGTGTTCTTTGCCTCCAGACTCTCGCAGTTGGGGATGCTTGTAGCCTCTGGGGCTGCACTTGCATACGGGCGAGCCTTCAAATCGGCCAAAGTTGACCAGCTACCGGACCTCACTGTGATTTCAGGCTTGCCACGGTGGGCATACCCTCGCGGTGGTGTGACTGTGGGTCGTGTGTTTTTGACCGGCCCACAACCCACTGCCGCCCTTTTACGGCACGAGAGTCGCCATGTCGAGCAGTGGAGAACCTATGGTTTGGCGATGCCCATCTTGTACTGGTTAGCGGGTCGAGATGCCCACAGCAACTGGTTCGAAGTTGAAGCCGGGCTGGACGATGGCGGATACCTGTAGGCCCTGAACTCGCGTTCACCCTTGCCACAGACCCCGGTAGCATTGCGTTAGAAACGGCGATGTCTTGAAATGAGGAAAAGTGGCTGAACGCGACTCACGTCCAAACCAAAAGGGTGATCCACGCAGGGGCGGGCGCGGCGACCGGCGCGGCGACGGCCGTGATGATCGGCGCGGGAACTTTAGGCGGGATGATCGTCGGGATGATCGTGGCGGCTCGGGTCGTCGTGATGATCGCCGTGATGGCCGCGGTGGTTACGGTCGCCGTGATGATCGCCGTGATGGTCAGCGCGGGAATTTCAGGCGGGATGATCGTCGGGATGATCGTGGCGGCTCGGGTCGTCGTGATGATCGCCGCGATGGGCGCCGTGATGGTCAGCGTGGGGGCTTCAAGCGTGATGACCGCAAGCCCCGACGTGATAACAAACCACACACCAAGGCTTACCGATCGGATGATCCAAGTGAGCCGATGATTCCAGCGGGTGTGACCATCGAGGATCTGGATCCCGAGGCGTTGGAGTCGCTTTCCACTCTGTCGGGCGCGAATCGCGAGATTGTTGGGCGCCATTTGGTCGCTGCAGGTCAGATGCTTGATGTCGATCCTGAGGTGGCCTACCAACATGCCCAAGCCGCAGTTCGGCGGGCTGGACGCGTCGATGTGGTGCGTGAGGCAGCAGCACTGACCGCTTACGCGACTGGGCGCTACGAGGAAGCTCTCCGTGAAGTACGTGCCGTGAGGCGTATGCGTGGCGATGAGTCCCTCCGGGCCATTGAAGCGGATTCCGAACGTGGTCTAGGGCGCCCAGAGCGAGCAGTGACGGTTGTCGAAGCGGCCGACTTGAAGAAGATTCCGCTCGAGGACCAGGTGGAACTCGTGCTGGTGTCTGCTGGCGCCCGCGCGGATCTTGAGCAGTACGACGTCGCTTTGCTGGTCCTTGAAGAGGCCTTGCACAAGCTGTCGGCGAAAGCGGACCCAAATGCCGTCGGGCGTTTGCAGAGTTTCCGCGCGGACGTGTTGCGGATGCTGGGCAGGGAAGAAGACGCCGCTGCCGCAGAGGCACTGATTCCGCCGGTCCCCGAAGAAATCCAGATCATTGACATCGACGAAATCCTTGAAGCGGACGTCGATCACACCTCAACCTCTCTGCGTGGAAGTCGAGAGGCATTGGTGGATCGTTATGACGCGCTGGTTCTGGATATGGACGGTGTCTGCTTTGAAGGTACCGATCCGATTGCGCATGCCAGTGAATCAATAACGAAGGCCAAAGACAGTGGTCTGGGCCTGGCGTATGCAACCAATAATGCGTCGCGAACCCCTAAGGAAGCGGCGGAGAAGCTCCATTCCTTCGGCATTCCTGCAGAGCCCGAACACATCATGAACTCGGCCATGGACCTCATGTACTTGCTTCGGGAGAGTTTGGAACCGGGCGCCAAAGTTTTGGTGGTGGGCACCTCGGCACTTGAAGAAGAAGTGCGAAAGGCTGGCTTTGAGCCCGTGCGTGAGGCGGTCGAGGGTGTTGCCGCAGTTGCACAGGGATTCGGTCCGGATGTCAACTGGGCACAGATGTCAGAGGCTGCGTACGCGATAGCCAATGGTGCGCGCTTCTACGCCACCAACATGGATGCAAGTCTGCCTACCGAACGCGGGTTTGCTTTGGGAAATGGGGCATTGGTGGCGGCTGTTTCGCGCGCTACCAAGCGTCGCCCCGAAGCTGCGGGCAAGCCCGAGCCGGGCATCTTCTTGCGTGCCGCAGAGCTTGTTGGAGCCGAGACTCCTCTGGCTGTAGGCGACAGGCTAGAGACAGACATTGCCGGGGCCGTGGCGGCGCGAATTCCGTCAATCCACGTCCTCACGGGAGTGTCTTCCGCACGCGATGTCGTGCGGGCACAGCGTGGTCAACGGCCCACGTACCTGGCGCGGGACCTACGGGGGCTATTTGAGGCGCATCCTCAACCCAAGCATCACCGCGATGGAACTTGGACTGCTGGGGTTTCACAGCCCGTGAGTCTTACCAAGTGGGGAAACCCGGTCTTCCATGACATCCAGCTCCGTGATGATGGCGATCCTGTGGTTATCAGCATCGACAACTATCGGGCACTCGCTGCTGCGGCGTGGGAACAGCTAGATGATGACAAGCCATTGCGCATCCCGGAGCTGATTGTCGTTTCTAACGATGACCCCAACGGCACAATTACGGAATCCAACTACCAGCATCCCGATGAGGAAAGCGCGTCCGCGGAGAGCACATCCGAAGAGGCCGCTCCCAAGAAGATCGCTCCCGAGGACACTGTTACCGAGGACGTCGTCACGGAAGGTGACGCTTCTGAAGATGTCGTCACGGAAGATGTCGTGACGGAAGACGTCATCACAGAAGATGCTGGCGTTGAGGACGTTGCCACAGCAGACGTTGTCCTTGAGGACAAAGTCCCTACAGACGACACCTCCGAAGTTGAGATTGAGGCGGACGGGGAGTGATTGCCGACCGCACGGACGACCCGCTGGAGGAGACTCAGATGCAGGAGCGCCTGAGTGAGCTGGTGGAACTGGAACGCGACTTACGTACGCGTCTGGACGGGCTGAGGGTGTCGTAGCGGTGGCACGGAACAGGTTGGACACTGAGTTGGTCAGGCGCGGGCTCGCCACTTCGCGCACACAGGCTCAAGAGTTCATCCAGTCTGGACGAGTCCGGGTCGCCAAGATGACCGCTTCCAAACCCGCGACGCAGGTGGAGACATCTGTGGCCATAGAGGTGGAACCCGCACAGCAAGGCGAAGACTACGTTTCGCGTGGGGCACACAAACTCCTGGGCGCATTGGACGCATTCAAGGGGCGTTTCCCGCCTATAGAAGGGGCCACCTGTTTGGATGCAGGAGCCTCTACGGGTGGATTCACTGAGGTCCTGCTGCGCCACGGCGCCGCCAAGGTGATCTGCGTGGATGTGGGCTATGGACAACTTGCGTGGCGAATCCAAAACGATCCGCGGGTGCAGGTTTTGGACCGAACGAACGTGCGCTACCTCAAGCCCGAAGACATCGGCGCATCGCCCTCGATCGTCGTGGCGGATCTGTCGTTTATTTCGCTGACGCTGGTCCTCCCCGCATTGGTTGAAACCTGCCCTGAAGCGACGATGATGCTCATGGTCAAACCTCAGTTCGAGGCTGGTCGCGGAAGAATTGGTGCCGGTGGCGTTGTCCGGGACCCAGTTGTTCGTAGCGAATCCGTAATGAAGGTTGCCCTATGTGCCATAGACCTTGGGCTGAGTGTGCAGGCGGTGGCGGCATCCCCTCTGCCAGGTCCTGCAGGGAACGTTGAATATTTCCTGTTGCTGAACCCTCCGTGCTCTGATACGCAAGAAGGTCTCAACGGTGCGAAACTGGAAGAGGCCATCGATGATGCGGTGAAACGTGGACCATCCGGAGAAGACCAAGCACCTGAAGGGGGAGAAACACAGCGATGATGAAACGCATCCTTCTGGTGAAGCACAACCATCGTGAAGACATACAGAAGACCGCAGGGCTGATCGGGCGCGACGCCCCTGATCTGGGAATAGAACTGGTCACGGACGCCACGGAGGTTTCGAAGGAAAACAAACCAGACCTTGTCTTGGCGCTAGGTGGAGACGGCACCATCTTGAAGGCGGCAGAAGACGCTCACACGTTAAATGTCCCCTTGCTTGGAATCAATTTTGGCCACATGGGTTTCCTCGCGGAAACATCTGCAGATTCGATCACGCAGGTGCTACGACAGGTTGCTGCCGGTGACTACCAAGTAGATCCGCGAATGACTCTTAAGGTTCGGATTACCTGTGCGGACGGATCCGAGACGGAAGGGTGGGCACTCAACGAAGCCGCCGTACTCAGTACCGACAAGGCACACCCTGCGGAGTTCGCCTTTGCCGTCGACGGGCAAGTCGTCTCCACCTATGCCGCTGATGGCATCATTTTGGCCACGCCGACCGGCTCTACCGCGTACGCCTTCTCTGCCGGGGGCCCCGTGGTCTGGCCGGACGCAAATGCGATCGTGATGGCGCCCCTGGCGGCACATGGTCTATTTACCCGTCCGCTGGTGGTTGGGCCCTCGTCCAAATTAGAAATCGGGGTCTTGGCCCAAAACCGAACTACAGCCACCGTGTGGTTAGACGGGCGTCGGGAGGTTCTGGCACCTGCAGGAACCAGCATTGAAGTCACGCGCGGACGTCGACCACTGCGGCTGGTGCGCCTGGACGATACGCCATTCTCTCGCCGCCTGGTCACAAAGTTCTCACTGCCCGTGGAAGGGTGGCGCGACGGGGGCGACAAAGGAAAGAACGGCTGAGGTTCCAGCGTGCTCCTGCAACTCCGCGTCTCTGGGTTGGCGCTCTTGGAAGAGGCCACCTTGGACTTCCCTCCAGGCCTGTGCGCCATCACAGGTGAGACAGGCGCGGGTAAAACCATGATCTTGACGTCCTTGCGACTGCTCACCGGGCAGAAGGCGGATCCTTCTCTCGTCGCCGCAGGACAGGCCAGAACCGAAGTAGACGGCGTCTTCCACGTCGATGAGCAAATAGCCCAAGACCTGGAAGCAGCCGGATACACAGTAGAAGACGGGGAGGCATTCTTTTCGCGTACCGTGGCGGCCGAGGGCAGATCCCGCGCGTGGATTGGCGGGCGTCCCGTCCCCGCCCGGTTGCTGGCTGAAACCCTGGGGCCCCTGGTCACGATTCATGGCCAGACAGACCAGTTCCGGCTGCGAAGTGGTAGCGCGCAACTGGACCTTCTTGACACCTATGCGGGAAACGCAGACCTCCGCCGTGACTACGAGAGTCAATGGCAGGAGGTTACGGACCTGCGCCGCCGTCTCCTGGAACTCGAAAGGGATGCGGGTCAGCGCGTAGTCGAGCAGCGTTACCTTCAAGAAACCATTGCTGCCGCAGAGGAGCTCGACCTTTCTCCCAACGAAGAGGAGATCCTGGATGCTCAGATTGAGCGTCTGACAAACGTTGAGGATCTGCGCGCCGCCTCGGGCAGGGCCGTAATGCTGTTACGCGAAGATCCCCAGGCCAATGCTTTGGAGCTTTTGGGTGCGACCGCCGAAACCTTGCGCCGAGCATCTCAACTAGATTCGGCGCTGGGTGACTTGGCGGAGCGCCTTACGACGCTGATCATCGAGGCGGAGGCGCTTGCGGCAGATCCGGCCGACTATACGGAGCTCCAGGTCGATGACCCCGATGAACTGGGCAGACTCCACTCCCGCCGGGCGGCGATGACAGACCTGATGAGGGGGCGGGCAGCCAGCGCAGCCGAACTCCTGGACTGGTTGCTTGAGGCCAAAGAGCGACTAGCGCTCCTAGAATCGGATGCTCTTGACCCCGCGGCGCTCAAAGAGAAGCTGGGCGCAAAAGAACGGGATCTGAGAGAGGCGGCAAACCTCTTGACGGACTCAAGGCGGACCGCCGCTGGGAGCCTGGGAGCACAGGTCACTGCAGAACTGGAGGCTTTGGCGCTTGGAGACGCCGTGTTCTCCGTTGAAGTGGCTTCGACAGACCTGGGGCCTCACGGTGCGGACGCCGTGACCATGCTTTTGCAGCCGCACCCTGATGCGCCTGCACGTCCCATCGGTCGCGGCGCCTCCGGGGGTGAAATGTCGCGGATCATGCTGGCCTTGGAGGTCGTGCTTGCCGCCAATGATGGCGGTCGCACATTCGTATTCGATGAGATCGATGCGGGGATCGGTGGAACGACTGTCGCCGCCGTGGGAGACAGGTTGAAGCGCCTCGCCGCGGATCAGCAGGTCATCGTTGTCACTCATCAACCTCAGATTGCCGCGTTGGCAGACCGCAACTATGTCGTGACCAAGCACAATGGTCAGGCACGCGTGCAAGAGGTGACGGGGGAGGCCCGCACCGCAGAGATCGTGCGCATGCTCGGCGGCGAGGGGGATACGGATGCGGCGCGCCGTCACGCCCTCGAACTGGAAGCGCGTGGGCGCATGGCACAATCGACGCTGTGAGCGACAGATCAAAAGCTAAAGGCGGAGACGAACCGCTGATTGCCGGCACCGTGCGCATCTGGGAACACGGCCACGAGTTCTCCGAGGAGTTCGCTCCCGGTGACGTGGCCGTCATCGATGTTATGGACCTGGATCGAAAGTCTGCTACCTACCTTTTGACCCTCGAACCCGTAGCAGTCCTCAACTGTGCGTGCAGTGCCACAGGGCGGGCACCAAGTATGGGCGCGGGACTCCTGGTTGATGCCGGCGTTGTCCTGGTCGATAACCTGGGTTCTGACGCCAGTGCTTTGCGCGAGGGCGATGAAATAACGATTATCGGCGATGGCGTCTTTCGGGATTCTGACTTGATCGCTTCGGGCGTTCGTCAAACGAAGGAACACATTGCTCAGTCGCGAAGCCAGAGTCGACAGCGTTTAGGAGCGGGGGTTCGCGCACACGCGACGGTAAGCGCGGAGCACTTCGGACGTGAAGAAGAGCTGATTTTGAGCGGCACAGGTTTGCCGGATTTCAGCCAGACGCTTCAAGATCGCAACGTATTGGTGATTGAAGATCTCCCTGAAGGTGTTTCTTCGTCCGCGTTGCGTCGCTTGATTCAAGACCAAGACATGATCATTATTGCCGCTGGGATCCGCGGTGTTCAGTGCGCCACGGAACTGGGCAAGAGGCCCGACTACATTGTCGGAGATCCAGGGGTGCCCGCAGACCGTGTTTTCAAGGACGTTCGTGCGGTGGTGCTTTTGGAACGCCCGGACGGGAAGATTCCCGGCGGAAAGACAATGCGCGAGCGCTCCCTGAGTCACTTCACGGTTCCGACATCCTTCACGGATCTGGATGTGGCATTGCTTCTTGCGGCTCACAATGGGGCGTCATTGGTGGTCGAATGCTCACCGCTGTCGGATCTGGAAACACTGGTTGATGCGGGCGGTTCCGCCTTTAGCGGCGCATTGTTCGTCCGTGCCCAACTCACAGATCGGTTGGTGGGGGTCAAAGCGGCGCTCAAGCTCGGCCGTCCGGCGTCGATCGGCTGGTTGCTGGTGTTGCTATTGGTCGCCGCCATCCTTGTCATTGTCGCGGCGATCCTGTTCACGCCCTGGGGTGAGAGCTTGACATCGCAAGGCAGCAACCCATTCTTTGGGTTTGCTAGCGAAAGCAGTTCTTCCACGATTGGGAGGTTCTAGAGTGGTTAACTTCCGGTATCACTTAGTGTCACTGATCGCTGTATTTTTGGCCCTTGGAGTGGGAGTAGTCCTGGGTGCAGGTCCGCTCCAAAACGCCATAAATGCGAAAGGCGATCCCGATTCTGCCGACAGCTTGGACGCGGTGAAAGAACAGCTGATTCAGGCGGACCAACAGGTCATTCAAGGCGAAGAATTTGTCTGGGCCGTCGCAGAGGAAGTTCTTCCCGAAACGCTGACGGACATCGATGTCGCGGTGGTGCTACTCCCCGGGAGCGCGGCACTGGGGGCCGATCCTGTCGTCCGGGCGCTTGAGGAAGCAGGCGCAAAAGTCGTTGGCGAAGTGGAGCTAACTTCGCGTTGGGATGACCCAGATTCCTCGACTTATCGCCAGACGCTGGCAACTGCTGCTTCTTCGCACCTTAAGGAACGTCCCGCTCACGCGGATTCTGAATCCATCTTGGCTCAGGGCCTGATCGAAGTACTGACTCAGTCCTCGACGGAAACTGATCTGTTGGCAGAGATGCTGACAGATGAGAAGACCGCGTTGGTGGTTCCTGGGACCCTTCCTTCCAATGTGGCGGAGGCCGTTGTCTTGGTTGGACCATCCGTGGTCGCGGAGTCTATCGATGAAGACGACAGCACCGTTGTAGATACGCAGGTATCCACACCCACTCAATCGGGAGATCAGGTCAGCAGCAGTGAAGAGGTCCCAACCACCAGTGCTTGGAGTGCATTGGCGACGGCAGCTGCGGGCGCACCAAAGGGTAGCGTTGCTGTGGGATCAGCGGCCGAACCTGGCGATTTTATTGCCGTCTTACGTGACGGCGACACCTCCATTGCGACGGTGGACGAGGGCGGAACTGCAAGAGCGGCACTCAACGTCGCCCTGGTCCTGTCTTCGGGCGCAGATGGCGCTTACGGCCAGGAACTGGGCGCGTCGACCCCCGTCGCCCCGCTGCCGTGAGTAGTTGCAAGGAGCCGTAAGCACAGGAGATCCGCCATGACGAAGATGTCTTCAACGCCCCCAGAAGAACGGCCGGGCGCACCGCTTGCGACCAGTGCCTCCGATTTCCCGCAGACTGTTGCTTCAGAGGCTGTTTGGCGAGGGCGGATCTTCGATGTCATGGTCGACTACGTTGCGCTGGAGGCCGGAAATGCGCCGGCTCAGCGCGACTATATCGCCCACCCAGGCGGCGTCGGCATTGTTGTGCTCAGGGAGGGCCCGTCGGGGACAGAGACCCTGTTGCTTCGCCAGTACCGCCAGCCTGTACGTGAGCGAATCTGGGAGGTTCCCGCAGGACTCCACGATGTGCCTGGCGAACCCCTCCTCCTCACTGCCCAACGCGAACTGCGTGAAGAGGCAGACTTGGAAGCGCACGAGTGGAAAACCCTGCTGGACCTCTACACCTCGCCGGGGTGTTCAAATGAACACCTTCGTATCTACTTGGCTCGCAATGTCGTCCCGGTCGAATCCGACTACGTACGCACAGGTGAAGAAGCGGGCATGGAACACCACTGGGTCAACCTGGACCAGGCCGTCCAAATGATCTTCGAGGGCGAAATCAAGAACCCTTCGGCCATCAGCGGATTGCTTGCGGCTGCCACCTATCTCGCCAACCCCGATATTTCGCTCCGTGACGCCATCTAGCCCTCGTCTGGCCCTCGTCCGGGGCTCCTTTAGTGGAATCGTTCTCACTTTTAGGTGACTCTGCCCTTTCTAAAATCCGGTAGACTGAACTCGCTGTTTTGCCGTGTTTGGGCTTAGTGGTTGCGCGAAGGCCTCGACTAAAGACACGGAGAACAATGCGGACGATGACGCGCAACGGGAGGTGGAATGACCGACTCAGCGGCCACGGGCACGCGCCAGCAGGTTCTGGACCTTGTTGTTGAAAAGGGACCGGTCACGGCCAGCACCATTTCACGAATCTTGGATTTGACCACCGCAGCGGTGCGACGTCATATAACTGCCCTTGAGGGCGACGGGGAAATAACTGAACACGAGGTCCCAGTTGTGGGTCCTCGCGGACGTGGGCGCCCGGCTCGTCACTACGTGGCCACCGGATCTGGACGTGGAGGGATGACTGACAGCCACTCCGATTTGGCTGTCAAAGCCCTGGCGTACTTGGAGATGGTGTCCGGTAGCGAAGCAATCGATGGCTTTGCTGCGGCGCGCTCGCGTGAGATTGAGCGCCGGTACCTGCCGATTGTCAGGGCCTCTGGAATTGATCCGCGTCTGCGTGCGCAGGCCCTCGCCGATGCTCTAACAGAGGACGGCTATGCCGCATCGATCCGCCCTGTCGGTGACGGAGACTTCGCCGTTCAGCTTTGCCAAGGGCACTGTCCTATAGAAGGCGTGGCAACGCGGTATCCGCAGTTGTGTGAAGCCGAATTGCTGGCGTTTAGCCGCATTCTGGATTTGCACGTTCAGCGCCTCGCCACGTTGGCTCAGGGGGAGCATGTCTGTACAACTCACATCCCCGTTGGAATGGCTTTTGGCCGCCATGGTTCCCGCAAGGGCATGAAGATCCGCTAGATCTCTAGAGCAGAAGGAAATCAATGACACAGTCAGGAATGGCTCCCTCGGACGCCGTGACCCCAATGTCGGATGATGAAATCATCGACTCCATTGGGGCGTACGAATACGGCTGGCGAGACCGCGATGACTATTCGCAGGGGATTCCGAAAGGGATTAACCCCGATATCGTCAGGTATATATCGCAGACCAAGGGGGAACCCGAGTGGATGCTTGAACGCCGATTGAAGGCCTATGACTTCTTCGAGCGCAAGCCGATGCCAACCTGGGGCCCAGACCTGTCGGGAATTGATTTCGACTCCTTCAAGTACTACGTCAGGGCTTCTGACCGCCAGGTGCAAGAGTGGGAGGATCTCCCAGAAGAAATCCGGAATACATACGACCGGCTTGGCATTCCTGACGCGGAGAAGAAACGACTGGTTGCAGGCGTCGCCGCCCAGTACGAATCCGAGGTTGTTTACCAGCAGATTCAAGAGGAGCTGGAACAGCAGGGCGTCATTTTCTTGGACACGGACACGGCGCTGAGAGACCACCCGGAGCTTTTCAAGAAGTACTTCGCCAAAGCAGTGCCAACGGGGGACAACAAGTTCGCCGCGCTCAACACCGCGTGCTGGTCGGGTGGCTCTTTCATCTACGTCCCGCCCGGCGTTCACGTCGACATTCCCCTCCAGGCGTACTTCCGGATCAATACCGAAGCGATGGGCCAGTTTGAGCGGACTCTGATCATTGCCGACGAGGGCTCTTACGTTCATTACGTCGAAGGTTGTACCGCGCCAATCTACGACACGAACTCGCTGCACGCTGCTGTCGTGGAGATCTTTGTCCACAAGGACGCCCGCGTGCGTTACACGACCATCCAGAACTGGTCGAACAACGTTCTGAACCTGGTGACTCAGCGTGCCATTGTGGACGAGGGCGCCACCATGGAATGGGTTGACGGCAACATCGGTTCCTCCATAACCATGAAGTACCCCGCGTGCTATCTCATGGGTGAACACGCCAGGGGAGAGACCTTGTCCATTGGCTTCGCCGGCACCGGTCAGCATCAAGACACCGGGGCAAAAATGGTGCACATGGCACCCAAGACGTCGTCTTCCATCGTTGCCAAGTCTGTTTCCCGCGGCGGGGGGCGCACCTCCTATCGCGGGTTGGTCCAGGTCCAATCGCGTGCCACCCAGTCGAAGTCAAACGTCCTTTGTGATGCCCTCCTGGTGGACAAGATCTCTCGAACCGACACCTACCCCTACGTCGACGTACGCACGGAAGACGTGGTCATGGGCCACGAAGCAACGGTCTCGAAGGTTAATGAGGACCAGTTGTTCTACCTGATGAGCCGTGGGTTGGACGAAAACGAGGCAATGGCGACCATCGTGCGCGGCTTCGTCGAACCGATCGCCAAGCACCTGCCCATGGAATACGCCCTTGAGCTGAACCGCCTAATTGAACTGCAGATGGAAGGATCGGTTGGCTGACATGACCGAAACTTTGAGTCGACAAACTACAGAGCCGTCAACCATTTCGCGCGCTGATGCACTGACGTCCTTCTCTCTCGCAGATTTCCCCGTGCCCAATGGCAAGGAAGAAATCTGGCGCTTCACGCCGATGCGGCGGATTCGCCCTCTTCTCACGGCTGATTCCTATGATGCTCCCGTCTCAGTGAGCGTCCAAGAGGTTCCCGGTGTCGTGGTGGAGCTGGTTGACCGCCAGGACTCACGCCTTGGCAAGGTGATGGCCCCCGGAGATCGCCCTGCCGCGCTGGCGTGGGAGAACTTTGCCGCGGCCACGGTCATAACCATCCCCGAAGGTACCGAGGTGGAGGAACCTGTTTACGTTCGAGTTCAGGCCCCCGACGCTCCGGCCGCTACGCACATCCTCATCAACGCAGAAGCAATGTCCAAGGCAACCGTCATTTTGTTGCACGAGGGCCCTGCTGAACTAGTCGAAAGCGTTGAGGTTCGTGCCCACGACGCCGCAAACCTCAACGTGGTGACAGTCCACGAGTGGGATCGCAATGCCGTCCACACTTCCAGCCACCGCGTTTCTGTGGGTCGCGATGCAACGGTCAAGCACATGGTCGTGACTCTTGGTGGAGACTTGGTCAGGGTCTCGGTGGACACGGAGTTCACTGGCCCGGGCGCCAGCCTGTACCTCAACGGCGTTTACTTTGTTGACGCTGGCCAGCACCAGGAGCACCGCCCCTTCATCCACCACGACCAGCCGAACTGCTTCTCCCGAGCGACGTACAAGGGTGCGCTACAAGGCAAGGACGCGCGAGCGGTATGGGTCGGGGATTGCCTCATTGGCAAGAATGGCGATGCCACCGACACCTATGAGCTCAACAGGAACTTGATCCTGACTGAGGGCGCCAAGGCTGACTCTGTTCCCAACTTGGAAATCGAAAACGGCGAGATTGAAGGCGCCGGTCACGCGTCGGCAACAGGGCGCTTTGATGACGATCAGTTGTTCTATCTGATGAGTCGCGGCGTCCCGCCCCTTGAAGCCAAACGTTTGGTCATCCGCGGGTTCTTCGCCGAAGTGATCAACGAGATTGGCGTGAAGGACCTTCAAGAACGACTGATGGATGCCATCGATCATGAACTCCGTGACTACGACCAGCGCCTTGCTGAACTCGAAGAAGAGGAACGGGGGAAGTGATGGCTGCACCGATTGAACCCACACAAACTACTACTGAAACTGCGGCACAAGAAAAGGAAGAACACATGGCGTCGACCCTGGCTATCAAGGACCTTCACGTCGAAGTGAATACGCCGGAAGGGGCAAAGCCCATCCTCAAGGGCGTCGACCTGACGATCGGCAAGGGCGAGATTCACGCCATCATGGGACCCAACGGAAGCGGCAAGTCGACACTTGCCTACGCGCTGGCGGGACACCCGGCGTATGAGGTGACCGGGGGACAGGCCCTCCTGGATGGCGTTGACATCTTGGAGCTCTCCGCTGATGAGCGCGCCAAGGCCGGTCTCTTCCTGGCCATGCAGTACCCGGTGGAAGTTCAGGGCGTCTCTGTTTCCAACCTGCTGCGTACCGCCAAGACCGCGATCGACGGCCAGGCACCCCCGCTGCGTCACTGGATCAAGGAAGTGCGCGAGGCCATGGAGAGTCTGCGGATGCCCGAGGACTTTGCCGACCGTGACGTTAATGTTGGGTTCTCCGGAGGCGAGAAGAAGCGTCTGGAGATCCTCCAGATGGAACTGCTCAAGCCCAAGTTTGCCATCCTGGATGAAACTGACTCAGGCCTTGACGTCGACGCGCTGCGCATCGTTTCTGAAGGCGTGAACCGCGCACACGACCGCGACGACATGGGCATCATGCTCATCACTCACTACACGCGCATTCTTCGCTACATCAAGCCTGACTTTGTGCATGTCTTTGTTGACGGCCGTGTCGCCGAAGAGGGCGGCCCGGAACTGGCGGACCAGTTGGAAGAGGAAGGCTATGACCGCTTCCAGTGAGCGGACGGCCAATGTGTAAGAGGGCAGGCAAAGAGCGAGTGAGCGTGAGTCAATGAGTCAGGCACAGGATTTTTCTGCCGCAGAGCTACTTGAGATACGCCAAGACTTTCCTGCCCTCGAACGTATTGGGCGTGGGGGAAAGCCGATCGCGTACTTTGATTCTTCGGCCACCTCCCAAAAACCCAGTTGTGTGCTGGAAACGGAACTGGATTTCTACCGCAACTCCAATGGGGCTGTTCACCGCAACACTCACCTTTTGGGGGACGAGGCGACTGCGGCATACGAAAATGCCCGCGAAGTCGTCGCTGGGTTCGTCGGTGCCCAACCCGAAGAGATCATCTGGACCAAGAATGCAACCGAAGCTTTGAACCTGGTCGCCACAGCGATTGGGAACGCGTCGGTTGGAATGGGCGGCGCCGAAGCCAAGGAGCTGGCGATTGGGCCGGGCGACAAGATCGTCGTGACCCGTGCGGAACATCATTCCAATCTGGTTCCCTGGCAGCAGCTTGCGAAGCGAACGGGTGCCCAGTTCGACTGGCTAGATCTGGATGACGACGGCCGCATCGATCTGGGGACACTGGACCGAATCACGGACAACACTGCGGTCGTGGCTTTCACACACGCGTCTAACGTCACTGGTGCCATCACTGAAGTTGCTCCTATCGTTCGGGCGGCGAAGCGTGTCGGGGCACTGACTGTGTTGGACACTTGCCAGTCCTCGGCTCACATGCCGGTGAACTTTCCTGATTTGGATGTCGACTTTGCAGTGCTTTCCTCCCACAAGATGCTCGGTCCCACGGGGGCCGGCGCACTATGGGGACGCCATCAGTTGCTGCAAAAGATGCCGCCAGTCCTCACTGGGGGAAGCGTGGTTGCCGATGTGACCATGGAGTCCACCCGTTTCCTGGACCCCCCGCAAAGGTTTGAGGCAGGTTCGCAACCCATCGCGCAGATAGTCGGATGGGGAAGAGCCCTGGAATACCTTGAGGACGTCGGCATGGACCGCATTGCCGCGCATGAGCACAACGTCACGCAGCGGATCCTGGATGGCCTATCGCAGATGGATGGCATCCGCGTTCTGGGGCCAACGGACATGCATTTGCGTGGGGGAGCAGTGGCATTTGAAGTCGCTGGAGTCCACCCGCACGACGTGGGACAGATCCTGGATTCATACGATGTCGCCGTGCGAGTAGGACACCACTGCGCCATCCCACTCCACCGGTTCTTTGGCGTGAAGTCATCTTCGCGAGCGTCAGTTTCATTGACGACCACCGGCGCTGAAGTCGACCAATTCCTGCGTGGGCTTGAAAGTGTGCAACGTTTCTTTGGAGGTATCGAGTGAGCAGTTTGGAAGCCCTGTACCAGCAGGTTATCTTGGATCACTCCCGCAAGCGCAGTGGCGCGGGCCCAGTCGAGGACTTCGAATTCACATCATTTCAGGTCAACCCAACCTGCGGTGACGAGGTGACTTTGGGGGTCAAGGTAGATGACCAGGGACGTCCCGTAGAGGTTTCCTGGGAAGGCGACGGCTGCTCAATCTCCCAAGCATCCCTGTCGATGATGATTGAGGAATTGCAATCCGCGGACTTGGAGCGCGTGCGCGAACTCTACTCATCCATGGAAGAGATGATGCATTCTCGCGGCAAGGGAGTTCAGGACGACCTTCTGGACATCCTGGGTGACAGTGCGGCGCTGGAAGGGACATCCAAGTTTCCAAATCGGGTGAAGTGCGCATTGCTTGGCTGGTACGCGCTGCGTGACGCGATGGCTAAAGCCGGTGTTGATATCACGGTATCTGGCGACGGGATTTCGAATGACGAGGGCGCTGCTGTAGATACGACTGCTGCAGATACGGAGGAAGACAAGTGACTGACCAGAATAGCGACTTGGGCCCCATGGCCACTCAGGAGCCGCCCCCACAGGAGTTTGCTCCAGTGCCTCGTGAGGCCTTTAGGCCCGGCCAGATCGAGTTTGTGGAAAACGGAGACGTTTCCGGCGAGGAAGTTGTTGAGGCGCTGAAGGATGTCATTGACCCTGAGCTCGGGATCAACATTGTCGACCTGGGCCTGGTTTACGGTGTTGCGGTGGCAGAAGACAACTCAATTGTCTTGAGCATGACTTTGACCTCTGCTGCCTGCCCTCTTACGGATGTCATCGAACGCCAAGCACAGATGGTAATGGGTCCGTACTCGACGGACGTGACTATCCAGTGGGTGTGGCTGCCTCCGTGGGGCCCGGAAGCGATTACCCCCGACGGCCGCGCGCAGTTGCGGGCCATCGGCTTCAACGTCTAATCGAATTTCCTGCCATAAAACTGGTGGAGGGCGTCTGCACGGAATTCGAGCAGGCGCCCTTCTTTCACTGACTGGCGGATAGCGTCAACCAGGCGAACCGTGAACCAAAGATTGTGGATGGTTGCCAGGGTAGAGGCCAGGATTTCTTTCGCCTTGAAGAGATGGCGGACATAGGCTCGCGTGTAATGCGTGCAGGTGTAGCAGCCGCAGCCCTCGGCCAGAGCAGAGAAGTCACGAGCAAAGCGGGCATTCGTGATGTTGTAGCGTCCCTGCGGGGTGTAGATCGCTCCGTTTCGCGCCACCCGGGACGGGTTCACGCAGTCGAAGGTGTCGATGCCGGCGTTGACGGCCTCGAATAGGTCGAAGGGTTCAGAGATCCCCAGGAGGTGGCGTCCTCGATCATGGGGTAGCTCTGGGGTCACCCAGGAAACGATTTCCCCCAACTGTTCTTTGCGGAGTGCGCCGCCAATCCCAAAGCCGTCGAAGTGCTGGCCGTTCTGTTCCATCTGGGCCAGATCGCGTGCCGCTTTGACGCGTAAATCCTGATAGTCAGCGCCTTGCACCACGCCCCAAAGCTGCTGGTAGGGCGCGTCCGGGCGGGCATCCGTGAGGCGCCGGTGTTCACGCAGGCACTGCGCGGCCCAGCGTTTGGTGCGTTCCAGAGACTCTTCCTGGTAGGCGCGGGAATGAGAGAGGGATGTCAGTTCATCGAAAGCGAAGATGATGTCCGCGCCCAGTTGGTGCTGGATGCCGATGGAGACTTCCGGGGTGAACCGGTGAGAGGTGCCATCGATGTGGCTGCGGAACGTTACGCCTTCCTCGTCGACGACGGCCCTCGATTCCTTCTCGATCGCTCGTGCTCTCTCTGTGGCTCCGGGATCCTCGGGGAGCTTGGCGGCGGCGAACTCTTCGCTGAGTACCTTCTTGAACCCGGCGCCCATCGAGAGGACCTGGAAGCCCCCTGAGTCTGTGTATGTGGGGCCTGGCCAATGCATGAAGCGACCCAAGCCACCTGCCTGATCCACCAACTCGGAACCCGGTTGCAGGTAAAGGTGGTAGGCGTTGGCCAGGACCGCCTGGGCGCCCAAACCCACCAGCATCTCCGGCAGCACGCCCTTCACATCTGCCTTGGTCCCCACGGGGATAAAAGCCGGGGTTGCGATGTCACCGTGTGGGGTATGGATAACCCCGGTGCGGGCAAGCCCTCGTCCCTCATCCGAACGAAATGTTTCGGTGAACTTTTCGGAGGGCGCCTTGGTGATGGTCACCTTTCGTGCGGGAAGAGATGGGAGTGGTTGCAGGCGTTGCGGCCAGGTACTGTCCGGGGCGTGTTCGATGGGAGCTGCAATCCAGTCAGCCACGTTGACCACCTTTCGTTGAGTCGGCCGCTTCTTGGGCGCCCTTCACTTTTCTTATGACCAAGTAGGACAGGGGGACCAGTGCGACTTCAAACAGCATCTTGTACAGGTAGCCGATCAGGACGTAGTTCCAGAAATGTGCCCCGACCAGGACGCCATAGAAAGCGACTGTGCAGAATACCAAGGTATCTGCTGCTTCACCAACGGCCGAAGAGCCAAGCAGACGTACCCACAGGTTGTTCTCGCCCCACCGTTTCTTGATCCACACCAGGACATAGGCGTTTAGGAGTTGACCAATCAGGTAACCCGCCAGGGAGGCCAGAACGATTCGCGGCACAAATCCTAAGACAGCTTCGTAGGCGTCCTGGTGCACGTATTCGGTGGGCGAGGGCAAAACCTGCACCAGCAGGAAAACCAAAGCCGCCAGCACCGAGGCGAAGAAGCCCATGAAAATGATGCGGCGGGTCCGCGCAAAGCCGTAGACCTCAGCCAAGACGTCGCCCAACACGTAGGTGAAAGGGAAAAGTACTGCCCCGCCATCCAGAATTAGTTGCGCTGATCCAACATTGAAGGCGACCAGCTTGGTGGCCGCAACGTTTGAGATGAGGAGCAGAGAAACAAAGATGACAGCGATCGTCGTGTAGGGGCTGTGACGACTAACTGACATCCCTCTATTTTGCCCTCTGACAGGAGGTCTCTGCTAACTCGGTTCGTGCGGTAATGGCTCGGTTCACCTTGCGTTGACTCGGAGCCTGGTGCCAACTGGGCTAGACTGCCGCGAGTGATCAGCGTCCAGGACTTCGAATTGCGCATTGGCGCACGCGAGTTGGTTCGACCTGTTTCCTTCTCCATTCCCAACGGGACCACGACGGGTTTAGTGGGGCGCAACGGGGCCGGGAAAACTACCATGATGCGTTTGCTGGCGGGCGAAGATGACCGAGGGGCGGCAGAATACTCGGGCAAAATCCACCGCAGTGGCACATGGGCATACCTTCCTCAGGACACCAGTGGCCCCACGCAAGAACCCACCGGTATCCAAAGGATCCTGTCTGTTCGCGGAATCGACTCTTTGCTTCGCAGCATCAAGAAGGCTGAGAAGGAAATGTCGGAGTTGTACGGGGCGCGCCAACAAAAGGCGATGGAACGCTATGTGCGCCTTGACCAGGAATTCACCATGTCCGGTGGGTGGGCGGCGCATTCGGAGGCAGCGCAGATCGCTGCCGCGCTGGGGTTGGATGAGCAAACTCTGGGTCAAGACATCAAGACGCTTTCTGGCGGTCAGCGCCGACGCGTGGAGTTAGCCCGAGTGTTGTTCTCCCAGGCCGAAACACTGCTCTTGGACGAGCCGACCAACCACCTGGACCACGATTCGATCCTGTGGCTACGTGATTGGCTCCGGTCCTTCTCCGGCGGCGTAATGGTCATCAGCCACGATGTGGGCCTGGTGCGCGACATCGTTGACAGGGTGTTCCACCTGGATGCCAATGACGCGCGCCTGGAAATCTACAACCTGGGGTGGGACGCATACTTGACTCAGCGGCGCGATGATGAGCGACGGCGCCGGAAGGAACGAGCCAACGCCCTGCGCAAAGCAGAGACGCTGCAAGCACAGGGTGACAAGATGCGGGCGAAAGCAACTAAAGCTGTTGCCGCGCAGCAGATGTTGCGGCGTGCCCAGGAGTTGCGGGAATTGGCTGGGGCGGAGAAGGTCCAGGAGAAGGTCGCTCGGATTCGTTTCCCTGACCCTGCTCCGTGTGGGAAGGTCCCATTGACGGCCGAGGGCCTGTCGAAATCCTACGGTTCCCTCGAAGTCTTCACCGGATTGGATTTGGCGATTGACCGCGGAGCGAAGGTTTCGATCCTGGGTGAAAACGGTGCGGGGAAGACCACTTTGCTGCGGATCCTGGCTGGTTTGGAGCAACCCGACACCGGAGAAGTGATTCCTGGGCACGGGCTGAAACTGGGCTATTACGCGCAGGAACACGAGACTCTGGATCCAACAGATACGGTCTATCAGGCGATGGCGAAGTCTGCTCCCGACCTGGATGACACGGGCGTGCGCAGCGTGCTGGGTCAGTTCCTTTTCGATGCGGATGACGTTGGTAAGCCGGTGGAGGTGCTCTCCGGCGGGGGGAAAACGCGGCTGGCTCTGGCAACGTTGGTTATCTCTGCGGCGAATGTTCTGCTGCTGGACGAGCCCACCAACAACCTTGATCCCGCTTCACGTGAAGAGATCCTGCGCGCACTGGCCAGTTTCTCCGGCGCGGTGGTCTTGGTCAGCCACGACGCGGGCGCCGTTGAGGCCCTAGAACCAGACCGAGTGTTGTTGCTGCCCGACGGGGATGAAGACCTGTGGAGCGATGACTATCTGGAGCTGGTCACGATTCGCTAGGGGATACCGGGTTGATTTCGGTTTTCGCTTCGCTTCCGTCTGCGGGGCCCTCGAACACAGAGACTTCATGGGGAAACGAGCGGTACTCAAAGTACCCGCGTAACTCCTCCAGGTGGTCGTCGCAGGCCAGCCACTTCTTGGTCCGCCCGTAGTGGATTTCCGGGTTGGACCATTCGATCAGCCATTGCGCGGGGCTTCGGCAAGAGCGGGCAGAACAGATGAATTCGCGAGGCCCGGGTGCAAGCACCATCAGCGGTCTCCTGACTGTCATAAGGCGGACTATGATTTAGAGGAAAGAAGTAGCGTTTCCGACAGCAAGGTTAATTGAATGTCACAGCACACTATAGTTTTTGTTCGTCACGCAAAGGCAGAGGCAGGCGAAGCCGGGAGCGATGAGACTCGCGCATTGACCGGACCCGGTCGTGACCAGGCCAAGACCCTGGGAAGGGACCTACGCGAATACATTGAAGCGGTTGACACTGTCTTTGTTTCTCCTGCTATGCGCGCATCGCAGACGTGGGAAGCTATGGCTGAAGGCGCGGGAATCGACCCCAAAGCCCCGCATGTTCGTACCGATGAAGTCCTCTACACCGGTAACGCCCAGCAGATTTGGGAAGCAGTTCGCTTGGAGTCTGATGGCTACACGTCCATCGTTGTAGGCCATGAACCGACGCTGTCGGCGGCTGTGGAACTTGTCGTGAAAGAGGGCGAAGCAGACGCAATTTCGGCCGGAATGCCAACTGCCAGCGCCGCTGTGGTCACGTGGGGCCGCAATTGGAAGGAATGGCACTCACACGTTGCCGACTTCAAGGAGCTTGTGAAGGCTCGTCGCTGACGTTCCAAGAGTTTCTTCTTTGTGGGTGATGTCCTTTTGGGGCGTCACCCACAAGAGCTCTGGGACGGCATACCTAATGGCATGGAAGTCGGATACGGCATCCTCGGGTACTTTGTATTCCCGCTGTCCCGCAGTCCCAGCTGTTCGCCAGTCCCGGCGGTCAGCTGGAGGGGTCGTGCCCCAAGAGGCCGGCAACGGCATCTAGTCGGCGTAAGTCCAGGCGGTTCCCAGTGCTTGCAGCAACCGCCGGTTTGGCGCAAAATGCGATGCCGAGCGCCGCTGCTTTCAGCATGGGGATGTCGTTTGCACCATCGCCGACGGCAACAGTGGTCCCAAGATCGCCGCCCGCCCATTCGCGCAACGTCGCTGCCTTGCCCTCGGCATCCAAAACGGGACCCGACACCCGACCGGTGAGGAGGCCCCCGTCAACTTCCAGGTCAATGGCCTTCACCAAATCGATTCTCAGCTCTTGGGCAATGGGCGTGACCACCTGAGTGAAGCCGCCAGAGACAATCCCAAATCTGCCGCCCACGCGGTGGACCCAGGAGACTAGCTCTCGGGCACCGGGCGTGAGTGTTATGGAGGCGGCTACTTGGGAAAGGGACTCGGCAGGCAGGCCGCGCAATAGAGCGACGCGCTCGACTAGGGATGCGTGGAAGTCAATCTGACCGTTCATTGCACGGGAAGTGATCGCCTCAACTTCGGCCCGGTGTCCAGCAAGGTCTGCGAGCTGGTCAATCACTTCTTCGTTGATCAGCGTTGAGTCCACGTCGGTGACCACCAGGGATGGCGCCACACCAACCAAGCTCGGAGGAAGCACGGCCCTGCCAACTTCCGTAGCGTTCCCTCGCGCCTGGTCGACAGAGACACACGTGGCCCACCACCCGTTAGCTACCACCGCGTCGTGGGGATGGAGCAGTTCGGGTGGTGGGCCAGTGAAGACTCTCCAAGTCTTGGTCACGGAAACCGAACCCAAGTGCTTACTTGGTTACCACGTACCCTTTAGGTACGACGGTTATTCCGCTTTCCGTCACCGTGAAGCCACGGTAGAGATCATGGTCGCGGTCGAAACCAATCTGCGCATCTTCCTCGACAATCACGTCCTTATCCAAGATGGCGCGGTTGACGCGTGCACGACGTCCAATGCGGGTGCCATGCATGATGATCGCGTCTTGAACCTGAGACCAGGAGTGGACGGAGACCCTGGGGGAGAGCACCGAACGGTAGACCTCTGCACCCGAGATGATGACCGACTGACTGACCAGGGAGTTAACTGCGTGGCCCAGCCGGGACCCATGTTCGCCGTGAACAAACTTGACTGGGGGAAGGGGGTCGTTACGCGTGAGAACCGGCCAATCGTAGTTGTAAAGGTTGAAAACGGGGCTGACGTTGATCAGGTCCAGGTTTGCTTCGAAGTAAGCATCGATGGAACCGACGTCGCGCCAGTAGTCGCGGTCGCGGTCCGTGGATCCAGGGACGTCGTTGTCGATGAAGTCGTACACAGCACATTCGCCACGTTCGACGAAGTAAGGAACGATGTCGCCGCCCATGTCATGACGTGACTTCGGATTTTGGGCATCAACGCGAAGTGCTTCCACCAGCGCATCAGAGTTGAAGATGTAGTTGCCCATTGAAGCCAGAACCTTCGAGGGGTCGTCTTCCAACCCAACGGCGTCCTTCGGTTTTTCTCGGAACTCCTCAACTACGCCGTCCTTGGCCTGGATGACTCCGAACTGGTCAGCCAACTCGATGGGCTGGCGGATACCAGCCACGGAGGCCGGCATCCCCGAGGCGATGTGAGCGTCCAGCATCTGGGAGAAGTCCATGCGGTAGATGTTGTCGGCGCCCGTGATGATGATGTAGTCAGGACGCTCATCGTCGACCACGTTCAGCGATTGGTAGATCGCGTCAGCCGATCCCATGTACCAGTGGGGCCCACGACGTTGTTGGGCCGGCATGGGGGCGACGTAGTCACCAAGCAGTGCAGAAAGTTGCCACGCCCTTGCGATGTGTCGGTCAAGAGAGTGGGACTTGTACTGCGTGAGAACCACGATGTTTCGGAAGCCCGAGTTCACCATGTTCGACAGAGAGAAATCGATTAGTCGGTAGTTGCCGCCGAAGGGAACCGCGGGTTTTGCGCGGTCCTCAGTGAGGGGCATCAGTCGCTTGCCTTCACCGCCGGCCAGAATGATTGAGAGAATACGCTTCTTTGCCATGACCTGAGCTTACGGAACTATTCGGGATCGTGGGTGCACGTTGAAATACTCGGTATGCTGAAGGTATCGAATCCGTACACTGAGGGCGGTCACATTGCGTATCGATCTGCTAACCCGCGAATATCCACCGTTTATCTATGGGGGCGCTGGCGTCCATGTTGACGAGCTAGCCAAGGTCCTAAGGAAGCTAGTGGATGTTCACGTCCACGCTTTCGACGGCCCCCGAGAAGAAGGGACTGTTGGCGCTGACAAGGGCGTCACAGGGTACAGCGAACTTCCTGAGTTAGAGGGAACGAACCCTGCCATCAAGACCCTGGGCATCGATTTGGAGATGACCGAGGGCATTGAGGGAGCCGACCTGGTCCACTCCCACACCTGGTACACGAACTTTGCTGGCTACTTGGCCAAGCTCCTCTACGACATTCCCCTTGTCGTCTCTGCTCACTCCCTGGAACCACTGCGCCCGTGGAAGGCTGAACAGTTGGGTGGGGGCTATCGCGTCTCGTCGTTCGCAGAGCGGGTCACCTACGAAAATGCCGACGCGATCGTCGCCGTTTCCAACGGGATGCGCGACGACATTTTGCGCTCCTACCCGGCAGTGGATCCCGACAAGGTCCACGTCATTTTCAACGGCATCGATCTGAATCGCTGGCACCGACCAGAGACGAAAGAAGCCGAAGACAAGGCCGCCCAGATTCGCGAGTCTTTTGGCATTGACCCCAAGCGCCCAACAGTTGTGTTCGTCGGACGCATCACCCGCCAGAAGGGACTGACCTACTTCTTGCGTTCAGTTGAGAAACTTCCGCCTGAGGTGCAAGTCGTTCTCTGTGCGGGCGCCCCCGACACTCCAGAGATCGCCAAGGAAACCGAAGATCTTGTCGCCATGCTCCAGGAGCACCGCACGGGTGTCATCCACATTTCCCAGATGCTGGATCACGAAAGCCTGATCGCAGTTCTTGCTGGTTCCGACGTGTTCGCGACGCCCTCTATCTACGAGCCCCTGGGTATCGTCAACTTGGAGGCGATGGCCCTGGCTCTGCCTGTAGTGGGGACCGCTACAGGCGGCATCCCTGACGTCATCGTCGATGGTGTAACCGGGTACCTGGTGCCCATCGAGCAAGAGCAAGATGGAACCGGGCGTCCCCTGGACCCGGAGAAGTTCGAGGATGACTTTGCCGCGGCACTGACCAAGTGCCTCTCTGATCCGGCGCGTGCCAAGAAGATGGGACGGGCCGGGCTGGAGCGAGCCCGCGATCACTTCTCTTGGGAAGCAATCGGGAAGCAAACTGTCGAACTTTACCGACAGCTCCTGGGCGACACAGATGACAGCGGGGACGGTTCTACGAAATGACAGATGCTGCGATTCGTCTCAGCGATGTTACGGTTACCCGGTCAGGCACTGAAATCCTCAGTGGCGTGTCCCTGGAAATCCAGCCGGGCCAACACTGGGTACTTCTGGGTCCCAATGGGGCGGGAAAGACCACGGTTGCGAAACTGATTTCTGGTCGTGAATATCCCTCAAGTGGGACCGTAGAGGTCTTCGGGGAAGATACCGGTGACATCGAGGCAACGTATTTGTCTTCACGTGTCGGTTTCGCCTCCGCCCATGAACGTAGCCGACTCGCTTCTGTGGATTCGGTTCTCTCGCTGGTTTTGGCTGCAGGGTGGGGGCAGATCGGTAGCTTCGATGAAGTCTACGATGATGCTGATCGTGCCCGCGCCATGGACCTGTTGGCTGCTCTTGGCATTGCTGATCTTGCTGACCGTCCTTTCGGGACCCTTTCGGAGGGGGAGCGCCAACGCGTCTCCATCGCCAGGGCACTGATGGCGGACCCAGAGATCGCAATCCTTGATGAGCCCACGGCGGGCCTGGATTTGGGGGCACGCGAGACCCTGGTACAGGCCCTCGGCGAAATTATGAGTGCACCGACGGCACCCACCGTCATCCTCATCACTCATGAGATCGAAGAGATCGCCCCTGGTTTCACTCACGTTGGGCTTCTGCGCGAGGGCCAGCTGGTGAAATCGGGTCCTATTAATGAGGTCTTGACTGCCGATAACTTGTCGCAAGCGTTTGGCATTCCCCTGGTTGTGCAGCGCAGCGATGATCGCTGGTGGGCACACGCCGCCAAGGAATAGACACCGATGATCTGGATCGTTTGGATCGCCGCCGCCCTGATCTTGGGAATTCTTGAGTTAGTGACGGTTGATCTGTTCTTCCTGACGCTGGGTCTTTCGGCGTTGGGTTCTGGCATCTTTGCCCTGGTGGGTTTGCCGGTGTGGTCGCAGATCGTCTTTTTCGTGGCGTCATCGGTGTTGCTTCTGGCTCTGGTACGTCCCTGGGCTCGGGACCTCCTGCAACGTGCTACCCCTGATGTCATGACCAATGCGCAAGCCTACGTCGGCAAACCCGCCGTCGTCACCGCGCCGCTCGTGGGTGGGAACGGGCGCGTCAAGATAGGTGGCGAAGAATGGTCCGCGGTGGGCCAGGACGGTCTTCGCTTCCCGGTGGGAACAAACGTGAAAGTGATTCGAATAGACGGTGCAACCGCGGTGGTAGGTCCAGCCGATGAGTACGTGCCCACCCCTTCGGATTCGTCGCCGCAGTGAGCAGCCGTAGCCTGGGACCATGGCGAGGCCTCAGAATAGGGGAGCTGCCGCCGACGCATCCGAGATCGCGGTAACAGCCTCAAGGAGGAAACTATGGATCCAGTGTGGATCATTGTCTTGTTGGTGATCATCCTGGTGGTCATCATTGTTGTGCGGTCAGTGCGAGTGGTGCCTCAGTCTCGCGCGCTGGTGGTTGAACGCCTGGGGAAGTTTCAGTCCGTGAAGTACGCCGGACTACACCTGCTGATTCCGTTTGTTGACCGGGTCGCAGCGAACGTTGATTTGCGTGAGCAGGTCACCTCGTTTCCCCCTCAGCCAGTGATTACCGCGGATAACGTGGTTGTCTCCATTGACTCGGTGATTTATTACCAGGTCAACGATCCAATGTCAGCGACGTACGAGATTGCCAACTACATCTCCGCTATCGAACAACTCACCGTGACGACACTTCGTAACGTGATTGGTTCTATGGACCTGGAGCAGACTCTGACCAGTCGCGATCAAATCAACGGTCAGTTGCGCGGTGTGTTGGATGAGGCAACTGGCAAGTGGGGGATCCGCGTCAACCGCGTTGAGCTCAAGGCCATCGATCCGCCTCCGACAATTCAGCAGGCGATGGAACAGCAGCTCCGCGCTGAGCGCGACAAACGTGCCGCGATCCTTCAAGCCGAAGGCGTGCGGCAATCACAGATCTTACGTGCCGAGGGCGAAAAACAATCTGCAATTCTCCAAGCAGAAGGCGCTGCACAGGCTGCGGTGACCAAGGCCGACGGTGAGGCTCGGGCAATTGGGACCGTGTTTGGGGCAATCCACGCTGGTGAACCAACACCAGACCTGCTGTCATATCAGTATTTGCAGATGCTGCCCCGACTGGCCGATGGACAAGCATCAAAGCTGTGGGTGATCCCCACCGAGTTGACCGCAGCCCTGGGCGCGATCACGCAGGGGCTTTCCGGTACAGAGGATTCTAAGAATTCGCAGGATTCGGACTGATTTGAGCTTGTGTCAAGGCCATGGCGCCGGCACTGTAGGGGGCGAGGATCTCTTCCAGATAGCCCTCGTCCATCAGATGCTGTAATGCTGCCTGGGTGGCCACTGTGAGCTGCTCGTTGTCCTTGGGGACAGCGACCCCCTGGGCTTGAACGTCAACGACCTCGCCGATTAGCTCCATTTTGCCGTTGGTGTCTTCGACCATGTAGGCGAGAACACCTGAATCGGCGAAAACAGCGTCGATCTTCCCCTCGATTACGCGCGCGACGATGTCACTGAGCTGGGCGAGGGATTCGACTTCGATGGCGGACTCTCCCTCGCCAGTGCATTGGTTATTCAGCACCTGTAGGCGTTTCAGTTGGGAGCTTTCTTCCAGCACCCCAACTGTCGAACCGCAGGGTGATTGGGGATTGAACTTACCGGGGTTCCCGTTGGCTACAGCGAAGACTGAACCAACCTCCATGTAGGAGACCATCTCGAAGTCTTCTAGACGTTCCGGCGTGATCGTGAGGGAAGAAATCCCGATATTTGCAGAAGACCCGATTTCCTGCGAGAGGTCCGGGAAGGGGACATCATCAATCTCAACTTGCACGCCCATGATGCTCCCCATGGCCAGTGCTATTTCAACGTTGTAACCAGCGGGGAGACCGTTGTCTAGAAGATATTCTGCGGGGACGTAATCCAGTGCCATCGCGACGCGTAAAGTCCCGTCATTGGTGATGTCGTTGGGCAGCATCTGGTGGATATCGCTAAGTGGCTCCAGAGACTCCCTGTCGAAGTGCTCTTGTTGCGTCGACGAAGCGCCATCGGACTGCTCCGTCGATGTGTTTGAGTCACCTGAACATGCGCCCACCCCTAACGACGCCACGGCGAGTGTCGCAGCCAAAACCGCAGCGCGTGGAACGCGGACCTTGTGAGCTTCAGATTCAGATTGCTGGAGCAACCGTTGGGGTAGTGTCATCGAAAGGATTCACTTACTGTCCGCGAAGGGCACGCCTGCTTCCTTGGCGCTGAATCTTGTATGGGTCGATACCTTTGGGCACAGCTACCCCACGTGAGCCAATGGCTTGCAACCGGTTGGCAACTGCCGGCACTTCGTGCTTGGTCAGAACCTTCTTTTGGCGCCGTAGCCGCCGCATGAGCTTAGGGAGTGGAACCTGCCCCTCATCATGTCCGGACTGGATATAGATGACGGGAACGTTCGTGATGGCACGGTTGATGCGTTTACGTTCGTTGTGAAGCATGGGGAGGACTCGGCTGCTGGGGCCCTCGGAAATCAAAACGATTCCTGGTTTTCCCACCACTTGCCAAATCATGTCCTGGCTCTTGTTCACTGCGACTGGTTCCGTTTCGACAACCCAGCCGCGCTGGATCTGAGAGAGCACAACGTAGACGGCGCCGGGACGGCCATCGACTTGCTGATACATGGCGGGACGAACGAAGTAGGCCAAGAAGCTCAGGTCTATTAGGAGCGCAAGGGTGACCGCTGTGATGATCCAGAACCAGCCCATGTGCCACAGGACGGTGGCTAGGATGCCCAGGGTGATTATCACAACGGGCACAGCTATAAGCGCGATGGTGATCCACGGATAGGTTCGTTTGATGACGTTATAGGCATCAATGAAATTGTGGTACCAGCGTTGCTTCTTCCGCTTCGGTGCGGCCGCCTGATCGTTATTCTTCGCCATGATCAACCATCCTACCGGGGTGTTATGCGTTGCCAATCACTGGCGTTGCAGATTCTAGATCTCAGTGTGTCGATTCCGATAGTAGGGCAAAGCGAGGAACGAACCGACCAAGACGATCAGAATCCCAGCTGTGGCGGCAAAGAAGTACGTGGGGACATCTCCGGAGGCCTCTGCGATTGCGCCACCGACTGCGGCGCCCAGAGATACCCCTATGGTTACCGATGACTGCATGAGCGTCATGGCCACGGAGATTCCGCCACGTGGAGCCAATCGTTCTGACAAGGCGAACGCGGTTACGAGCGTCGGACCAACGAAAATGCCCGAAACACCTAGAATCAGCGTGGTTAAAGCAAGCCCGTTGATCACGGCGACCACGGAGATTGAGGCGGTTACCCCCACGCCGAAAACGATCAACCGTGATGACATTTTGAAAGACGCGGGCAACATCACCACTAGGAGGGCTGCCAGAGCCGAACCAATTCCCATGACCGCGTAGATGAGCCCTGCCTGGGAGGCAGCGCCGGCCAACTCTGCGCGGGAAGTGGTGGCCGCCTGGACGGAACCAAAGAAGGTGCCAACACCGATCAACGCGACGATACCCGGCAAAACCGCCCAGAGAACCGTGAAAATCTTGGGGCGTTCAACAGTGCCAGTGATATCAGTCGACTGTGCGTGCTCTTCGATGGTGCTCTTTGGTGCGGTGAAGGCAAAGGGCAGACCAGCGATCAAAGCGAGGATGAAGGCCAGGAGTAGCGGGGCTGATGGTACCGAGGCAGAGGCGGCGATGCCCACCAGTGCCGGGCCCAAGACGAACACGAGTTCGTCTGCCATCGATTCATAGGAGAAAGCGGCCTGGATCTGACGGGGCATCGCGGTTGCTGCGACCCACCGTGCCCGGGTGAAAGAGCCTACTGGGACCACGGTCGCACCAGTAACCAGGCATAGAAGCCAAAGCCAGATGCCGTCTTGACCGCTAGAGGCGGCCCAATACAGTCCCAGTATTCCCAGTGCGTTGATGGGGATCAGCGTCAAAAGGATGCGTCTTTGACCCCAAATGTCAGAGGCACGGCCAATCAGGGGGGAACACACAGCCATCGCTATTGAGTAGATGGCGGTAGTGAGGCCACCGATGGCGATGTCACCCGTCGATGCAGTGAATGCTGTTAACAACCCCAGGGGCATCATGGCATAGGGGGCCCGGGCCACCAGCGCTACCACCATGATGTGCCAGCCGACGATGGGGGGTAATTCCCGATAATTTGCCAGTGCCCGGAAAGGAGAATGGGAAGGGCCGTGGTCAGACATAAGAACTCACAAATGATGGGTGTCCCCGAAGGGCCTAACCACGCGTTGGGTTAGGGCATCGAGGAGAACTCAGAAAGCTGAGCGACTGCCAAGTTTACGCGTGGGGGACAGGCTCATTTCAAGACTTCCAAGCGGGATTCGCGTCACCATTTGTGCAGGTGAACGCGAAAAGGGGGGCAGCAGCCACGAGCTGTTGCCCCCCTTCTTTGAGAGACGTCCCAGTGAGTTGTTAGGCCCCCAGGTCCAAATCAGGCAAGAAGTTGCCCGCTTCCAGACGCTTCTTGACGGAGGTCAGGAAACGCGATGCGTCTGCTCCGTCGACAAGGCGGTGGTCGTAGGTGATCGACAAGTACACCATGTTGCGGATAGCGACGCTATCGCCACCATCAACATCCTTGACGACCATTGGCCGTTTCACAATGGTTCCAACACCCAGGATCCCAACCTCGGGGCTGTTCAGAACCGGCGTATCGAAGAGTGCGCCCCCTGAGCCAGTGTTGGTAATAGTGAAGGTTGATCCGGAGAGATCGCCCGGGTCAATCTTTCCCTCACGCACATTGGCTGCCATGGTGTTGATCGCTTCGGCAATGCCTGCAATGGACATATCGCCGGCATCCTTGATCACGGGAACCATCAAGCCCTGTGGGGCGTCCACAGCAATTCCAATGTTCTCCTGCGCGTGGTAGGTCACCTCGTTACCGTTGATCACCGCGTTGAGAGTTGGGTGTGCGGCTAGCGCTTCCGTTGTCGCCTTGACGAAGAAGGGCAGGAAGGTCAGGCGGGTGCCATGCACGGCCTCGAACTGATCCTTGTACTTGGCCCGCAAATTCCACACGCGCGTCATATCCACTTCGAAAACCGTGGTCAGTTGTGCTGCAGTCTGCAGCGAATCCACCATGCGCTTGGCAATAACCTGACGCAAACGGGACATCTTGACGGTGGTGCCATGAAGTGCCTTGGCTTCATCAGAAACTTCGATAGCTCCGCTAGTGTCACCGGCTGGCGCGGCCGCAGGCGCAACGGGAGTGGCCGCAGCTGCCTTAGCAGCAGCCTTTGCAGCCTCTGCAGCAGCCAAGACGTCTTCCTTACGGATGCGCCCACCTATTCCGGTGCCAGTCACAGCGTTGAGATCGACGCCGTGGTCCTTCGCGAGCTTCCTCACAATCGGAGTCACATAGCCCGCCGCCGGTGGCAATCCGGGGGCCGAGGGCACCGTCGTGCCGGCCTCTGGCGCCTGAGCAGCGACCGCCTGTGCCTTGGCAGCAACGGGGTCAGCAGGGGTCGACGGTGCCACTGGGGGCGCCGGAGGTGCTGGGGGTGCCGGAGGTGCTGGCGGTGCGAACGTATGCAGCTGTGGCGGCATCGGTGCCGAAGCTGGTGCGGGAGCGGGGGCAGGCGCCGCAGCTGGGGGCGCAACAGGTGTTGCGGGCGCAGCGGGCGTAGGTGTTGCAGCGGGTGCTGCCGGGGTGGACGTTGCTGACGGAGCCTGGCTTGAAATTCGAACCATTGGGGTTCCGACCTCAACGGTTTCGTCTTCGCTCACCAAGAGTTCTACGACGTACCCATCAACGGGGGAGGGGACCTCAGAGTCAACCTTGTCTGTGGCAACTTCGACAATCGGATCATCCTGGGACACCTGGTCACCCACGGCAACCAGCCAGGACGTGACCGTCCCTTCGGTAACGGATTCACCCAATGCCGGCATCGCCACTTCGGTGATTTCGCCAGCGGTCGCAGCAGCGACCGGAGCCGCCGGTGCCTGTTGGGCGACCGGAGCCGCCTGAGGTGCTTCCGCCTGCTGAGGGGCCTGGGCCTGTTCGGGAGCAGAGGGCGCTACCGGGCCCTCGTCCGCTGAACCGATCCGGGCTAGCTCAGTGCCAACTTCGACGGTCTCATCTTCTTGAACAAGGATCTCCAGCAGCACGCCAGCGGCTGGGGAGGGGACCTCCGAGTCAACTTTGTCGGTTGCTACTTCCACTACCGGCTCATCAAGCTCGATCGTGTCTCCGACCTGCTTCAGCCATGCCGTGACGGTGCCTTCGGTGACGGACTCTCCAAGAGCCGGCATCTTCAAGGACTGTGCCATCTTCTATCAAATCTCCTAGTTCACTAAGTCTCAGTTGTGTGCGTGCAGGGGCTTGCCGGCCATTGCCATTGCGGCTTCACCGATCGCCTCATTTTGCGTGGGGTGCGCGTGGATCAGCTTGGCGACATCTTCAGGATAGGCTTCCCATCCGACGATGAGCTCACCCTCACCAATCTGTTCGCTGACGCGTGAGCCAATCGCATGGAATCCGACGATGGGTCCATCTTCAACGCCGACCAGTTTGACCAGTCCAGCCGTGTTCATGATGTTGGACTTACCGTTTCCTGCCAGGTTGTATTCGACCTTCTTGACTTTGTCCCCGTACTTCTCAATGGCTTGTTCTTCTGACAAGCCAACGGATGCAATCTCAGGCTCGGTGAACGTCACCCGAGGGATCACGTTTTCATCAATGACATCGGGGTTCATTCCCGCGATTTCCTCGGCAACGAAGATGCCCTGCAGGAAGCCGCGGTGGGCCAGTTGCAAGCCGGGAACAATGTCCCCTACGGCGTAGACTCCCGGGACTCCGGTGCGCAGATGGTCATCGGTCAAGACAAAACCGCGGTCCATCTTGACGCCAATCTCTTCGTAACCCAGGCCCTCGGTAACAGGCCCTCGTCCAACGGCAACCAAAAGGATGTCGCCCTCAAAAGTTTTGCCGTTTTCGGTCGTTACGGTGACACCCGACTCATCTTGGCTGACACTCTGGAACCGTGAGCCAAGCTCCAACTTGATTTTGCGCTTGCGGAAAGCGCGTTCCAAGTTCTTGGAAATGACGGAGTCTTCGTTAGGCACCAACTTGGGGAAGGCTTCGATAATGGTGACCTCGGAACCGAAGGAGCGCCAGGCGGAAGCAAACTCACAACCGATGACTCCGCCGCCCAAAATCAATGCGCGCTGGGGAACCCAATCCATTTTTAACGCCTGATCGGAGGTAATGACTCTGCCTTCAATGTTCAGGCCCGGAAGGGACTTTGAGTAGGATCCGGTTGCCAGAATTAGGTTCTTTCCCGTGATGGTTCGTCCATCGACCTCGACGGTATTAGGTCCGGTAACGCGTCCCCAGCCGTGGATGGTGTCGACCGCTCGCGACTTTAGAAGACCTTCCACCCCGCGGTAGAGCTTCTCCACGACGGAGTCGCGGTATTCTCCGACCTTGGGCATATTGATGCCTTCAAGTGTGGCTACAACGCCAAAATCGCCGGCCTCACGGACGGCGTCGGCTGTTTCTGCTGCGTGTAGGTAAGCCTTGGTGGGGATGCATCCGCGGTGCAGACACGTGCCGCCAACCTTGTCGCCTTCAATTAGTGCGACTTTCATTCCCAGTTGAGCTGCACGTAGCGCGGCAGCGTAGCCGCCCGACCCTGCGCCCAAAATCACCACGTCGTAATTTGTTTCACTCACCCGTTTTCTCCCCTTGAGATAGGAAACCGTGTCGCAGCCCTCACCAAATGGGGCGCGCTAGGTCTATTGTCCCACGTTATGCGTCCAAGGCCACGGTGATGAGAGGGAAAACCTGCGTGTTCCGCCACTAGCCAAGCGGTAGTGTTGATCTCAGGTGTTGCCCTACCGCGCACCGTGTCACCGCTTTGAGGAGTCGCGCTGCATGGCATATGAGCTGTCGGGTGTGACTGGGGCTACCCAGGGTCACCAAGAGGAGACTTCTCTCACCCTGACCGATGACCGCGGCGTTGCCCGTGGGTGGGGACGCCTGGTTTTTATTCTTTTCTGGGTCGCAGGAGTCCTCACCGTGGGTGTGGGCGTCTGGAAACTGGTGATGGCAACAAGCCAACCGATAGGGGAACGCCTGGTCACTTTGCTGGCAGGCCTGTTGTACGTTGCGGCTGCTGTGGGTTTAACTCATAACGGACGTCGGATGCGCGTCGTTGCTTGGAGTTCGATTGCAGTCAGTTTCGCGGGGCCCATCATCTTGGGCCTCATGGGAATCGGCGAACCCCTTTACGCAGATGTGTGGTCACCGTGGGCAGACTTTGGCAGACAGGTCTGGTACACGTCTTTGGTAATTCCCGTAATTGGTGTTGTCTGGCTTTGGTGGTCCAATCCACGGCGGATTGTGGAGATTTCCGAGGGCATGGATCGGCGACGCAGGGATAGCTGAACGGCGCCTGCGGGAAATCTTCGGGTTAGACACTCCCGTCAAAGCCGAGCTGACGCCAAGCCTCATAAGTGGCGATGGCCGCAGAATTGGCCAAGTTCAAAGATCGCAACCCCGGCATCATGTTGATTCGGACCAAAGATGTGATCCGCGGGTCTTCCAACACGTGGTCGGGGAGTCCATCAGGTTCGGGGCCAAACAGTAGACAGTCGCCCTGCTCATACGCAATATCGGCATAGTGAACGTCTGTCTTCCCGGTGAAGGCATACACGTTGCCTGTCACCTGGGCAAAGACAGCGTCCAAGTTGGGTTGGACTTTCACATGGGCCAAGTCGTGGTAATCCAACCCGGCACGGCGCAGTTTTGCGCTGTCCATGTCAAAACCCAAAGGCTCAATCAGATGCAAGAGCGTTCCCGTGCAGGCGGCAAGACGAATAGCCGCACCGGAGTTACCCGGGATGCGCGGTTCATAGAAAGCGAGGTGGAGCACCGCGTCATTGTGCCACGAAGTACGCCCTCGGTTAGCTCCGCTGGAAACTTCCGGTCAAAGTTGCCCGGGCCAAGGTATGGGAGAGGGCGGTGAACGCCGCTGCCGTGGCACTGGCATTCGCATCCAAATCCAGAGTATCGACATCTAGAGCATGGACAGCAAAGACGTAGCGATGTGGGCGGTCGCCTTCGGGAGGGTAGGCCCCGGTATAGGAGTGTTCTGACAGGTCGTTGCGCAGGTGGAAAGCGCCCTCGGGCAACGATTCGTCACTGCGTCCGGCATCTAGACGTAACTCTGTGACTTCCGGATCGATTCCGATGACTGTCCAGTGCCAAAATCCAGCAGGGGTGGGAGCATCTGGATCGAAGCAATTGACCATGAAGCTCCGTGTTCCTGCTGGGAAACCAGACCAACGCAGACTCGGAGAAGTGTCGTTCCCGACTCCGGTTAGTTGGACGGGAAGAGGGCCTCCGTCTTCGATTTGGTCAGATTCCAAATGGAATGAGGGCACCTGGGGGAGCATTTCGTAAGGTTCGGGGGCGATTGGACGTGCGGTGAGATCCATGTCATCTCCTTTGACTAACGGGACGAGGGGCGTGCTGCAAGTTTGTTCCCCATGTTCGGCGGGGATCCTCGCGGCCTACTCGTCGGATTCAGCACTGGCTTCTCCCTAAGGGTACAAAACAGGGCTCGCAGATGTCGCTCGCAGATGTCGGAGGGGGCCCCTAGACTCGAACACACGTTCGATTTGGTGGGGGTGGGTTCTTTGGTGGCACAGGGGGCACCGCAGTTCATGTCGTCATCGGATATCTACGGTGGGGGCGACGTGAAACGTCGGCAAAGGGAGCGCTTGGACCAAGCGCGTTCAGTCCTTGCGGCAGTCGAAGCGAGACAGTCCATGCATTCTGTTTCCGGTTTTAACTTGAGCGGGGAATCTGAAAGTTCGCGTTCCTACGGGGTCTATCACGTGAGGCCATCGACTGAAGCAATGGTGGAGGCGCTGGCAAATACCGTGGGACCACAGGACTGGGTGGCGGTAGTTGCAGTAACAGATATCGGTTGGGAGGCGGCTCAAAACCTTGGAATCGATACCCGTCGCGTAGTGGTTGTTTCCCACCCGAAAGATGAAGCGGGAAGGGTAATCGCGTCGATTATTGAAGGGTTCGATGTCGTTGCCTTGGGCGACGTTGCCGTACGGCCAAGCGAGCAGCGAGCGCTTGCGGGCCGGGCACGCAAACTCAATACCACCGTTCTTACGATGTCGCCGTGGCAGACGGTGAGCAAACCATTTGTTGGCGAGGGGAGTGCGAGAAAGCGCGATAGGGAGCAGATGGGGACGTTCGAAGTGCTACGCCAGGTGGTGAGTGGCTGATGACTATTTCACCGTCTTCGCACCGTGATCACTTCGTTGACGCGTCGAACAGCACTCCACTTCGTTATGTGGTCTTGTGGGTACCGGATTGGCCACTTGCTTCTTTGGTGGTTGGTACCCCACCTGGAACACCCGCTGTGACAGTGCGGGCCGGTCGGGTGGTAACGGCTACTTCAGCGGCGAAGAAGTTTGGGGTTCGTCATTCAATGACTCGCTCTTTGGCGCAGTATCACTGTCCACAGTTGACGGTGTTTGCTGCGGATGAGGAGAGACAAAACGCGATTTTTGAGGCTCTCTTGGAGATCTTTGATCGCTATGCGGCTGGAGTTAGTGTCATTCGGCCCGGACTGGCTTTTGCTCCCAGCACGGCCGCGGCTAAATGGGCTGGAGGTGAAGATCGTTTAGTTGACCAGCTCATTGATGATATTGCTGCTGAAACAGGTGCCGAGTGCCAAGTTGGGATTGGCACTGGTCTTTCCACGGCAATAATGGCTGCCCGCCGCGGGGCGGTGGTAGGGCCCGATGAGACTCAGGCGTTTTTAGATCAGATGCCTCTGGCTCACTTGGTTGCAGAGTTACCGCGTCGTTGGCGTCCGCTGGTTGAGGCAATGGTGGCGACGCTACAAGACCTAGGGATTTGGGATACTCGTGCTTTTCGAACTCTGGGGAAGCCAGCAATCATCTCTCGTTTTGGATACCCCGGCCAGCTTCTGTGGCAACTTTCCTGCGGGGAAGATTTGCGGTTTGAAACCGCAAACAGGGTTGAGCAAAGGGTTGAGGCTAGCTATGAGTTGGATCCACCCGCAGCACAAGTTGAACACGGGACAACAGCCATTGCGCGCGTGAGTAGAGAACTTGCGGAAAACATGCAGCGCCGCTCCTTGTATTCTTCGACCATCCGCGTGACATTGAAATCAGAGAGCGGCAGAGTCCACGAAAGAACGTGGACTCTGCTAGATGCCACCTCTAGTCGTCAGATTGCCAAGCGGATTACTTGGCAACTTCGAGGTTGGGTCGACAATCGACGGGAGAGTGAGCCTGGGTCAAGAGGGCAGGAAGGCCGCGCAGATGGGTTGCACAAGTTGACCGTGGCTGCCCTCAGTCCACAAACCAATCCAGAAGAAGACCCGCTGTGGGGAAGTTTGCGCGCTTCATGGAAAGTGGGTCAGGCTGTGGAAGAAGTGCAGGAGGCGCTGGGAGAAACCGCGGTGATGTCCCCTCGTCTCCATGGCGGTTTTGATCCCCGCACTCGTGTGTCTTTGGCTCCCTGGGGATTGGCAGAAGGGGACCTACCTCAAACTGCGGGGGCCTGGGAGGGGGCCGTGGAGGAACCCCCGGTTGTGTTGTTTGTGCATCCTCCTGCCGCCCTGTTGGTGGGAGAGAGAGGTGATGGAACTCTGGGTCGTCTCTGGATTGGAAGACGTGGCCACTTGAATGGGGTTCCACGCCAACTAATAGTGGGGACAGATCATCCAGAACTGGAAGCAGGAGATTACCCAATCACGGCGGTTGAACGGTTGTGGGCTGTTGGTGGCCGTTGGTGGAAGGAGCAAGATGACGCTCATGGGCCGCGTTGCTTCATGCGTGTGAGCAGGGAAGTAGGCGGTGACCTTCTCCTGGTTCAGCGCGAAGGGCAATGGCGAGTAGAGGGGATGTATGCAGAACAGGACGCCGCGTAAGATTGCGGGCAGCTCAACGGACGGAACGGACACGACGGAACGGACACATGGCAAAACTGTATTTTCGCTACGGAGCGATGAACTCGGGAAAGTCCACAGCTTTACTGCAGGTCGCCTACAACTATGAAGAGCGTGGCGGACGTGTCCTCCTTGCAAAACCTGCGCTAGACACCAAGGGGAATGACTCAATCGTCTCTCGTCTTGGCGTCAGCCGTGAGGCCGATTTTCTGATTGGTCCAGACACAAATGTGCGTGAGCGCTTCCACCAACTCGCTCGTGGCGAGGATCTAGACGCCTTAGTTCCTGAGCTTCCTGGCCTCCCACCGGTAAGTGCTCTCTTGATTGATGAAGCGCAATTTCTCAGCACGGAGCAGGTTGATGACCTCATGCGTATTGCCGTGTTGGACGATGTTCCCGTGTTGACCTATGGGATTAGAACTGATTTCCTAACTGTTGCGTTCCCTGGGTCGCGAAGGTTGTTAGAAATTGCGCACAGCCTTGAAGAACTCAAGACCATTTGCCGCTGCGGACACAAAGCGGTTTTCACGGGTCGACTGTTGGATGGAACATTCATCTTTGACGGCGACCAGGTCTTCATTGATGGACAAGGTGTGACCTATGAAGCGCTATGTAGCGCTTGTTACCTGGAGGAATCTGAAGGGCGCTTGGGCTCTAGCAGCCTGTGAAGGGACGCACCACAGGAGCAACTGACTTCTTGGTGATCATGGGTTAGTCTCACCCCATAACCTATCGAACAGGTGTTCGATATAATTGCGCTGTGTCTGATCTGCTTGGTAACTCGTTGGGAAGGTGCGCGTCTGGCCCCTTCCGCTACACCGAGTTACATGCACACAGTGCATTTACTTTTCTCGAGGCAACTGACCAACCCAAGGAACTCGTTGCTCAGGCTCTGGCCTTGGGGCTTGATGGTCTGGCTGTTTTAGATGTGGATGGAATGTACTCCGCAGTTCAAACGGCTCACGCGGGTAAGACGGCTTCCCTTCCCATAATTCACGGCAGTGAACTCACTTTGAGGCAGGTTGAGTTCGATGATCCCGCCCAGCAAAGAAGTCCTCGCCGCATGCAGGTATTCGTTGGGGGAGCGCCGGAACACGGGGCTTTGGAACGTGGTGCCTTAGAGTCGGCTTTCTTGGAAACCCCAGAGCTTTCCAGCGAAGAGAAATCGCGGACACGGGTCCGCATCGAAAAAGGAGTCGGACTAAAGCCAGGCAGCGAGGACCCGGGGGTAAGACTTCCTGTCTTGGCTACTTCACAAAGGGGCTACCGAACCCTTTGTTCCTTGCTCTCAAGTCACTTCTTGGCAGAACCCGGGAGAAGAAACGCGGCGTTTGACCTTGAAGAAATCTCAAATCTCATTGGCGCTGACAATCATCTGTGGGCTTTGACGGGGACGACAAGAGGCCCTCTTGCTCGTGCACTTCGTAGTCACGGGTTGTGGGGAGGGCGCGAAGTCTTAGAGAGGCTCAAAGCAACCTTTGGAAACAATAAGGTGGCTGTCGAATTGAACCTGCAACCTCACATCTCAAAGCAAACCATGGATCAGCTGGCACTTTTAGCAAAAGAGAGTCGGTTGCCTTTGGTTGCGACGGGGGCGGTACGCGCAGCGATTCCGTCGCAATCACAGTTGGGGGATGTCCTGGCTGCAACCCGTTTGCGGATGTCACTTGATGAAGCTGAGCCTCACCTTCCAGCATTTCGTTCTTTTTTGCGCTCACCTCAGGAGATGCATGAACTTTGCCGCCGGTATCCAGAGGCAATTGACAATGCCCTCATGATTGGTCAAGAGTGTGCCTTCGATCTGGAACTCCTTGAACCAGGATTGCCCTCATTCCCCGTTCCGGAAGGTCACACGGAAGAAAGCTGGCTTCGACACCTCACTTATCAGGGGGCATATCGCCTGTATGGCAGCAGTTCAGAGAACCGCGAGGCATGGGATCTCATCAATCACGAACTACAGATCATCGAGAAGCTCGGATTTTCTGGGTATTTCCTAATCGTCAAAGACATCGTTGATTACTGCCAAGAGCAAAACATCTTGTGTCAGGGGAGAGGGTCAGCGGCAAACTCAGCAGTTTGTTATTCCCTACAAATCACTGCGGTAGACGCAGTTAAACACAAAATGTTGTTCGAACGGTTCCTGTCGCCGGACAGAGTCGAGGCTCCCGACATCGACTTAGATATTGAAGCCGGCCAGCGTGAACAGGTGATCCAGTACGTCTACCGCACTTATGGACGCACCAATGCCGCCCAGGTCGCCAACGTCATAAGTTACCGTCCCAAGTCAGCGATCAGGGATGCGGGCAGGGCTCTGGGATATCCCGAGGGCGTAGTTCGTCGGTGGTCAAAAACAATGGAACGTTCCAGATGTACCGATGATGCACAGGATTCCCCTCGTTCACCTAACCAGAGTGGAGAAATCCCCCAGAAAGTTTTACAAATAGGCGCACAACTGCAAAGGCTTCCTCGACACATGGGACTGCATCCCGGAGGGATGGTGCTGACGGGCAAACCGGTTTCCGAAGTCTGTCCGGTGATGTGGGCGGCAAAGGAAGGACGCACCGTTCTCCAGTGGGATAAAGAGGATTGCGCTGACGCGGGATTGGTCAAATTCGATCTTCTGGGCTTGGGGATGTTGACTGCGTTGCGCCGGGCATTCACCTGGCTGGAAGAAGAGGGAGTAACGCGCAACGGGCGAGCCCTGGATCTCTACAACATTCCTGATGAGGATCCCCTGGTTTATGACCTTCTGTGCGCTGCCGAAACGGTCGGTGTTTTCCAAGTGGAATCACGCGCACAAATGAATACGCTGCCGCGGTTGAAGCCAAGGTGTTTTTACGACATCGTGATTGAAGTGGCGCTGATTCCGCCAGGCCCAATCCAGGGGCAAGCGGTCAACCCATACCTGCGCCGGAAAAATGGTAGAGAACCCGTCCAATACC
>ERZ1031159.11-NODE-11-length-50611-cov-16.463684_pt1 | contig 50611 bp, 57 predicted proteins | sample MGYA00516706_ERZ1031159 | MGnify/ENA primary metagenome ERZ1031159 (study PRJEB33719, sample SAMN04262508) | wastewater metagenome | biome: rural village; feature: composting latrine chamber; material: composting feces with ash | place: El Salvador | collected... | reverse complement strand
GCCTCTTTAGCTCAGCAGGCAGAGCGACGCTCTTGTAAAGCGTAGGTCATCGGTTCGATTCCGATAAGAGGCTCCGTTTCGTTTAGCAAAGGATTTACTAGAGATGTACGGGAAGCCCCGGATTTATCCGTGGGGAGGATGTCGATACTGACCCCTTTAGCTTAGCGGTAGAGCACTGCCTCGACACGGCAGTAGCACTGGTTCGAGTCCAGTAAGGGGTACGGAGATATGGCTGAGTCCGGTTGAAGGCGACAGCTTGGAAAGCTGTAGTAGGGGCTTCCCCTACCGGGGGTTCAAATCCCTCTATCTCCGCTCTTATCTCTACTTTATGAAGAACAGAGATGGACATTCTATCGGTCTTCATAACCAAAATCCCATAGCAATCTCCAAAACCTGTCATCCTGCTTCTAAAAAGTTGCTCTCAGCGAAAACATACGCTACTGTTTAGTTATCTTGAAACGCTCTTGCCAAACTGACAAGAGCATTGATAAGATCGGAGTTGCAACCATGAAAATGGGAGCAATGGAATTAAGTACTAAAGGAGAATGGAATGAAAGAACAAGACGCACAGGATCGCCACGACGAGTCCGTGGCAATGAAGCTTTACTGGGAGAAGGAGCACGCTGCTGGAAAGCACGGCACCGAGCAGGACGCCAAGGACCGCGCTGACGAGTCCGAGGCCATGAAGGCCTTCTGGGAGAAGCTCAAGGCTGATGCTGCTGCTGGCGACCCGACTGCTGTTGCCAAGCTCGCTGAGATCCGCGAGCGAGCCTCCGAGGGCTCCAAGGAAGGTTGGGCAAAGAAAAAGGCTGAAGAGGGTAAGTAAGCCTCTCTAGCCTGACGGGGCTCTAATGGGGGATAGCTCAAGTCTTTCTTCCATAACCTAAGATCCCTTTTGCTAGAAGGAGCCAGGTACTAGAAACCTGGCTCCTTCTAGCACGTTAAGGCCTTGTTGACATCCCCCACGTCTTAGGACTGGGGGATTGTTGTACCTATTTGCTAAGATCGAGTCTATGAGGGGTTATACCCCTCTACGAGAGTCTAGACCTACAGCATCGCAGAGAGCCGTCTCTGAGGAAAGTCCCGACTACACAACCTAGCCCTCTGGGAGAACCTATTGGTTTGTACCAGGAAGCCCAACTTAAAAAGCAGGGTGGTGGCGAGTAGCAACCTCAAGCTAGCCAGGGTGGAGTTGCCCTTATGGCATGGTGGAGGGCATAGATGAATGATGCTGTGAGAAACAGAATCGGGCTTATTGGTCTAGACTGTAGTAGCGTTCGTGGCGGAATAGGCATACGCGCTGGATTCAAAATTCAGTGTCCTTACGGGCATGAGGGTTCGATCCCCTCCGAGCGCACGAGGCGTTTGTGGTGGAATTTAGGTAGACACGCTACCTTGAGGGGGTAGTGGCCGAAAGGTCGTGGAGGTTCGAGTCCTCTCAGGCGCACGAAGCAACAGCTAGCAAGGAGTAGAAAGGATTAGGGACGTGAAGAATAAAAACAGCAACGTGCAGCAAGGGCTAGACTTTGACGCCCTACGTGAACTCATTTTCGACGCCACATACTCGGTGCTGAAGGACTTCACCCGTCCTCAACTAATCAACTTTGTGACTGGCGATATGAAAGACCTGGTAGTAAATCGCGGTGAACAGAGTTAGACTAAACACCCCCCTATAGCTCAGCTGGTAGAGCAACGGCCTTTTAAGCCGTGGGTCCTGGGTTCGATCCCCGTTGTCCGCTCCAGGCCCCTTTAGCTCAGCAGGTAGAGCGCTTCCATGGTAAGGAAGAGGTCACCGGTTCGATTCCGGTAAGGGGCTCTCTGGTGTTACTAAGTGCAACCTTCTGCCACTAGGAGATAGATAACCTCGTTGTTACTACGGTGTGTAACATTCTCAAGGGGTGCTTTTTACTGGTAGGGTGAGGTTTGTTCAAATAGTTGGCAAAGAGAAAGATCGGCCATGTTGGAAAAGATTCAGAAGAGGGCAAAAAGAGTTGGCTCAACCTTGTTGTTCCCTATTTGGTTCCCGCTTGGCCTCCTAAGCCTGATTGTGCTTTCCGCCGTATTTGACGAAAACAGAGTGATTGAGGTTGATGGGGACTCTCCAAAGAACAAGTTCCCGGAGCCTAATAACTAAACCGCTACTCCATACGCAAAGGATGAAAATGGCACGACCACGAACCTACGACAAGGATCTCAGGGACAAGCTCGTAGAAGAGACTGCAAATCGACTAGCTGAAGGACCTGCCGAAAATCTTGGCCTTCGAGACCTAACCAAGAGTGTTGGAACCTCAACCAATGCCGTTTACTCCTTGTTTGGGGCTAAAGAGGTCCTTGTCTGGGAGGCAATCAGGAAGATTCTAGGAGAGAAGAGGGTAGAGATCGAAAAGATCTCTGAGCCCAATCCTCGGGCCATGGTTGCCGCTCTAGGAAAGTTCCTTGAGGACTGGGCCAGTGAGAGCCTTGATTCGTACCTGAACTGTCTCTACCCACCCAAGGGGAACAACCTATTCAGGGTCGGAGTTGGTGAACAGCCAAACATGGACACTGAACTAGGCTCCTTGTTTGTGAAAAAGGTAGTCGAGTCATCTGAGAAGGACCAGAGGAACTTAAGCCAAAAAGCCGAGGTTGTTTACTGCTTTATCAAAGGGCAGATCTCAAGCAGGTCTCTCCCTGAAGGAGTCGGTGTTGATATCACTCCCGAGGATGTATTTGACCAAATCTGTTAGCGTGCAGGCCCCGTCCGTAAGGGCGGGGTAAGCGCATCTCAAGTGGTCGTTGATTCCGGGAACTGCATCTGTTAAGATTGATACTGCCAAACCCTTACGGGTTTTGGTTCTGGCTCTAATGGGATGATACGCCCGTTCGTGTGGGTCAGGTAAAACCAAGCTGTAAGTCCACCGGCTGTCGAAAGACGGCGTTAAGTGGTACTTCTTCGGGAGACAGAACGGCTACTCGATTAGTCTGGATACAACCTATCCTACAGGCGCTGAGTCACCTCTACGGGCTAACTCAGCTTCACGGATAGGCACGAACCAGAAGCCCCGTCCGTAAGGGCGGGGAGTATCACCTTTTGGTCTAAGCTTCTTGTAGTATGACAACTACGAGACCTCCATAGCTCAGTTGGCTAGAGCGCTTCGTTTACACCGAAGAGGTCAGAGGTTCGAGCCCTCTTGGAGGTACAGCTAGAGAAGAGAAGTAAACAACCACCCCCTCAAAGGGGTGGTTGTGTTTGAGAATGCTTTTCATTCACCTTTTGGTTGACCAATAACAAAGACTTTTGTTAGTCTCGTGAAGAAGAAAGAAGAGAAACGACTACTCAAACGAGCGCTAATAGGGACTTTTGAAGGATTAGCGTCTCAACAACGGACTAGAGAATTAGAAGAGGAAGAAAAATGCCAAAGGGTAAGTACACCAAGCTGACCAAAGAGCAGCTAGAGGCCGAACTAAAGAGCATGAAGAACTCTCTGGAGACGATACCGAATCTCTGGGGATCTAAAGAGAACCGTGATCTAGAGAAGAATCCTTACGTTGTGTCCACAATGAATCGGATACGCGAAGATATTGATGAGGTTGAAGCAGAGATACAGAAGAGGGACAGGACTAATGGCTCTTGAGCCAAAAGACCTAGCGATGACCCCTGCTGAGGTCATCCTAGAGTCAAATCACTTCCTTAGAAACGGCATAGAGGCCGTAAACAAGCTACTGGTCGAGAGAGTTGGGGTTGATGGTCTGGTCTGTGTTCGTAATGAAGGAGACGGCCTCAACTGCTCTCTACAAGAGCTAGAACTGATCAAGCAGGTGTTTGAGCAGAAGGGTTGGCTTGTTGAGTTCTCTGACAATGACATCGACACCAGCCTATTCTTTAGCATCAAGGTTTAACCTTCAAACACAAGCCGACACTCAGCGCCCTCTGGTCGCCTTACCTAAAAAACGGTAGGGTATCCAAGTGCTCCAGATAGGGCTACTCCTTTAGAAAGGGATATCTGAGATGGCAAAAACCCAAAGTAAAGTGAAAGCTATGGCACCCTGGATCAAGAAGAGGACCTTAGCGTTACTTCTCTTTCCTTTGGTAGGAGTTTCCTTGTCAGGTTGCGATCTCGCTGATTTTGAAAGTTCTGGAGAAGGGGTCAATACTTTCACCCCCACGCCGGTCTCTACGGCCTGCTCTTCGTCTCTAACCTCGAAAACTCTACCTGTAGTTGAGACTGCCCCCGGCATCTACTACGTAGAGGTGGAGAACACCTGGAACAAGTCGCTCTGTAAAGAGGACTCCATCTCTGGGTTGGAAGACATCGCTGATAAGCTCCCCGATGATCAAGGGAATATCAACTACAGCTCAACTGAACTGAAGGCCATCTTTCCTGAACTAACTGAGGGGAAGGAGCGAGTGTCTTTTGACAGGGGGAGCCTAAAAGAAACAGACTTTTCCAAGATCGTTATCGTGGAGGGAATGATCCTAACTGTCAATGTCAACTCTTCCCTAGAGTACGAAGGCTACTCTTTCCCACCTGTAGAAGAGACCCTAACTGTTGAGCCGGATGGGACAGTCAAAGCCATTCTTGACTTCTCAGACTATCCGCTCCTCACCGATGGAGAAGTAAAAGTAGACGTTGATACCTCACTACAGACACTATCCCTGAAAGAATAGGCCTTAGTGACCTGTAGTTAGTCCTTATCAAACGAACTCATAGCCACTGCCGAGAACATGGTGGCAAAGAGTAGGGTGAAGAAAGTCTCTGCGCTAAAACAGAACATGCCTGATGAGGGAATGTCAGTTCAGGGCTCTTTGATGGTCTTCTCGTGGAAGAGATTTTCGGTAGCAACCTCATTAGATGAAAAGAGGTTGCCTTGTAGTGCCATCTCGTGTCTGCTCGGTGGCTACGTCTAAGATGATGTAGTTGAGCTTCTTCCCTCTTAGGTCCTCATCTACTAATGCTTACTGCAAAAAAGATCGTGGTGACAACCGAAGTCATCACCACGATCCTACAGGTAGATGGTTAGCGAACCTGGACGGACTCAAACCCTATTTGCTGAAGCCTAAAACATGCCTCTGCATCATCCCAGGTAACGGTTGGAATGTTGTCTCCTTTAGACCCCTCTTTTGCTGCGGTGTCTTGGAATCGCTGAAGAGCGAACCGCTTGGCACCTCTCTCAAAGCTCCAGTCGGCAATGTCGATGGCGTAGTCAAGCAGGTAGTCCCCGCCGTCTTTAGGGTCAACGAGGTTTTCACTGAAGGGGACACTGGGTGCTCTTAGTATTCCCGGCCAAAGGGTCATACGAACCTCGTGAGAGACCTCTGGGTGATCTATAAGGGCCGCTAAGGAGGCCTCAGCCTTCTTTCCTCCGATGGGACTGCCGGTGATGTACTCGTAGTCATCTGGCATGGCTTTGATATCTAGCCCAACCCAGTCAACTAAGCCAGTCTCTAGAAGCTGTCTGAGGAGATTTGGGTGGGAGCCGGATGAGTGAAGTCCAGTCTCGAAGCCAAGGTCTTTCACTTGTTTCAGAGCAACCCCTAGTGGGCTGTCTTCTACACCCTTTGACCCGCGAGGGGGAATGGCCTGGAGGAGTACCTCTCCCCCCGAAAACACAACCCCATCGAGGAGCCCCTTACGCCGTGGCAGTAGGTCTAAAACATCTTGCCAGGAGGCTCCCCCTTCGACCTTAGGGTCGAGAATCTCATGGTTGTGGCAATAGTGGCATCTAAACGGACATCCCTGAGCAAAAACTGAGGCTGCAATCTTGCCGGGCCAGTCCACTGTAGAAAATGGAACTACCCCGGCAAGATTGAGTACAGCCGTCTGTCTGCTAGAGGATTCCTTAGATTCCGACAAAGCAGAGGAGGGAATCATTATGCGCTCACGAGCTCACTGTCTTCGGATGTACTTAGGTTGGGAACTAAGCCCTCATCGAAGGTGGTTCTTTCTGCGTACTCGCCCTTTTTACCGATGTTGAAGGAGTTAACTGGGCGGAAGTAACCCATAACCCTTGTCCAAACCTCACACATCTGCGGTTCTGCTTCTGGGTTCCCTTCAGCACACCTAGGACAGGTGAATTGTTCACCATCTAGGTAGCCGTGAACTGGGCAGATAGAGAAGGTCGGTGTAATAGTTACGTAAGGGATCTTGAAGGCGGATAGTGAACGCTTGACCATCTCTTTGGCTGCATTACCGCTACTCATCTTTTCACCCATGTAGAGGTGAAGGACGGTCCCACCTGTGTACTTACCCTGAAGTTCTTCCTGTTTCTCTAGAGCCAAGAATGGATCATCAGTGAACCCAACTGGGAGCTGAGAGGAGTTCGTGTAGTACGGCTGCTCTTCAGTTCCTGCCTGGATGATGCCGGGATAGTTCTTCTTGTCTTCTTTAGCGAACCTGTAAGTGGTTCCCTCGGCAGGAGTAGCCTCTAGGTTATACATGTTTCCAGTGGTCTCTTGTAGCTCGACCATTCTCTCTCGAACGTGATCCAGAATCTCAACCACTAACTTATGCCCACGAGGATCAGTGATGTCATACTCGTCATCGGTGAAGTTACGAACCATCTCGTTCATGCCATTGGTTCCAATGGTCGAGAAGTGGTTATCGAGGGTTCCTAGGTAGTGCCGTGTGTAAGGGTATAGACCATTGTCCATCTGCTCCTTAACGACCTCACGACGAGTTTCTAGAGTGTCAGAAGCGACATCAATCAGACGATCTAGTTCTTCAACTAGGCCTTCTTTGTCACCCTTGAACCGGTAGCCCAGCTGAGCCATGTTAACCGTAACAACCCCGATGGAGCCGGTGAGTTCAGCAGAACCAAACAGACCATTACCACGCTTGAGAAGCTCGGTTAGGTCTAGCTGCAAACGGCAACACATAGAGCGGATCATGCCTGGGTCAAGGTCAGAGTTGATGAAGTTCTGGAAGTAAGGAAGACCGTACTTCGCAGTCATATCAAAGAGAAGGTTTGTGTTCTCGGAATCCCAGTCAAAATCCTTAGTGATGTTGTACGTCGGGATTGGGAATGTAAAGACACGTCCATCAGCATCGCCTTCCATCATCACCTCGATGAAAGCCTTGTTGATCATATCCATCTCTTCTTGGAGGTCGCCGTAGGTGAAGTCACAGAACTCTCCGCCAATCATAGGAGGAAGGTCCCGAAGGTCTTCTGGGCAAGTCCAGTCGAAGGTCAGGTTTGTGAAGGGAGCTTGGGAGCCCCAGCGGCTTGGAACGTTCAGGTTGAAGACCATCTCTTGAAGACTTTGCTTCACATCGTCATAAGAGAGGTTATCTAGGCGAACAAACGGAGCCATGTAGGTGTCGAAAGATGAGAAGGCTTGAGCACCTGCCCATTCGTTTTGCATGGTTCCTAGGAAGTTGATGATCTGTCCACAGGCAGATGAGAGGTGTTTTGGAGGACGTGAAGAAACCGCTCCTGGAATTCCGTTGAACCCGTCTTCGATGAGGGCGCGTAGAGACCATCCGGCGCAGTAGCCTCCGAAGATATCTAGGTCGTGAATATGGATAGCACCGGCTCTGTGGGCTTCAGAAGCGTCCTTTGAGAATCGCTTTTCTAGCCAGTAGTTAGCGGTGATCTTTCCTGTAGAGTTCAGCATCATCCCGCCAATGGAAAAGTCCTGGTTTGCGTTGGCATCAACGCGCCAGTCTGACCTATCTAGGTATTCATCAATGGTGGAGATCGCATCAACTTGGTGCTTGCCCATAATCGGATCTTCTTTCCTTCGTTAGGGCTCCGAGTAGGGAGCCATTTGTAGTTAGGTTTTTCTTAGGAGATTTGGGGTCCCCACTAGACACTAGATCTAGTGGAAGTTTTCTCCGGTAACCCTAATAGTAGCCCAACCCTTTTTACTACAACCTCGCTTGAGGTGTCCCCCCAAGCGGTAATCGGTCTGTTTTTCTCCTCGCATCGAGGGGTCAGATGCCGAGAAAATGCTCCTTTACCCTATATTCTCACCGCTCTTAAACCCTAGGTAGTATGCTATGAACACCCGTAGGAAAGGTACGAAAGTGTCAGAGATTGTGAAGTATGACAGCGAGAGAGACGGAGAGGCAGTCATCTCCGCAGCCATCAACAGCGGTTACCAAGTAGAACTTACATCCCTCACCAGTCCCATAGAGGTAACTCGTATGTGGATGAACGCTAGAGAGCGTTTTAATGCGTCCCAGCTAGAGCAGGGTTTACCATCTGACTTTCGCGCTGGTATCAAGCACAGGGACTACAGCAGCGAAAAAGAAGAGTACATTCAAGAGTTTCTAAGAGTCCCTTTGGGAGGGCGAGTCAAGTTCGACTCCGGGAATATCCTGATCTCCTCACCAGAGGATCTACCTATTATCCCGACCAAGGACTACGGGGGAGAGCTAGGCCCTGTAGCAATCAACCCGAACCTCTCAGAGTTTCAAGAAGTTTGGAGAGATAACCAACAAAACAAGATTTTCGTTGTTTGGACTTGGGACGGCACTATCGAGTCCTTCAAGGAACTCATCTCCTCTTTCCAGCTAAATGGGAGCCTTTTACAGAGGGTCACTGTTAAAGAGGACAAGAAAACTGCATCTACAAAGGTTGAGGCCGACTACCATTCCTACCGCTCAGGCAACGACTACTCCATCCCCTTCTTGCAGGGAGGTGTGTTTGCTGTAGGCCCAGAAGGGAATATCGTTCTCCTCGACCGAGGCGACCCGCGTTACACCTTACTCCAGGTTGCTTCTGAGAAACGAGCTAAAGCCGCTGCTTTCAAGTTCACTGCCTTCTCACAAGGTGTTTATGCCAACGGTATTGAGCTAACTCCTACAAATAACACCCCTTGGTACAAGAAGCCATGGGTGATTGCTACCGCTATCGCCGTATTAGCGGTGATCCTAGGGATTATTTTCTTCGCAGCGTCTGGTAATGATGAACAGCCTCAAAGTGAGGTTGTTGTGGAAGAGGTTGAAGAGGTAGTCGAACCCAAAGAGGAAGTAACACAGGAACAGCCCGTAGAGCCGGAAGAGCCGGTTGTTGACGAGACCGAGACAGAAGAGGTCACTGAAACCCCTACTGAGGAGGTAGTGGAAAAAGAGGAGACGGTCTCTGAGGAAGACAGCGGGAAGATTGTAGAGAAGGAAGAGGTTGAAACGACCAATCCTGACAACTCCGGTGACTCCTCTGATGGCGGAGGCTTTATACAAGATCTGAAGGACATAGGGAAAATCGTTCAAAACTGGTGGAGTAGCTTTTGGGACAGCTCCACAGGTAAGGGAATAAAGGACGATATTGACAACACTGTTGACAAAATCAAAGACTACTAAACAAGCAACACACGCTACTGGCACAAATGACAGTGTGTTGACCGTGCCCCAAAGTGGGGAATTCGATCCTGAGCCGAAGAAAATCATCTATAGTGGTCAGAGGTAAGTTTCAGTTGCTTGGAAGGCCTGGAGGTAAAGACTTGAAGCACCTTGTTGGAAGATCCCATAGGTCCAGCATCTACCAGCGCCACCTGCTACGTGAAGACCTCTTTGCCCTGCATATTGGGCTAGCGGACGTAGAGTCTTTAGAAGAGCATGTCCACGAGGAACTTGGGTTCATTACAACAGTTTCATGGTCTCACTGGAGGCCGATTGTTACCGAAGAGGTAGCACAACACTGCATCTTGCTCACAACCGAGCCAAAGAGTTTGTTCTCCTTTTTACAGAAGAGACTTCCTATGCGGCCAATGGTGGGAAAGAAGCTCGACGGGATTTTGGGAATAGTAACGGAAACTCACGACTGGTCAAAGATCCTTGACCTTTATCGACAAGATCAAATAGACAAGAGCAGTCCTTTGCTGCTCTTAGAGTCTGTTTGACAAGAACACTTATTGCAGGCGGTCTAATGCGTAATCTAGTTTTAGCAGGGTTGTTGTCAATTCCACTGACGTTTTCCCCTCTTGTGTCTTTTGCCGACACTAACGAGGAAACTTCTTTGAGTACTGAAAGCTTCTACTCCCAGGTCGAGTGGATGGATGCGAAGATCAAGAAGGACCAAAAAGAGGGTAAAGACTCTCCTACTCTGATTCTGGTTGATCCGGTGACCGGGAAAGACATCATTTTAGGTAACAAGAACCATGACATTAGAGAGACCATCACCTTTGAGGAATTCAAAGAAGAGATCCTGTTGGTAGAGGAAAAGGGCGAAGAAGAAGACAAAGGCAAAAAAGAGGAAGAGGATCTAGACGAACCCCAAAGTGGCAATGAGGAGCCTCAGTCGGAAGAGACGGAGCTACCCTCTACCCCCGAAAAGGAGCCAGTAGAGAAGATCGACATTCCTGAGGAACTCTCTACGAAGAACTTCAAAACCAAACTGGCTGAGGTTGTAGGTATTCCGGCCCCTTCCCTCTTTCCTAACTCAAAGGTCGATGACGTTAACACAGGTGGGGTAGGGGGAAAAGGCGCTGAAACAAGAAACCCTAACCTCCTCATCCAGAATGATGGAACCGTAACATTGGTGTCTCTCGATATCGAATGGGAGCCCGAAGACACCATGAGCGTTAAGGCAGAGGCCCCGCCAGAACCGGAACCAGAACCTGAGCCCGAACCAGAACCAGAGTCCAGTTTTAGTAATCAAACCTGGGAAACAAACCAACAGTGGAGCACTCAAGAGGTTCCTGCCCCTGCTAACGGCATCACAGAGACCGCACTTCAGTACGTTGGTCACCCATATGTGTACGGTGGATCAGCCCCTGGAGGCTTTGACTGTTCTGGGTTCACCTCTTATGTCTATGCACAGCATGGAAAGTCGATTCCTAGAACCTCCTACGCACAAGGGGCAGCGGGAATAAACGTACCTCATGGAGAGGCACAACCTGGAGACATAGTAGTTTTGAATGGCGGAGGGCACGTAGCCATCTATTTGGGTGACGGCATGATAGTCCATGCTTCCACCCCAGCAACGGGTGTTAAGGTCAGCCCTGTCTACGGAAGTTATTACTTCGTAAGGTTCTAGAGGGAAGTACCTATAAACTAGGATGCGAACAGGTTCAGTATTACTAAGTAAGGAAACTCGATGAAAAAGAGAACAATTGTCTCTCTGGTGGCTCTTGGTTTAGCTTCGCTATCCCTATCTGCCTGTGGATTGGTTGGGAACAACCAAAAGGAGACAGTAGAGACGCAGATTGACGAAGACAGAGATGGATCAATCGAGCTAGTCGTTACCTCTGAGCCGAACGGATGGACTGTAGATACATCTGAAGGACCTCAGTCTCTAGATACCGTTGGAAGAAACATCGCTGATGAAGCGCTGGAAAACACAGGAACCCCGCTCAGGGGTGTAGACCTCGGTGTTTACTTGATCGAAGGTATCTCTAGCACAGATGAGTCAAGTACCTACGTGATTGAGGATCTAGAGAACAAACTGCTAGTCTCTGAAACCAAAGCACTCGATGGGTATAACATCGAGATGGTCACTGGGGGGATCACTAACAGCGATGGGACTGTCTACTTTGACAACCTCTCTCCCGGTGTTTACTACATCTCTCAGTCTGATGGTGAAACCGACGAGATGTACCCATTCATAGTTTCGATACCCACTTACAACGAAGATGCTGGTGTCTGGAGCTACGACCTGTTTATCAAACGCTAAGCGTTAGTTAGGTAGGCTTTTCAGTTGGAGTTCGGGAGAAAAGTGATGCCACCATACATTGTGTCGGTTGCTCACCCTGTCGGCACTTTGGACCCCAGTATAGATCTAGATTCTTTGAGCCTTAGACAGAAGAGAGAGATCTACCAAGAGTCAGCAGATCGTGTTGAGCCCTTTCTAAAGGGTCTTCACCAGCTGTTACGCTCAGTTGGGCTCACCCCCAGAGCGCACACTTTGACTGTTGAGGATGTTGAGAACCCCAACGTATCGGTAGTTGTGTTTCTTGATGATGACTCGATGGCGATGGACCTTCTTGAGTTCCTAACAGACTCATTTTGCAAGCATTGCAAAGTTACAGTTAAGCCACTTTCCAGCGAAGGGTTGGCTAACTTCTCTGAGAGACCGATAAGATGACCACTTGGAGCTACCGATAAAAGGTGGCTCAGTTTTAACGAAAGGAAACAAGTTGAAAAAAGCGATTATGGGGCTTTCCGCTCTAGCTCTTGGTGCAATGGCGTTGACCGGCTGCGCTCATAAAGATGAGGTAGTTGAAGACGAAGTTGTCCAGCCTGACGGAATCGAACAGGTCGATGAAGAAGAGGTAGAGGGCGACAAAGACGAATACACCGAAGAGGTAGTAGACGAAGACGATGGTGATGTCCTAGAAGAGGAAGAAGAAACCGTCGAAGAGAAGTAAACCCCTTTCTCTTTCAGAACCGCGATCTCCTAGAGAGGTCGCGGTTCTGCTTTAACCGGGCTACTTTAGACATGAGAGCTAACATTGAGGAGTTCAAGATGTCTTACGTTATTTGCCCGAGAAAGGGACAAGGTTGTCCAAGCACAACGGGTCGCCACAGGGCGAATAGTCGCGCTTACCAAGAGTGCCTAGAGATCTTCACCAAAGGGACACCCTCTAAAGTCACGACGATGACTACCCCACCTACGGCTGCTACAGCAGAGCCAGTGGTGGAAACCTTATTGGTGGAAGTACCTTTGTTCCTTAATGAGAACGACCTTGAGATCGCTTTTAGGGGCGGAGAGACCTCTGACAGTGATGACACCTTGTCGATGGAGATCCAATACGGACTGGGCGATCTTGACTACCTAGAGTTTAGCTCCGATGACCCACGAGTTTGGCATGGTAAGACGAAGTACGGAAGCACTAGCGAAACCCCTTACTCAGATCTAGGTTATGAGAACCGCGAAGAGATCGAGGCATTTGCCAAAGAGGTCTACCAGAAGGCCGAAAGAGCGCGACTCGCGGACCCTCTTTGGGAGGAGCGTAGTCAGAGGGAACAAGAGAAGTTCCTGATCGACAGTGTTCTAGGCAAAAGAGGTGAGACTCGAATGGACGAGATGACTCATAAGATCTGGACAGCCCATCGCACCACCCCAATTGCACAAATCTTTGATCGTCAAAAGGACATTATCAAGAAGTACAACGAGATGATGGCTGCAAAGGACTGGGTAACAGCCGGAGCCATCATGCCGATGATTGAGGCCTATGGAGACGTTATTGCTTCTCGATATGGGGAAAGAGTCAGGCGAGAGCCAGAGCGAGAAGTTGATGACTTCTCTACTGCCGAGCAAGCATCTGAGAACTTCCTCTACCTATCGGACGAGGAACTCGATGAAAAGAGGAACGAATACCTAAACATGATACTTCTTGACATGGGGGTTGTTTCTCTTAACGTGGCTAAAATGGGCCTAAAGGGAATAGAGATGGCTCGTTACTACCGCGAGAACTATCGTCCCTTTGGAGAAAGCTGATGAGAAACCTAGTTCCCTGCCCGAACCAAGGTAAGTGTGGCTCTCCTCGACACTACAAGGGGTCTAAGGCTTGGAAGAGGTGCTTTCGGAGTTGTGGAGCACTTGGACAGATCAGAGTCGATACAGGGATGACGATTCCTCCTGTAGCACCTACGGGTGGGGAAGAGATAACCCTAGAGCAAGAAACCTTCTTCACTAAGTCTAAGGCGGTTGATAACCAAGGTCGCCTCGTGAAGCTGTACTCGGGACATGAGACAGTCTTTGATGAGTTCGACCCGTCAAAGACTGGTCGGGGGTTGGACTCGTGGGGAAGTGGATTCTACTTCTCTGAAGACGAATCCACCGCTAGGGGGTATGGACCCGAGATTAGAGAGTACTACCTAGACCTACACAACCCAATCAGGGTAGATGGTGGTAAACACATGTCTACTAACCACCTGAAGATTCCACAAAGAGAAGCCAGGTTGATTCTTCTTAGGCACCCAAACATCAAGATTCAGCCTGGCGATGATGATAACTACAACCCTCTTGGTGACTACTTCGCTGACTTCTGGGATCGAGACTCGATTGATGCGGGCTATATCAATCGCAAAAGTCGAGAGATGACAGAGCAGTACTTTACTGGTGACGGCAACCTGACCAACCTAGAGGTTCTCTTTGGGTCTGACTACGCCACAGAGTTTAGAGAGGCTGTCAGGGATGTTACAGGACACGATGGGGTCATAGTTGACTTCCCTGAAGATGGCTCTCACTACGTTGCCTGGTTCCCAGAGCAAATCAAACTAACGTCCAACACCGACCCTCAGCCTGGGTTTTCGGTCTCTGACGAGTAGGAGAGATGACAGATGAGTAATCTACTTTCCTGCCCTAACGGGGGGAAGTGCGGTTCCAAGCGCCACCGTGCGGGGTCTAAGTCTTGGAATCAGTGCCTAAAAGACAACCAGCGGACCTCAGGTAGGCCCGCCAATGTACTAGGGATTCCGCCTTCGCCTTCCAAAGCTAATACCTCTTCTACGACTAAGAAAGATGAGCGGGCAGAAAGAAGGATACAGAAGAAGATCAGCAGGTCTCGCCGGAAGTTCGCCAACAAGACCCCTGAGCAAGAAAAGAAGGCTCTGTTCAAATCCGCCCACAAGTACTTTGGTGACGAGAGGATGGATGATAGAGGTGCCGTCATGGCGATGCTCAGACACCTGGAGAAAGAAAACCAGATCTTAGATGATGGCGGAAACTACTACCAGTTCATCAGTAGGAAAGATGAGCCCTCCCATCAGACCTTCGTATTCGAGATGAATAGAAAGCCATTCCAGGTTGATATTGGCTACACAAAGTACAAACGAGGCTACTACCAATGGCGGACATCCTGGGATGTCAACAGGATAGAGACAAATGAGTAGGAGCAGTCTGTTTTCCTAGCCGATGGACTACTTTCTAAGTAGTAGGTTAGACATATTGAGCAACCACTAGAAAAGGATCGGTTATGAGAACCCTAGTCCCATGCCCCAACGGGGGTAAGTGTGGCTCCAAGAGGCACTATGCCGGAAGCCAAGCATTCAATGAGTGCGGCAAACTAGCTGCTTTAGGTGGCGCTGCTGGCTCTAATGCTTCGTCTCTAGCTGCCCCTCCTCCCTCTTCAAGACAGAGTAAGAAAACGCCAAATAGAAGAGCAAAAACCTCTCAGGCCAAGAGAGAGAAGTACCAAAAGCGTGCCGAGGAGCTTCAAGAGAACATCGCCAAAGAGGTAGAGCTTTTGAAGGACTCCGAAGAGTGGCAAAGGATGTTGGACTTCCGTAAAAACATGTCTTACCCCTACTCTCTAAACAACTTCTTCCTCATCAAGAGTCAAAGAAAAACCGCTACCGCCGTGGCTGGTTTCAAGAAGTGGCAGGAGAATGGTAGGCAGGTCAGGAAGGGTGAACGCTCTATCAAGATCTTCGGGTTTGCCAAAAAGAAGGTAGGCGAAGAGATCAACGAGGAGACTGGGAAGAAGGAACCGGTCTACCGCCCTTACTTCCCCATCCTCTCGGTATTTGACATTGAACAGACCGACTCGATAGACCCCGAAAAAGACATCGTTAAAGACATTGAGGCTGTGTCTGCAACTCCGATCAAGGGTGCCGATGAGCAACAAATCATTGGCAAGATGACCTCTGTTGCCAACAAACTGGGGTACAGGGTTGAGTTTGCCGACCTGTCTTTTTTTGGAACTGCTCAAGGGTACGCCGATACTGAGGGGAAGAAGATCGTCATCTCTGATCAAAATGATCCAGCTATGCAGGCAAAAACCCTCATTCACGAGGTGGCACACGCAGTCTTGCACGAGGATGTCAACTACCACGAACGTAGAGGTTTGTATGAGACCGAGGCGGAATCGACTGCTTACGTAGTGGCAGGCCTAATGGGTGCTGACACTACTGACTACTCGGTGTCTTATGTAGCCGGTTGGTCAGGGCTAGAGGCGGACACTCTGAGGAAGTCAGCAGAGAACGTCCTCAAGGGAACCGACAAGATTATGAGCCTTTTAGAGGAGGAAGAAGAGTAGAGATACGAACTCTTCTAACCTATGCGCCCTTCTGGAAACAAACCTGAGGGCGCATAGGTCTGCCACAGGAGTAGATTAGGGGAGGGGCGTTAATACACTCTGTCCCTTCAACCGTTTGGTAATATGGGCCTGAAAGAAAAACTCGAACATAAAGGGAAAATAATGAAGAAGACAAAACTGCTGCCCCTAATGGCTATTCCAGCTCTCCTAGTGTCCTTGGTGGGGTGTTCTTCAGCCAGCACAGAGGCTAAGCCTATGACGGTCGAAGAAGCCTGTGACAGGCTAGAAGAGAACATGACTAAGGCCCCTGACCAAGTGGATGACTCTCCAGAAGAGATCAAGAAGTTCATGGATGGGCTCATTGATGGAGTCAACAACGAAGAGGTTACAGACGCTTGGGAAAGCATGACATCAATTATGTTGGATATCTCTGAGTCGTTCGAGTCCGATGGGATACTGAAGGAAGGGGCAGAGATGCCGGATCTCCAGAAACTTGAAGATGCTAGCCTAAAGGTCGATGAGTTGTGCGGGTTCCCAAGCTCTGATTCCTCACTCGTGGGTGATGATTCGATTGAGATCGAAGAGGTAGAAGTCCCGTAAGCTGGGTCAGGTTTTTCTTTTTGCACTTCTATTGATGAAAGGGTCTTGTCAGCCTGGATAGGCATAAGCAATAGTGAAAATGATTACTGAATCCCAATATCCATACCCCAAGAGGGCTGAGCTAAGGAAGCGAAAGTCCCTACTCCCATCCCTCACGAGTAAGGGACTAAAGTCCCTCTTTCTGCTAGTTCCTCTTTTTGGCTTCACGGCTACGGCATTTGCCGCTCCAATCATTGCTCATAAACAGGATGCGATTGAGGTAAAAACGGTAAGACATGCGCTGGATTTACCTGTGCCAGGAGAGCCAGCAAAGGTAGACGTGAAAATCTCTACTGATATCCCTCAAGATGTCACGAAAGTAGCCTCAGAGTTACTCGATGAGTATGAGTCTACTGAGAAGGTGGAGTCCTTATCACCAACCCTCTCAACCCTTCACGAGAGTACAGAGGCTGCTGGAGAGGCCCTAGATGGCCTCTCAGAGGTCTCCTCTACGGTGATTTTAAAGGACGTACCGATCAAACAGGCCAAGAGACTTCAGAAGGGAACTCTTTCTGAAGAGGGGCTGTTACTTATGAACCCCGATCTAGAGATTGAGGTCGTTCCGCTATCCGAAACCATCAGAGAGGAAGCCTCTAAACTAAAAGAGCAGGAAGAACAGGCCCAGCTCTCTCAGGTAAGCCTGGATGAGGGAATAGCACCTCCGATTGTCACTCCTCCTGCTGTTGTAAAGGACGAGGAGTCTACCGCTGAGGAAGAGTCCAAGAAAGAAGACGGCGATAACAAAGAAGAAAAGCCTGAAACACGCAAACAGATAGTGATCAGGGAAGAGCCTAAGCTCGATGCTGAAGACACAGATGACGTAGTTGAGCAACTGTCCTCAGCGTCTTTGTCTTTGAAGGAGGCTAAGACCAACCTATCTCCCTTAGACAGGGTTCTAATTGGTTATGACGGCAACCTTGAATCGCTAAGTGATGAAGACTTTCAGATCCTAAGTGACGCTAGGGCTTCTGACGAGATCACAGCAGAGCATCTAAGGAGAATCTCTCTAAAGAACTCCGGCCTTAGCCAGTACTCAAATGGTGAGGTTGATGAGTCTGTTCTGGTTCCTCTTTCTTGGAATCCTAGATTCTTGATGCAGGAAGATGCTGCGAAGATGTTTGAGCTCCTCAATAGGGACTTTAAAGCTGAGTCGGGATACGACTTGAGAATCACGTCTACTTATCGTCCTCTGGCTGTTCAGTATCAGGTCAAAAGAGAGTCTCCGTCAATGACAGCAACTCCAGGCACGTCTAACCACGGGTATGGACTGGCTGTTGATATCGCCGCTGCTGCTTCTCCGTTTATTGATTTTGACTCATACGAATACCAATGGATGATGGAAAATGGACACAGGTACGGGTGGCTGCATCCTTGGTGGGCTGGTCCAGGTGGAACAATGTTAGAGCCTTGGCACTTTGAGTTCGGAACCTTCTACCCAGGTGATGAGAAGGAGTTCAACAACAAACAGATGCCAGAACACCGTGCTAAGTGGCTTTCCTTTTCCACTAGCATCGTGGATGACTACGACGGGTAGTAAGTAACACAGACACAAAAGAGGCCTATGGGTGGGAACCCCATAGGCCTCTTTTGCATTACCAATTAGTCACCACTTGTCCTCTTCCTCTACCTCGACCTCTTCTACCCCAACCGAGGGAGGTGGCGAGAAAGACTCACGAGGCATTGGTGGTTGAGGTTGTGGAAGCTGCCCCGGAGTTGGGTGCATGATCTGTTCTACTTCCTCTTCCGCTTCTTGGTAACCAGGTGGAAGGTAATCAACACGTTGTGTCTCCTCTACCTCCTGAAAACCTCCGGTCTCTGGGTAGGCGACCCGCTTTACCTCTTTAGTCTGTTCGTACCCTGGAGTTGGCTCTAGCTCATCTACGTAGTCTTTGGGAGGCTCATAAGGGGGCTCAAAGCTACCTGGGTACATAGGAATAAACTCCTGGCTTTCCATCACCTCTGCTTGCCCTCCTAACTCCATTGGCCTTCCATCTGAACCGAGAACCCATTCTCCTCCGCCCCAGTGTTCATCAAAGCGAATACCTTGTGGGTTGCTAGGTAGTAGGCCGACGATGATGTAGAAGATGAAGCTAACAATAGGGATCAGCATGATGAGCAGATACCAAGTAGATAGATTTGCATCGTGAAGTCGCCTAGACATCAGAGCGGCTAGGGGGATAAGGGCTGCTAGTGCCCACATGTAGGAGATCCAGTCGAACACGGTAACCAGGCTGAACCCCTGGTGAGTTGCTACTAAGTAAGCCCCTTTGGACATGAACATCATAGGAATGAGGTTCAAAATAAAGGACACGCCGAACACAAAGAGACTGGCGAACCAGAACTCTCTCTTTGATGCCCGTCCGGTGAAAACAAAAGCCTTCTTGATGAAGCGCTCTACCGCTTCAGGGAAAGTCGCGTTGTATAGCGGGTTCTCTAGAGAAACAGGTTCCTCGAAACCCTGATGGTATGTGTAGGACAAGATTGCTCCTTAGCGGTTGGGTTGTTTATAACGAATGATTACATTGACTATTTGAGTCTACATTGTGAATCTCAAAAATCAAACTGAAAACAACTTCTTTCTATTTACTAATGAGACCACAAAACTACTTCTCCTTGAACTAGCTTCCAAACCCATCGTAATGTACCTGGCAACTCCCCTCAGCTCTAACAGGGACCACGGATTTTTGATTAGAGACCAGTTAGAGGGGGTATCCTAGGGCTAGACATAAGGCAAACAGAAGGGATTGGGGATGAAGTTTGAGTTCTACGCAGAGGAAGCGGCAAAAACCGCTTTACCGAGCGCACTTAGTTTCGACTATCTAACAACAGGGCTGATTGGGGAAGTCGGAGAACTATCCTCCATTTTTGCCAAGGCTATACGTGATAACAACTTTGAGCTAACCGAAGAGAACCGACTTGATGCGATTAAGGAGATAGGGGACATTCTTTGGTACCTAGCTCTACTCACTATCCTTTACGGAGACATCTCTTTGACCATGGACCTCAGAAAGGACTTGGGTCCACAGGCCACTCCAGAAGACGATGTGATATCTGCTCTCTTCGTTCTCTTTGATGAGAGTAGCTCTCTGGTAACCGATCTGGTTATGAAGTCAGAGAGACCAGAACTAGGTGGCTCATCTGGCCTTGATGCGAGGATGGTCAACAATATCATTGACACTCTCTCGTTCTTGGCTAGTTTCTTAGGCTCAGACATTGAGTTTGCTGCGGACCTAAACCTAAGCAAGCTAAAGAGCCGCCAGAAGCGAAACAAGATTGGCGGATCTGGAGACAATCGCTAGGCTTTTTGTTTCGCAGTGAGTTCTAGTGGGTAAACTCTGACCCGGAGAGAAACAAAAGGAGAGACACTTATGAAAACAGCGACTTTAGAACGTAAAACCTTTGAGACCACAAGCATGTTTGTACCCTGTGATAGGTGTGGCGCTCGTTCCCTAACCAAGTTCACCCTAAATTCTGGGCACTTGTACTTCTGTGGGCACCACGCCAACGAGCACGACAAGAAGCTCAAAGAGGTCGCTATTGATGTGTACGACAAGCGTATTCACGAGAGGGCCTCTTAGTGAGTGCTAAGAAGAAGAACAACAAGAGAGGTAAGAGCAGAGACCAAAAGGTCGAAAAAGACCAGAAGCTTGACGCAGTAGAAGAGGTCAGGAACTTCAAGACACCTGCCGCCGTTGCGTTGCTACTTACCCTCCTTGTTGTTGTTGTGACTTTTTCAGTCATCATCATGTCCCTCTTCGGAAACATGGACAAGAGAGACTGTAAAGTAGTGTCCGTAACCAACACTCAGGTCCTTTCCAGCGACTGTGGAGTCATGCTTCTAAGGGAGCTACCTTTCCACTCCATCGACATTGAGGAGATCAAAAGAACGATCACTCCTGGAGAAACATACAGCTTCACAACCAAGGGTATTGTTCTTGGACCCCTAATGCCAACGGTCGTAAAGGTTGAATCCATATTCTGAGACAGTTTCCCCTTCAATTCTGCATCTATGTTAGTCTGATCCGTAGAAGAAGAAAGAGAAGGGGAGAACCTTGAAAACCAAAGAGATTTTTGTCTACGGAGTCCTACCGCTACTACTAGCAGCCATCTCGACCGTTGTGCTGCTCTTGGTCCCTGCCACGACAACTTACGGGCTTGTGTCTTTAGCTCTGTGGGTGATTATCGGGAAGATTCTGTTCCGTATGGCTATCGTTGCCGCTGTGATGTTCCTTTTCGTACTTCTGTACTTTTGGTTAGAAGACAAGGGAGTAGTACACAAACCTGAGCAACGCTGAGCCCTTTTGACGGCTGTGAATAAGAGTTTCCTACCAAGATCATCACAGGACGCTAGAAAATCAGTTGCCAGGTCCAAAGTGGATGTATATTGGCTTCGAGAGACAACCGGATTAAGGAGAAACAATGAACAAAGACATTAGCAAAGCCGAAGGCTTCATCATTGCGGCAAACCTGTCTGACAAGCCAGACTCGAAGGTTTTCCTCAACACTGAGGGCGGGATTGTTGTGGACAAGGAAAATGCCCACACTTTCGACAATCACCAAGCAGCGATGGGGTTCCTAGAGTACATCTCTGAGACACCTTCGGTTTTGGACTTTGTGATTGTCCCTGCTGACTAACTAAAGCTCAGCTATGTATCTACTGACTAACCCAGGGTCACAGGTTTGGGTTTGGGTTGTTCTTGGGCTTTCTGTTGTCGTTTTTCTAGCGACGGGGTTCAACCTCTTCCTTAGAGGGACTGCTGTTTCAAAAGCCAAGAGAGAATCCTCCAAAAACCGATTCTTGATCGGCCTTCTCACCATGATTCTTTCGGGACTAGTAGGCGTTTTGTCTGCTAACTCCATATTTTTAGAGCATGAAGAAGAGGAAGAAGAGGAGGTTGCTCAAAGCGGTGAAGTAGAAGAAGAGATTCTTGAAAAGGCTCCATTCGCTATTGTGACCAATGAACAAGAACTGAACCTAAACACAACTAGGCCGGTTGTTGGGGTAACAGCCACAGGAAGGATTGTCCCCTGTACGGCACAGGTGTATGACGATAGGGAAGACTTTGTAACCGGAGGAGCGCTTTACTGCATGTGGAGTGAGGCTATCCAGCTAACAGAGGGGTTCACACCCAACGCTCTTATAGCGATACTAGATGCATCGGAGCTAACCTATTTGTCGATTGACGATCCAATCTCTCAGGAGCAGACAGATTGTCTTTCGACTGACCCTCAGATCGACCTAAAGATGGAAGGGAAGCTCGACGGGGAGATCTACCCCTTGTCCGTGTCTTGCTCTAATGGAGAGATCCCCCATCGACTCGCACTCGTTGACGAAGCCCCTCAAAGTGGGCAGCAATCAGGGTGAACTGATAACCAAGTAGTTTGTGTAGGCGGGACGTAAAGCCCATACTGGGGCTCGTTGATTGCCTACTAGCTCTGGTGCCTCAACAAAGAAAGCAAGATGAACAAGTTAGCCAAATTTAGAGAAACTGTCCAAAAGGTGACTGTTCCAGACAGGAGAACCTGGTGGAGCACTTTGGTAAGGGTCTCGGCCATTCTGCTAGTAGCCGGAGCGGTCCTCTTTTTAGTAGATTGGGGGCTTCTCAGAGGTGTTCTAGGGCTGCAATCAATGATGGTGCGACTAGACGAGAGTTGGGTCTCTTGGATCTACCTCTCACTATTAACCCTCACCGGCCTTCTGGCTAGTATCGGTGTTTTGTCCCAACAAGGAGACAGTGCTGGTCTCTCAAGCATGTTGGGGTCCTCTATGCAGTCAGGGGATGTTACCGGAAGGGTAGGAAACAGAGTAGCTATGCTTACCGTGGTTTTGGGAGTCCTCTTTGTAACCCTCGCCTTCTTCTCGCCTATCTTCCTTGAAGGGATGTTGGCATGAAACGGTATCTGACAAGCTGGTTTTCTGACTCAAGTAGCTGGAACCTAAAACAAAAACTCATCTACACGATCTTTGTTCTTCTCGTCTACCGAGTTGGCGTTTCAATCGCTGTTCCTTTTGTGGACTCTAGTGTCTTTAAACAGATGATGGACTCCTCCGAGGCCGGTTCTCTGGTTATGACAGCAATGACAATGACGGGGGCATCGCTCTTCCAACTGGGAGTCTTCTCTCTAGGGGTTATGCCCTTCATTACCGCTTCCATTGTCTTTCAGGTCTTCAAGGTCATCATCCCCCGCCTGAAGGAGATGTACGAGAACCCTATTGACCTCAAGCGAGTAACCCAGTGGACGAGATATGCCTCAGTGATTTTCTCTGGCACTACCTCTATTGGAATTCTGTATGGAGCCGACAAGATATTCGGTATTCAGGTTCTGACCTCAAAGTCTCCAATAGCCTTCATAGTGGCTTGGTTCTCCCTGGTTGTTGGTGCCCTCCTCGTAATGAGGATGGGTGAATCAATCACCAACAAGGGTGTTTCTAACGGAACCTCTCTCTTGATCTTTACTTCAATCCTTGCCAACATGCCGAACCTTGTTGGTCAGGCTTGGATGCATGGACGGGTCTGGTCAACTATAGGGTTCTTCCTAATGGTGCTGGCTGTTCTCGCCCTCGTTGTTTACGTAGAGAAGTCTGAGTACCGGGTTAGGGTTATCTACCCCAAGGCTGCTGAACGACAGAGAGTGACGAGCAACTTTATTCCAGTGAAGGTGGCAATCGCTGGGGTTCTTCCTGTCATCTTTGTTAGCTCTATCCTTTCGCTGCCGATGCTTTTAGACTCGGTGTTCAAGTGGGGTTGGGCAGAATGGCTCAACAATCACTTTGCCTTTGATTCACCTTTGTACCTAATCACCTATGTCGTGTTGGTCTTCCTCTTCACCTTCTTCGCTATCGAGATGGTCTTCAGTATTGACCAAATCACAAAGCAGGTGAGGATGCAGGGTGGAATCATGCCAGACAAGCCAAAGGACAAAACTGTCTACCAGTATCTTGAGTACATCACAGAGTCTATGGGCTGGCTAGATGCTGTCTACCTATCCGTGATCTCTTTAGTCACCTTGACTCTCTTCCCATTAGTGGGTCTTGGTAGTGGTGCTTTCGGAGCCACCTCGATCATCATTTTGAGTACTGTTGTTGTTACCTTGTTGGCCGCTATTGATGCTGACAAGGCATCCTCTTTAGAGGGGGTCAGGCTACTTCGTAGATAAATCCTAACCAAACGCGCTGCTCAGATCGCTTTTGGAGACCAAAAGGGATATTCTGAAAAAGCCGACAGGGGAGTCTGCACTAGGTATCAGGCTCCCCTCTTTCTTAACAACAATCTCAAAGGTACTTGAGTGTCAAAAAACAACCCTTTAGGTCTGCTGGAAAAAAGCGGACTTCAGGATATCGGTTTCAGCTTCAGTCTCATGTCGGAGCAGGAGGGGGTAATCGCTATAGAGATTCGTGTAGACGGTGGGATGGTAATGGTCGTTGCTATAGATCCTAAAGCCAGGATTGCACGCTACTTGAAGATAGGTAGCAATCATAAGGCCAGGGAAAAGGCCATCGCAGTGCTAAACAACAGCTATGATATTGAGTGTCTGAATCCGTAATGGGGTAGTTTCCCCACCCGCTAGTTTAGAAAGGGACTTATGCCTAACTATGAAACCGATGCTCATGGGAGCATGGACCTGAACTCGGGGTACGAGGACTCCTCACCGTCTTCCTCGGGGTCCAAGGGAGGGAAAAAGAACCTCTCATCCATCATAAAGCTACTTGTAGTGTTGGCAATCTTGGTAGTAGTTGTTGTATTTGGAGCCAAGGCGTTTAGCAACTTCAGCAGCGGGGGTAGTTCCAAAGAAACAGGGGTCGTTGAAACTACGGAAGAAACAGAAGGCTCAGAAAGCACCACTGGTAAAGGCGAGGGGGGTCTTTCGGTCGGTTCTGGATCGAGCTACGACAATGTGATTCTCCTGGAAACCAGAGCGAAAGAGTTTGGTGAAGCATTGTTCACTGGAGACTCTGAGGTTGTCCACAGTATGTTGTCTTCGAGGTGTGCGTCATCTGGAATAGACACCGATCAGTATGTCCAGACGATCTACAACTCTCTTGGTGGGAATAAAATCAATCCCGACAAAGACCTAACAATTACGATCAAAGATCCCCGCCTAGGAATCTCCTTCGTCACCTACAAGGTAAAGGGAGTCAAGAACACGTTTGACACCTACTTCCTTTGGAACGGGAACGACTGGGTAATGGACTCGTGTAACCGATAATGACTAACTTTTCTCGACTAGAGGCAAAAGAGCTAGGGGTAAAACGGCTAGAGAAACCTATTACCTCTGGTCCCGTTATCTCCTTCTTCAACAACGGTAAGCCAATAGGCTCGGCGGTTTTGGACAATCCCAAACTAGCCTCCCTGCTCGCCTCAATGTCCAATGAACTCAAGGTGAGTAGTCAAGAGAACGCCTTTTTGTCTAGGAAGCTCCAAGAGGCACACAAGGCGCTCAAAGAGAGGCCCGACGAGGAGCCCGTTAGTCAGCAACTACAAGATAGGTACGATCAACTGCTTGTAGAAAGGGACCAACTGAAGTCACAACTATCTCAAGCCAATCGCAAAATAGAGGGACTGGAAACGGGCAAAGTGATAGAAGAAGAACACTACGAAGTAATGAAGGACTTTGTAGACAGTGCCAAAGAGGCCCAGGCCTTCAAAAAGTACTCTCTCAGAAGGACAGTAACTCTCCTTGAGGCCATGAAGTCCGAGATCAGGGAGACCGACGTTATGAGCGGTTGGGACGTAATCAAGTACCTGGATAAGTGTTCCAGGCAAGTCAGAGCAGAAGCAGCAGCAGGGAGATTTTAGTGTTTTTAGGTACCTCATGTGCAATCCTCCAACCGGCGACGCTAGGTTGGTTCTTTCTGGGTTTAGCAGCAGCCATCTTGGTGATTGTCTTTGTGTCAGGGAAAATCAAGTACGAAGTAAACGTGCTGCCGTACTTGTTTGCTGTAGCGATCATCCCCACTGTCTTTCTTCCATTCAGGCCACTGGGGCAGACGTTTGGGTTCTTCATTGCTCTAGGGACTTTCCTGTCTCTGGCTCTCGTAGCCTTAGTCGTGCTGTTTTATCCCACCATCCGAGACTCTGAGCGGCTCCCTGTTATCGGGCTGATCCTCCTTCTTGTAAACATCGCAGCGGTTCTGATGCTGCTTGCTGTCTCGGTTTCCCCTGCCTGCTTCTTCTCAGGAGCATGAGTTTTCAACTTCCTGACTGGAGGTTTCCGTGACTTTACGGGGATTCGGGAAGAAAGGCGCAAGGTTTGGTCTGTGTTAGGGTAAATGCGCTATTCTCTAGGTACACGAAAAAGAAAGGAGAGTTACCAAGTGCTGACTAAAGAGAAAGACGCTTTCTTGAAGGAGATACAGGACTACTGTAAAGACCCTGACAACCGCTGGAAAACAGTGGATCAGATACAGGAGAAGTTCAATCTAATCCCTTCACCAGAGACCAGAGCAGCCGTAGCAGGAGCTATCGGGAGAAAAGAGTTCAACAACAGAGACGTGACCCCTAGGAAAGGGACCGATCTAGATGTTGAAACTATGATGTCCCAGGTTCAGTTCGCCCATGACAAGTCTGTTGAGGAGGGTGAAGAGCTCGATTGGGTTTACTGGAAAGACCTTGTGAAGAGGTTCCCCGACGAGATGACTAAGCCGATAGCAGTGAGGGATACCGTCATTGTCCCTCTACTCAAAGCGGCTGGAGTAGAGACAGACTTTAGAACCAAGTCATTCATCAGCGATGAGGATCTGTTTGATAGCGCTGTCGAGTTCTTCTCGACCGGTGAGTACTCGGTACAAGACTTCAGTAAGTTCTCGAAAGAGAGGTACGGAAGCGACCGTAGGCTTTCCTTTTCTAATCGCTGGGGACTAGGAAACTGGATGACGGCCAAGAGAAGACTATTTGCAATCAAGGACACCGGGAAAGATCCAGGGGTCCCAGGAATCAACCAAATCTAAAAGAGAAAGAAGAGAGAAAATGAATGACCTGACAGCTGCCGCACCGGGTAAGAGAAGCGTTGAGCTGAACGAAGAGATGTTGGTTAAGCTCACCCACCCATCGGTTGTTGACAACCCAAACCTAGACCAGAAGTACAAGATGGCTTATCGCAAACTGCTGCGCTCTCAGATAGAGGTAGCAGATGACGAAGCCACACACATTGTTGGACTACCAAAAGGAAACCCTGTTGTTGTCCTGCCGGTTAGGCACGGAAGGATCAGTAACTACGCTCAAGCAGCCCTTGATGATGGGGTAGGTTTCCTCGACCCCTCAGTTGGCGTGATTATCGCTCCGCCAGACTTTATGCTCGATCCTAAGAATGAACTTCGGAAGAAGCTCTCTTGGGCTCGCATTCTGACAGAGCAGATCCGAAAGGGACATTTTGGACCCGCTCAGGTAATGTTTGCAACTCTTGTTCCAGACCATTACCTCGGATAGGTAAAAACCCCACAAATCTGTGGGGTTTTTATTTGCCTAAACCCACTGCTCGATATCAACTCGGCCTGGAAAACAAATTGGAACTGTGCGCTAATCTCTAAAGAAGGACCGATAAAGGAGGGCACATGTCTACTGCCACGATAACCGAGTGGGTAACCTGCCCACAGCCACAGGTTTGTCATGTTACGAGACACAGGATAAACAGTGGGGCTTACATTAGGTGCCAAAGGACTTTCTCTGCTCGGTTGGCGGAGAAGACAGGGACACCTGAAGATCAACTTCTAGGAATCAGAAGGCAGTCTCGACTTCTGGCAGGGCTGAACCAAGAGCTCTACACCCGCGAGTACCAAAACATAGTCAATGAGTACAAGAGGGCAGCAAACCTAAGAGACGAGCTTGTAGAAGAGCTTGACGAAAAGAAGAACGCTCTAAGGAAGAGTAAGCAACCACTAGATGACGAGTTCTACGAATTAGCTAATAGAGTCACAGAGGCCCGAATGGAAGCCTTGGACAAGCAGCACACGATGGACCTCGAACTAAACCGAATCGTTGTAGGCCAAATCCACAAGCACACAGAGCAAGGGTTTTTAGATGCCCTGCCAATCTTTGCCGGGGAGATCCCTGGGACAACCAGTGAGTACACCGGAGATCCTGGCACTGTTGGGTGGCTAAACGGTCGAAAGGTCGGAATCGGTGGATCAGATGCCTCCGAGATCATCTTTGGTAGACCCTTTGAGAGGAAGAACGTTGCTATTGAAAAGGCAACTAAAGATGAGGTTCCAAACCCCATCTTTGACTCAATGGGAGACCTGGCAGCAACTACACGAGGTAACTACCTAGAGCCACTTAACGCGATTGAGTTCCAGGCCCAAAACCCGAACCTTAGACTGATGCGCGACAAGAGGCAGTACCAACTTGATAGCAACCCGAACCTGATTGCTAACTTTGACGGCCTGATCCAAGAAAATGGCGAGATTGTGGGGGTTTGGGAATCCAAGACAACAAACAACTGGAAAGACTGGGAAAACGGAATCCCTAGAGATGTCCAAGCTCAGCTCGATCACCAAATGTACGTCACCGGAACTGATACTGCTTACTGCACAGTCCGGGCAAACGGAAGCCAGTTCAAGACCTACATGAGAACTTGGGGAGAACCAATCACTGACCCTGAAAAGCCAGATGATCCAGGGGTCTACTACGAGGACTACATTGACCGTATGGATGAGGTCATGGAGATGTCTCGTACTATTGATCCTACTGAGGAGAAGAAGCCACGTAGGTTCAAGCCGAAGGTTACTGACGTTACTTACGATGCTGTTCGTGGGATCTTCGGAGACGATGTGGCCTCTACTCTTCGTGAAGGGGAAGGTACAGATGCTGATCGCTTCTCTAGAGTCTTCAGAGACTCTAGAGTTCCTGAAGATCGAACCTTCGTGGTGGTAGATACAGAGACAACCGGGTTCAACCGCACCGGAGACGAGATCATCGAGTTCGGAGCAGTCAAGGTCAACGGCAGAGGAGAGATCCTAGAGAGGTACGAACAAATATTTGCTCCAGATGACCGTTACCTTCGTGCAAAAGGAACAGGCGCAGATGCGGTACACGGCATTACCCCAGACATGGTTAGAGGAAAGAACACCTTCAGAAACGACCGTGAGGCGCAGGCTCGAATCGCTGACTTCATCACCTCTGGGGATGCCATTATTGGGCACAACATCCTTACCTATGACAGGCAAATGATGGACTATGCTTCCCCGATCCTGCGAGAGGCCTTTACACAAAGGCCTGTTGTGGACACCTTGAGGATGGCCCAGTACTTCGAGGACAGCACACCCTCGAACACTCTGACGGATTGGGCCGGTCACTACGGGTACAAGGAAGACAATGCTCACAGAGCGATAAACGACGTTGAGCTAAACGCTAAGGCGCTCTTTGGAGAAAACGGATTCTTAGACACCAGAAGGGCCTAGTCTCTCCCAAACCAACATCTAACAGCCCCGTTGCTCAAGTAGTGGCGGGGCTGTTGGTTTCCTTTCTCCTTAGCCTAAGAGATTCCTATGGTAAGTTGTGGTATTGAGAGAAACCGTTTTTCCTCAGCATTTTGACTTCGTTGTGATTGGCCTAGTAGAGAAGAGAGCAGGAGAATCTATGGGAGTTTTAGACCTAGACGATCTTCTAGGAGATGATGACAACGAAGACAATCTAGAGTCAAAAGATGTCCCTGAAGATGACATCATGGGCTTAGTTGTTCAAGATGGTGACAATGACGAAGAGGAAGATCTTTTTGACTTCCATAGTCACGCTGCCGATAAGACGAAAAAGCAAAAAGAGAAACAGAAGACTCAAGAGCAAGGTCAGAACCTCAACTCTGCTCCTAACCTCGACCAAGATCAGGACCAGGACCGAAACTGGGATCAGGACGATGATCAAGAGTGGGAACAGGTAATAGAAGCCCCAACTCCTCCTCCTGAAGAGACTTTTTCTTTCTCTAGCCTTGGTGACATCCTTAGCGACGATAAAGAAGAATCTGGGTTAGACATTGAGGTCGAAGATGTTTCACCCCCTCGATCAACACCGCAGTCTCGACCGCCTGTAAGGCAACCCAGCCTATTTTCTGAGGAAGACCTAGGGCTAGATCTTCCAGCAACATCCTTCTCCTCCCCGCCGATCACTGACGAGATAGACCTAGACGAGATGCTTGGCGAAGGGGCTGGCGGCACTGGAAAATCAGCCGTCGATATTGATGATCTTATGACTGAAGAGAACGAAGGGGAGATGTCATGGACTCCTCTCAAAGATAGGTCTAGTAGTAAACCAGCATCTATTGATGAAGATGAAGATTCTCCAATATCCCTAGAAGAAGACATGGGGTCTGAGGTAGGACCTGTTGGTGGAGAGTCTTTGGTGCCACCTCAAGGTGGCATCCTCAAGAAGATTTTGATTGGTGTTGCTGTTTTAGTCCTTCTTATTGTGGCCCTTTTCGGCTTCAAAGCAATGAAGGGCGGAAGCAAAAAAGAAGACCCAACCCCTCAAAGTGCCACGCAAACCGTCGTGGAAGAAAAGGTGCCAGAAGAAGCAGATAACCCGGAGTCATCCCTTGAGGAGGTTCCTGAAGATGACCTCGAAGGTGTTGTAAATCCGAATAAACCAACCCCTACACCTAGTGTTGACAAAGAGCTAGTCGAACTAGCGACGGCAGTGGTTGGACTTGGTAACGCCACTATTGATGAAAACCCAGACTCTAAGATTCCGGGACTAAAGGATGCTATAAACACCGTCAACCCTAACAAAACAACAGAGAGCGAAGTTGAGCTTCTTGAACAGGCAATAGTTAGAGCAACTCAGTACATCTCTATGCCTCCTAGAACCAAGAGCTCAGATGCCAAGATACTCTCTGTAACTCCGAGAATCACAGAGATAGAAGGTAAGGAAAAGATTGCGCTATTGGTCACTCTTACAAAAGAGGCAGAAGTCTCTGGGGTGATTAACGTGAATGGAGTTATTGAAGAGTTTCCAGCAACAGAGGTCGCTGGGGTGGCTACATTTGTCATAGATGCCCCTAAGTCAGGGGCTTTCGCCTACATCATTGATGTCGGCGGAGGGAATGACGAGAAGTCTGGAGTGTTCATCTTCTAGGTACTCTTCTTGACGAGTACGATGAGGCCTTTTTCGCCTAGATGTGGCAATGTGGATAGTTTAGAAAGCCTGCTACCCTCTAGGTAAGCACGATAGCCAAGAGTCCCATTTTGGTAGATAATGGAAGTTGAAGTAGAGGAGACCAGATGAAAAACCCACAGGTCAAAGCGAGTGCCGCTCTATTAGGCACTGCCTCATTGATGGTTGCCGGGCTAGCGGGGTGCTCTGGTGAACAGATCGAAGCCATCTCTGAGAACATTGGGGCGACCCTAACTAAACCCCTGCCACTTGGAGATAGCGATACCAAGGACAAGAAAAGCAAGAAGGTAAAGAAGGAAAAAGAAGAAGAAGTCGAGATCATTGAGCTAACACCTCAAGAGGCTCGCGCCTTAGACGCACAAGGACTTACCGAGGGTGTTATCTCTAGAGGTCCCGGCTACACGATCATTCGTGAAGGTAGTTCTTTGATTGTCCAGCCTGACAGCACTGGTGGGTCGGGAACAACAACTGTGTCTCCATCTACCCCAAGCACAAAGCCAACGCCAAAACCTCCAATTGAAAAACCTGGTGGCGGTGAAGGTGGAGAAGAAGAGGGTGGAGAGACCCCCGGACCCGGTGGCGGTGAAGGTGGAGGCGAAGTTCCTGGACCCGGACCCGGTGGCGGTGAAGGTGGAGAAGAGGGTGGAGAGACCCCCGGACCCGGACCCGGTGAAGGCGGAGAAGAGGGTGGAGAAGAAGGCGGAGAGACTGAGCAAGAAGAACAGGCTGCTTTCAACAAAGAAGCTGTAGAGTTTGCTGACACCATTCGCTTCAAGATTGCGGAGATGGTCAATGCTTACCGAGCAGAAAACAATCTGCCTCCTCTAGTTGTCTCTGTGGAACTATCCAACTCTGCTCAAGAGTCTGCTAGCACAGCCACGCCAAACAGCTCTCTACCCAATGCTGGCTACTACGAAGACATTGACTCAAACACTCGTCCCGGTAGCTCAAACCGAGATGCCGACTTCTACGCCAAGAAGCTTTACGATCTATGGATGGAGGATGACGAGGACAAAGCCATTCTTCTCTCTGATGAGATTGATGCCATTGGGGTTGGAATCTCCTTCAAGGAGACCAGCGCAGAACACTCGACCAATACGGTTTGGGGAAGCATTGATGTTGGCAAGCTAGATGATTTGGACGATAAGAGCCTAGTTACTGCACCGGAGACGGAGAAGAACACGATCTCCAAGGACCCGAGCGGTAAGTACACCTTTGACGGGACTACCTACAAGGAAACTCAGTCTGGCGAAGACCAAGGTAGTGACGGTGAAGATGGGATTCAAGGATACAGAGAGACCTACATTGAGCCAGTGATTCTCAATGAGTCTGTTGGCTACGATCCGGTCGAGACAATGGTTGCCGAGGAGGAGCCGATTTTGGACTTCTCACTTGATGTTTCAGATACACCTCTTGTAGAGGATAGCGTCACTCTCGATGAACAAGAGTTCATCGTCAACTACCACCTCGACGTAACGTTTAACGAGACTAGCTCACTTACAGGGGATGCCGAGATGGATCTCGATATCCTTGATGGCGACAACGAATCAGTCGTTCTGGAGCTTGGAGAGTAAAACTCTCCATCGAAAGGCCCGGTCTGAAGGCAGATCGGGCCTTTCTGTTGCACTGGTTTGAAACTGTGTTAGACTGAGATTGAGAGAAGAAGTAGCTTAAGTAAGGAAGAGAAAAGAGAAAGAGAATGCTTGCCAGAACACACGCACCGTTATCCTCTGCAATAGGAGGAACGGCTTATGCTGCCTACACCATCTCCCAACAGGATATCCCTGACTTTTGGAGCGGAGGATTTACACAGGTAGTCAGCAACCTAGTCGGTGCTGCCGCCGCCTTCACACCATCTCAACTAGCCACAATGATTGTCATTGTTACAACAGTTGGTGGATTCGCTCTATTCCCTGACCTAGATGAACCCAACTCGACCATCGTTAGGAAAACAGGAGCAGTAGGGAGAGCTATAAGCAAAACCATCGGACCTTTGATGGGGGGTCACCGTAAAGGAACCCACTCATTTTTAGTTGGAATCCCTCTCCTAGCAATCATTGGAGCGCTTTCAACCCTGAACCCGATCACCTTTGCCCTGTTAGCTTCCTTTGCGTTCTATCTAGTATCGTCTTTGCTCTTTGGGTCGAGCCTGTGGGGGAACATAGCGAAGGGGATTTTGACAGTGGCGCTCTTTGTTATTGCACTGAACGCCTCACTCACTCCGCTTGAAGGTGCTTTATTAGCTGGTGGTGGTGCAGCTCTACACGTTCTAGAGGACATAATGACTGTCGGTAAAACTTACCCACTTTGGCCTCTAGATGTTCCAGTTCGTCTCGGCCTGTTCAAGACTGGCAAGACTTTTGAGAACACGGTACTGACACCTCTGGCTTCTGCGTACTTCTTGGTTATTTTCGTTTTGTTCGTGGGAGTCCCCGCAGTTAGCCTGGTTCTTTCAGGCATCTGACCGAATAGTAAGACTGCCTTGACACCAGGTGAGACATCGACTAAGATCAAGGCAGAAGAAACCCCCCGAGCTATTCCGTTTTCTCTCTCTTTCTTCTTTCGTGAAAAAGCGGTATTTCTTTCTCGATAAGCTCGGGGGGTTTCTCTTTGCTCTTTTGCAAAGATCTCACTCCACCCTCTTTCTTTCACCTCTCTGTCCTTTGGGCTACTCTGTTGAGGAGAAGGCACTAGAGAGAGGGAAGGGTTGGAACTCAACACCCGAAGCACCCGTAATGGACCCTCTTTGGCTGAAAATAGATCACCTAGGGTCAACTGGAGAGAGATTCCACTTCACCCTTACTACCAAGAGATTGGTCTAGGGGGGTCGTTTTCTTTTTCCAGAGGAGACTCTTTCGACAAGGCTGTCGAATACATTCACTCAGAGCTCTTCACAAAAGTCCTTAGTCAGTTCGTCCTTTCTCAAAGGGAAGGGGTAACTCCGCAGACGGAATCCAAAGAGATTCGTCAAGCAGCACTAGCGCTGTCTAGCCTCGGCATCGCCAACCAAGCATTTGTCTTTGGGTCGGGCGACGATAAAGAGGTGGTGGTGCCAAGAGAGGACGGAGAGAAGCTAAAAGATGCTTACAGAAAAGTGGCCCAATCTGACCAGTATGTAGCGATGCCGCTGACATTCAAGGCTAAGAACGGGCGGTACTACTCCTCTTCTTTAAATGTTGATATCGACTACCCCATCTTCAACAAAACCGATGCAGTAAGGGTGTTCTCTGGAGAGATACAAAGGCTTATCGACCTAGACGGCGTTGATCGCAGCATTGCTAAATCACGTCTTGAGATGGCTATAGACTCAGACCTACTGAGGCGGTTACTTACTGCTTACTCCTACTTTGAAGACAAAGATGGCTTCAACCCAGTTATAGAGGTAGACCCCAAAACCCTCAAGCCGCACTTCACAGTTTGGTGCCCAGTTATTGATGCGAAGTCTGCCAATGAGGTCTCCAAGGAGATGGCGGAGGCTTTCTTCTCTGGGTTCTATGACCCTAGTATCTACGAGACGAGCGTGAAAGTTAGGGCTCTTTCTAGGCCAGGGTGCGTAAATAAGTCCGGTAGTGGTCGTAGAGTCATCCTTCTTAGCGAGGCACCTGAGAAGTTGATCAAAGACCGCCTTTTGGCTAACTCTGGGAACACGGAGGAGATAGACACAGGATTCTTTGAAAGAGGTCTTGAGTATGAGTCTTTTGCTCTATACGCAGACGAGAACCTCATCTACACCCCATCTCTAACTATTGGGAGGTTGACGAGAAGAAGGCCACCTACCCTGATGCGGGACTTCGCCTCCAATAGTTTCCTAGAGGGGGCAAAAGACTTCCGACCAGATCTCTCCATCTTGTCTGCCGTTTCTGGGGAAAAGGTAAACTTGGTTGAGGACTTCGACCTATGTGTCTCAGAGAGAAACCCACTTGTATTGGCTTTAGGCCGGGAGATTCTCTACCTGCTTGGCTCCAAAGAAGAGGACGTATCTTTCTTGGGTGCCAAAGGAGTTATAGGTCGGGAAGTTGGGTTCATTGCCATTGAGCACCGACTAGGCTCCATCCCGGATATGAGCTTGATCCCTGATATCGAAGACCAAGGCGTGTTTAAGAACCTCTACTCTGGTATTTACCAGACCTTGTATAGGTTCAAGGCCCTAAAAGCTGATTACTCTGTCTTACGAAAGATGGCTAAGGCGGCTGCGTACTCTGTTCTTTACTCTCAGGACTCCACATCTTCTATCTCAGCACACAGCCTAGAGGGTAGATCTGCTGAGGATTACATCTTCGATGATATCTCCAGAACCTCTCGTGGTTTTGGTAGGGAGAGCAACCCGAAGGTGTATCTATTCCAGTCCAGCATCACTGGGATAGACCCGATAGGTCGAGCAGCCGAGATGAGTCTAAGTAGATCCTTGAGGTACGCCTCTAGAGTCGCTAAATCGAAAGAAGACGGGGTGTTCGAGGCCCTTGAACAAGGAAGCATTGAAACTGCCAACCAGATGGCCTTGTATCAGTTCGCAGGTCTTGAGCCAGTGATAGAAAAGAAGAAGACTAGTCACTCTGCTCTTGTAGAACGAGCCCTGACAAGAGCCTTTGATAAGAACCCATCTCTTTTCTCAAAGTACCCAGTAAAGCAGTCTTTTCCTCTCACTTTGTTTGAAGCGATAGACAACAGCAGAAACAAGAGCCTTGACTCCTTGTACTCTGATGCCAGGCTACCGGTAGTAAACATGTCATCGTGCTTAGCGCTAGTAGATGACCAGCTAGGCCATAACTTTGTTCCTAACGAAGAGACCTTTAGTCGAACCCTGAGACTCACTAAGTTGATACTAGGGAGAAACACACCTGGGTTACAAAGCACGGTAGATATAGCGAAGAGAATCTCAGATGGTGGGCCTTTCGAAGGACCAATGGCTCTTTTAACCGCTGTCGTAGCGACCCACCTAAATGGACTATCACAGGGCGGAAAGGTCCATCGAGAGGCCCGTTCGTTTGCTACTTTGGACCTATCTAGGGTCACCGAAGAGTACCCTTCTCAGATGGAGGACTCCTCGACTGAGGTCATAGATGGAGACCTTCTCAAGAGGCAGTACATCAGGATGGTTAGGGACCTAAGTTCAAAGACCTCAGAAGAGGTTTTGAAAGAGACTGGCAGTTCTGACTACCAAGGTGGCGAGGCCAAGGCAGAGTCCCTGGAACCACCTCCAGAGCCTTTTGTTGTACCACCAAGAGAGGTCAAGTCGGTAGCCCTCGCGTATCTCAGAGGTAGCGAGGTTGATCTTAGGGTTCTTGGTCCCGGTGGTAAGGGACCAACTACAACCAAGTCTGAACTCGGAGAGGACCTGGGTTCACCTCTAGATCCCACGGATTTTGTCGCCATGGTGTTCCTATTGGCCTTTGGCCTTCCTGGAAAGCAGGTCAACATGGACGCAGCATTGAAGATCGCTGATGCTATAAACGCCTTCCATAGGCGCTCTTTTGGGAAGAGTAAACAGCTGAGTTCTAGGTACTTGTCCCTGCTGAGTGGGGTTTCCCCTTCAGTGTGCTCTAACGCAATCCGGCTGTTAACCCTGGCTGGGTACCTAGATAGGAAAAGAGGAAAGCTAGAAGGGACACTTATAGGCGACTCCTCTCTGGAGGGACACGAAGAGGCTAAGAGTGCCTGTGAAGTGACCTTTGGAAGGTCTATCTTCGGTCAAGAGAAGGCTGTGGGGGTTAGCTTCACTACCAATGGTGAGTTCACGTCCATCTACACGAAGGTATCAACTAAAAAGGGCCTACACACTTCCGACAAAGGCTTAGTTGCAGTAAGAGAGCTTGTCGATTCTCTCAGGGACGAGAACTACGAGATTCTTTTCAACGTCCTACACTTCGTCCGTAACCTCGCTGCTTTGGAGGTGGGCGACAGAGGTGGTATCAAGGATGAGTACGACCGTCTACGTAAAGACATGTCTAGTGAAGAGAATCTAGAGGCTCTAAAGCAGAAACTACAGGAGGCACGAGGAGGCTTCTCTGAGGTCATAGAGGCTCTACTGGAGATAGCCCCTACCGATGACACCCTGGACTCTCTAAACCCTGTCCTGTCCTTCACCTCGCCCTTATACAGCGGCGAAGGAGGGCAAGCACGCCGGAGATTGTCTTACCTTCTCTACAAGATCATCAAATCCGAGATAGAGGTATCTGTAGAGGAGCTATCCACCAACCCTCTAGTGGGAGAGCACGCTAAGGATGTGGACCATGTGCTTTCTAGCCTCAGAGACTTTGGCGCGATTGTCTACAACGGAAAGACAGCCTCATACCGACCCTCCCCAACAAACAGACGGTATCTGTACTCCTTGAGGGAGTGGGAGCTTACGAAGGAAAGGTACCGTCTCGCATCGAGGGAATTTAGAAGAACCTACCGGATGCAAAAGGCCTCGAAGAAAGAACTGCCACCAGGAGCGAAGCCGGGAAGGATGAAGCATAGAAGCACGCATCCAGTCTCTAATCGCACTCGATCCAGGGCTCCTAGTAACGGAGACCCACCCAAAAGGGCGCTCACAGAAGCCACCTGATCCAAAGGGTTCTCGCTAACGAGTCTCTCTCTATTTGTGCTGCCATTTTCAAGCTCAAACGCGCCTGTACCCGGCTCATTAGCCCTCCATTCACCGCTCAGGTGAGGGAGAGAGCCTAACCCACTAGAATGAGCTCCCAGCTAGGTGACGAGAGACCCCAGTTACCCTGGTTAGAGGGACAAGGTAGCCCTGGAAACGCTACCTCCAGCCCCTCCCCCGCTAATCGGAATACAACTTCTTCCTTGGAAGAAGGGGTCTGTTCCGGGCGGGATAGCCCCATCCGATTTTCGTCTGCTTCCGCCTCCTCGGTCCTATACTTGAGGTCGTTGGAAGAAGCTCTATGAAAGAGGAGAATTGTTATGGACCTAAGCACCAGCGTTGACTATCCCGAGGTCTACCCTGTAGTTACCCCCAACCTAGTTCTGAAGGCCGCTCTTGGCCTGCCGCTCGGAGAACCCTTGTTCGGACACCCAGATGACTCTGAGGTTGGGGAAGTTTTGATTGAGGAGGACCTCACTACCGACACCGTTCCCGTTCCTGTTTTAGGTGGGAAGCGCCTACGTGGCTCTAGTGACTACTCGCCTACAGGGATCTTTGACTCCTTTGCTAAGAGGCTCGACGAGGGTCACCCCGTTCTCTCTCTTCCTTCCCTGGACGCTGATGAGTCGGATATGGACACCGATGACGAAGACTTCCTAGTTCTTAGGGCCATGGATGAGACGGTTCGCCTAAGCGATGAGCCCTTCGTTGTTGTCGAAGAGGTTGAGGTCGATGTTATCTACCCGGAAGAGCTTCGTATCATTGATGACCTCGACTTTGAAGAAAGTGGAGAGGTCACCCTGGCTCTAGTTGAAGAAACTCCGGTTTCGATAGACATTGATCAAAACCCTCACTCTTTCTTTGAGGAAGTGTCTGGACGGGTTCTTTCTGACTTGCTATGGATTGCCCAGCTCGTTAGCCAGCACGCTCGGGAGATCAACGAGGGATCGGTAGATTTGGTCAGGAAAGAGGTCTCAAGCTTTGTTAGCCGGGCTATCCCACTGCTAATGACAAACGACTTCTACTCCGACAGCTCGTTGAATGACTTGGCTGACTTCTATGCTCTGGAAAGAGTTGGGGTTGGTACAGCTGGAAACTTTGGAGAACTAGCCGAAACCCTTCGCGGTTACATTGCAGAGGAGACACCTAACAAGTGGAAACTTCTGGCCGATGGTGAGTTTTTGACGGTTACCACCGAAGGCCAGCCTCTTTCCTAGGCCCTATTGTTTAGGAAAGAGGATATGAAAGGACAAGACATTGCCTACCGGAGCCTCGAAGGTTCGCTCTAAGGTTCTTCTTTTGATGGCTAACGGGTTTTCCACCTCAGACATTAGTAAGGGTGCTACCGTAAACCATGACGAGATCCAAAAGCTAGTTCATAATAAGGATACAGAAGTCCCCCAGGAGACCAAGGACAAGGTTCTAGAGTTTTACGAGACGAACAAGGACCGGTACAAGCATCCAGCGTCCTCAGTGGAAAGGGCAGGAGCAGTCCGCTTATCCCGGACCTTATCTAGGAGGTAGGCCTAAATGAGTAGATCGACTGGCGAATCAAAAGACAGTGCGAACCAGTTAGCGATGGTCTTTGCTGTGATTTTCGCAGCGGTAATCGTTGTCTTGCTAATGATGTTTATCATCACTAGGTCTACGGAGTCACAAGAAGAGAGGTCAATAGGGTCGGTTCAACCTCTTATCGGAGAGATGAACCAAGCGTCTAGTGTCTTTGCTAAGTCTTCTGACCTAATCGACCTAGCCTACGAAGTCGGTTACTCTGAATCTGCCTACACCCCCCTCCTTGAGGACTCGAACCAACTAGGAACATTGATTAGTAAGACCTACCAAGAGTTCAGTGACTTTATCTCCGAGACGATTGATGAGGACGAGAACATTGTTTACGTCCTTCGTGAGAACGCCACGATGGTCCCCTCCTCTGATACAGAAAAGCGATTCCGTGACGCTATCTCTAAGATACGTGAGCAAAAAGAGGTAGTGATGAAAAGTCAAGAGGAACTGACTGAAAAGACCGACAGTTTCAAAGACATGCACGAAGAAGAGATCCCCTTTGGTTAATGAAGGTATAGGGGAGGGTTGGGCAGAGGAGAGTATCTCCAACGAGGAGATAGCGAAGACCCCTTACTCGGTAGAGGAAACAACACATACGATTACGATATTTTCCGGGGAGACTGGAAGCGAGCACCTCTTTTTCAAGCCCGAGAGAGCGCTACTGAATAGTTCTTTCGTACCTCACATGAGAATAGAGGCTGAGAACTTCCTAGACAAGAAGAGCCAAGACCCAAGTCCAAAGGTTAGGAAGTCCCTGATTGATGCTCTTGGCAGCGTAGCGTTTGCACTTAGTTTCTACTTGGTTCCCATTATCTTGACGGTCTATAAGCCAGGTGCAGCGAACCTATCTCCCACTGCCATCGTGTTTTTGTTTATCGTCTTTCCCTTCCTTCTCCTGACCTCCTCGCAAAGAGCAACTAGAGTAGTTGTTGGGGCTAGGGACGAAAAGGTTTACTGGGAATCCTTGAAGAAGATGTCCATTGAAACCTACCTAACCAACCTTTTTGACCTAAAGCCTCTCACTCTAGCTGAGTCTCGCAATGCAGACACTGTGAGGTTTCTAGACGAGATGGATACACCAGAACAACGTGCTAGAGCCGTCCCTATCTACGACCGATACATTGAGAGTTTGAAGCAAGCGACAAAAGAAGACACTAACAATAGGGAGAAGGAGGAATAGACATGGAAGAAGATGTAGAAGAAAGCGTACCCGGAACCCAAGACAGGTCCCTTGGTAACCCCTTCACTCGTTTTTGGGACAAGAGAAAACTCTTTCCCTCCTCAAGGGAGCTCGACTGCTTTTACTGCGGGGATGATATTAAAGAGGGCGACATGGTTGCCGTAATCTCTGGTAACTCCCTTGCTTCCATCGACCTTTCCTGTGAGAGGTGCTACTGGGATCGAAAAAACGAACTCAGGGAGAAAGAGCAGGAGGAGAAAGAAGAATGGACTTGGAGAAGATTCTTTAGTGCCGCTTGGTTTTCGGTTAGAAAGTTTCTATTGGTGCTGTTCATATCGTTCATCATTCTCACTGCGGTCATTTTCCTCATAAGCGTCTATCAGACTATGAATGTTTAAGGTGGAGAGGTCTTGTGGATATTCCGTTAGAGACGGCGAAGAGAATAAGAAAACGTGCCAAAGAAAACTGGTGGATGACCAACGAGGAACTATTAGAGTCTGAAGGTATTCAGGTTAACCCAAGCCAGGTTATTGCAACCATGTCCTCAGTCATTGGTCGTAAAGATGCTGTGAGAAGAAGAGTCGAGATTCCTGATGGGTACTTAGACTCACTCAACAGAGACGTGAAACTGCTCAAGGAGTTCGCTGATTCAACCGACGAGATTGTTACTCTCTCTGGGTTTAATGACTTTTTAGAGGATAGAGGCCTGGAGCACCGAGACCCAGGGTTTATGTGGAGAACACTTACCGAACTGGCTGGAGTAGAGGCACTAAAACGTCGCCCTCGAACCTTCTCTTACGATGAGCTAGTTTCTATCGTGAATCGCTTCTTGTCTGAGCGGAACGCCAATGGATACACGCTAGATGACTTTCGTAAGTGGCTCTTTGACTGGCATGGGGCCGATCTGTCTCAAGTCATTCGTTTGACCCTAGGGGATAACTCATGGAACCAGACCAAGGGGCTAGTCTTCCTTCTCCACAAAGAAGGAGCCTTGGCAGACGAGGGACAGGTCCTCCCCGATACAGACTTCCGAGAACTAGAGATCTAAATAGCTCTGTCTCGGGCTACTTTTTACCAACCGGCTTTTAGAGCCTTAGCAACGACGAACACCAATCAGAAAAGGAATTACTATGGGTACCAAAACAGCAGTTGAGCAACTTGAGGGTCTAGCTGTAGATAACGTTGACATCACTCTTTACGGGATCTCGAAGGGTTGTATCAAGTGCGATATGACCAACAAGAGACTAAACGCTCTAGGCTTTGACGTAAACAAGATTGATGTTGATCTAGCAAGCGAAGAAGAGTACAAAACCTTCCCCAAGATGCAGGGTATCTCTGCTCCGCTGGTTGTAGTTTCAGTGCCCGGCACCGAGAAGGCTTACCACTGGAATGACATGAGAACGGCACCACTGGACGCCTTTAGGAACGAGCCTTCCACCCAGGGGCTAGTTGATGCCTTCGATGCGATGGTTGCTGACAACCGAGGGGTAAAGGCCGGAGAACCAGAGAGACAGTAAGAAGCTTACTCCTCCCTCTGCTAGTCTCGCTTAATGTAAGCGAGGTTGTTTTAGTCAGGTTTTTGCTGATATCCGTACTAGGATGAAGAAAAACGTAATCATGGGTAAATCACCGTGGTAGGCTGAAGCCACTTGATAGACACCTGTTTCTATAACGGAGGCAGGTGTCCAACTGGCTAGAGCCTGGCAAATAGAGTCGGGATGAAAGAGAATTCTCCATATGTCAACAGCATCTATAGTCAACTCTTTGGCGGAGAGGAACGGGTGTTCTGCCCAAGAGGTAATAGACGCGGCTTCTTCGTTTGAGAAAACAGGAGAGGTGCCCGAAGGTATCTCCCTGTCACCAGAGATTTTAGCAATGGTTGTCTCCATCGGTGCAACGGAACAAGCTAACAACGCAGCTCCTGAGGTGACCCCGGAGGTGGGTGTAACTGGTAACAGTGATTCCCCAACAGACCGTCCACACAGGGAAGTGTCTTCTCCTCCCACTACACCCATTCCCATCATCAAAAGGAATGTGAAGAAACCCCTTCCTTCTCAAAATGCTGCCTTCCCTAAGAGACAGTCCTTGAGGGGGGACGAGGACCAAGGGGGAACCATTTATGACCAGCTCGCTAGAAAGCGAGGGGTAGCTGTACCTCCGCCATCCCTAAAGGGTGATCTCAGAATGGAGTCTTCTCAATCAGCAGACACTTTGGATCAGGGTGGGGCACCCAGTGTTGCTCCAGTAGCTAAAGAAAAAGGAACCCTTAGACAGGTTGTTGAGCCTACTCTAGTGCCCGCTGCCTCTACTCCGGCTTCAGGGGATCAAACCTTTGATGCACAAGGTTTGCTTGAATCCCTCGGTATTGATGATGAGACTTTTGAAGAAGTCTCACTTTATGGGGAAGAGACCGCACCAACCTATTCTCCGTTCTTGATGGATGAAGAGGCGGAGCAGGTACTAGCGAGCTCTCAGGGGCCTTTGCTTACAGAGCCTGATGGTGAATCTGTCTCTGTAATAGATGAAGATGATCTATACGGCGAACCCACCAGCATTGCAGATGGAGCCTTCTCCTTTGTTGAAGAGGACGAAGAGGACCCTCTAGATGACCAAGCTAAGGTTTCGGAGGCAGTCGCTTGGTCTCCATCTCAGTCATCAACCGGTCCAGAGATATACGCCGACCCAGTGAGGGAGATGGAGGCACCTAAACCAGCCCCAGAAAAGGAAGCTCCGAAGGCTGAACCAGCGACGGGTTCTCCTGAAAAGCCTGCTAAGGCAGACCCAAAAGAAAAGCTGAAGGGGAGAAAGAGCTTTACCCCTGTTCACTCATTTGATGATGTGGTCTCGGGAGAGCCAGAAGAGTCAGTAACAGAGGTAGAAGAGACACCTAAGAGCAATAAGTTCAAGAGCATCCCAATTAGCGATGATGTGGATGTAGTAGAGGTGCAACAATCTGCACCCAAAAAGAAGTCGAACAAGCTACTGATCACACTGGTCATTCTGCTGACATTTGTATCCCTTGTTCTTCTGGGAGCAATGTTCTTTGGTTACACATTCCATGACATCTTTGGAGTGGGTTACCAAGAGACATACAGTCCTCTAAACTTCTTCATAAGCGGATCTTGATTTGGAGGTGGATTGCTAATGTCAACTAAAAAGGAAAAGGGAGCAGTTAAGGGCGGGAAGAAAGCCGCAAAACGAAGAACTCCACAAAAGGCATCTTAGAAACAACGAGATCAGGGATATCAGGTGAAAGAGGAAACGGATGAAGAGGAGCACTACTCCTTAGCTTCAAAACCTACCGAGAGAAAGCGAAAGTTCGCCAAACAGTCCGAAGTCGCTGACTCTATACCCCTTAATACCCACGTCTCGATGTTTATCAGGTCTCTTAGGGTTTTGTTACTACCTACGGAGACCGAGGTACCTCATTCTGGCTCCTATTTGGTGCTTAGCAGGACAAAAGTAAGAGACTATGAGGCTAGTGCTAAACACCCCATAAAGTCGGTCAAGAACCGGTCGGAGGCGAAGTTTGAGCACGAAACTCCTGTGATTATCGCCGGACACCGAATCCATCGCTTAATGATTCCGATTGCAGCAGTTATCCTAGTGTTGGCGGTCGGGGCCTTGAGGGCGATTTTCTGAATGAAAACAGGGTCGTGGGTGTATAGAGAGGTTAGGACAGAGAGATAAATGGGACTTCTGAGCGGCAGTAGCCGAAAGCTTGATAAGCAGTTTGGTCCGGCAAAAAGATATAGCGTTCTTAGTGACAAGCAAATAGAACACAGCCTTATGCAAATGTCGAAACCCAGGTCCTCATTTGCAAGTAAACTCGTCCGGGCACTCGCCTGGGTTGTTGCTCTAACGATGGTGGTTGGTACTGGACTCAATGCCTACTACCTCTATAGAAACACAGACCGAACCAGGGCTTTAACAACGATGATTGACCAGCAGTACAACCCTGCAATAAAGGTTAGGTACTCTCAACTAGGTCAACAGGTCATTGACGCATGGTACAACGGCGGGGTCCAGCCTGTTCCACTAGATCCCTCTGTGAACTGGCCTAGCTTGTCTAAGATCCAACAGCCCATTGAGCCAACTGAACAAGAAACAAGGCGAAAAGATGTGGCTAATCCAGCTCAGGTCAAGGGGGACTACCTTCCGGTCGTAAAGGATATAGCCTTTTTGTACGGGGTAGGGGAGCAGACCCCCTACAAGGATCACCCAAACTCAGTAACAGAGAGGTTGGTCTACACCGTAGATATGGACGGGGTACTCCAGAACGTAACTGTTTTGTTCCGTATCCCTGACCTAGCAAACATTGATGATATTCCAACTTTGGTTGCTGCTCCTTCGATAGAGAACCCAGTTGACCCCTCTTTGAACCTAGTCCCTGAAGAGTCTGGACCAGTTAATCTAAGAAACTGGAAGGTAAGCACTCAGCAGGCACAAGAACTTGAGGACTGGGCTAAAGCATATGTCGCAGATGATCGGCAGACCCTAAAGAGGCTATCTGGAGACATGAGTAAGGATGCCGTCTATGTGGGTATTGCTTACGGTAACTACGCCTACGTACCAGGCTCTCTCAAAGTAGTTTGGTCAAAGTTGTCAGACAGAGGAGATTCAGGTTTCGCTCGGATCACCTTCGATATAGAGACTGTGATCCCCACCGGTTTTGTGTCGGAAGTTGACGGCTCCCCTATCTACAGAAAGATAGTGCAGTCTCAAACCATGGATATTCTAGCAAGAGGGCAAAACACCGCCCTGCTACAGGTTGTAAGCTGGGGTCCAGCAGGAACCTACAATAGCCTCTCTGTTTTCTCGGTTGCTGAAACTGCAGCTACCGCCCCAGAGAACAAAGAGAGGTACGTACTTGAGGAAAGAGCGGGTGGGTCTTCTCCACAAAGCGGAGCGACTGATGACGGTAGCAACGAGGAGCTCAATGAGTTAGACGAGAACGATATGGAAGAAGATGAAGAGTAAAGCAATCAACCCTATTGGGTATTCATCTGTTCTTTTCTGCGTAGTCGAAGTTAGAGTATAGGAGGGAGGGGCTATGGCTGTCTTTTCAAAAATGAAGGACAAAGCATATCGGATGGCGACTGGCATTGACCCATCTAAACTAGGCCATGGGCCTTACTCAGAGGCCGACGATATTTGGGTGGAAGAAAAGCCCTATGTCGCCCACTACCGTAATGGTATTTTCATTGGTCACGACGGAACGATGTGGGCGTACTTTGCTTTCCCTAATGACGTTCAGGTTAAGTGGCTCCCAAATGACTACGCAGCTATCGAGAACCAGTCCTTTTTTGTAGACCTCATCAAAGACCTCGCATCTCTTTTCTCCTCCCAAGAGGACAAACTTCGAGATGACCTTCGTAGGGACTTCCACATCCAGATTACCCAGGAACCTTCTACAGGAATCACCCCTCCAGTTGGTTCTTCACCAGCACATGCCGACTACCTAAGAAGAGCAGGTGCTCTCTACACGAAGCCTCTTTGGGTTTCATTCATGGGTGTCAGAATCCTTGAGGGGTCACTCTTTGCTACTACTTACTCCTGGAAAGACAAGATAAAGCAATACATCGACTCGTTTACCGAGTTAGATGCAATGAGAGCCAAAGCCTTTGAAACTGACCTCAAGAACGTAACGGGCATCTTTGCAAAACATGGGTTCCGCACCTTGGACTTTGAAGAGGACAACGAATCTTTTGAGCGACTAACCGCTTGGTACGGGGTACCTGATACTCAGTTCGGACTCAGTAGGCAGCTACAGAACTCAAAGATCTGGGTTCCAGCGCACAACAAGTCCATCATCACTCCTCGTTGGGGAGAGCTTTACATGTCTGCGATCAGGCCTTCGGAACGTATCGACTTCACTGATCCGCTATCAACCTCTAGGGCAACTAGGTGGGGCTCCCCTCTCCTGTCACCATCAAGTGATGTCGTTGCTATCAACATTCGCGGCCAGATCCGTTCGGATGATGTTGTTGAAAATATGCTGGAGATGAAGAGTAGTACCAAGAGTAAAACCTCTGGGTCTAAGTTCGGATCTCTGTCTTTTAGCGACCTTGTAGGTGCCGCGAGCAACTCGGTTGTAAAGAACCGCATCCCGGCTCTAGATAACACAGAGATCATCGTTGCCTCCAAGGTTCCGAAAATGAAGACCGCTGAGACCTCTTTACAGAAGATGTTCAGGAATACCGGCATGGAGGTCGCTTTACTCCAAGACCGACAAGATACAGCCATTCTCTCAACTCTTCCCACTTACCCCAACCACGTCATGCGTATCCCCAGAGGAAACGCGAAGAGACCACACCTGACAAACACTATGCTTCCAGGTGTTTTAGCCTTCTCCTCTCTATTTAGGTCCGCCAAGCCGCTGGCTCCGGGTGGGATCTTCCTAGGCCTCGGTGACGATGATGCTCTCTACCCAGAGATATATGTAGAACTAGACGCTGCCTCTCGTTACGGTGGGTCCCCTACATGGCTAGTCTCGGGTAGGCCGGGGGCTGGTAAGACTCAGGCGATGCTTCAAATCACCGCTCAGGGTGTTATGCAGGGCGCTTTTACGGCTTACTTTAACCCGAAACAGACCGGTACCCTGAAGCCAGTCTTCGACTACCTAGGCGGGGTTACCGTCTCTATGAACAGGAACTACCTGGTTGAAAACCCAGGTCTAGCAGACCCGTTCTTCTTCCTTGACGATAGGGATGCAATCGCAGCGACCATCGCTGATGCAATCACTACCTCAATGAAGATGAACTACGACTCCGGCTCTGATGCTACTCGTCGCCGTACTGCTATCCAGGCTGAGGTCAAAGAGCGAGCCTTGATGCCCGCCAACAAGACGGCCTCTGACATCATTTTTGGTAACGAGCGTGCTGGAACACCCCCGCTTACTGACGAAGGGGTTGTTGAGTTCGTTCGAGACAAGAGAGAAGTTTCTCCATTTTGGAGATCTTTCTTGGCTCCACCAAACGGTGCCTCGGTTATCTCTGAGCGAATGAGAAAGGCTAGAGCCATCCTGTTCGAGTGGGATGATTCTATGAATCTTCCTGACGTTGGTAAGTCACCTGCCGAGTACACAGATAGCGAAGTTGACACGATGTTGTCTCTGGTGACTATGTTCCAGTACTCGATTGCTAGAGCAAGGGCCGTTGGGTCTGAGTCTGTAATCATCTGCGACGAGGCCCACGTCCTCAAGGGCTCTGAAGAGGCGATGAACATCATTGTTAGAGCTGGTCGTGAGTGGAGACAGGCAAACATCAACTTGATCCTCGGAACGCAAGAGATGAGAGACTTCCTCCTTGACGAGCATGGTAACGACGGTGAGATGTCTTCTTACATCGGTCGATACGTCATTATGGCTATCGCTGAAACAGCCACCCAAGACCTAGAGCAGTTCTTCAAGGTTTCACACCTTCCTAAGGACTACGACGATCCAAGAGACCTGACTAGAAACAGGTATGCCAAGTACATCATTGGTGCTGCGGCAGATGGCAAGAAAGCCAGGGCCAGTGGAAACCGTATCGTTAGGGCTTTCTTGGTCGATACTGTTTACGACTGGCGAGGCGGAATTATCGTTGGTCCTTGGCCGAAGAGAGAACTCGACCTAGGTAGAACGGATAAAGACGCAGAAGAGCTTCGTAAAAAGATGGCAATCAGTAAGACCTACAACGAGATCTTGCAAGAGGAGACCGAGGGTCGGGTTGACTATACAGTCAAACCGGAGCAGGGCTCTTACGGAGGTTTCTTGGCTGAGGTTATGAGTGATCCGGTTGAGGATATCTCAGTAGAGGAAGGGAACGAAGAAGAGGTAGAAGAGTGATACTTTCACTCCTCTACTCGTTTTCTGCGTCTAAGATGGTTCTATCTGGTCATCATAGTCGGCTCTAACCTGAAGGGAAGATACTGTTGTCGAATGTATTAGCGTTTATTGGGTTCCCTGACGATAAAAGACTCGGGTTAGTTATTGCCGAAAAGCTCAAGGCAGACATTGATGAGATCAAGTTCTTCAAGGAAACCAACGAGGGTCTTAGAGAGCTCGCCGCTTACGTATATGTAGACCCCAAAAACGCTGGGGTTAATCACTACAAGAACATCATCTTCGCTGCCTCGGGTCTTCCTCCAAAGTTCATAGACGGTCTTAGGAAGATCTCTGAGCGAGCAGGAATACGCATGGAGGTCGCCAAGGTTCCCAAGGCGATGAAGCCAGGTTCCGGGTATAACAAGAGATTTTCTCTACCTGGGCACACGGAAGTTTATGAGGCAACGCCCGACTTCAAGCAGCCTCACTCTCCTTCTCCACAAATCGCCCCGAACGTTCAGCACTTCACTGAGCCCGAATCTTCTCGGAAGACAGACGGGTTTATAGACGGCCCATACACAGACTCACGAGGTCTTCCTCCCTACATGAGCGATATGGATAACAAGACCGCCAGTGTTCAGCTTGCTCACGAGATCGCTAATGCCTCATTTAGCGATATGCTTTTCAACCCACAGACTGCCGACAACAAGTCATTCATTATGTGGGTTACAGGGGTTTCAGGAGGGTCTGGAAAGACAACTCTGGCATATCTGATGGCAAGTGTTCTTTCTTCGTCCATGAAGAAAGCCGGGAAGATCAATAGCCATCCTGTGTACTTGATCGAGGCTGACTTTGCGAACTCAAAATGGGCCTCAAGGTTGGATATCCCGAACAAAAACAACCTGTCGGCCTACATAGACTCTCAACGAAAACTTCGTTCAGACGTGAAGATCACAAACCTTGACAAGATCAACGAGTACATGGACAACGCAATTGACGAGTCTACTTTCCCCTTAGAAACAGGTCTAAGGGTTATCGCCTGTCCATATGACATTGAAACCAGTGAGGTCAAGTCAACCACCTCTGCTATTGCGAGCATCATCACTAGACTCACAAACAACAAGGAGATTACCCCGATCATTATTGTTGATGGGAGTTCTTTATCGGTAAGCGATCCTGTTGCTATCGGTCTAGCGAGAAAGGCTCACGCAGCCATTCTGACCGATGCTAGGGGTAACCGAAGCGATGTTCACAGGTCTTTACAGATGATGACTAGGGAGCTAAAGATCCCGGTAGCAAGAATCTCTCTGTTCTTTATGAGGAGCTCTCGTAAGAGGTTTGAGGAGAATGTCAGCCTGTTCTCCCCAGTGAAGAGCATTGGGTTCTTACCCAGAATCCCCGAGCTTGAAGCTCAGGAGGGTGAACACGGCGCTTGGGTTGGAAACCTACAAGAGGGCGAAGTGATGGACAGGGTTATCTTCAATGTTGCACAAAGCATTGAGAACATTACCCACTTCCCAGAGCTGTCATCTTGGGTGAAGTACATTCGTAGGGAAACAACCGCAGTTAATACTGGATTCAAGGGTCGTTTACGTAAAAAGAGAAACAGGTAGAGCCATCTAGTAGCTGTTCCTGTTGAGACTCGGTTGATAACCTCTGCTCAGACTCGAAGCCAAAAAGTTTTCAGTGTTAGTCTATTCTCTCTCTTAGAGACTTAAGTAAAGGAGGGTAGCCATGGGCAAAAACGTCAGAAGAGCAGTAGGCTCTAACCAGTACGTAGACAGGTTGTCTAATGTTGACCAAGTGGACGAAGTAGAGGGTCTACGCCGTCTACAGGAGAGAGTTGGTAACGGAGCGCCTGTCTCATCCGCGAAAGATTTTCGCAACTATCAAGCTTTGGAATCTGCCCATGTGTCCTCTCTCAAGAGCCTAATGACAGGCCCTTTTGATAGGAAGAAGGCAGAGACAGACGCTAAGTTCATCTCAGAGACTCAGGATCGGATTCTAACCGACAACCCCAACAGCTACGGACTTGCCATCTTGAAGGCGGCGAAACTAGAAGCTGTTTCCAAGGTGTCAGGCGAGCCGAACCCATTAGAGTCAGAGGTTGGAACTCTGTACGCTCAAATGCAAGGCGAGATGGTGGAGGAGGAAGACCTAGATGCCTCCCTCCAGTCACTTACTGCCCCTTCAGGTGAAGGACCAAAAGAGCTTCCGGTTTTCCTAGCTCTTTCTTCATCCACTTCCGGGAACGTAGAAGAGAAAGTGAAGCTTCTGGACGATCTTAGAAGGTTGATGTCCGAGGAGATGTCGAAGAACATCCTCGGCTCCTAGGAAAACCCCTCCTGAGTGTGGGGTTTTCCTATAGCCTTTACCTGTAAGGCGCTTACTGTCCTATACTGATCTCGTGTCCTTCGTAATGAAGGAGAGATCAGTATTGTCTAGTTCTTGTGGATTGGCTTATGGACCCTGTTTCTAACCGAAGTGTAGTTTCAGTTGTCCTTGAGTGGCTTCAGTTGGTTCCCCGATCTCTCAGCGCAGAAGAGTTACGCGAGTGGGGAGGGTTCAGCGAGTTTGCCGAGTCCCCCCAGTGGGATTCGGCTTTTGGCCCGCTGAATGAAGCCTCAGTTTTTGAGATAGTCGAGCAGATGGCGGACATCAACGAGGCTCTTTCTTCAGCTATAAGGGTCCGAGATAGAGGGTTTGATTGGTACATTGAAGAAAGTGACGGATATCACGACGTAGAGTCTCGAAAAGTTGACCGTAGAGAGGCCGAGATCATGGTAGAAGTGTTTACTTCTAGGTTGGAGGTTCTCTCTGGTCACCTAGG
>ERZ1031159.9-NODE-9-length-55841-cov-16.173502_pt1 | contig 55841 bp, 49 predicted proteins | sample MGYA00516706_ERZ1031159 | MGnify/ENA primary metagenome ERZ1031159 (study PRJEB33719, sample SAMN04262508) | wastewater metagenome | biome: rural village; feature: composting latrine chamber; material: composting feces with ash | place: El Salvador | collected... | reverse complement strand
CCCCTGAGCGTCGCTCCGCGTGAATGTCCAGGTAGATACTGAGGTAGCCCTGCCCTTGACGGGGGCTAAGGAGTTCCTCGGCGTGGAACTCATCGAACGGAGTCAGGATGTTCTCCAGACGCAAGATGGAGCTGAAAACGAACAGGGTGTTCAGTGTCGTAGCGTCAAAGCCCGTGAGGAACATGTTCACCAGGTCTTGTTCACGGCTCTTCAGCCGCAAGGACGAGTCCTTGTAGTAGTTCTGGAATTTGTCAGAGCTGGTGTCATGGGCAGTGCCCAACCTGTCGTTTTAGTCATGAATAGCGTCTCCTAAGAACGTGAGATCGTCAGAACTCATTGCCTCTGTTTCGAAGGCTTCCTCGCCCAGAATCCCGTTCTCGGTGGGCTCGTCAGCGCCGTAAGAGTAAATGAGGCCAATCTTCAACCGCTGATCAGGAGGCAGATTCGCTTGCCTGCGTCCGAACTCGTCGTAATACCTAGGAGCAGCCGGGATGGACGCGGTTGCAAAGACTGCATTGAAGCTACGCACCCGCTTTCTAAGCGAAATAGCATCTGAACGCTGGCGTGTACGCGACGCCTCCTCCACATTGGTGACCACGGAGTGTTCGCAACTGGAAGCGCTTCCAGCCCTCTGATCGAAATGGGCGAGGGTATAGTCGACAATCCCGCTGATCCGTTCGGGAGAAAGAAGCGCCTCTTCCGTTCCGATCGCAGAGACTTGCTTTTCCTTAACATCCCCGACCTTCACCGTATCCACGTAATCAATACGGAAAGGCAGCACATTCTTGTCCGTGATTGCATCAACAATCGTGTACGTGTGGAGTTTGTCCCCAAAGGCGTGCGCGGTCGTCTTCAGTTGAGGCTTCCCACCCCAGGGCGCATTCGCCGAAAAGATCGGGGTCCCAGTGAATTCGAAAAGGTTGTACTTCTTGAACGCCTTCTTGATCTTGCTCAGCGCCTCCTAATGCGCACGCAGATTAGCGCTCAGATCAGCCTCAGACGTGATCTGCAAAGACTCCTACGCCTGTGACCGAGCCCTTCCAAGATGACCTGACGGTCCTGTCCTTCCCACTCGATGGTCTGCATGTCGGCAAGCTCGCGATGTTCAAGCTCACCATGGAAGACCGCTGGTTCGATGACGTCACTGACAATATGACCGCCGCGATCACTCCAGACGAGGACACGGCCGAACAAGATCATCAACCCCTGAGAGGCCACCCCTGCGGAGGCTCTCACGTTCAGGGGTCACGAACAACAGGCGGAGCCATCCGTACTCAGCAGAGACAGCGACCTACAGTTCTACAGCCACGTCATTCGCTTGGGCTACCGCGCATTCCCTCCGTACCAATGCCGATGACCAGTGCTTTCAAGCCGAACTCGAATTGCTGGTCTCGTTCGGACTTGCCGGGTTGGTTGCCCTCCTGGGACTGTTCTTCAAGGACGACTCCGACGGTGTATCGCCCAATGGCCACCAGGGCATTAATGGCGTCTTTCTCGCTGAATCCCTGTGTAATCAGCAAACTGAGTTGATCGCGTGGTCCTTCTAGTTGCTGAGCAGCGTCGGCGTTTGGCGGGCGAATGTGGTGTTCAGCGTGTAGTCGAGCCCCGTCGCGAACCGCGAGGAGTGCTCTCCGGAAGCTGCGCGCATTGCGCAGAAGGAAGGCGTCCCAGCTTTCGCCGACCTCGGGAAACGAAGCGTGATGTTCGCTGACAAGGATGTCGCTGGCCAGAGCAGCAAGGAGGTCCCCCTTGGTTTTGAAATGCCAGTAGAGGCCAGGCTGCTGCACATCGAGATGGGACGCTAAGGCCCGGGTGGTGAACCCGTCGAGTCCGGTGTTGTCCAGGACTTCGCGGGCGGCCTGAAGTATCGTCTGCTTGTCTAGTCGTCTTTGCCGAGTCGCCATGTTTGAACTTTATCATCGATCACTTTATCGTTGATAAAGTGAATTTTGGGCGCTCTGAAAACGGAACTCTCGCCACCGCTCTGGTCACTGCCGCGCTGGACGCGGCTGGGCTGGGACTGGTGATGCCAATCTTGCCTACCCTGCTGGAACAGACGGGAGCTGCGTTCCAGGTTATTCCGCTCTACGTGGGGTTGCTGACCGGCCTTTATGCACTGATGCAGTTCTTTTTTGCCCCGATCCTGGGGCGCGCTTCGGACAGGTTCGGCAGGCGTCCCGTCCTGATCGCTTCGCTGATCGGAGCCACGCTCGACTACATGATTCTGGCGGCAACATCCAACCTGGCCGTGTTCTTCGTGGCTCGCGCGATCTCCGGGATCACGGGAGCAACCAACGCCGTCTCCGCAACGGTGATCGCTGACATCACCGAGGAGAGCGAGCGCGCCCAGCGATATGGCTGGCTCGCCGCCTGTTACGGCGCAGGGATGATCGGAGGTCCGGTCATAGGAGGGCTGTTCGGCGCGGTTTCCCCACACCTCCCGTTCTTGGTCGCTGCGGCCCTCTCCGGAATTAACCTCTTGCTCAGCATCTTCGTGTTGAAGGAAACGTTGGCGCCCACTAGAGAGGGCCATGCGCTCCCGGCCCAATCGAGCGCCCGCGCCCTGGCGGCGGTTCCTGGAATGACGGGCATTCTCGTGGTGTTCGGCCTGGTGCAATTCGTCGGACAGGCTCCCGGCTCTGCGTGGGTGTTATTCACTGAGCAACGCTTCGATTGGGACCCGCTAACCGTGGGAATCTCGATGTCCGTCTTCGGATTGATACAGGTAATAGTCCAGGCGACTCTCACCGGTCGAATCGTAGCTACCCTCGGGGAGCTCAAAGCCATTCTCATCGGAATCGTCGCAGACTCGGTGGGGTTGATCGGCTTAGCTTTCGCCGTCCAGACGTGGCAGATCCTTCCAATCATGGTCGCGTTGGGTCTGGGTAGCATGACCGTTCCTGCCATCCAGACGCTGGCATCCCAACGCGCGCCTCAGCGGGAACAGGGACGCCTCCAAGGGATTTTGGCCAGCCTGAATAGCCTCACATCCATCATTGGTCCGATCACCTTTACGGGCATTTTCGCGCTCACGCGCGGCGGTGCAGACGGCGCTCTTTGGCTGTGTGCAGCCGCACTCTACGTGCCCTGCGCGGCCCTCGTGGTGCATGAGGCAACCCGCGGCTGCAGGTCCTAACGACACCGTTTCCTAGAGACGGTGATCTCTCGTTTTCGTTGCAAATGTGCGGAGGCCGGTTGGATAGTGTGCGGCACCTACTCCGATATAGGTGTTAGGAACACACAAGCGAAGGAGCCTAAAGATGCGAAACAACAAAGAGACCTGGACCGCGGAAACCGACCACGCTCTCGCTGAAGCAGTCCACACAGTTGGCTGGTGCCACCCCGAATCTGAACGTCACCTTCGATCCAAGGAACAAGAACTATAAAGAACCCTTGCACCCCCAGCCAAACGGACCCCAGCGTTCTAGGCTTCCTTGCCGCGGGCTCGACTGCGCTCCTGGCGGGGACAGCTCCGACTAAACGCCTCAGAGAAGGAGAGGTGACCTGGCGACAGGACACAACCGACAGAGAATTGTCTGACGTGTGGTTCGCAGAGACTGGTGGTGGACTGGTCGAGGATTTCTCGGCCGGCCCACTTCGTTGAGTTGCCCATCGTGAACGTGCGCCAACGTTTCTCTCACACCGGTGTACGCCTGCCTTGGAGACAGCCTGGGTAGATCGGCGCCATGACCAGCACTGCTAGGCTTCCGTACCTACGTTATATCGATCTGTTGGAGCCTATTTTGCCGGCTCTCCTGACCCGAAGGGACATTTACATGAGCCACCTCGCCGAACAAAACGCCACGGGCTGGCGCGCATTTTGGAATCGGGGAGGGTGGTGGCGCGCAGTCTTGGTGACCTTTGGCTACCTTGTCCTCTTCGTAGTTGCGTCATTCATCATTGTCCGTTTAGGGCGCTCATTCGCGGGTTCTGCGGGCAAGGACGTCGCCACGAACGCAAAGGTCGTCACGACCGACCTGCTTCTTCCCGAGATTGCCGGCGCTCTGATCATCACGATTTTCGTCGCGTCAGTCGCCTGGTTCCCCAAGCTTTTCGCATCACGCCCAAGGGGCGGTTCCTGGTGGATGTGGATTGCGCCCGCCGCGATAGTCGTCGCAGCCGTCGTGCGTCTGGCCACCACGGATTGGAAGGCATACTCAACCGGCGCTGTCATCGCGATCCTCATCCTGGGTCTACTGGTTGGGTACACAGAGGAGCTACTTGCGCGCGGCGTTAACGTTCATTTGCTCAGTAAGGGCGGCTACGGATTACGGGTGACGATGGTTCTCAGCTCTGTCCTATTCGCTGCCATGCACTCCGTGAATGCAATTGGTGGCGGCAAGAGCGAAGCGGTTGAGATAATCGTGACCATCGTTTTCGCATTCTTCTTCGGCGCAGCGATGTACCTGACCCTGGTGGTTACGGGCAGCCTTGTTTGGGCAATGATCCTCCATGCCATAACTGACCCAACAACATTCCTCGCTTCCGGGGGCGTTGACTCGGGGACGCTTGCCTCCGGTGCTGGCGCTTCCGTTGGAGTGTGGGTAACCATCGTCTACGTGATCTTGTTCGTCGTCGCAATGTTCGCCCTGCCGGAGAATAGCGAAGCCGACTCCAGCGCCCAACTTCTCGAATAGGCAATCGCGGGCAGGAGTCACTCGTTTCCAATCTGAGCAGGTCACGTCCCCGCACGTGGTCGCGCCTTATCCTGACGTTTAGGATCCGAGGGGATTGGACCGACCATGCACAATGAGCTCAGAAGAGCGGCGCGACGAGCGACCAAGAATGCGATTGCGGTGAAAGAAAGACTCGAAGGGATGGCGCTCGACGACGATCCTGACGTCGCCGACTACGTACAGCGAATAGCGGCGACGCTGGATCACGACTGGGCGACCCTTGTTCTCTTGTCGCTCTGGGACTCACTTCGTGGAGAGGACCAACCTGATCGCCCCGCGGTGAAGCGGGCCCTTGGGGTCTTGCTGGACGGTGGCGTCGGGCAAGGCTCTTCCCGAGCCATCGACAGGTTGGCCTCACTAATACATCTGTGTCAACGTGACTATGAGTCGGAATTGGAAGAGTTGGCGGCGTCATGGGATGCTCACTCACAGCAGGGACTCATTTTCGGGATTTTTGGAGCGGATCTTCCGACGACAAAGGATTCTAAGGCGTTGGTTGCTGGCTTGGCCGAAAGCGTGACCGGGGTAGCCCGGGTTCTTCTTGAACACGGCAGACCCTCTGATTTCTTCCCGGAGAGCAAGTTCCCACATTTGTCGCGTCTGCCAGGAGCGGACGAACTGCCCGGCCTCTGGAGAGGCCTCTACGTCCGATTGGGGATTATGCAGCGATTAGCTCGGCCGTGGGATGGGACTCAGATAATGCCTGTATCGAAAGGTTTCGCGACTCAGCTCGGCGACGAACTAGGACATTTCATTTCGTTCACGCCAGACGATGTCGACACGCACATTGCATCTCATAGACGTGACATCGCGGCGAGCCCTTTCGTCAAGAGTCAAGGTCACTACTGGACCAGCACTTTTCTCTTGATGGACTCTCTCGCTCCTTGGTTGCTGGAGCAAGTTCAAGGCACGAGTTTTCGAGAGCACGTAATATCCCAGGCTTTCGAGGATAAGGTCGTCACTCTTCTTCGAGACTATGGATTCACGGCGGGTTCCGTAAACGACAAGGGCACATGGATTACTCAGGACGGTCCAATGTCCCTGGGTGTTACTCAGCTGCCGCCTGGCCAGATCGACGTTCTAGCAACGGGAAGTCGAGGAATTCTAATGGCGGAGTGCAAGTCGATTTATTCCTTGGGGATACCACAGAACATCGTGAAAAAGCTGTCGCCAGAGGACGTTTCAGGTTGGAGAACCAAGCTTGCAGAGAAGCGGGAGTGGGCGGAACGCGCTCTCAACGATGAAGTCCAGTTGGCGGTGGTCGTCGTGGAAGGGGTTTCAGAGTATCTATCGATGTCTGAACTAGGTGAAGACGTGCCGATATTTACTTTTCCGACCTTCGCGGACCACATCGTTCCTTTGTATGTGGTTGACGGAGAACCTTTATGAGGTGGCACCAAAAACCGCGCCCGATCAGATGGGGAATTCCTCCGAAAGCTTGCCCTGACCCGCGATAAAGTACGCTTCGACGGCAGGCTCCGCCGGAGGAACATCTACCGGGAAATTGCCTTCCCTCAGCGACCTTGTGGCGGCCTCTCCCGCAGCCACGGCGTCACGGGCCGCAACGGGCGAGGTTGCGGTCGGCTTTCCGTCGCGCACAAAGCTAATGAACTCCTTCACGGTTGCTTCGTCAGCATCTCCGTGACCGCCCTCGTCACCAGTCAGCACGTACACGGCGTCCGCATCCTTGCGATACCCCGACCTGCGTTTCCAGACGCGGATCTCTCCGCCCTCGCCGTCACCAAAGTTCTCCATCCGTCCTTCGGTGCCGATGACCGTGTAGTTCCTCCAGTAGTCCGGAGTGAAGTGGCATTGCTGGTAACTGGCCAGTACCCCTGACTCCAGTTGCATCAGAACCATGGAAACGTCTTCGACGTCAATCAGTGGGTTTAGGTTCTTCTGGCTTAGCGGTGGCCAGTTGTCTTCGCTGAACCAATCACCCATGGGTAGGGAGGAGTTGTCTCTTCGATCCTCGACCTGCCCGTAAACCATCAAATCGCCCATTGCGACAACTTTGGAAGTTCTGGAGCCTGCGAGCCAGTGAATGACGTCGATGTCGTGGGCGCCTTTTTGAAGTAGCAGGCCGGTCGTATTTGCGCGCTCTGCGTGCCAATCCTTGAAGTAGAAATCGCCGCCATGTCCAACAAAGTGGCGGCACCAGATGGTTTTGACCTCGCCGATCTCACCGGCTTCGATAAGTGAACGCATCCTGCGCACAACGTCCATGTGGCGCATGTTGTGGCCGACGTAGAGTTTTGAGCCGGTATGAAGAGCAGTCTTTAGTATTCGGTCGGCATCTTCGGCCGTGATCGCAATGGGTTTCTCCAAAAACACGGCCACGCCGGCTTCGAGAAGTTCGCAGGCGACATCTGCGTGTGTGCCGTCCGGGCTTGTAACGATGCAAGCGTCAATGCCATAGTCGATTAGCTCTTTGACCGTTGGAAACAGGGGAACAGACTCGCCTAGCCGGTTTTCGACTCGCTCAGCTGCGGCAGGTGATGGGTCTGCGGCCGCAACGACCGTGACGGCAGGTAACGACTTGGCGTGTTTGGCAAGAGCGGCCCTCGCCCCCACGCCGACAACTCCCACTCGCAGAGGCTTTTCATCCTGCGCAACTGCTGAATCAGACTCGGACAACTCGACCTGCATATGCCACGCCACCGGGGTCACGTTCAGGCCTGACGGAGTGCGGAATCTGCTTTATCGACGAATACAAACGTACCGCAGCACGGCGAAAACCTTGGACGAGGGTCACCAGTGTCCTCGCCCAACGTAGCCTCAGTACTCCGTCCGCTGGGCGTTCTCCGCCCACGCCTGGAACGGCTCCAGCCTGGACGGGTGAGGGTCCTCCACGATTTCCATGTCGGTGACCGTGTCCAGTCCGCCGCTGAGTTGTCGATAGAACTCGGAGTCGTCGAAGCCTGCATCCGCGGCGTCCTTCTGATTCGCCGCGTACACAACCCGGTCGATGCGCGCCCACAAAGCCGCAGTCAAACACATTGGGCACGGTTGACAGGAGGTGTACAAAGTCGCCCCAGAGAGGTCGAACCCGGTTTCCGTCGCGGCAGCACGGATCGCTTGGACTTCAGCGTGTGCGGTTGGGTCATTCAGGGTAGTGACCTGGTTGGTGCCCTGGAAGTGCTGGCCGTCCTTCGTGATAACGATTGCCCCGAATGGACCTCCGGCGCTCTTGGCGCTGGCTGTGGCGAGGCCTATGGCTTCTGTCAATGGCATGGTTTGACGTGCTCCTAACGTTTCAAGTGAGTGCTCTTCGGTGAGTGGGAGAAACGCCTTCCCCGCACCGTGCGCCACTGGATGCGAACCTGTCAAGCTTCCGCTTTCCGGGTGCCGAGCTGCTCGCCGGAGCGTACCTCCAATCCGGTGACAGTCGGACGGAACTTGCAGTCATCAGGGGAAACGAATTTGCATACCGTGCAGCCGGGGGCGCGGCAATAGCGTCCATCTGGTTCATTCGTCTTCCGCGGGGGGAATCCCCGACGTAATATGGCGAATGATAGTGGCGTGGGTCACGGATAACAATGGAGGGCGCAAATGGGATTTATAAAGGCTTTCGGCGGGGCCGTGGGTGGCATGTTCGCAGATCAGTGGAAGGATTATCTAACTCCTCCGCCAGGTCTGCCGCCATCTGCAGCGTTGTTCCCTGCGGTGAAGGTTGGGACGGTAGCAGGTCGGGGCTCGAACACAAAGAGTTCCCCGAACATCATCTCGAACGGTTCCCGGATCGTTGTCCCAGAAGGCTACGGGCTTCTCACGTTCCAAAACGGGGAACTGACCGGTTTTGTAGGAGAACCTGGCGGGTTCATTTGGCAGTCGGATGATCCGAACTCCCAGTCAATGTTTGCGGGTGACGGCTTCATCTCTTCGACAGTGAAAATGTCGTGGGAACGCTTCAAGTTTGGTGGCATCCCGGGAAGTCAGCAGCTGGCTTTCTATGTCAACCTGAAAGAGATCCCGAATAACCGGTTCGGAACCCAGTCTGAGATCTACTGGGATGACGCTTACCTGGGTGCTCAAGTAGGCGCGATTACACGAGGCACCTATACGCTTCGAATCGTTGACCCAATCCTGTTTGTGAAAGGGTTTGTGCCCCTCGCGTATTACACGTCTGATTCGTTGATCTTTGACTTCTCGGACCTTGACAACCCGGCTGCTGCTCAGCTGTTTAACGAGGTTGTGGGATCCCTGGCCGCCGCCTTCTCCTACTACACAAACGACCCCAGTAAGGGAAACCGTATTGCTCGGATCCAGGGGGACGCGGTTGGTTTCGCCCAGTCTCTTTCCGCTGCAGTGGAAGACGGATACCAGTGGACCTCGGACCGCGGCATCCACATTGAGAAGGTCGCTATTCAGGCGATCGAATATGACGAGGACACCAAGCAACTTCTGTCCGATGTGAAGAAGGCCGACGCCCTGGGTGGGGCGCGAGGCAACTCCTTCATGCAGCAAGCAGCCGCACGCGGCATCCAGGCAGCCGGGGAGAACCCATCGGGTGCAGGGGGCGCTTCCATGGCGTTTATGGGTATGGGCATGAACGCCGCAGGTGGAGCGGTGCAGGGGCTGCAACAGCAGGTTCCGCCTCCTCCACCCCCACAGGCAGCGCAGCCCGTTTACGCTCAGCCGTCCGCCCCTCATGGTCAGCCGGCCTCGCCTTACGCTCCGCCTCCAGGTGGCCAGCCTCAGGGCGGAGGGGAGGATCCCGTCGCGAAGCTAACTCAGTTGAAGACGATGCTGGACGCGGGGCTCATTACACAAGAGGATTACGACGCAGCCAAAGCGAGCATCCTGGGCCTGTAAGGGCTCGGGTTAAGGAAATGAAGTGACGGCTCAAAATCCAGGTGAGCTCCCTGCGAGCAGCCCTGAGGGGCCCGCTTTTGCGACGCCCCCTCCCACTTCGACGCCGCAGTTCGCTTCTCAACCCCCTCCACCTACGGCAGCAGGGCAACAGGTGCCCGCGCCGTGGGGTGAGGGCGCAGTTGAGGAAAAGGCTGTTAGCTACGAAGAGAAAAATAGATACGTGGAAGAGGCAGCCAATCCTGCCGTGGAAGAACCCACGTTTGACCCAGCCACCTCTGAGGAGGAGGTGTCCGAGGGCCCGACTGTCATCCAAACCGACATTGAGGGCAGTGATGGCCTGAACAAATGTCAGGCTTGTGGAGCTACGGATATTTCTTTGAACCCTGCGACCGGGAAGTTGCGTTGCAACTTCTGCAGATACGAATGGGAAGCGACCCCAGCTCTCTCCACGATGGGGTTGGACACGCCGATTGATCAACTCACGGGGCTGGTCATGGGGTCGGGCGCAGGCGACATTATCCCTTCCACAGAGGTCGTTGTTACTTTCAAGTGTCAGGCTTGCGGCGCTGAAGTTGTTATTGATACCGAGCACTCCACGCAGGCTAGGTGTCACTGGTGTCGCAACGTGTTGTCGATGAACCAGCAGATCCCGAACGGCGCTGTGCCCGACATGGTGTTGCCCTTCCGCATCACAAAGAAGGAAGCGGTCGAGAAGATCTCTAAGTTTGTGGGTGGTCGCAAGTTCTTTGCGCACCGCAAGTTCCTAAGGGAGTTCGACCCAAACAACGTCATGGGGGTTTACCTGCCCTACATGGTCGTTGACCTGAACGCGAAAGCGACTTTGAGGGGCCAAGGGGAGCATCAGACGCGTAAGTACACGGTCGGTTCCGGTGACGATGAAGAGACTCGCTACGACGCGGACCTTTACAACGTGTGGCGAAGCTTCGACATGTACGTGGATGACTTGACCATCGAGTCTTCTTCGGAACGCTTGGATCAGGACACCAAGAAGAACACGAACAACATCATTAACGCGGTGATGCCTTTCGACACCGAGAATGCGGTTGTATACGACTCGAACTACCTTTCAGGCTTCACTTCGGAGCGCCGCGACACAAACATTGAACAGATCAACCCGATTGTTGCGTTGCAAGCCGGAGACATTGCCCGCCACTCGGCGCGAAAACTGACTGAGTTTTTCGACCGTGGGGTGAGGTGGGACGAGGAGAACCTTGACGTCGTCGGCGAAAGGTGGGTTTCGGCCTACCTGCCCGTGTGGTTGTACAGCTACCACCAGGGGAAGAAGAACGGCAAGAATATGCTGCACTACGTTGCAGTTAACGCCCGCACAGGCGAAACCATGGGTTCTGTTCCGCTGAACCAGCCGCGTCTCCTCACTATGTCAGCGCTAGTGGAACTTGCAGGCATAGTCGCCTTCGTCCTCATCCTGATTGCGGGGGCATGACATGTTTACGCTCGCAGAGTTAAGCCTTTTTGCCGCCAACGTTTTGGCATCAGGTGACGATGAGAGTTCTGGCGAATGGGCGGTGGTGTTCCTCGCGGCAGGGTTCGTGTTCTACGCGATCATGTACTTCCGCTATCGCAACACTGACAAGAGGCACCACCACGAAAAAGAGACAAAGTTCAAGACGGCCAACGTCGAAGGTGGAGAGACGTTTGTTGAGCATCGCAAAAAGCTCAAGAACGCCCGCATGAAAGACGCCAACGACCAAGAAGTTCGCGGAGCCAGGGCAGGCCTTGCAAAGAGCCCTCCAACGGGGAAGAACAACAAGGCGACAGATAAAACTGACCCGTAGGATTCCCATCTTTACGTGCAGGAGATCAGCCCTGGAGCGTTGTGCTCCGGGGCTGATCTTTCATTTCGTTCCTTCCAAATCAGCCCCGGCTTTGTATAAATAGCGCCATAAATGTGGCTTTACAGAGAGAGTCGTTTTAATGGGTCCAAACGGTTCATGGTTAGACCATGTCAAAATCCACCCCTGCAGCGACTTGGGCTGACTTCGCTCAACAGTTTGGAGACGCGGTCACAAGAGCCAGAGAAGCAAAAGGCCTGTCGCAAGACCAGATGATCGGCCTCACGGGTCTAAGTCGCCAAACGTATCAGCGTGTGGAAAGAGGCGCGCTGCCCGCCTCTAATGTTGCGAACCCCACCTTCCGCACTCTCCTAGCGATTGCGTGTGCGCTAGAGGTGGAGCTGGGTGAACTGATCCCCCCGGTTGACTGCAAAATGATTCATGCGGAGGCCGCCAGCAGCGGGAAGCGGGCGGTCCGGCCGAGAGGTGAAGGGCGTTCCATGGATGGGCGGGGTGCTTCTGCTGGTGGGACTGGCTCAGCGTTCAGGGACTCGGCGAACGTACGTTCTTACAGGCCGCCTAGTAGTGGTGGGGCATCGGAGGTCAGCCGGTCAGAATCTGGCCCATGGCACGAAAAATCCGGCGTGCGCTTTCCAATGTGATGAGCCAAGAGGAGCGCCCGTCTCCAACGAACAGCCACTCATCTCCTCCTGCAACCCACTGCATGCGGACCACATCGAAATACGTCGCTTCATCAATAAACGGACCCTCCCTGTTTTCTCTCTGCAAACTGGGGGCGAAGGGATCTATGAACGGTTCAGAGTCTTCCCCTGCTGTTTGCGGTGCTGGCGGCGCATCTTGGCTCCACAGATCCACCTGATCCCAGGCAGCGCCCTGCTCTGCCCGCGTCCGTGAGATCACAGGCTGGGGCGGCAGACAGGAAGAATGGATGGCGTCTTCGGGGTGCATCTGGCCCTCATGATCGCCGCAGCACCAGGATGGGCAATCGCTGGGGGAGTAGTTCCAATCGTTGCCGGACTCGTCTAGCAAACCGACTCTCCTCTCTGTGCAATTTCAGACCGCCCGGGGTAGCTGCGGTCCTCGGACCAATCCTCGTCGGCTAACGAATTTGCCGCTGGACACTCTTGGTTTCCTGTGGATAACGTCGGTTGCCGAACCTGTTTGGCCGCGAAGAGCCCCAAAAGGGATAGGATTCCCCCGTGACTCCAGAAGAACTTGCCGCGCTTGTGCGCGAATGCTTGCTTGAATCCATTGCCGCTGGCGAAATTGAACTTGACGATGCTCAAGTGCCTGCAGAGGTGGTGATTGAACGCCCTCGTATCCGCGAACACGGAGACTGGTCGACGAACGTTGCGATGCGACTGGGTAAGGCTGCTGGGATGGCTCCGCGTCAACTGGCAGAAGTCCTCTCGGTGCGGCTGCGGGCGGCCGACGGCATCGATGAGGTCAAAGTTGCGGGCCCGGGATTTGTGAACATTCGCTTGAACGCAGCGTCTGCCGGAGAGCTGGCCGGGGCGATTGTTTCAGCGGGCGGCACCTACGGTCACAACTCATCGTTGGCAGGTCAGAACGTCAACCTGGAGTACGTGTCAGCAAACCCGACCGGACCCGTTCACCTGGGTGGTGCGCGGTGGGCGGCTTATGGGGATTCGCTGGCCCGGATTATGCGTGCCTCCGGTGGGGACGTGGTCAGGGAGTACTACTTCAACGACCACGGCGCTCAAATTGACCGTTTTGCTCGCTCGCTGATGGCGCGGGCGAAGGGGCAGGAGGTTCCCGAAGACGGGTACGGGGGCGAATACATTTCTGACATCGCGAACCGGGTAATCGCCGGTGAGATTGAGGCAGGGCGACCGTCCCCGGCGACGCTCCCCGACGCGGAGGCGGAAGAAGTGTTCCGTTCCCGCGGTGTGGCGATGATGTTTGATGAAGTGAAAGAACAACTGTCGGACTTCCGCGTTGAGTTTGACGTCTTTTTTCACGAGGATTCCCTCCACGAATCCGGTGCAGTCGACAAAGCGATTGACGTCCTGCGTGAACGAGGGGTTATCTACGAATCCGACGGCGCCGTCTGGCTCCGCTCCACAGAGTTCAGCGATGACAAAGATCGGGTGCTCATCAAATCAAACGGCGAACCCGCATACCTTTCGGGTGACGTTGCCTACTACCTCAACAAGCGGGAGCGGGGGGCTGACGCAGCCGTGTACCTCCTGGGCGCGGATCACCACGGCTACATCGGTCGCATGATGGCTGTTTGCGCCGCATTTGGGGACGTGCCCGGCGTGAACATGCAGATCATCATTGGACAGTTAGTTTCCCTTGTCCGCAACGGCAAACCCGTTCGGATGTCCAAACGGGCAGGCACAGTGGTTGTACTTGACGACCTTGTTGACGCGGTCGGAGTGGACGCGGCGCGCTACTCCCTGGTGCGTGTCTCGGCAGACACCCCCTTGACGATTGACTTGGACGTCCTGGTCGCTCGTTCAAATGACAACCCTGTCTACTACGTGCAGTACGCTCACGCCCGCACTCGCTCTGTGGCCCGAAACGCGAAGGAACACGGCGTATACCTAGGGGATGGATATGCCCCGGAGCTGTTGGATCATCCGGCGGACAAAGAACTCTTGGGTGCCCTCGCACAATTCCCCGTAATCGTCGGGCAGGCCGGCGAATTGCGTGAACCGCACCGGATTGCGCGTTATCTTGAGGCGCTCGCAGGCACGTACCATGCGTGGTATTCGCAGTGTCGCGTGACCCCTCGGGCGGACGAGGAAGTGACGGATTCTCACGTCGCCAGATTGTGGCTAAATGAGGCAGCTTCTCAAGTCCTGCACAACGGCCTTGATCTGTTGGGGGTGACGGCACCGGAGCGGATGTAGCGTGCCCCTCGAAGCGCGGATTTCCCTAATGCCAGACGGGGCGGTTTGTCCCAAAGTTCTCATCGAATCGGGGACGGTCCCCAAGGGAGTGCGCGATGTAGTCCTCCGCCCACTGTTCGAAGGGGTGGTTCACTAGTTCATCGTTTGAGAAGCGGCTGTCAGCCGTCACCTCTTCGGTGCAGAACTGGGGGATCTCCAAGTCCACCACGGGGGATGTGCGTTCGCATTCGGCGATGATGAGCGGGCGGTTGTCTCCCGCAAACTCGTCAATGACCCAGCCGTCTTCCCCTAACCAGACCCCGTAGCGGAGTTTGGTTAGGGTTTTCCCGCCCAGAAGGCTCATTTGTGCTCCCACACCAATGTCGAGTTCCCTCTCCGCCTCATAGCGGGTGCCACCCACGTACGGGCCTTTCACGGCGAGGATGCAAAGATCGAACTGCTCCATGTAGGCCTCGATAGCGGCCTTTCCCTCAAGGTCGAGGGGGGCCGGGACCTCCTGAGCGGTTGCTTGGAGCCGTATCCTTAAGCCGTACCCTTGCGCGGCAAGGAAATAGGTTTGGACTATTAGGTTCGGTCTACTGCCGGCGATTAGATCGCGCGGCATGTTCGCAACGAAGAACCTGCGTTCGTACTCGAAATCGGTGTCTGGGCGGCGCATGACTCCACCGTAGTCCAGGCGCCGGGAGTTGGGGTTGACGCAGACCTCAAGTTGAGTTCAGGAGGAGGGAAGCTTGAAAGACGCGGACACGGAGGGGGCGGCCCCCGTAGACCCGATGAAGGAATATCGGGGACCTTTTGCAATGGTGTTGGCCGCCGGGTTTATGACACTTCTTGACGTATCAATCGTGAACGTGGCGCTCCCTTCGATCGAGGCAGCGTTGGGAGCCGGTTCCGATGACCTCCAATGGATTGTGGCGGGCTATGCTCTCACGTTTGGTCTGATGCTTATCCTTGCCGGGCGTGCGGGTGACATCTTCGGGCGGCGGCGATTGTTCCTTTGGGGGCTGAGCGCATTTGTGTTGGCCTCGTTGGGATGTGGTTTGGCGCCAAACGCCACCTGGCTGATTGCGTTGCGTCTTCTGCAGGGCGCCGCAGCGGGGGTTCTGAACCCTCAGGTTCTGGGCCTCATCCAGGACATGTTCAAGGGGAAAGACCGTGCCCGCGCATTTGGGGTGTTCGGTATCGTCGTTGGGCTTTCAACTGCGCTGGGCCCGGTAATCGGAGGCGCTTTGATCGCGGCGGCTGGAGCCGAGCACGGTTGGCGACTGGTTTTCCTGATAAACGTTCCCATCGGATTGGTCGTCATACCGCTGGCCGCCAAGTGGCTTCCTCGCCACAAGTTTGTGGTGAGTGAGGAGTCCGGCTCCCTGATAACCCGTTTCGATCCGGTCGGGATACTGCTACTGGGCGGCATTGTCTTGACGATTATGTGGCCGTTCTTGTCCGAGTCTGCTGACGCACATGACCCCTCAGCCGGTTCCAGCCCCTACTGGCTTCTGGGGGTGAGCGCGGCCCTTGTCGTGGTCCTTCTCCTGTGGGAGAAATACTGGCGAAACAGCGGGCGTTCCGCGTTGGTGGAGCCTGTTCTTTACAAGGATTCCTCGTTCGTGCTTGGTCTGACGGCGATGTTCTTTTACTTTGGCGGGTTCACCTCGTTCTTCTTAATCTTGACGTTGTACTTGCAACAGGGTCTTAAATGGCAAGCGTTGGCCGCGGGCCTGGCGGTGGTCCCCTTCGCTCTGGTTTCGGGGTTGACTTCCGGCGCTTCTGGGCGGTTGGTCAATCGGTTCGGACGCAAAGTTCCCCTGGTAGGTTCATCCATTGTGGTCGTGGGAGCGCTGGGAATGGCGGCGTGTGCTCAGTGGCTCCCGACTAACCTCGCCCCCGTAGGTGTCATCATCTCGATGACGTTCGCGGGTATCGGATCCGGCCTGTTCATCTCCCCGAACCAGGCGCTGACGCTTGCGGATGTTCAGCCGGCATCGGCGGGTTTGGCGGCCGCGCTCCTTCAAACCTTCCAAAGACTTGGCGCTGCCATCGGTCTGTCCATAGTCACAACCATCTATTTCGTGAGCGTAGCCAAGGGGAGTGGAGAGAGCTCGGCGGCTAGCCATGCGCATGCCCTCGCATTGGCGTGTGTAGCGATCTCGGTTGGGGTGACCGCCGCAGTGTGTGCGAACATTGCTGATGCTGTGCGCCGTACGAAAGAGCCTTCGGAAAGCGCGCGGATCCTCGCCAAGCTGCGGGGGAGTAAGAAGTACGAGGGACCCAGTGAGTAACCCCGAATCGGGGCAATAATGTTGTTGCGTCGTGGAGGAAAAGTGAGTAGGCATGCGACTTCGCGTTGATTCAGCCAAGGTCACCGTCGGTGGGACGGTGACGAACTTCGGGTCAGGTTTTCGCAGTATTGCCCTGGCGGTGGATGCAGGGGATTATGTAACAGTGCGGGCAATCGCGGGTCCGACAAGGCTGACACTCACGGGTGAGGCGACTGATGATCCCTCAATCAAAGGGGTTCCTGCGGACCAGCATCCGACGGTTTCTGCCCTCAGATCCCTACTAGACCAGGTGGGTGCGCCCCAGGTCGGTTTGCACCTGAAATATTCGGGGCGGATCCCTGCCGAAGTGGGCTTGGGGTCACACGCCGCCCAGGTCTTGGCTGGGTTGCGGATAGGTAGGGCGTTGCTTGGAAACCCCGAGGAGCTCACTGACGATTTCCTCCAATCCACCGCGATCGACCTGGGCGCAGACAGACTCCGGTTGGCTGCGCTAACCGATGGCCCGTTAGTTGTTTCAGTTCCCGCGCTTGAAGAGTTGCAGTCTCAGAGGCCCGGTAATGCTTTTGCCCCCGGAGAACCGTTGGACTGGTTGAAGAGCGGGGACCAGGGAGGACAGACAAGCCGGACGACTAGCAGCAAAACAACCGAGGAGCCCGCCCCGGTATTCCGCAGCCCTCTATCTGCACCAATCAGTCCCGTGGCTTTCGTGCCGAGCATTCGCATCGCTTCACCGGGGGGCCAACGGTTGCCTCGGGTAACTGATTTCACTCAAGCCGCCTGTAGTTCGGCGAGGGCGGGGATTCTCCTGGCCGCCTTGGCTGGAGGGTTCCCTGCTGACGCGGACAAGGAGGCTGTGGCCCGGCAGCTCATGGTTGGAACTTTCGATGAGTTGCGCAGAAAAGATACGGCCGACAGGTTACCTGCCTCATCCGCTCTTACCGACTGGTTACGCGATCTGGGGGTCCCGGCGTTTATCTCCGGTTCGGGTCCGGCCGTTGTCTCACTGCTCCGGGTGGAGCGCGAAATTGTGGAGGCGGCTGCAAGGTCAGGCTGGCGTCACCTGGATCTGGGCGTTGGGACAGGCGTCGTTGGTGCAGGTCAGAACACGGATGAGCAAGGTTGACACGCCTGAGTCTGGGTATGTGAACGGGCCGGGGACACTGTGATATCGACCGCAAAGAAGCCGAATAGTTACCTGCTCGATAGTCCAGAGGTCGTTTTGTGCTGTTATGCTGGCCTAGCCTGTTACGTCAGACCAAGCGAAACCGAACTGTTTCCTTCCAGACAACCAGCGCATCCGCGGCTCTCACGCCGCACATCAATCTCATTTCCATTTCATGGTGATTTTGTACGCGTAGCACCAAGAGGTCTACGCCAGTCACCTTAGTTAGGACCTAATCGGTTATGGAGAATTCATCGGACACCTCTGCGTCATCGGACCTGGGGAAGATGAAACTGCCGGAGCTCCGGGCGCTTGCGGCCCAACGTGGCCTTCGGGGCACATCTCGTATGAGGAAGTCAGAGCTTATCGACGCCCTAAAAGGCGCACCATCAGGGGGTGCGAAGCGTGAGGCAGCGCCGGCTTCTGAAGGCTCTAAGCCAGAGACCCCGCAGCGTTCCTCGGAACCAGCCCAGAAGACTGAGCCTAAGGACACTGGCAAGAAGTCTGCGCCAGAGCGGGCAGGAAAGCCTGATGCAGAACCCAGGGGTGGTGAGGCGCGCAGGGACAACCCGCGCCAGCAACGCACGTCCAATGAACGTCCCCAGCGGGAGGGGAAGCAGCAAGGGCGACCAGCCTCCGGTGAAGAGACCTCGAAGCAGGATGCTCGCGCCGCAATCGCTGAGGAACTCCAGAGCCGCTCTCGCGGACAGAAAGACGGAGGCCGCAGGGATGGCGACACCGTCCAGGTCCTCGATGAAATAGAACTTCCGGAAGGTGGCGGGGACACCGCTAACCGCAACCGTTCCCGCAGGGACCGCGGCGGCCGGCGTCGGGGGAGGGACCGGCAGCAGCAACAGCAGCGACGCGACCGTCAGCCCCGTGAGGGCAACGACAACGAACCGTTGGACGAATCTTCGTTGGTTCCCATTGCAGGCATCGTTGATGTGCAGTCGAACCACGCTTTTGTGCGCACATCCGGCTACCTGCCTGGCGACAACGACGTGTACGTGACGTTGGGAAATGTCCGACGTTGGGGTTTGCGGGCCGGCGACGCGGTGGTTGGTGCAGTGCGTGCAGCGCGCGAAGGGGAACGCCGCCAGCAAAAGTACAATGCACTGGTCCGGGTCGACTCCATCAATGGGCTCTCCGTTGAAGAGGCTGCCCAACGCCGCCACTTCGCTAAGTTGACCCCCGAGTATCCTCGTGAACAATTGCGCCTGGAAACCACGCCAAAGGCCATCACTCCTCGAATGATCGACCTGGTTGCGCCCATCGGTAAAGGGCAGCGCGGACTCATCGTCTCCCCGCCGAAGGCTGGCAAGACCATGATCATCCAGCAGATCGCGAAGGCGATTGAGATCAACAATCCTGAAGTGCATCTCATGGTTGTCCTGGTCGATGAGCGTCCGGAGGAAGTCACGGACATGCGCTCGATCGTCAAGGGTGAAGTCGTCGCCTCTACATTCGACCGCCCCGCTTCCGATCACACGGTCGTTGCCGAGTTGGCCATTGAGCGGGCCAAGCGCCTGGTGGAGCTGGGACAAGATGTTGTGATCCTGCTTGATTCGATCACGCGTCTGTCGCGCGCTTACAACCTTGCGGCTCCCGCCTCCGGCAGGATCTTGTCCGGTGGTGTTGACGCTGCGGCGCTCTACCCGCCGAAGAAGTTCTTTGGGGCGGCGCGTAACCTGCGCGAAGGTGGATCACTGACAATCGTGGCGTCTGCGTTGGTGGAGACCGGGTCGAAGATGGACGAGGTGATCTTTGAAGAATTCAAGGGCACCGGCAACATGGAGTTGCGTCTGTCTCGTTCGCTTGCAGACCGCAGGATTTTCCCGGCGATTGACATCAACGCCTCCGGCACGCGTCGTGAAGAAATGCTCTTCAAGCCTGAAGAACTGGCGATCATGTGGAAGCTGCGCCGTGTCCTGGGCAACCTGGATCAGCAGGCCGCGTTGGAGTCAGTGCTCGGCAAGCTCAAGGAGACGCAGCAGAATGCGGAGTTCTTGATGCTGGTGCAAAGGACCACTGCTTCCGATTAGGGACGTGGAAGAAATCACTTGCTCAAATCAGGTCCGGGACTGGACCCAACCGTTTGCAAGTGGCAAACTAGAGCGCTGGTTCCGGTTCACCTTAATCACGGCTTAGGCTGTGCGGCATCAGGCCGAAGGACCCGGCGACCCAGGGATTTTTAGGAGAAACTATGAAGCAGGGCATCCACCCCGAGTACACCGAAACGAAAGTAACGTGCACTTGCGGAAATGAGTTTGAAACTCGCTCCACCATCAAGGGCGACACCATGCGTGTCGATGTGTGCTCCGCATGCCACCCCTTCTACACCGGCAAGCAGAAGATTCTGGACTCCGGTGGCCGCGTGGCTCGCTTCGAAGCCCGCTACGGCAAGAAGGCTGCCAAAAAATAGCGACCTCAAATGGGCACCGGCGATTTTCGTCGGTGCCCATTTGTATGCTCAGAACAGAAGCAACAATCAAAACTACTGGAGGTTCATGTGTCGGCAACAGAAGGTCTAGAAGCCGTTGCCCCTCTGCTAGAGGAATACGCTGACCTCGAAAAACAGTTGGCGGATCCCGGACTTCACTCCGACCAGGGCCGCGCGCGCAGAGTGGGGCGCCGCTACGCGGAGCTGGGGCGCATCGTAAAGCTGGTTGGCGCTCTTGAAGAAGCCGATGACGACTTGCAAGCCGCGCGGGAATTGGCCGAGGAGGACCCGGAGTTCGCGGCAGAAATCGAAGGGATTGAGGAAAAGCGGGAAGAGGTCTACAAGGACCTGGTGGCGGTGCTGGCACCGCGTGATCCCGACGACGCCAGCGACGTGATTCTGGAGATCAAGGCGGGAGAAGGCGGGGAAGAATCTGCTTTATTCGCGGCTGACCTGGCACGTATGTACGAACGCTATGCAGCAACCAAGGGGTGGACGACAACAGAGTTGTCGACTACGTACACGGGTTTGCGGGGGCTAAAAGAAATAACAATCGCTATTCGTGCCAAGGGCAACCCCGTTCCCGAAGAGGGGGTTTGGGCACACCTGAAATATGAAGGCGGGGTGCACCGCGTGCAGCGGGTGCCTGTAACGGAATCTCAAGGACGCGTTCACACGTCTGCGGTGGGCGTGATGGTGATGCCTGAAGTAGAAGTTGACGACGAAATAGAGCTGGACATGAACGATTTGCGCATCGACGTTTACCGCTCTTCCGGCCCGGGAGGCCAGTCGGTGAACACAACGGACTCGGCCGTGCGCATCACTCACCTACCAACCGGCGTCGTGGTGTCGATGCAAAATGAGAAGTCCCAGTTGCAGAACAAGGAGGCGGCACTTCGCGTCCTGCGTGCACGTCTGCTTGCGGAAGCCCGTGCGCAGAGGGAGGCAGAGGCCTCCGAACAGCGCTTGAGCCAGGTGCGAACGGTTGATCGCTCGGAACGGATCAGGACGTATAACTTCCCTGAAAACCGCATTGCCGACCACAGGACGGGCTTCAAGGCTTATAACCTGGATCAGGTACTTGAGGGGAACCTAGATGCCGTGGTGGAATCGGCGATCGTCGCCGATGAGGCTGCCAGGCTTGCTGGGTCGACGGGGAGCTAACGGGTGAATGCTAAGCACCCCGAAAAAGGGGCCGCGCCTCGTGATTCTGTCACGAGCGGGGGAGAAGGCGGGGGCCCGCTGGACGTAGACCCTAGGAGTTCCGATCCCGCATTCATGGTCCGTAGAGCGCGTTCTCGGCGCGCCACGGTGCCGCTGCCAACACTTTTGAACTGGGGGCGCGGGGAAATCGCCGGGGCAGGGCTTTCAGCGGCCGAAGCGGAATGGCTACTTGAGTGGGCTACCGGAGAAGAATCGCTGGTCCTTGGCCCTCAAGAAGTGGGCATCCGGGCAGCAGAAACTTACAGAAGCGGGATCGCTCAGAGACGCTCACGCATCCCTCTTCAGCACATTACGGGGGAGATGGGTTTCCGTCGGCTCACCTTGCGTGCCGGTCCGGGAGTGTTTAGTGTTCGACCGGAAACTGAGACTCTGGTGGAGCACGCAATTGAGATCCTCAACGAAGATGCCGATGCGTCCTCGTCAACCACAGGGGGGCCAGTGAGGGTTGTGGACCTGTGTGCCGGCTCAGGTGCGATTGGGCTTTCAATCGCCAAGGAAGTGTCTGGCGTACATGTTGAAATGGTTGAACTCGATAACAGGGCAGCCCCATACCTGTTCGCGAACCTGGATGGTTCGGCTCCGTATTCTCCCGGCTCAACCGTGAACGTTACGATCGATGACGCGCTAACAGCCCTTGAGGGACAGGAGGGCACCTTCCAACTGGTTGCGACCAACCCTCCTTATGTCAGACGGGCCGACGCCCCCACACAGCCCGAAGCGAAAGCAGACCCGCCAATTGCCCTGTATGGCGGGGGAGAAGACGGTCTGGTGATTCCCCGCGGGATCGTTGTGCGCAGTTTCGAACTGTTGTCGCCGGGAGGTGCGCTGGTCATGGAACACGGAGAGGAACAGGGGGCAGACCTGGTTGCCCATGCGCTTGCCGCGGGTTTTGAGAGCGCTGAAACTCGTCAGGACCTGACTGGACGTCCAAGATACCTGATTGCTCGTAAGGGCATGGAGGAGCAGAACCCCTCCGAAACGGGCGAACCGACAGACGCAAGAGGAACCCTGTGAAACCTCCAACAGGCCGCGGCCTGTCTAACAAGGAGACCGAGTCCTTACAGTTGGTGCTGAGGCAGGGAAGGCTAATCGTCCTCCCCACGGATACGGTTTACGGCGTTGGTTGCGACCCATTCGAGCGCGGTGCCATCGAAGATCTTCTGGCGGTCAAAGGTCGAACCGAGACAAAACCGCCCCCCGTTTTAGGTGCCAGCGTTGAGGCGCTCCTAGAGCTGGGGTCCTTTGCGTCACCCAGCAGAGAGCATGAGGTAGCGCAGATCGCAGAAGCCTTCTGGCCGGGCCCATTGACGCTGATCATTCCTACAACTAGGAAGTTTGGCTGGGACACAACTGCTGTCGGTCAGACTGTCGCTGTTCGCTTCCCCAATGAGCCGATTGCGCGTTCCTTGCTCACAGAAACGGGGCCGCTTGCCGTCACTTCAGCGAACACCACGGGGGCGCCCCCCGCGCAGACAGTTGAAGAGGCTCGACAGTATTTCGGCGACCAGGTCGCCCTGTACTTTGATGGCGGCCCCTCGAAAGGTTCCATTCCTTCGACAATCTTGGACTGTTCGGGTGAGTGGTTTCGGATCGTGAGGCAAGGGGCCATAGGCTGGGAGCAGATTTCCAGCATCCTCTGAGCGCGCTGAACCCAATTTGTATTCTGAGGCGGTGAAAAGTTGAAGGTTTACTTGCTTCTGCTTTTTGTCGCCCTCGCAGTCACCCTCGTACTCACTCCGATCGTGCGCCGAATCGCCCTTGGCTTGAACGTGATCACCCCGCTTCGGGAAAGAGACGTGCACGCCGTTCCCATTCCTCGACTGGGTGGGTTGGCGCTGACCGGAGGGTTGGTTGTGGCGCTCATGCTGGGGAATTCCATCCCGTTCCTGAAGCCCGTGTACCAGGCGTCAAATGCTCTGTGGGCGGTTCTTCTAGGGGCGTTAGCCATTTGCCTACTTGGGGCGATCGACGATGTGTGGGAATTGGACTGGCTTGCAAAACTAGCCGGCCAGTTCCTTGTCGCTGGGGGAATGGCTTTTGGTGGAGTGCAGCTCATCAGCCTGCCGCTATTCGGTGTCACCATTGGATCTTCGCGACTGTCGATACTGGTTTCCACGCTGATCCTGGTAGCCATCATGAACGCGGTGAACTTTGTGGACGGCCTAGACGGCTTGGCGGCTGGTGTCATCGCGATAGGCTCGCTCAGCTTCTTTGCGTACTCTTACCTGCTGACTCGGTTGACTGGGGCGTCCTCGTACGCCGCTTCCGCTGCGGTTGTGACCATCATCCTTGCCGGGGTTTGCATCGGGTTTCTTTGGTACAACTACCATCCGGCATCGATTTTCATGGGTGATTCTGGAGCGATGGTACTGGGACTTGTCCTGGGGTCGGCGGCCATAATCGTCACGGGGCAGGTGAACCCTCTCCTGATAAAAGAACAAACAGCGCTCACAGCGTGGATCCCCCTGATGCTGCCGCTTGCTGTCCTTCTGATACCCCTGGGGGACCTGATAGTGACGCCGGTTGCGCGAATGCTCCACGGCAAGAGCCCTGTGACTGCGGACCGCACTCACCTTCACGACAGGTTGCTGCTCATTGGGCATTCGCACCGCGGTGTCGTGCTCATCATGTACGGCTGGACCGCGCTTGCATGTATCGTGGCGGTTTCGCTGGTTGCGTTCGCACCTAAGACGGTGCTCCTTTGGGCATTGATCCCGCTGGTTCTGATGTTTGTGGCAACCATGGTTCAGTTTCCGGGACGGAAGAAGAAGGGCGAGGAAACCTTCAGGAAAGGCGCTGGAACACCTGGCGGAGCAGTCGTTATTGACGATGGTGTCGAGGTGATCTCGCGGCATCAGGTCAGCCCGCTGTGGGTTCCCGTAGTCCCAGTTCCGGGTTTGCGTGTAGAGGAGGGGCCGTCGGAGCGTTCCAAAAATCTAAGCTTCTTGGCGGCGGAGTCCGTGAGTAGTGAAGCCAAGTCCCGCGAAACGGAGCCACGGGGCGGGACTGGTGTTCATTGGCGCCCCCTGTCCAGACAGTCAAGACAGGCGTCGGTTGCCCGTAGTATGGCGACTCAGGCAGCGCAGAATGCTGAGTCCGATTCGACTGGATCGGAAGAATAGGGGTCGTGGCTGTGTCACTACGCATGGAAAGAAGTTTGCGCCAGATGCGGAGCCTTATGGTTTGGGCCGCAGGCGCACTCGTCTTACTGGCGATTTTGGTGGGGGTTCTCTGGCAAGGAAGACCGTGGGCTTCAGTCGCTGTGGGAATAGTCGCGGGACTCGCCATACTCTTGGTGTCAATGTGGACGACCACCAAGGTGGCTCGGAGCGAAGTTCCCCATGTCGGATGGGTCGCCCTCGACTATGTGATCAAAATCGCCATTTGTGCCGCTGTGATCTTATGGGCTCGCGCAGTTGGCTACCTGAGTGTGGGGGTCGTTGGGCTCCTGGTCATCGTGGCGATAGTCTTGGGTATCCTCGTCCAACTGACCGCGTTCACCCGTCCGGCATCGCGGTCGTGACTCGGGCGGGGTTCGTGGTGGGAAACCTGCTCGCGGCTGCTACGATAGTCTGCGTCTAGCGAGCAGCTCGAAATCAGATCTGCCGACTTCACAGTGGAAGCGACGAACTACGGAGGTGCACCCTGTCTACAGTCGATACCGCGGTAGCGCCGTCCACTCAGAGTAAAGAGCCGGTGCCGGACGCACAGGCGAAGAAGAAGCCAGCGCTACCTGTTTGGTGGTGGGTTGGGCTTGTCCTGATTGTGGCAACGATTGTCGTGACCTTCGTGCCCGGACTGTTGGGAGCAGTAAATAACCCTGATGAGATCCACCAGCCTGGCCTGGCGGACTTTTTCCCTGAAGCAATCATCTGGGACGGAACGGCCTTCGCGATAAACCGTATGGTCATCGCACGGTTCGTTGCTGCTTTCGTCGTGGGGTTGATATTCACGATCGTCGCACTCCAGGTCAAGCTGAAGCCGGGCCGGGGCCAGTTGGTTGCGGAAATGCTTCTGGACTTCGTTCGGAAGAACATTGGCGTCGAGCTTTTGGGTACCAGGCGCGCAAAGCGTTACTCGAAACTGCTTGCGTTCACGTTCCTGGGCGTTTTGGCCATGAACTTGGCAGGCGTGGTGCCCGGAATCAACATTGCGGCATCCTCCGTCATGAGTGTGCCGTTGGTGTTCGCGGTGATCTCATACGTCGGGTTTATCGCAGCCGGAATAAAGGCCCGCGGAGGATTGCGGTTCTTCAAAGAACAATTGTTCCCGCCAGGGCTACCGTTCCTTGTCTATTTCATGCTTACGCCCATCGAACTTCTTTCTACCTTCATCGTTCGTCCCGCAACTCTGGCCATTCGTCTTCTTTCGAACATGATCGCCGGCCACATGCTGCTGGCACTCACATACTTTGGAACACAGACGCTCTTGGTCAGCGTCATGGCGATGAAGCCTCTGGCGATCCTGACGTTTGCCGGGTCGATCATAATGACTCTCTTTGAGATCTTTGTGGCGTTCCTCCAGGCCTACGTCTTCACAATTTTGACGGCCGTCTACATCAAGATGTCCGTGGAGGCGCATTAGCGTCACCGCTCTACAACGACCGAATCCAACCCAAATAAAACGAAACAGAAGGAACTGAACATGACCGGCTCCATAACAATCATCGGTTACGGCATTGCAGCGCTTGGCCCAGCCCTTGGTATCGGTATCCTCGTCGGCAAGACTCAGGAGGCCACCGCGCGTCAGCCTGAAATTGCAGGGCGTTTGTTCACGAACATGATCATTGGTGCTTCACTTGTTGAGGCTCTTGGCCTGATCGGCTTCGTGCTCGCCTTCATCGTCTGATGTTTCCTGTACTACCGCTGGCAGATCCCGCGGCAGGGGACCCCTCAGGCAAAGATGTCCTGCTCCCCCCTGCGTACGAGATTTTCTGGTCCGCCGTTGTCTTACTACTTCTGTGGTTCGTATTAGGGTGGGCCGTTCCTAAGATCTACGCGGTTCTGGATGAACGCCAGCAGAAGATTGAAGAGGGGCTGTCCGCGGCGGATGACGCCAAGGAAAAGGCGGCTCTTGCGGAACGCGAACGCAAAGAGATGATGCAGCGTGCCGCGGAAGAGGCGAAGTCTCTGCGTGATGAGGCGACCTCGGACGCCAGGCGCATTGTTGCTGATGCGAACCAGGAAGCCAACGAAGAGGCCGCCAGAATCACCGCAAATGCCAAGAAACAGATCACAGCCGAACGGCAAGCAGCTCAAGTCTCGCTCCGGCAGGACGTGGGCGGTCTTGCCACAGATCTGGCCGAACGCATCCTCGGTGAGCAGTTGAAAGACAAGGCGCTCTCGGAGAGGGTCATCGATCGGTTCATGGATGAGCTGGAAGCGGACCTAGAAAACACGTCGAAGGTCGATGCGTAATGGACTATATGCAGCAGACAAATCTCAGCCGCGGTCTGAGCGACTTGATCCGCAGGATCAACCTCGGTGCTGACGGCACACAGATAGGCGAAGACCTTTTTGGTGTCGCTGACCTGCTGCGGAAAGACCACGCTCTGGCCAGCGCCCTTACCGACCCCGGTCGGGATGCAAGCGACCGGCAAGGGCTGGCACGAAAGATCTTCGAACCCGTTCTGTGCACTGGTGCCATGCAGTCCTTCTACGACCTGGTGGGGGACAACTGGTCGCGGGAGAGGGACCTTTCCGCAACCACGGCGCGGCTGGGCTTGGACGCTTACATGCTCGCGGCTGTTCACCGCGACAAAGTCTCTACGGTCGCAGAAGAACTTGTGCTGGCGTCGATGCTCATTTCAGAGAACCGTGATCTCCGCATTCAGCTTTCGGATCTGGGCGAGGGCTCTGCTGAGGAGCGCTCCGCTCTGGCTAAGAAAGTGTTTCACGGCCATGTTTCGCCGATAACTGAACGTTTAATCATGCGTGCGGCATTCACCTCCGACTATGGGCGGCTATTGGAAACCCTGCGCGCGTATGCCGATAGGTCCGCCCAGTTGGATGGAAACCATCTGGTCATTGTCACATCAGCGGAGCCGCTGAGTGATGAGCAGAGGGCGCGCATGCTGGACTTGGCTCGACGCCGCTGGAACGAACCCGTGGAGTTAGTGGCCGTAACGGATCCCAACATGCTTGGGGGATTCAAACTAGACGGGGGCGACCGCGCAGTTGACACCTCCATTCGAACCGACATCGCGGCAGCACGGGCCGCACTGACCCGCTGACGGATGTCAGTTACTGACTTACGAAAGAGACGATAAGGAAAGCTCAATGGCTCAACTTGGGATCAAACCGGACCAGATCCGGGCCGAACTGGACTCTTACATTGATTCCTTTGTCCCCACCGACACCGCAGCGGAAGAGATCGGTTATGTGACCGAAACTGCTGACGGTATCGCCAAGGTCCAAGGACTACCAGGGGCGATGGCCAACGAACTGTTGCAGTTCGCAGACGGAACACTTGGCCTAGCCATGAACCTTGAGCCGCGTGAGATTGGCACGGTCATCCTCGGCGACTACTCGGGTCTTGAAGAAGGGCAAGAGGTTCGCCGCACGGGCGAAGTGCTTTCGGTCCCCGTGGGAGACGGTTACTTGGGACGCGTTGTCGACCCAATGGGTAAGCCGCTCGATGGCCTGGGAGAAATAACCGACATCGATGGGCGCCGCGCCCTTGAGCTACAGGCTCCAGGCGTCATGGATCGCCGTTCGGTTTACGAACCACTTCAAACTGGGCTCAAAGCGATCGACTCGATGATTCCGATTGGGCGTGGGCAACGCCAGTTGATCATTGGCGACCGGCAAACGGGAAAGACGGCGATCGCCCTCGACACCATTTTGAACCAGCGCGACAACTGGAAGACCGGCGACCCGGACAAGCAAGTTCGTTGCATCTATGTGGCTGTGGGTCAGAAGGCTTCCACTATCGCTGCGGTCAAGAAGACTCTGGTGGATAGCGGTGCGTTCGAGTACACAACGATTGTTGCCTCACCCGCTTCTGACCCGGCCGGCTTCAAATACTTGGCGCCATACACAGGCTCCGCCATCGGGCAGCACTGGATGTACGCCGGTAAGCACGTGCTCATCGTCTTTGACGACCTTTCGAAGCAGGCCGAGGCCTACAGGGCCGTGTCGCTACTGCTCCGTCGTCCTCCGGGGCGTGAAGCGTACCCCGGTGACGTCTTCTACCTGCACTCAAGGCTCTTGGAGCGTTGTGCGAAGCTCTCGGACGCTCTGGGCGGAGGTTCGATGACGGGTCTTCCCCTCGTCGAAACGAAAGCAAACGACGTGTCTGCGTACATTCCCACGAACGTCATTTCCATTACGGACGGCCAAATCTTCCTTCAGTCGGACCTGTTCAACGCTAACCAGAGGCCCGCGGTTGACGTGGGAATCTCGGTTTCCCGCGTTGGTGGCGACGCGCAAATCAAGGCGATGAAGAAGGTCGCGGGGACGCTGAAGCTAACACTTGCCCAGTACCGGTCGATGGCTTCGTTCGCGATGTTCGCATCGGACTTGGACCCTGCAACTCGGCGCCAGCTCACCCGCGGTGAACGGTTGATGGAGCTGCTGAAGCAGAGCCAGAACTCGCCGATGAAGGTGGAAGAGCAAGTCGCAGTGATCTGGGCGGGCACTAACGGATACCTCGACGACTTGGAAGTTGAGGAAGTCCGCGGCTTCCAGAACGCTCTGCTGGACTACCTCCAGTCACGGACAGAGATTCTGCAGAAGATCGCTGATACGGGTGACCTCAGCAAGGACCTGGAGAAGGAACTTAAGGACGCCACAGAAGATTGCCACAGCCTGTTTAAGGTCTCTGAGTCTGAAGCGGCCGAAGAAGGCGACGTTGAGGCGCAGCGTACTCAGGAAGCGATTGTTCGTCCTCGTTCGGGCGGTTCGAAGGACAAATAATGGCCGGCGGACAGCAGAGGATCTACAAGCAGAAGATCCACGCGACTGAAACCCTTGAGAAGGTATTCAGCGCGATGGAGATGATTGCTGCATCGCGTATTGGGCGCGCGCGAAGGCGAGCAACTGAGGCAGATCCGTACTCGAAAGCGCTGACCGAAGCGGTTGCTGCGGTGGCACTCCACGCTCGCATCGAGCATCCTCTGACCCGTGAGCGCGAAGACACTAACCGTGTTGCCGTGCTGGCTATAGCCTCTGACCGCGGTTTGGCCGGGGCGTACTCCGCAACGATCCTTCGGGAAACGGAGCGGATGATGGCTGAATTGCGTGAGGAAGGCAAGGAGCCGGTCTTGTTCGTCGCGGGCAAGCGGGCAACGCAGTACTTCAACTTCCGTGGCGTTCCAGTAGAGAAGTCCTGGGAAGGCAACTCTGACAACCCGGCCGATGAGACGATCTATGAGGTCGGGGAGACGCTCCTCGAATACTTCCTCGACGAAGACCCGACAACAGGTGTCGGCGGGGTGGAACTCATATTTACTCGCTTCCACTCAATGGTTCGTCAAGTTCCTGAGATTCGCCAGATGCTACCGCTAACTGTGGTCGATGCCCCGGCTGATGAGCATGAGCCCGGCGAACCGGAGTTGGGCTTCGGCCCCGATGGCACAGGACGTCCGGAATACGAGTTCATTCCTGACGTAGACACTGTGCTGAACCTGCTTCTTCCTCGTTACGTCACCAACCGCATCGCAAATGCCATGTTGCAAGCAGCCGCATCCGAGTTGGCTTCGCGTCAGCAGGCAATGCACACGGCGACAGAGAACGCCAACGAACTTATCGATGACTACACACGGCTTGCGAACCAGGCACGGCAGGCCGACATCACTCAAGAGATTACCGAGATCGTGTCAGGTGCCAACGCGCTATCGGACCAAAGCAACTAACCGGGCTGACCAAAGAAGGCTGAAAGAGACACAAGATGGCTACTGAACAGAAAAAGGTCGCAGAGGGTCGCGTCGCACGCGTCGTAGGCCCTGTTGTTGACGTTGAGTTCCCACCAGACGCGATGCCCGCTCTGTACAATGCGCTGACAGTCGACATTGACCTTCGCGGACAGGGCGAGGGCGAGGGCCTGACAACCTTGACCATGGAAGTCGAGCAACACCTTGGCGACAACTTAGTGCGCGCAATCGCGTTGAAGCCCACTGACGGACTGGTCCGTGGTGCTACTGTCACAGACACGGGTTCCGCGATCACGGTCCCGGTCGGGGAGGTCACCAAGGGACACGTTTTCAACGTGACAGGCGAATGCTTGAACCTTGAAAAAGATGAAACCCTCGAAGTCAAAGAGCGGTGGCCTATTCACCGCGACCCGCCTCCTTTTGATCAGCTCCAAGGCCAAGACAAGATGTTTGAGACGGGAATTAAGGTTATTGACCTTCTCACCCCGTACGTCCTGGGCGGCAAGATCGGCCTGTTTGGTGGTGCCGGCGTCGGTAAGACCGTCTTGATTCAAGAGATGATTCAACGCGTGGCGCAGAACCACGGCGGTGTCTCAGTGTTTGCCGGTGTGGGCGAGCGTACTCGTGAAGGCAACGACCTGATCCATGAGATGGAAGAAGCTGGCGTCTTCGACAAGACAGCGCTGGTGTTCGGTCAGATGGATGAGCCGCCAGGCACCCGTCTTCGCGTTGCCCTCACCGCTCTGACAATGGCTGAGTACTTCCGTGACGTGCAAAACCAAGACGTGCTCTTGTTCATTGACAACATTTTCCGCTTCACACAAGCGGGATCTGAGGTTTCGACGCTCCTGGGGCGGATGCCTTCAGCAGTCGGATACCAGCCGAACCTGGCTGATGAGATGGGGCAGTTGCAAGAGAGAATCACCTCGGCTGGCGGCCACTCCATCACCTCGATGCAGGCGATCTATGTCCCGGCAGACGACTACACGGACCCGGCCCCTGCAACAACTTTCGCGCACCTAGACGCGACCACCGAGTTGTCACGCGAAGTTGCGTCGCAAGGTATTTACCCCGCCGTTGACCCGCTGTCGTCGACGTCACGCCTGTTGGACCCGAAGTATGTTGGGCAAGACCACTACGACACGGCAACTCACGTGAAGGCGATTTTGCAGAAGAATAAAGAACTGCAAGATATCATCGCGATTTTGGGTGTCGACGAACTGTCTGAGGAAGACAAGATCGCCGTGGCACGCGCCCGCCGCATTCAGCAGTTCCTCTCCCAGAACCTTTACATGGCGGAGAAGTTCACTGGTGTTCCTGGGTCAACAGTTCCGATGTCGGAGACGATCGAGGCGTTCAAGAGGATCGCAAACGGAGCCTACGATCACATTCCTGAACAGGCGTTCTACAACATCGGTGGAATTGATGATCTTGAACGTCGCTGGCATGAACTTGAGAAAGAGCAATGAGTCAAGGCGCAACCGCTGACAAGCTGCGGGTACATGTCGTCGACAGGGTAGCCACGCTGTGGCAGGGACACGCTAACCACGTTTCAGTGCCTGCCGTTGACGGACGTTTGGGTATCCTCGCCGGGCGCCAGCCTATCTTGGCTGCGCTGGAGTCGGGGGTCGTGGAGATCAACCCGTCGAACGCTCCTGCAGTGAAAGTGCAGATCGACGAGGGCTTTGTGTCTGTCGATTCAAACTTCATCAACATAGTGGTCGAGGGCGGATCACTGGTCGAAGGCGAGTAGTGTAGAAGCACACCGCTTGGGCGCACTCGGGAACGCTTGCGGGACCTGAAGTCAACCTGAACAGCATCGGAGCGTGACATGAGCACAGTAGCCTGGGCGTTCTGGCTGGGCTGGGCTGGGCTGGTCCTCCTCCTTTTACTTTTGTTGCTCATTGTGCTTGTGGGGACCCGGCTCTGGGTTGTGTCGTCGCGGAAGGGAAGTTTCCCCGCTTGGCTGTTCGATCAAGAAAAATCGAGATGGGTCCGGGGGATGGCGATTTACGGTCGCACAAATCTGGAGTGGCGCCCGTTGTGGGGTATTTCTGCTCGTCCAAATGTGGTTCTTGAACGCCAGAACATTGACGTTGTTAAAGTCCCCGAAGCGTGGGACGGCACGGATTTGCTGATGATGCAGGTTGAGGTTTCTGGGACCAGCTATTCTGTGGCTTTGTCGCCCGGTGACGCTTCTGGACTTATTTCTTGGATTGATTCGTCGCCGCCAAGCGGGCAGATTAGAAGCTAACAATTGGGGAGGCATTTTTGCGGGTAGTGATTGCGGAGTGCTCGGTGGACTATTCGGGAAGGCTGGACGCTCACCTGCCGCGTGCTAAACGCCTACTAATGCTCAAGGCAGACGGGTCAGTATTAGTGCACTCAGACGGGGGCAGCTATAAGCCCCTGAACTGGATGAGCCCGCCTTGCACCCTCGACGTGCAAGAACCCTCTGAAGAAGAACGCGACCTTGGAGTCAAAGAGGTTTGGCAGGTTGAACCCACCAAAACTGAGGGGAAGCTGCTGATCCGCATCTACGACTTGATTGATGAGATGGAAGCCGACCTGGGGATAGATCCCGGTTTGCAAAAGGACGGGGTGGAGGCACACCTTCAAGAACTCTTGGCCGAACAGGTATCCACAATCCTTGGTTCGGGCTGGACTCTGCTTAGGCGGGAACACCCAACTCCGATCGGCCCTGTTGATCTCTTGGTTTACGATCCTGAGGAACTTCCTGTTGCGATTGAGGTGAAGCGCCGCGGCGGAATTGATGGGGTGGAACAATTAACGCGGTACCTGGACCTTCTGGGGAGGGAGCAGCGTTACAAGAAAATTCGCGGTGTTTTCGCGGCCCAGCAGATCGCGCCGCAGGCCCGAACCCTGGCGGAAGACCGCGGCATAGAGTGTCTGGTGCTTGACTACGCTGCCATGAGGGGCATGGACAACGCTGAAGAGAGGCTGTTCTGATGGGGAACGAAACACCTGGCGGAGTTATCTGGCGGGGACAAGTCGTAACAGCCGACCGGTTGATCGATGTGGGAGCGGTAGTCACTGAAGGAGACCGCATCGCCTGGGTTGGTCAGGCAGACCAGATTCCTGATGCAATGCAGGGCTACGAAATTGCTGGTCTTGCCCGCGGGCTCACCATCCTCCCCGGTTTGGTTGATGTTCACTGCCACGGAGGTGGGGGTACCTCGTTCCCCGACGCTGAAACGTTAGATGATGTGGAAGCCGCGGCAAATGAACACCTTAAGCACGGCACGACGACACTGATTGCGTCTTTGGTGACGGCCCCTTTGGATGTTTTAGTGAAGCGGGCGGCGCTGTTGGTCGAAGCAGTGGAACAGGGCCTAGTTGCGGGGATCCACTACGAAGGGCCATTCCTCGCTGCTGAACGGTGCGGCGCGCAAGACCCCAAGTACTTGGTTTCTGCGACGCCTGACGCGGTAAATCGGCTGGTGAGCGCTGCGAAGGGCGCGGCGGTAAGCATGACCATTGCCCCTGAGGCGTGCATTAGTGACGAGGGGAAGGCTGCGCTCAAAGCGTTGGTAGCAGGCCGGGTGCTTCCCTCCTGGGGACACACGGACTGCAGCATTGATCAGGCCAAATCGGCGGTTGTTCAGGGAGTTCAGGACCTGAAGTCGGCGGGAGAAATTGTGCGTGGGGGGCGGGCCACCGTCACCCATCTGTTTAACGGGATGCGACCCTTGCATCATCGCGATCCGGGGCCGATCCCCGCTTTCGTTTCCGCGGCGAAAGACGGTGAAGTCATCCTTGAGATGATTAACGATGGCACCCATTTGAATCCGACGCTGGTCGCTGAAATCTTGAATACCGTGGGGCGTGACAACGCTGTGTTCGTAACGGATGCGATGGCAGCAACTGGGATTGGTGACGGAACCTACACACTGGGATCCCAGCGGGTTCGAGTGGAAAACGGAATAGCAAGGCTGGCCGACGGCGATGCGATCGCTGGAGGCACAGCACACCTTGTGGACTGCGTGCGCATAGCTGCCACAAAAGGTGAAACCAGCTTGGTTGACGCGGTGTATTTGGCCTCTGCCCAGGGTGCGAGTGTCCTGGGATTGAAGGACCGCGGGCGCCTGGAGCCGGGCTTACGTGCGGACATGCTGATCACCGATGCGAACTTATTCCCAGTGAAAGTAGTCCGTGCCGGGGAGGTCGTGTCCTAGTGGCCAGGCGTCCTCGATCACGGAAGGCCGGCCCCTCCCATCGGCCTCTGAACATGGCAGCACTTCGGGGGATCCCGCTCAGCGAGTCGGGGCCTCGCGGTGATACTTACCAGGTGCAGAGAGTCGGTCCGTCCAACCGCGTGTACCGATGCCCCGGATGCCTCCGGGACGTGGGACCGGGCGTCGATCACGTCGTGGCGTGGCCGGAAGAAACCGGTTTCGGCCTAGATCGTGGCGTTGAGGCGCGGCGACACTGGCACAGCGAATGTTGGAGAAGAAGGCTCAGGCCAGAGTGAAGCTTGTTACGCAAGTAAACTACTGTTACTAGAATGGCTAGTCGGCCAGCAGTTTTCGATCTACGCTGAAGTGTCAACGTAAAAATTGGAGGTCCTGGCAGTGGCAAACCTGAAACGATACACGTTGCCCATTGTGCTCGCGATCATCGCCCTGGCACTCATGGTCATCGGTATTCTGTCCCTGACCGTTTGGAAGCCTCAGCAAGAAGTCATTGCAGAGCGGTCGACGGATCAGCCTTACACGATGACTAGGGAAGGGGTCCTGCCCCTGTACGCGGACGAAGTCGTTGTTCGCGCCTCCGCCGACGGTGACCAGCGGGTTTGGCTGGCCGTGGGATCTCCACAGGACGTTGCGGCCTGGCTTCAAGGTGAGTCATATGACGAGATTGTCGGGCTTTCAACCCTCACAGACCTGAAGGCGACGTCTCACATTGTTGAAACTCCAGTCGATGAGTCACAGCAATCAGGGGAGACAGAAGAAGAGGTAGTTGACGAGGACGCGGAGGAATCCGAAGGCCAGAAGAACCCCCTTGCGTCAGATATGTGGACGGCCGTCAAGTACGGCACAGGTAGCGTCAGTTTGGTGCTTTCGGGTGATGAGCTCGACGACTCCATCTTGGCTGCCACCGACGGAGAGGGTCCGGCACCCACCATTTCCTTGACTTGGGAGACACCCCAACCGAACATTCTTTCGGTCATCGCCTTTTCCCTAATGGGCGTTTTTGTGCTTCTGGCAATAATCTCTTGGGCCGTTCTGTTTGCTGCGCGTAGCCGGAGGCTGGCGCGCTCTCTGGAGCTGCAATCCATGGGAGACCTGCAGGCTGCCGAGACCACAATGATGCAAACTCTGCCTGCCGCCAAAGCCGCGGAGACTGAGGGAGACAAGGATTCTTCCACCGACGTCACAGAGGTCGTCACCGAAGTTGAGGTCGAAGAGACTCCCGAGCCAGAACCTCAAGAGATTGTCACTGACATCGAGACGGTACCTGAAACGGCTGTCGAAGAAGTCTTGGTTGAGGAGCAGGTTGAGCCTGTCGACTCCCAAGAAGACACCGCTGTTGCTGAAGAGCAGACGGCTCCCGTTACAGACTTTGAACCGCCTGAAGATCTGACGGTTGAAGAGGTCAGCGAAGCCGCTCCCGAAGAGCTCGAGGTCACTGAAGTAGCTGAGGAGCTCGAGGTCACCGAAGTAGCTGAGGAGGAAGCCACTAAAGAGGTGTCCGAAGAAGAGGTAGTTTCGGAAGCGCCAGTGGAAGAGACTGTCTCGACGGACTCAGGCATGCTGAACCTGGCTGCTCTCCAAGGCGGGGGCGCGTTCCCGACGCGTCGCGCTCTGCGTGAGGCTCGCGAACGTGGCGTTGACACACTAGTCGTGGAAGGGCGCAGTTTTACCACGCGGCGCCCTGCTGATGTGAGCGCTGAAAGCAGCGACGATGAGGGAACTCCCGAGGACGTACTTCGCAAGAGGTCTTTGTCGGGTCTCAGCTGGAGCGAATTGATGAATCGTTCATCGGCCAAACGTGAAGACCGGGATAACTGAGTGTTGGGGGAGACAATGTCTACTAAAACAGCAAAAGGCCTGATCGCACTTACGGTGGTTGGTGCGCTGTCTCTTGGATCTTGCTCGATCCCGGTAAAAGAAGTTCCGGACCCTGGAACGCAATCTGCGCAGTCTGGGGCCCAATCGGGCGCGCAGTCTGGGGCACAATCAGGAGCGGTTGAGGCCGGCTCAGTGGTTCTGAACGAGGACCAGGTTGAGCGCATTGTGGCTGAAATCCAGGCGGTGTTGGTCGAATCTGAAGAGGACAAAGACGCCGAAATCTTGAAGCAGCGCCTGGTTGACCCGGCGCTTTCCCTCCGGGAGGGACAGTTCGTTCGAGCAACGAAAACGGAGACAGATCTGGCGCCCCTCGAACTGAACACAAGCGTGTTCTCCGCGACGGTGGGAGACAGTTTCCCGAGGGTGCTTGTGGTTGCGTCTGAGGCAGCCGGGGACAGCCCAGCGGAAGTGTTCTTCTTGACGCAACGCGATGCGCGTTCGGACTACATGCTTGAGAACTGGGCTCGTTTGGTTGGCGGGACACCTGTGAAGGGGCTTTCCGTGCGCGAGGGCTCAGTGGTCCTTGAACCCGACGCCACCGGGCTGAAACTTAGCCCCGAGGAAACGTTGGAAACATACGTTAACTTCCTCAACAGTCCGGACAATGAGGAGTATCAGCTCTTTGAGGACAACGTCCTGACCCCCCGACTCAAGCAAGAGCAGGATGCTCTGAATGAGGCGATCGAGGTGGCCGGAAACGTATCTATGTCCGCCAGCGTCGGCGATTACCCAATGGTGGGCGTGGCGCTGCAAACCGGAAGCGCGCTTGTCTCCGCGGCATTCTCTTACTCGAATACGTACACGAAGACGGTTGAAGGGTCGACCCTTGAGTTGGCTGGGACCCCCGCTGCTTACCTCGAGGACCCCGTTGTCCAACACGCGGTCACAGCGAAGTACCTGATTACTGTTTTCTTCCTCATTCCTCCCGCGGACAGCGATGACGCGATCAGTGTTGTCGGCGCCGAAAGAGTGATCAAGTCCGTCACCCGTGATGACGGTGATGATTCGTAGAGCAAATCACGGTACAGACACGTTACATAGGAGAGGTTGAAGAGTGATGAACGAAAGCCCGATTGCCGGTCAGCAAGGAGCAGTCGATCTTTCAGGCATGCTGGGGGCACAAGGGGTGCCTCCTGAGGCAGCTCAGCAGTCGACGCTCTCGCCGCAACCTTCGGCGGTGCCACCGGCGGGGATGCCGCAGGGGATGGCGGCGGGTCCCACCGTCAGGGCACCCCTCATCCGTGACGTTGACGAAAGAAACTTCGAAGAAGTCATGGCACTGTCACAAACGGTGCCAGTCGTGCTGGTGCTCTATGCGCCGAAATCTCTTGCGTCCACTAACGCCGTCGCCGTCTTGGAAGAGGTTGCCAGAGAAGACGCTGGCGCTTTCCAGCTTGGCCGAGTAGACGTTGACGCCAATCCGACGTTGGCAAGCGCATTCCAAACAGAAGCGGTTCCAGCAGGGTTTGCCGTGGTTGGGCGGCGCCCAGTCCCGTTGTTTGAAGGCGTCCCCACAAAGATACAGATGCAGCAGGTATTGGGGGACCTGTTCGAAGTGTCCGCGCAGGTCGGGGTTACTGGGCGTCTTGAGGTGTCCGAGGAAGACTTGGAACGGCCCATTCCCGAAGCCCACATCCCGGCTCGAACGGCCGAGGAAGAGGGCGACTGGGACAGCGCCATTGCTGCCTGGAAAAAGGTTCTGGCTAACAATCCCGGAGACCAAGAGGCAAAGACTGCTTTGGTTCGCTGCCAATTCCAAGCGAGGCAGGAGCGGGAAGCGGAAGAGGAAAGCGAGTCCCCCGCAGTTGTTGTCGCCCAACAGGCAGACCTGCTGTTTGCGAGGGGACAAGAGGAACGTGCCTTCGACCTTCTCCTGAATGTGATGGAAGAATCCTCGGATCCCGAAGAAAAAGAGCAACTACGAGTACGCCTGGTTGAACTCTTCCAAATCGCTGCCGACAGTGCCGCGGTTAAATCTGCACGTAGCAGGCTCGCCACAATGCTGATGGTGTGAGCCTCTCCCGACAGTAACGCCTGAGCCCAGGTTTCCTCGTACTTGCGTTGCCGGGAACCTGCCGCACGTTCCAACTGCCCGCTGCACGCTGTCTATCTGCGAAGCACTGTTCACTTTCGTAGCGTGTCGGGCTGGTTGTGGTCAGTTGGAGGGGTCGAATTGATCGCTTATTGCTGTTTCGCTGGGTTTCACTGCTGACGAGCTTGCTGGGCGTGCTCGTAGGTGCTTGCGTATGCCTCATGGCTCGAAGCGGCTAGTGGTCGTGGCCCAGGGTTAGCCGCGTATCCCAAAACCACCATCAGGGGCAGCCTCTTTGTTTCACAGCACTGTTCCCTGTCCCCGATGTGCCTCCCGGAGCTCTAGGTGTCTCTTTTTAGAGCCATTGCATATTTATAGCGCACGTATGAAAGGCGCGGAAGCACATGCGGGACACGGAAGCACACTCGGGGCATGGAAGCACATTCGGGACACGTAAGGACATCAGGGACAGGGGGGTGCCCCGTTGACTTCAAACAGGTGAACAGCCGCCGTCTAGGCTCACGCGTAGGGCCTAGCGGAGCCGTGACGAAGTTACGTTTCTCTCGTGAGCCTGAAGTGAACGCGGCGTTGTTGGGTGCGCAGCTTGGCGGGCGATGGAGTGCGGTGGGTTGGGTGGAATCGCGGCTGGTCCAAGAGACCCCTCGGACCGGTGCCAGCGCCGCGGGCTTCTGCACACAAAGAAGCCGCCGACCGGGTCCTCTCGGAATGGTCAGCGGCGTTCCTTGCGGTGACAGCCTGCTTAGTTAGTCAGACACTCACTTTTTCACGGGGCGGAGCCAGGTGGCGCCCAGTGGCGGGACACGCAGGGCAACAGAGTTGTCCCGGTTGTTCCAGTGGAGGTCTTCCGCGTACAGCGGGCCCGGGTTCATGACTCCAGAACCGCCGTAGGCGAGGTCGTCAGTGTTCAACACTTCTTCCCACTCGCCGCCGAATGGGAGGCCAACGCGGTAGCTCTCGTGGGGATTCCCGGCGAAGTTGATGACGCAGACCAGGTGCTCCAGTTCGCCGTCCTCGTTCGGGCCCTGCCGCACATAAGAGATGACGTTGTGGTCAGCATCGCCGGCATCGATCCACTCAAACCCGGTGTAGTCGTCGTCCCAGAGGGCGGGGGAGGTAGCGTAAACCTCGTTCAGATCCGCTACCAGCTTGTTCACTCCCTCATGATCGGGGAAGTCCAGCAGCCACCAATCCAGGCTGTATGACTCCGACCATTCGCCTTCTTGAGCCAAGTCCTGTCCCATGAAGAGGAGCTGCTTACCCGGATGGGACCACTGGTAGGCGTACAGTGCACGAAGGTTTGCCAGTTTCTGCCACTTATCACCCGGCATCTTCGCGAGGATAGAGCCCTTCCCATGCACCACCTCGTCATGCGAAAGCGGAAGAACAAAGTTCTCAGAGAACGCGTACACCAGTGAGAACGTGAGTTCCCCGTGGTGCCAGCGACGGTTCACAGGGTCTTCCTGCATGTACCGCAACGTGTCATTCATCCAGCCCATGTTCCACTTCAAGCCGTAGCCCAGGCCGCCGCCTGAGGTGGGGGCGGTGACGCCTGGCCACGCGGTGGATTCCTCGGCGATCATCATGATGCCCGGATTCCGCTTGTAGGCCGTCGCGTTCGATTCCTGGATGAACTGGATGGCTTCCAAGTTCTCCCGGCCGCCGAACTGGTTCGGCCGCCACTGGCCGTCCTCGCGCGAGTAATCCAGATACAACATTGATGCGACCGCATCGACACGCATCCCATCGACGTGGAAATCCTCAATCCAGTACAGGGCATTCGCAACCAGGAAGTTGCGGACTTCGTTCCTGCCGTAGTTGAAGATCAACGTTCCCCAGTCGGGGTGTTCGCCGCGGAGTGGGTCAGGATCTTCATACAGCGGCGTTCCATCGAACCGCGCCAGCGCCCAGGAGTCCTTGGGGAAGTGCGCTGGCACCCAGTCCAGGATGACGCCGATGCCGTGCTGGTGCATCGTGTCCACAAAGTACCGGAAGTCATCTGCGTATCCGTACCGGGATGTGGGGGCGTAGTACGAGGTGACCTGGTATCCCCAGGATCCCCCGAACGGGTGCTCCATGACAGGCATGAGCTCAACGTGCGTGTAACCCATCTCTTCCAGGTAGGGGGCAACCTGGTCAGCGAGTTCGCGGTATGACAGCCCCTGCTTCCAGGACCCCAGGTGCATCTCATAGATAGACACTGGGCCCTTGTGGGGGTTCTTGGCAGCGCGTTTCTCCAGCCATTCCTCGTCACCCCAAACGTACTCAGATTTGGTGACCACGGAAGCGGTGGCCGGGGGGACCTCTGTGGCCCGGGCCATCGGATCAGCCTTTTGGAACCAGTTCCCGTCAGGGCCCTGGATCTCAAACTTGTATCGGGCGCCTATCTGCACGTCAGGGATGAATAGTTCCCACACGCCGGAAGATCCAAGCGAACGCATGGAACTTCCGTTTCCGTCCCAATAGTTGAAGTCGCCCACAACTCGCACGGCGCGAGCGTTCGGGGCCCAAACCGAGAAAGCGACACCTTCAACGTCGCCCATGGGGCCTGAGTAATCACGAATGTGGGCTCCCAGGACCTTCCAGAGTTCTTCATGGCGGCCCTCCTGGAACAGGTGGAGGTCCATTTCTCCCAGGGTGGGAAGGAAACGGTAGGGGTCGTCCACGACGGTTTCGGAGTCGCCGTAGCGAACCTTGATGCGGTAATCCGGGATCTCATCTCCTGGGATAACTGTCACCCATATGCCGTTCTGTTCGTGAACGGCGGGGAAATCACCATCGGGGGTGACGACCGTTACCTCATCAGCGAGGTGGCGGACTGTGCGTATTGTTACGCCGTCTTCTCCCGGGTGAGCTCCGAGGACCGAGTGTGGTGAATGATGATGGCCATACGCGACGGCATCAAGCACGTCGCCTGGGACAGGAACAGGGACTGTATTCATGATCTAAGTCTCTCACGGAGTGGCGCAGTCTGTGGCTATTCGCGACTGGACGGGGCATGTTTTTTTCTGCGCTTAGCGAGAGCCTTTTTCTATCGTTCCCTGGTCAGAGGGGATTGACGATCCTCCGAACGGCCTCGAGAGGGATTGGCAGGCGATCGGGACGAAAGCGGCCTTCATAGGACACCTCGTACAGCGCTTTTTCTAGCTCCAGCGCGTCGAGGACTGCGCGGTCTTCCTCCGTGAGGAGCCGACTGGTGTCGTAGCCACGCAAGAACGCTTCTCGCGCGGATCTGGCCCACATTGGGTCTTCGGCGCGGCCGGCAACCGCGGCGTAGTCGAACGATCGGAGCATCCCCGCCACATCGCGCATCGGGAGAGCCGGGCGCCGGCGTGCGGCCAGGTCCCGCAGGGGTTCGCCCTCAAAATCGACGACCACCCACTGGCCCTGCCCTGAGCGCAACAGCTGCCCAAGGTGCAGGTCCCCGTGGATTCGGATCGGCTTGGTTTCGAGACTGTCAGGCAGCAAACCGTTTGCACAGAGGTGGTGTTTCACGGCGTCGGCTTCGTCTGATGACAACCCGTGTTGTGCGGCATCGGACAGGGCGTCTTCTAACTGCGACCTCACCTCGCCCACGGATGGTGGCTCACTTTCTCCGAGCAGGTCTGCGAGCCGGTTGTGCAAGGAGCCGATTAGGGAACCGAGGGTCTCAGCGGTGGCGGAGGGGTCCTTACCCTGAGTGGCCATCTCAACGAAGTAGTCGAACCCGTCGGCCGCCTCCTGCACAGCAGTGGAGACCACAGCGGAACAAAGGCCTTCTGCGTTTTCCTGGGGCAGATCCCAGTACGCCCACACGGGTGCGACCCCGGGCCAGTTGTCATTTGTGAGGGCGCTTGGGATTTCAACTTCAGGGTGCGCTCCCGCGTGGAGCACCCTGAAAGCCTTCGCCAGGAGCGGGTCTTCAGACCCCAGCAGAAGCACGGACGTATTTGACTGCTCAACCCCTAAGGGCCTCACCTTGGACGCTGACTTCAACAGCCCGTCCCGGGTACCCCTGGTCACCTCGGCCACAGCGGCCCACGCCTGCCAGAACTCTGCCAGTGCCGTGCCGTCGAAGAGGAGCGCGTCGCTCAGCTCACCCACGGGTACCGAATTACCCACTGAATCGCGGTCGCGTTCAGATTTCTTCTGTGCGACCACCAGAGGAACTTGCAGCAGCGGCCCGTCGTCCCCGGCCCGCATCACCAGGATGTAAACGTTCGGACGAAGTTCCCACAGGGCATCAGCGCTAAGGGGTGACGTGGTTCGAGGGAACCAGCGTTGCCCTCGAACCCACTCCTCCACGGCTTTTGCGAAGTAGTGCGCCTGAGACTCCGGGCGTCTGTGCATCGTTCTGTGCCTCTCTCGCGTTGGTCTGCGTCAGTCCTCGATTGTGAAGCTCTTGACCCAGAAAACGTGTCCCATCCGCTCCCAGGGAGAGAACTTCACATAGTTCGCCGGAGTCCACACATATTCGCGGCCATCCAGTTCATCGACCATGTTCAGTCGGAATGACTTTCCGACACGGTCATAAGCGGGTGACTGCGGGTTGTTGGTGTCAGGCGCCCAGAGCCAGTCGGCACCGATGTATACCTCTCCGCCTACCTCATGGTGCGGGTCCAGGCTTATGACCACAATCATCGTGTCATCCTCGCCCGTAGGAGAGAACCTCTTCGGCACGTGCTTGGAGAAGGCGAGAATCTTGTCTGACGACGTCGACAGGAGGCTCAACTGGTGGAGCTGTTGGAGGGCGGGGTGCTTCGCACGGGCCTGGTTCAACTTCGTGAGCAGATTAGTGATGCCGTAAAGCTCTGCCTGCTCCCAGTCGCGGGGCCGGTACTCATACTTCTCGTTGTCGATCTGCTCTTCGGAACCAGGCCGCTGCACGTTTTCAACCAGTTCGTACCCGGTGTAGATGCCCCAAGTCGGTGAGCCCGTCGCAGCCAACATTGCTCGAAGAGCGAACACTGCTGTGCCACCGGTTGTCATTTGAGGCGTCAAAATGTCGTGCGTGGTGGGCCAGAACGCGGGCCGCAGCACGTGTGCTGTTTCGTTGGAAAGTTCGACCAGGTAATCCTCGATCTCCTTTTTCTCAACGCGCCAAGCAAAATACGTGTAGGACTGCTGGAACCCGATCATGCCCAGGGTGCGCATCATGGCCGGCTTCGTGAAAGCCTCGGCCAGGAACAGCACTCCTGGGTGGGTCTTGTTCATGTACCGCAAGAAGCGTTCCCAGAAGGTAAGAGGCTTGGTGTGAGGGTTATCCACACGGAAGATGCGGACGCCGTGGCTGATCCACTTTTCGACAACGGCGATGATTGCCTTGTAAATGCCTTCGGGGTCATTGTCGAAGTTCAGAGGGTAGATGTCCTGGTATTTCTTGGGAGGGTTCTCCGCGTAAGCGATGGAACCGTCCGCGCGCTCGGAAAACCACTCCGGGTGTTCCTGCACCCACGGGTGGTCAGGGGAGGCTTGGAGCGCCAAGTCCATGGCAACTTCCATCCCCGCGTCCGCGGCTGCTGCAACCAGTGCGTCGAAATCTTCGAAGTCGCCCAAGTCGGAGTTGATGGCGTCGTGGCCGCCTTCCGGTGACCCAATTCCGTACGGGGAGCCGGGGTCGCCTTCTACTGCTTCAGTCGCGTTGTTGCGGCCCTTCCTGAACGTGGTTCCGATCGGGTGAACGGGGGTGAGGTACAAGACCGTGAACCCCATGTCGGCAATGCGGGGGATGTCCTCTATCGCCGTGCGAAGCGTGCCGGAGACCCAGGTCCCGTCTTCTCGCTTCTCCGCGCCGATGGAACGAGGGAAAATCTCATACCAGGAGCCGTACAGAGCTGCTCTGCGGTCAACTTGGAGGGGGAACTTCGCGGTTGCCTCGATCAGATCCCTAAGTGGGTACCGTTCCATCACCTGTTCAACGGCGGGGGAGGTCGCGGCGACGAATCGGCTGAGGGGAGTGGTGTCCGTCTTTCGGAGAGTCTCAATCGCGCTTTGGAGTTTCTTAGCGGCCGCGGCGGTCGGCTTGACCCTCTTGTAAGCGGGCATCCGTGGTGGACGAGGGGCTGTCCTGATCTTCCCCGTCAGGGCGCGTTCGAGGACTCTTGCACCTTCCTCACACATCAGCTCTGCATCCACGCCGGCCTTGATCTTGAGCTCGGCATCATGCTTCCAAGTGGCCCACGGATCTGACCACGTGTCGACCCTGAAGGTCCACGCCCCCGGCCGGTCAGGCATGACCCACGCTTCGAACCGGGAACGTCCCGGGAGGATGTCATACATGCGAGCACGAGAATGCTCTTTACCTTCAGGGGTCAGCAGTACAGCTTCGGCCGCGAACTGGTCGTGTCCTTCGCGAAAGACCGTGGCCCGAATCGGGAAGGCCTCGAACTCCGTGGCCTTGGCGGGAAGGGTTGAATACTCCACCACTGGGAAGAGCTCGACAGCAGGAATACGGGAAATCAGACGATTATTGTTTGCACTCACGAGAAGTATCTTATCTTCCAGTCAGCACAACTTGGTGAACCATTAGTTACAGCACTATTAAATCGGGCCATGCCGTGATCCGCCCCACACTAATCCTCTAGGATCGGCGTTATGAGAGCTATAAGCCGCTTTACTGTCCGCACGGTCCTTCCGCAAGACCTCCAAGTTTTAGATGTTCTTGCGCGCAACCTCAGGTGGAGCTGGCACCACCCAACGGTTCAGTTTTTCGCTTCGCTTGACCCAGAAGCGTGGGAGCGGGTGGGACACGACCCGGTGGCGTTGCTGGGAGAGATCTCACCGTCACGCTTCGAACAGTTGGCGGCAGACGCTGGTATTGCGTTGCAAGCACAGCAACTCGCGGAGGACCTGGAAGAGTATTTGACCGAGGACAAGTGGTACCAACGCGCCTTCCAAGTGGAGGGTAAGCCGGAGTCGATCGCCTATTTCTCCGCTGAGTTTGGTGTTACCGAGGTGATGCCGCAGTACTCGGGCGGCCTCGGGATTCTGGCTGGCGACCACTTGAAGTCTGCCTCCGATTTGGGGGTTCCGATCACCGGTATTGGGCTGCTTTACGGTGCAGGATATTTCCGCCAATCCTTGACCCGCGACGGGTGGCAACGTGAGACATACCCATTGCTGGACCCGAACAACCTCCCCTTGACTCTGCTGAGGGAAACCAACGGCGATAGGGTTCTGGTCTCAATTCCTTTGCCCGCCGGACGGGAACTGCACGCGCAGGTCTGGGAGGCGAACGTGGGCCGGGCCCCTCTCCTCCTGTTGGATTCCAACGTGCCGGAGAATGATGAGGCTTCCAGGTCTGTCACCGACCGGCTCTACGGCGGGTCCGCCCAGCACCGACTGGAACAAGAACTCCTCCTCGGTATAGGGGGAGTCAAGGCCCTACGCGAATATGAACGGATCACGGGGGCACCTCACCCGGATGTCTACCACTGCAACGAGGGCCATGCCGGTTTCATGGCAATTGAGCGCTTGCGGGAGCTAATGGAATCTGACGCGGCTATGAGTTTTGGTGCTGCGATTGAGGCGGTCAAGGCTGCGACCTTGTTCACCACCCACACTCCTGTTCCCGCGGGAATTGACAGGTTTGACAAAAACTTGGTGCGTCAGTACCTGAACGTGGTGCCACTGCCCAACGTCGACGTTGAATCGGTCTTGGACTTGGGGAAAGAAACGTACGAGGGTGGGAACCCCCACGTCTTCAACATGGCGATTCTTGGGTTGCGGATGGCGCGCATGGCTAATGGCGTGGCGAAGTTACACGGGGAAACCTCGCGCAATATGTTCCATATGCTGTGGCCGGGCTTTGATGTTGCAGACGTTCCAATCACCTCGGTCACGAACGGGGTTCACGGCCCGACCTGGCGTGATCCCGCGTTCACGGCAATGGCGTATGACTACTTGACGCCCGAGCAGGATTCTGAGGGCTCCATGTGGCTCGCCGAAGGCTCTCAGGGCGGCGTCCCAACAGAGGTTCTGTGGGACATGCGCAAAGAGTTGCGAACCAAACTGGTACACGAGTCGCGCCAGCGGATGCGCCAGTCCTGGCTGGAGCGGGGTGCTTCCCCCGCGGAGGTTGGTTGGACTGACAGCGTGCTAGACCCGGACATTTTGACCATTGGTTTTGCTCGCAGAGTGCCGACGTATAAGCGCTTGACTTTGATGCTCTCCGACCCCGACCGCTTGCTCCGGCTGCTCACGCATCCGACACAGCCCGTGCAGTTGGTGATCGCAGGGAAATCTCACCCCGATGATGAGCAGGGTGTCTCTCTGATCCAGCGCCTGGTGCAGTTCTCCGATGACCCGAGGGTGCGCGACCGCATCCTCTTCCTCCCCAACTACGACATGGGTTTGGCGCGCATGCTGGTGCCTGGTTGCGACGTGTGGTTGAACAACCCGCTGCGTCCATTGGAGGCTTCTGGGACCTCGGGCATGAAGTGTGCTCTGAACGGAGCCCTCAACCTGTCGATATTGGACGGTTGGTGGGATGAGATGTACGACGGCTCTAACGGTTGGGCCATCCCCACCGCGGACGGAGTCGCCGACCCTGGGCGCCGGGACCAAATTGAGGCCGCAGCCCTTTACGACCTAATCGAAAACACGGTTGCCCCGCGCTTCTACGATCGCGACCAGGACGGGATCCCTCGTCGATGGATAGAAATGGTGCGCCACACCCTGGCGACACTGGGGCCAAAAGTTCAGGCAACACGGATGGTGCGCGACTATGTTGAGCGTCTTTACACGCCGATCGCCAAAGCGTGCCGCGAGTTGGATGAGCCGCCGTACCACAACGCTGAAGACCTGGCGCAGTGGAAACATCGAGTTCGCCAAGCGTGGGGTGACGTTCACATCGACTTTGTGGGGGTCTCCTTACCAGATGTCGCTGAACTGGGCGACAGCATCCGCGTTCAAGCCAAGGTGTCCCTGGGCGGTTTGAGCGCCCAGGACGTGCAGGTCCAAATGGTGTTTGGACGCGTAATCGGTGAAGACCAAATAACCGATGGGTCTGTCATTGCGCTGAAGCGGACGGGGTTGGACGAGGACGGCTGTGACGTCTTCGAAGCCTCCGATGAACTGGCCGTCTCAGGGTCTGTCGGTTTCGGGCTACGCGTAGTTCCACACAACCCTTTGATGTCCGGTGATAGCGAACTGGGGCTGGTCGTCAACGCAGAGCCCTCCACCGTTTCTTCGCAGGCTCACACCACACTGGGAGGGTGACGTGGCGAAATCTCAGCACTCCCTGGGCCAGGAAGCGCCGAGATTCAGCCGTAGATCATATCCATCGCTTCTCGAACCTCAAGCAGGGTTCGATTAGCTTCCACGTTCGCGCGTTCATTACCTGCGGCAAGGACGGCCTCCAAGTACTGGGGGTCCTTTTCTAGTTCTGCGCGCCGCTTTCGGATCGGGGCCAAGTGGTCGTTCAAAGCCTCGGTAACAACCTGCTTCAGGGCACCGCCGCCGCCGTCCCCAATCTGGTCGGCAATCACCCGGGGATCCTCGCCCGTCGCCAAAGAAGCCAGCAGGAGAAGGTTGGAAACTTCTGGCCGGTTCACTGGGTCGTAAGTGATGTTCCGGTCGGAGTCAGTCTTCGCGCGTTTAAGCATGGAAGCCGTTTCATCAGCGGTCATCGCCAGCTCAATCGTGTTCCCCCGCGACTTCGACATTTTCTGGCCGTCAGTGCCGAGAATGTAAGGGGCTTTTGACAAAAGAGCGTCAGGGCGTCGGAAGACGGGCTGATCCTTGTGCGCCCGTCCGAAACGACGATCAAAGCGGGACGCGATCTGTCTGCAGAGTTCCAGGTGGGGGAGCTGGTCTTGCCCAACCGGGACAATGTTGGCCTTGCAGAACATGATGTCGGCTGCTTGGTGCACCGGGTAGGTGAGCAGCAGGCCTGACATGGCGCGCCCCTGAGTGGCTTCCAATTCTGACTTAACTGTCGGGTTGCGGTGAAGTTCCGATTCAGTGACAAGTGCGAGGAAGGGAATCATTAGCTGATTCAACGCGGGGACAGCAGAGTGGTTGAAGATGGTTGTCTTGGCAGGATCAATTCCGCAAGCCAGGTAATCGGTAACCAGCCCCAGGACGCGTTCCTTCAATGGGCCAACGACGTCCCGGTCAGTAATCACCTGGTAGTCCGCAACCAGCACCCAGGTTTCAACCCCACGGTTTTGCAGTTCGACACGCCCTTTGAGGGTTCCGAAATAGTGGCCGAGATGGAGCTTTCCTGTGGGGCGATCCCCCGTGAGCATTCTGAACTGGGAAGGGTCACGATCGATCTCTTTTTCGATCTCTGCTGATCTTTCGATCGCTTTCCGCACAGAAGCTGTGCTTACCGAGTTCGCGACGTTTTCTGCGTCCGCTCTTGAGGCGCCTGTTTCGTTGGTGGTTGCGTTAGACATGCCTGCGATCTTACCTTCGAAACGGCAAACCCCTCCCACCGGCGTCAAATGCTGACGCGGTGAACCTCGGCGCTACGACCGGTGCGGCACAGGTGCGCCCTAGTCATTCTTCTCTTTCTTGGATGATTTGCTGCCGGCTTTGTCCTTTGGCGCGGGGCTTTCGTCGGCGACTTCAGGTTCAGGTGGCTCTTCGATTGCGGGTGCCTCCCGTTTCGTGGAGAGGAAGAGCATCATTGACTGCGGCTCCATCCGGAAGGTGTGGGATGGTGCGAACACCTCGCCCTCCTCCGATGCGCTGTCGGAGCCGGACACTCCGCCATGTTTCACAGTGATCCAGGAGGTGTCATAAACTTCCACCCACTGCTGCCCACGGTTTTCTGGAAGTGTCACTTCTGCGACATTCATGGTTCCGTTGAACACGACCAGCGCGTCAACGTCTCCCATCGGGAAACCGGAGCGTCGCATTTGGAACACGCGATTGTAAGGGTCTGACCAAGCGTCCGAGGTGATGTCTTTCGCGTCGCGGGCGAACCACGAAACGTCAGGGATCACGTCCCCCTCCAGCACCTGGCCGGTGGCGAAATTCTTGGGACGCAAAACAGGGTGGGTGTTACGCAGTTCCAGTAGGTATTCCGTCATCGCCAAGAGTTTTCTTTGAGACTTGTCCATGTCCCAGTCCACCCAGGAGATAGGGGAGTCTTGGCAGTAGGCGTTGTTGTTGCCGTATTGGGTGCGGCCGAACTCATCCCCGGACGTGATCATCGGTGTGCCGGCGGATAGAAGCAGGGTTGCCATCAGGTTGCGTTGGGAACGCTCGCGGACGAACTGGAGGTCTTCAACCAGGCCCTCGGAGTCTCCAACATCAACGATCATCGCGGAGGTGCCCGAGGTTCCCTCGATTCCATGGTTCCAAGAGTGATTATTCGTGGAGCCGTCCTGGTTGTTTTCCAGGTTCGCCAGGTTGTGCTTATGGTCGTACATTGTCAGGTCGGCCATAGTGAAACCGTCGTGTGCCGTGATGAAGTTGACGGACGCATTCGGTGTTCGTTCCGCACCGTTGCGACGCCAGAACATGTCGGCGGAACCCGAGAGCCGTGTAGCCAAGTCGTTTGGTCCGGAAACGGGGCGGCCAGCAGCCTGTTGCTGAAAGTCCGTCAGCCAGAACTTGCGGACAGAATCGCGGTATCTGTCATTCCATTCCTCGAACGGAATTGGGAAGTTACCCGTTTGCCACCCGCCTAAACCAATGTCCCAGGGTTCAACGATCAGCTTGCGATCCCGGAGTACAGGGTCGGAGGCGGCCGCTACCAGGAACGGATGATATGGGGTGAACCCGGTGTCCAGGCGTGCCAGAGTCGTTGCCAGGTCAAAGCGGAAGCCGTCAACGCCCATTTCTTCAACCCAGTAACGCAACGAGTCCAGGGTCATCTGCACAACCCTTTGCTCAGAGAAGTTCAGCGTATTCCCACAACCGGTGTCATCGATCATCGTTCGGGGTCGCTCCGGCATCCGGCGGTAGTACATCAACGAGTCCAAGCCTCGCCAACAAACCGTCGGCCCCCCATCTCCGCCTTCACTGGTGTGGTTGTAGACGACGTCTAGGATCACCTCGAGCCCATTCTTATGGAGGATGGAGACCATTCCACGGAACTCATCGATCACTGCTTGGGCCCCAGCTTCTTGGGCGGCAGCCGTTGCGAACGAGGGTTCTGGGGAGAAGAACGACATTGTGTTGTATCCCCAGTAGTTGGTCAGACCGCGGTCCGTTAGGAAGGGCTCATCCATCTTGGCGTGAACCGGAAGCAACTCGACTGTTGTGATCCCCAATTTCTTCAGGTGAGCGATGGCGGTTGGGTGGGCCAGCCCCGCGTAGGTTCCCCGAAACTCCTCGGGCATATCTGGGAAGTTTTTGGTGAACCCTTTGACGTGCAGTTCGTACACCACGGTTTCATCACGAGGGATGTTTGGGTGTTCCGCGATGTCGAAGTGGCTTCCAACCACTACCGAGTGGGGCATGTGCAGAGCGGAGTTGAGGTTGGAACGGGCCAACGGATAAGTGGAGGGGTAGAGCTCATGATCGACGTGGTGAGCGTGAATGGCTGGGGATAGTTCAGGAGTTCCAGCTAGGCCGCGACCATAGGGGTCCAGCAGTAATTTTGAGGGGTTGTAATACAGGCCGCCATCGGGGTCCCATGGACCAAATGCTCGGAAGCCATAGACGGTGCCTTCGCCCAGCCCATCGATGTGTCCGTGCCACACGCCGTGAATGGGGCCCATAAGTGACCAGCGTTGCTCCATGCGGCCGTTGTTTTCACCGACACGGACACAGAAGTCGACAGCGGTTGCGTGGGGCGCAACAACTGCGATGTCCAACCCGCCCGTGGGGGAGGGGAATACGCCAAGGCGCTCCGGATCCGGGTTCGGTTGATGTACCCGTTGTCTTGACGGACGTAGCACCGTGTCCGTCGGACGGCTTAGATGGTTGTCACTCATACCTTCGCCTTGTTACGTGAGCGCTTCGGGAGCGCTCCCGATTGGGTGGATCCGACTCTTCGCGTCTAAGTCTATGGTTGCACATTGTCTCACCGTGGTGTTCCGCGGCGAAAGTATGCCTCATGTGGACCAGTCCGCACACTAAGGCGCCGAACATCACGAACAGGGGACGCGCAGAGCATGGCAAGCTTGGAATATGAGAATAGTGGTGTGCGTAAAACACGTTCCGGATGCTGCCGGGGACCGGCGGATCGAGGACGGCCGCGTTGTTCGCGGCGAAGATGATGTTTTGAATGAACTCGATGAATATGCGATTGAGGAAGCAGTCAGCCTTGTTGAGGAGCGCGGTGGCGAAGTTATCGCGGTGACCATGGGGCCTGAGGACGCTGAGGAAAGCGTGTTCCGAGCGCTCCAGATGGGAGCCGACAAAGGCCTGGTGATCAGCGATCCTGCACTTGAAGGGTCAGATGCGCCTACAACCGCCCAGGTCCTGGCGTCCGCAGTTCGCATGATTGAACAGGACGGCCCGGTCGACGCAGTGTTCACGGGCATGGCCTCCCTGGACGGGATGACCTCCATGCTTGCTCCCGCGATGGCTGCAGTCCTCGACTGGCCGCTTCTTGATCTAGCACAGAGCGTGACGGTGGAGGGCGAGGGGCCCTGGAACATCACGGTTACCCGAAACGCTGATGGCTGGGAAGACACTCTTAGCGCCCGCACCCCGGCGATTGTGAGCGTTACTGATCAAATCAACGAGCCTCGTTTCCCCAACTTCAAAACGATGCGAGCCGCCCGGCAGAAGCCGCTGGACCAGGTTTCACTTTCAGAATTGGAAGAAGTTGGGCTGGAAATGCCCACTGGGCCCGATGCAGGAGCGTCGACGATGGTGATTGACGCGGAGGAAGTGACCAGGGGTGCCGGTGTGGTTGTCACCGACTCTGGGGACGGCGGAAAGAAATTGGCAGATTATCTGGAGTCCTTCTTGGTGGAAACGGGGGGCGCAAAATGAGCGCGGAACAAACACTTTCCAAACCCGTGCTGGTCCTGGTGGACCACGAAAACAACGGCGACGGGAAGTGGTCTTTGACGGCTGCTTCCGAAGCAGTGGTAAGGCGCGCTCGGGAGCTCTCCAGCGCGGACGTCTACGCACTCTCGCTGGTTCCTGAGCCCGACACTGATGCGCTCGCAGCCGCGGGCGTGCAGACAGTTTTTGTCGCTGAGGCCGAGGGGTTTTCCCCTCGTGTCCCTGCCGGAATCACGGATGCGATGATTGCCGCAGTGGAACGGGTTGGCGATCTGGGTGCGGTGTTCGTGGTGTCTACGTACCGTGGCCGCGCCGTCGCAGCAATGCTGGGAGTGCGGCTGGAATCAGGGGCTGCCGGCGACGTGGGGGAAGTAGAAGTGGAAGGGGACCACTTTGTGGCGCGAAAGACCGCGCTTGCCGGAGCTTGGCGAACCACTTTCAGTGTTGGAGGCGGCGTGCCCGTCTTGGCATTCCGAACCGGAGCAGGAAGCACCTCGGACGTCACGCCTGGAGCGGCGCAGGTTGAGGCGCTGAAGTTCGATCTTTCTCGTGGTGCAAAAGACGTTGTCGTTGACCAGAGCGCTCGGATTGACGGCGGGGCACGAATCGGTCTAAATGAAGCAGACGTTGCCGTGGTTGCTGGCCGGGGCGTAGACGGCGACTTCGACCTTGTTGAGGAACTTGCCGACCTGCTGGGCGCCGCGGTGGGCGCGACACGTGTGGCATGTGACGAGGGCTGGGTTGGGCGTTCGGCTCAGATCGGCCAAACCGGCCTTTCAATTGCTCCCAAGCTCTATGTTGGTCTAGGCGTGTCAGGCGCGGTGCACCACACCTGCGGGATGTTGGCGTCCGAGAAGATAGTTGCAGTCGTTGACGACCCAGATGCCCCCATTGCCGAGTTGGCGGACTTCACTGTGATCGGCGATGTTTCCGAAGTGGTGCCAGCAGCCATTGAGGAGCTTCGTGCCCGAGGGGCCGATGCCTGAAAACAGCCAGCCGCGCGTTTACTTAGACCACGCGGCGACCACCCCGCTGAGGCCAACTGCGCAAGCAGCGTGGTTGGAGGTGACGCGTTTCCTGCAGACTTCTCCGGGCAATCCGGGAGCGTTGCACAGCGGGGGACGCGCGGCGCGGAGGATGCTCGAGGATGCCAGGGAACGCCTCGCTGACGCATTAGGTGCGGATCGGGCGGAAGTGGTCTTCACTTCTGGTGCTACAGAGTCGGCTGCCCTCGGCGTAGTTGGGGCGGCGAAGGGCGCTTTCGAAAAGACTGGACGGGACATAGTCGCTGGTTCCGGTATCGAGCATCCGGCGGTACGGAACCAGGGACGCGTCGCCCAAAATGCTGGGCTCCGATGGGCTCTGTTACCCGTCGGATACGACGGTTTGACGGACGTTGCGTGCACCCAGTTCAAGGCAACCGAATCTGACGGAGGTGCCACTGATGGGACCTGGGATCAGGTGGCGCTGGCCAGCATGTGCTGGGTGTGCTCGGAGACTGGGGTTATCCAGCCAATAGGCGAACTGGTTTCAAGGGCGCAGGCAACCGGCGTCCTCGCCCATTCTGATGCCACGCAAGCGGTGGGGAACCTCCCCGTGCATTTCCATGAATCGGGTTTGGACTTGCTCACGCTTGGCGGACACAAGTTTGGCGCTCCGGTGGGCACAGGTGCCTTGCTGGTTAAAAGAGGAATCCCGATTGTGACCGACAGGCCCGGTGGGGATCAAGAACGCAAGATCCGGTCAGGAACCCCGGACGTTGCCGGCGCAGTGGCACTGTCAGTCGCGGCAGAAGAAGCCGTGCGGGAAGTCGGGGAGAGGCGTGTCCGTCACGGGTTGCTCCGAGCCCGACTGCTTTCCGCCCTCCCACCCGGAATACTGCCAACAGAGACTGCCGAGTCGGTTCCCGGGATCATTCACCTGAGTCTTTCCACAAGACATCCGGAGGTGATCTTGCTTGAGTTAGACAGAGCGGGCATCATGGCCTCCGCGGGTTCTGCTTGCCACGCGGGGGTGACTCGCCCCAGTGAAGTGTTGCTGGCGATGGGCCGAAGCGAGCAAGAAGCCTTGGGAGTTTTGAGGGTCTCGCTCGGGTCAGATACGCGCGAAGACGATATTGATCGGCTAGTTGCCGCTCTTCCAACAGCATTGGAAAGTGCGAAACGAATGGATTTGTTCGGATGAACGGGGGTGGACGATGAGGGTTTTGGCAGCACTGTCTGGGGGAGTTGACTCCGCGGTCGCCGCAGCATTGGCAGTAGAGGCCGGACACGATGTCACCGCTGTTCACATGGCACTGTCCGCAGAACCCCAATCATGCCGACTGGGTGCGCGAGGATGCTGCTCGATCGAGGACTCAGAAGACGCTGCGCGGGCGGCTGAGATCATTGGGATTCCCTACTACGTGTGGGATCTTGCAGAGCAGTTCGAACAGACCGTGGTTGATGATTTCCTTTCCGAGTACCGTGCCGGACACACCCCCAACCCCTGCGTTCGCTGCAACGAGTTCGTGAAGTTTCGGGAACTGGCAGAGCGGGGCAGGGCGCTTGGTTTTGACGCGGTGTGCACGGGTCACTACGCCCGGCGAATCGATGGACCAGATGGCCCCGAACTGCATCGGGGTTTAGATGAGGCCAAAGATCAGTCGTACGTTCTAGCCGTCATCGGGCAAGAGGAACTTTCCCGAGTGGTGCTTCCCCTCGGCGACGCCCCCTCCAAGGAGTGGGTGCGCCAGCAGGCGGAGAAACGAGGGCTGGGGGTTTCTAACAAGCCGGACTCGTATGACATCTGTTTCATTCCCGATGGTGACACTGCAGGGTTCTTGCGTCGAAACCTCGGCGAACAGCCCGGAATGATTGTCGATGTCGAGGGCAACAAGATCGGGGAGCACCAGGGCCATTACCAATTCACCGTGGGACAGCGGAAAGGTCTGCGGCTGGAGCGGCCCGCAGCCGATGGGAAGCCGCGCTACGTTCTTTCCACCGACCCGAAAACAAACGTGGTGGTGGTCGGAGCCTCCGAGCTCCTCAGCGTTGATCAGATAACCACCGAAGACATGGTTTGGTATGTGGACCCACTCACTTTGGATCTGAACGAGGACACCCAGCGATCCTTCGGCCCCACCTTTGCAGGCAGGGGTTTGAACGAGGTCCCCTCGGACCTCCTCACCGTCCAAATCCGCGCGCACGGCACCCCCTCCGTTGTTGAGGCGCTGGACGTTGTCGCTGACGGTGCCCTGGTCACAGAGCTTTCGGAACCGATTCGTGGGGTTGCTTCGGGGCAGTCCTTAGTGCTCTACAAGGGCACGCGGGTCATCGCGGAGGGAACGATTTCAAGTTCCGCACGGGTGGGGGAGAGGCACGCTCGAACGGGAATGCTTGCGGCACCCGCCAAGTAGGCAAGCTGCGGCCCCCGCTAAGCAGATAAACCGCGGCCCCCGCCAAGTAGGTAAAGAGGGCGAGAACAACCGATGTGACCGGCTGCTCTCAATCCGTGGTGACCAAAGCGGGTGAAGCACGGTAAAATCGTTGAGCCCTGCGCGCGTGGCGGAATTGGCAGACGCGCTGGATTTAGGTTCCAGTGTCTTACGACGTGGGAGTTCAAGTCTCCCCGCGCGCACCG
>ERZ1031159.8-NODE-8-length-60320-cov-14.068746_pt1 | contig 60320 bp, 50 predicted proteins | sample MGYA00516706_ERZ1031159 | MGnify/ENA primary metagenome ERZ1031159 (study PRJEB33719, sample SAMN04262508) | wastewater metagenome | biome: rural village; feature: composting latrine chamber; material: composting feces with ash | place: El Salvador | collected... | reverse complement strand
CACATCCGGGACGGGGAGGCACATCCGGGACAGGGACGCCCACCTTGACTCCAAACAGGTTGACAGCCGCCGAGCATGCCTACTTCAGGTTCACGGGCTAGGGGCAACGCCGTCATAGGGTCGTCTGCCCTTCTTCGTGTGCCCAAAGTGGACGGCGGTCCTCCGCCATAGCAGCGCAGCGAGAGGGACCTATTGGCCAAAGCGCGTTGTTTTGGATGTCGGGTGGCCCAGGGCCCGCCCTCAGAAACAGCGCACGTCAATGCCGCCCGCGTAAGCTGGGGGACTGTTAGGTAGTTGTTTCGGATGGAACCTGTCCGGACACAGCAAGAAGCGTTCAGCTTGGGCCCTAGTCAAGGAGCATAGAAATGAGCCGTTTCACCGACCCACTGCTGTTCGCGGTGCTGTTTGGGCTCAGCGCCCTAACCTGGTGGATCATGGATTGGAGAGGCGTGATCCCGGAGGCTCCCGATGGCGCCTTGGCCCCAATGACCGTGGCCATTGCCGTGGTTATCGCAACTCCCGCTCTTCTGTTCGTCACGGTTGTCGCCTTTTTCCGGGCAATACTCAATGTTCGTCCGCGAGCGTTTTGGGCTTGGGTTACGGGAGCCTCGGCCCTGGCTGCGCTACTGATCTGGGTGGCGAACATGATCACCATGGCGCAGAGCCTCGAGGTGGGTTTCAGTACCGGAGTGTGGCTGATGGCCATCGTTTCCCTGGCCTCCCTGGTCGCGTTCATCCTGGCGTTGACGGGTGCAATTCCCACGCAGAGCTCTACCCCAGAAGCCGCCTTGGTTGAGGCACCTGCCCCGAAGCCTGCGAAGGCGGAGAAAACCCAGAAAGCCCAGAAAACCCAGAAAGCCCACAGGCTGCGGAAGGGGCCAAAAGCGTCGAAGCCTTCGAAGGTCGCTGTGACTTCAGGGGGGCTGGGTGCTTCGGACGCCTCTCGAACATCTGAACCCCCAGTCGCTCCAGCCGCGCCAGTTGTTCCGGACACCCCGGCGGCTCCGGACGCCCCAGAAGGCGAGGCTACCGCGAGCTCTGAGCACGTTTCGGGCACTTCGGACACCTCGAACACCTCAGACGTCTCAGATGTGTTGAGGACGTTGGATGCTTTGGCTTCGGAGCCCTCGTACGTGTCGGATCACGGATCTACCGATTACAGTGTTGATTTCCTCAGCCAGGACGCCCCGGCGAGTACGGGCGGGGACGCGGCCGCCAAACCTTGGGAAACGACGCCCCCCACCGCATCGGATGAGAGTGAGCCTGAACAGAATTGACTGCCGTAGATAACAGAGGCGCGGGACTTGGCTATCGGGACCCCGCGACAATCGTTGACCTTCCCCTCGTTCCCGATTCCGCGCCCGAAGCGCAACTGGTCATTCCCGACGGGAACCTCACAATAAAACGCTCAATCCTGCCCGGCGGTGTGCGCCTATTGACCCAGACCATGGCCGGTTCGGAATCAACGGCGATCGGCTTTTGGTTCGGGGTTGGTTCCCGGGACGAATCGCCCAACGATGCCGGCGTCAGCCACTTCCTTGAGCACCTCCTTTTCAAGGGCACCGGGGAGTTATCCGCCCTCGACATTGCGCGCCGTTTCGACGGTGTTGGAGCCGACTGGAACGCGGCAACCACGATGGAGTCGACCTACTACTGGTCTCACATGGTTGACACCGACGTTCCCACGCTGCTGCCGACCCTGGTCCAAATGGTCACCGACGCCGCGCTGCGTCAGCGAGATGTGGATATTGAACGAGGGGTAATCCTAGATGAGTTGGCGATGGCCGAAGACAGCTCCTCCGACGTGCTCTTCCAGAACTATGCGGCACTGCTTTACCCAGACGCTTCACTAGGGCGCCCCGTTGGCGGAACCCCTACAACCGTCCTCTCCATGGGCAGAGACACGATTGCCGACATCTACCGCGATCGATACCGTCCGAGGACTCTGGTGGTGGCAGTCGCCGGGGCAGTGAACCACGACCAGTTTGCGGAGATGCTACTGGACGCACTTGAAGATTCCCCGTGGCAGTTGACCGGGGACAGCCCCGCCCCTCGAAGGACAAACGACCTTGTCACTGACTTGTCCCTTCGTGACCCCAAAGGCGGGGCGAGGAACATGGTGATTGAGCGGGAAGTTGAACAGGCCCACGTGGTTGTGGGAGGTCCGCACCTACCGGCTTCCGATCCGCTCGCCCCCGTCAGTTCAGTGCTTCTCAACATTTTGGGAGGCGGAATGTCATCACGCCTCTTCCAAGAGATTCGGGAGCGCCGCGGCCTGGCATACTCCGCTTTTGCTTACTCCAGTTCTTTCACGGGTGCCGGCAGTTTTGGGCTCTATGCTTCTTGCGCGCCTCAACGGTTGCAAGAGGTTCAGAAACTGCTGTGGGGAGAACTCGAGGAGATGGCTGAACACGGCCCCACCGAAGAAGAAATGTTCCGTGTGAAGGGGCAGCAGCGAGGCGAGCTACGACTGGGACTTGCTGAAGCAACCGCACGCATGTCGCGTCTGGCTACCTCTGAGCTAAGAGGCCGCGTTATCTCCACCACCGACTCGCTGGCACGCATTGACGCAGTATCCCCAAATGACGTGCAGGCACTTGCCGAAAGTATGCTCCAAGTTCCCAAACACAGTGCGGTGGTAACGGCTCGTTCCTGACCGTGGCAGACTTGGGTCATGATTTCGATGTACCAGGACCTTCCGGTCCCCCCACCTGCTGACCCTAAGACCCTTCGAGTGTTCGCCCTTGGCGGCCTTGGAGAAATCGGCAGGAACATGACGGTTCTGGAGACAGAAGGCAAACTCCTCATAATCGACTGCGGGGTACTGTTCCCCCAAGAGCACCAACCAGGAGTGGACCTGATCCTGCCTGACTTCGGTCCGATCGCCGACAGGTTAGACGACGTGGTGGGCTTGGTGCTCACCCACGGACATGAGGACCACATTGGCGCAGTCCCGTATTTGCTGAAGCTTCGTGCCGATATCCCCGTTTACGGTTCCGAACTCACTTTGGCTTTCGTGGAACCCAAGCTCAGTGAACACAGGCTTTCAGCTAGCAGCCTCGAAGTTGTCAAAGAGGGGGAGCGCATCGACGCGGGCCCGTTCGACGTGGAGTTCGTGTCGGTCACGCACTCCATTCCGGATGCGCTTGCGGTATTTGTGCGAACCAAAGCGGGGACCGTCCTGGCGACAGGTGACTTCAAAATGGACCAGCTTCCATTGGATGGTCGTTTGACAGACCTGCGTTCTTTCGCGCGTTTTGGTGAAGAGGGAGTCGACCTGTTTTTGGTTGACTCCACAAATGCCGAGGTGCCCGGTTTCGTGACACCTGAAGTGGAGATCGGCCCCACACTCAATTCTGTTTTTAAGCAGACTTCGGGGGCCGTTGTGGTGGCCTCGTTCGCCTCCCACGTTCACAGGGTTCAGCAGGTTTTGTCGGCCGCCCAGGCTTCGGGACGGAAGGTCACCTTCGTTGGACGTTCGATGGAACGGAACATGGCGATTGCGACCGAACGCGGATATTTGCATGTTCCTGAGGGCGAGGTGGTCACCCTTTCGGAAATGAACGAACTTCCTCGCGATGAACGCGTGTACATGGTCACGGGATCCCAGGGGGAGCCCATGGCGGCCCTTGCACGTATTGCCCTGGGAACACACCAGCAGATTGAGGCGGGTCCCGGCGACACCGTCGTCTTTGCCTCCAGCCTGATCCCAGGCAACGAAAACTCGGTGTTCCGGGTCGTCAATGATTTGACTCGACTGGGTGTGAATGTCGTGCACCAGCAAAATGCCAAGGTGCACGTGTCGGGACACGCGTCCGCGGGCGAACTGATCTACTGCTACAACATCCTCAAGCCGCGCAACGTTTTCCCCGTGCATGGGGAAACTCGGCACCTTGTGGCAAACGGTGCCCTCGCAGTCAAAACTGGGGTTCCGGCAGAAAACGTTGTTCTGGCCGAGGATGGAATAGTGATCGACCTCAAGGACCACGTTGCTCGGGTAGTGGGAGCCTACCCGTGCGAACTGATCTACGTTGACGGCCGATCGGTTGGGGAAGTTTCCGAGGATGAACTTCGTGATCGGTTGGTGCTCGGAAGCGAAGGCTTCATCTCAATCTATGCGGTGGTCGATAACGAAGAAGGAGTGGTCCTTTCTGACCCCGTGATAACTGCGGTGGGAGTGGCAGAAGGGCAGGAAGTCTTCGATGAGGTCCTACCCGAAGTCACCAAGGCGCTGAAGGACGCTGTCGCCCCCGGAGGGGTAAGCACCCACCAGTTGCAGCAAGCAATTCGCAGAGTCGTTGGCCGCTGGGCGTCACGGAGACTACGCAGACGCCCAATGATTGTCCCGGTCGTAGTGGAACAGTAAAAGTGGATAGAAACCGTGCATTCGCGTCCCTTGACGGCAGTCGGGCCGCCGGGCCTTGGGCTGACCGGGGCCCGGACCCACTGGACCCCTGCTGCTCAGGCAAGTTCGTTACCACCTGTTCGGTGCACCTCTCGGTTGATCTGAGAGTCCCGTCATTGCCGCGGGAAGGACAGCATTTTCGTGCTTCCAGCGCCATCTCTACACCGGGTGGCGGCTACGTGATTGCGGCGGCCGCCCGCGCCCAAGGGGTTGAGTCTTGGATTGCCTCACCTTTGGGAACAGGCCCCAACTCGCACGTGATTCGCAGACGCATGGCCTTTGACGACATCGAAACCTTTGTGGCCGCAGTGGTGGGCGACGTGGGGGTGGCGGTGTCAATGGTGGATGAGGGCGGAAAGACGGCTTCCGTCATCGCTCCGGGCGTGGAGTCGGAGACTTCCGTTCAGCTCCTGGACTCAATCGATTTGAATGCCGGAGACGTTGTGCATATTTCCGGTGGGGACCTCATCGGAGGGGCAGAGAAGAACGTCCTCAGGGACTGGGGGGCGAACCTGCGCCCGGGCGTGAAACTGGTGCTGTCGGCGTCGCCCGCGGTAGAACTGGTTTCAGCAGAGACATGGGCGCCGCTCATGCAACGCGCGGATATTGTCACGATGAACATTCGGGAAGCGCAGGCGCTTCGAGAGATCCTCGCCTCCGAGCTCCCCGGAGCTGGCCTCCGTCACATCCTGCGCCCGGACGCCGCGATTGTTCGACGCACGGGTTCGATGGGGTGCGAACTGCAAGCCAGTATGGGGGCGAAGAACGTGCATTTGCCCGCTTACCCCTCCGCCCTTGTCGACACCACCGGAGTTGGGAACACCCACGTTGCAGTGATGTGCGCTTCGATCCTGAAGGGCCACGACCTAGTGGAAGCGTGTCGGCGGGCGAACGCTGCGGGGGCGATCGAAGTGTCCCGGCCAACTGCGTTCCCTGTTCCAAGTGCGGCAGAGATTGAGCAGACCATTAAAGATGGGCGGGTTCCCGAGGAATGCAGGGCGCAACAGTTCGGCCTCTAACCCTCCTGCCCGCCCCGATCTGAGAGTCGGCGCGGCGCGCCAATCCGTTTCGTGCCGCCCCACAGAGTAACGTCTAAGTGCTATGGCGACATCTACTAACCCATCGAAGACGCAGTCATCACGACAGCGGAATTCCTCGAGCGAAAGTAACGGCTCCTCCGCGAAGACGAAAACTGGGCGGGGCGGGACCTCTACCTCGAATGCTGACGAGTCCTCCGGTTCGCAGCCCGGAAAGGTCAAGAACTTCTTTTCCGCAGTGTCAGACGGGTGGCAAAGCATCGACCCCCAACTGAAGCGGGATGCTGTCGCTTTCCTTCTTCTGGCTGCGGCATTCGTGATCGCACTTCGAGAGTGGTTCGACATTTCCGGTGCCGCCGGCGCCGCAATCCACCGGATCGTTGCTGGGACCGTGGGCATATTCGCGGTTGTTGTCCCAGTCGCCTTGGTGCTGTGGGCGGTCGCTCTGTTCCGCGCCAGGAAAGCGCCCGACGCTGTTCCCTACGCGTTTGCGGGAACGTCCGGCGTCGTCATCTCGTTGACCGGGCTGGTGCAGATCGCGAGGGGTAACCCTCCACTGAACCCGTTTGAGGACTTGGAGAGCGCGGGCGGACTCATCGGCTGGGTCTTTAGTTACCCATTGGCGATTCTGCTTTCGGGGTGGGGCGCCGGGTTCGTGCTAGTTCTCCTATTCGTGTACTCGATTCTGGTGGGTACGAGGACACCTGTGAGGGTCGCCCTACAAAAGGCAAAGACTCTGTGGCTGAAGCTCACCGGCGGCAAGGACAAAGCGGCTCCGGAGCCTTCCGGGTTGGCGACCGCTGGAGACGAATGGCTCCAAAAGGAAGGCTCGGATGGCGTGGCTGCCGAGCCTGTCACGCCGGCCAAGAAATCGTGGCTTGGACGCTTGAAGGGTGCCGCAACACCACCGGCCGGAGCAGCCGCTGGCACAGGCAAGGCCCCCGAAGCAAAGGGCAACCAACCCTACTCTCTGGGCGAGGGCGTGGCTGACGTCGACCCCGGTACCGGAGCCTTTACTACGCCTCTCGCCGCTGTCTCGGCCGCCGAAGCCTCAGAAGGAGCCGCAGCCGCAGCGCTGGCCGGCGCGGAGGTTGCCGAAGACCCAGAGACCAGTCCGTCGTATTCAGCAGAGCCTGATCATGACGGCGGCCCATACGGACAGTCGGCCAAAACCCCTGAGCCGCGAGTCACTGTTGTCGCCGCGACAGAAGAGACCGACCAGGGAGAACCTGGCGACGCGGACTTTGCCATGGAAGAGCAGACCTCAAACTACTCTCTTCCCCCTCGAGACCTGCTGGTGCGGGGTGCTCCCCACAAACAACGTTCTGCGGTGAACGACGCGGTGGTTGAAGCTCTCCAGGGCGTCCTGGACGAGTTCAAAGTGAACGCCCAGGTCTCCGGTTTCTCCCGCGGTCCCACGGTTACGCGGTACGAGGTTTCCTTGGGTCCCGGCGTGAAGGTCGAACGCATCACGGCGCTGTCAGGCAACATTGCCTACGCAGTGGCCAGCGCTGACGTACGGATCCTGGCCCCCATTCCAGGTAAATCTGCCATTGGGGTGGAGATCCCGAACGCTGACCGAGAAACCGTTGCACTTGGCGACGTGCTGCGCTGCGGTCAGGCGCAAAGAAACCACCATCCGCTCCTGGTGGGGGTCGGAAAAGACGTGGAAGGTGGCTATGTGGTCACCAACCTGGCAAGGACACCGCACCTCTTGGTTGCGGGTCAGACAGGGTCGGGGAAGTCCTCGTTCATCAATTCGATGATCGTCTCCATTTTGATGCGATCAACTCCGCAAGAAGTGCGGATGATCCTCATCGACCCCAAGCGGGTTGAACTCACCATTTACGAGGGCATTCCGCACCTCGTCACCCCCATCATCACCAATCCGAAGAAGGCATCGGAGGCGCTCGACTGGGTGGTGCGGGAAATGGATGCCCGCTACGACGACTTAGCAGAGTTCGGTTATAAACATATTGACGACTTCAACGCGGCCATCCGCTCGGGTGAGGTCCAGCCACTGCCGGGGTCCAAGCGAAAACTCAAGCCGTACCCCTACCTCTTGGTCGTGGTCGACGAGTTGGCTGACTTGATGATGGTCGCCCCCCGCGATGTGGAATCCTCGGTGCAACGTATCACGCAGTTGGCGCGAGCCGCGGGGATCCACCTGGTGCTTGCTACGCAGCGTCCCTCGGTGGATGTTGTGACGGGTTTGATCAAAGCGAACATTCCTTCACGGCTGGCTTTCGCGACGTCGGCATTGGCTGATTCACGCGTGATCCTCGACCAACCGGGCGCGGAGAAACTGATTGGCCAAGGCGACTCTCTTTACCTCCCGGCCGGCGCGGCTAAGCCGATGCGCGTGCAAGGTGCGTGGGTGAACGAATCGGAGATTCACGAGGTGGTCCGGTTTACCCGCACCCAGATGACACCCGAATATCGTGAAGACGTGATTGCGCCCGCGAAGAAGGCGAGGGTGGCTGACGATATTGGCGATGACCTAGAGGACCTGCTTGAAGCAGCCAAACTTGTTGTGGATACGCAACTGGGATCCACTTCAATGCTGCAACGGAAACTGAGAATTGGGTTCGCCCGGGCTGGGCGGTTGATGGACCTGCTTGAATCAAGAGAAATTGTTGGTCCGTCCCAGGGGTCGAAGCCGCGCGACGTGCTTGTGCCGCCCGAGGAGATCGGTGCTGTGTTGGCCCTCCTCAACGGTGAGGCAGACTCGCTGTACCAGGAAGATCAAGCGGATTTGGGGCCAGAAAACCCCTCGTCGGGGTCCGAACAAGACGCCGAGGTCACTGTTGAAGTGGCCGGCGCCCCGGATGAACAAGAGACGCAGGTGTTCACTCCCGTTCCTGCGGGCGTCGACCATACGGTCAGGTTCGATTCCGGAAAAGGGCTGCCAATATACTGAGTGCACGTCTCCAAGTGACACGGTTTGACAAAGATGGCGGTAGGGTCGGGAGACGGACGCGCCAGACCGGGCGGGCCAAAACGGGCAGGTCACAAATAGACAGGCTAAAACCAGACAGGGTGGTAATCGCGTGAGTGAAACTGCTTCCTCAGCACCGGTGCAGGAGCCATCTTCATGGAATCTGCCAAATGCTCTAACGGGGCTGCGTTTGGTGCTGGTTCCCATTTTCCTTTGGCTTCTTCTGGTTGACACGACGCCGACACGCTGGTGGGCACTGGTTGTTTTCATGGTGGCGGCGTACACGGATCGTCTGGATGGTCAGATCGCGCGGGCCAGGAACCTGATCACAAACTTCGGGAAACTGGCTGATCCCCTCGCCGACAAGGTGATGACGCTGGGTGCTTTCATCGCGCTGTCGATCATCACCGGACACGCATGGATGTGGTGGTTCACCGGGATTGTTGCCGTGCGGGAAATCGGAATCACGATTTTGCGCGAGGTTCTGCGGAAGAGGGGCATCGTTGTTGCAGCGAGTTCCGGGGGGAAGGTGAAGACTGTTCTCCAGATTTTCATGATCTGGCTGATGGTCATTCCGTGGCACACCTTCGCTTCTGGCGTGCTGTTGCAGGTCGTGACAGTTTTGATTTGGATTGTGGCGCTTGCGACCTTGGTGGTAACGGTTGTTTCCGGGCTCCAGTATGTTGTGGCTGCGGCACAGGGCGCCGCGAACGTGGAGCACAACAGCCCTCGCAAGGACGCTCCCGAATCCTGAAGGGTGGCTGGGAACTCTCGCCCAACATCCTCCCAGCCGGGTGCGCTACGTCTTCCATAAACCGCGTGATTTCAATCCAAACTGCGGGTGTGGTATAGAACACGGAAGTTTTTTGGTATGTGGGGCGTTATATAGTTTATGACGATGAATACATATGAGTTGAGCTCCAACGGCTCCGGCAACACCCGGGGCACTCCTTGGGGTGGACGGCAAATGAAGGTAACGCACGGCAAGCGATACGCTAAGGACATGGTCCCCGTAACTAAAGAAGAGCCGTTACTGCGTAGCGAGCTAGGCGATGTTTTGAGGTCGCTGCGTTCGCTTCAAGGGCGGACTCTTCGTGAAGTCTCTTCGGATGCCCAGGTGTCGCTTGGATACCTGAGCGAAGTTGAGCGCGGGCAGAAGGAAGCTTCTTCTGAACTGCTTGAATCAATCGCAAAGGCTCTGGGAGTGCCGCTCTGGTTCGTTCTTCGTGAGGTCTCCGACAGGATGATGGCTCTCGATGAGACGACAGTTCCGGACACGATTCCAGATGATCTGATGCTTTCCTCGATGGCACAGATGCGGTGAAGCAATCCGAGTTTTGGGATGCCCTAGAACAGGTCTTCGGACCTGCTCTAGGGCATTCGCTTGCCCAAGATCTCTACCTGCCGAGGCTTAAAGGGACTGCGCAGGAAGCCCTCGAAAGTGGGCTCACCCCGGATACGGTCTGGGAGGCGCTTGTCGAAGAATCTGATGCGGGCGAGGAGGCCCGGTGGGTTCACCGCCGCCCCCTCCGCAAGAATCGTGGGTAGTGCTGCCCAATAGTTCACGTGTCGAGTTATTGCTCCGCGTGTCGAGTCGAATCGAACGGTTGTTCGAGTAAGCTCGTCCCCAGGCAACTTGATCTGAGTGTTTCCCCAGGAGGGAAGGGGAGGGTCAAAAATGTCGGTGGTCGGACATATCGTTGCTCAATGGTCCAGAGGGATCACGTGGCTCGGAGAGGGTCACGTTCAAAAGAGACCAGCCGTGTAAACCAGCCGGAGAGGCTGCCAAGACAGGAGTAACTATGAGCAAGCAGCGGGTCGCCAAAAACCTGGGGCAAGACCGGGACAAGGCGCTTGAACTGGCGCTGAGCCAGATTGATAGACAGTTCGGAAAAGGCTCAGTGATGCGGCTGGGGGACGACTCTCGTCAGCGGGTCCAGGTGATTCCCACCGGTTCTTTGGCTCTGGATGTTGCTCTCGGAATCGGTGGGCTTCCACGCGGTCGCGTTGTTGAAATATACGGGCCTGAAGCGTCGGGCAAGACCACCGTGGCCCTCCACGCTGTTGCTAGCGCACAAAGGGCGGGCGGCAATGCCGCGTTTATTGATGCTGAGCATGCGTTGGATCCGGAGTATGCGCGGGCACTTGGTGTAGACACGGACTCTCTCTTGGTTTCTCAACCCGATACAGGTGAGCAAGCACTCGAAATCGCGGACATGCTGGTTCGCTCTGGCGGGGTGGACATCATCGTTATCGACTCTGTTGCGGCACTGGTGCCAAAGGCAGAGATCGAAGGTGAAATGGGGGACTCCCACGTGGGTCTCCAGGCACGGCTCATGAGCCAGGCTCTCCGAAAGATCACCGGAGCGCTCTCCGCGACAGGTACGACGGCAATCTTTATCAACCAGTTGCGTGAAAAGATCGGGGTGTTCTTTGGGTCGCCGGAAACGACCACTGGAGGCAAGGCCCTGAAGTTTTACTCGTCTGTTCGCATTGACGTGCGGCGGATTGAGACCTTGAAGGAAGCCGGCGTTCCAGTTGGTAACCGGACGCGGGCAAAGATCGTAAAAAACAAGATGGCTCCGCCTTTCAAACAGGCGGAATTCGACATTGTTTACGGCAAGGGCATTTCTCGCGAAGGGTCCATCATCGACATGGGGGTGGAGAGCGGCATCGTTCGAAAGTCCGGTTCTTGGTACACGTATGACAAAGATCAGCTCGGACAGGGCAAGGAAAACGTTCGCCAGTTCCTCATCGATAATCCGGACTTGGCAGATGAGATCGAAGGGAAAATCCTGGTCGAACTTGGGATTGCTGAGAGTAATGATGTGGCGGCTGGGGGAGAGGATGACTTGACCCCTCCGATTGAACTTTCGAAAGCCGATGTCAAGTAGTCGACCTTCCAAACGTGAAGGGCCGCGCGGAGCCAAAGGTGAAGGGCCGCGAGGAAACGCTTACGATGGTGCGGTTCGAATCCTCGGGGTTCGGGATCACTCCCGGTTTGAGTTGGGTCAGAAGCTCCGGCAACGCGGTTTCGAAAACGATGACATAGATGATGCTCTTAGCCGTTTAGAGGAACACGGGTATCTAGATGATGAGCGATTTGCGCGGCTGGTGATGCGACAGTACTCCGATCGGGGCCGGCGCGGTGTATCGATGCAAATGGAAAAGAGAGGCATTCCCGGAGAGATTTATCGCCCGCTTTTGGAGGAGATTGGGCCGGATGAAGAACACGCTCGGGCGGCCGAAGCGCTTGAGAAACGGACGCGGGAGGTGCCACCACCGGGACCAGAACGGCAACGGTGGAAGGCACGCATGGCTGGATACCTCGGACGCCGGGGGTTTTCCAGTTCAGTGATAATGACGGCACTGGAGGAAGCGGTGGGGCGCGAAGATGACTACTGAATCAGACATGGACGCGCGGGATTTGGTGGATCTGGCGGATGATGAACCCAGCGTCGATGCGCCCGAAGGTGACGAACTGGTGGCGTTGGGTGCCTCCCTTCTAAGCGTGACAGAAAACCGGGGTTGGACCATCGCAACTGCCGAGTCCCTTACCGGCGGCGCGGTCAGTTCAGCGCTGGTAGCAAATGCTGGATCGTCTAAGAGCTTCCGCGGCGGGGTCGTGACCTACGCAACCGACACAAAGGCCGATGTGCTGGGGGTGAGTCGGGACCTTCTGGCCGCTGGTGGTCCCGTGCAGGCAGAAGTTGCGGAGCAAATGGCCCAAAATGTTATTGGACTGTTCGGATCGAATATTGGGATTTCTACGACCGGTGTCGCAGGCCCAACAGACACGGATGACGGACCGGCAGGACTGGTCTACGTCGGCGCCGCATTTGCGTTTCCAACTGGGGAAGCGGTAGAGACCCGCTCCAGGGAATGCCATTTCTTGGGGGACCGGAATCAAGTCCGACGTCAGGCTGTGGCAGCCGCGTTGAAGTGTGCGCTGCGCCTTGTTGACGGCCAGCCCGATTGACTCAACTTCTCGAAAAGTGCTTAGCGAAGTAGGCTCTTGACGATGGAAAACCAGATTTTGCCGCGCACCTACGCTGTTCGAACACTTGGGTGCCAGATGAACCTCCACGACTCCGAGCGAATGGCCGGGCTTCTAGAAGAAGCGGGGTTAGTGCCCGTGGAGGATGTTCCAGAAGCGCAGATGAGAGCGACTGAGGCCGGTGACCTCGGAGCTGACGTAGTGGTCATAAACACTTGCTCAGTCAGGGAGAACGCGGCCAACAAGTTGTTTGGCAACCTGGGCCAGTTGGCGGCAGTGAAACGGGAGCGCCCAGGCATGCAAATCGCGGTTGGTGGGTGTCTTGCCCAGCAGTTGCGTGACGGGATCGTTGAACGAGCCCCCTGGGTTGACGCCGTTTTTGGAACCCACAACATTGACGTGCTTCCGGCACTCTTGAAACGTGCCGAGCACAACCGCAAAGCAGCCGTGGAAATAGAAGAATCGCTAAAGGTCTTCCCCTCCACACTCCCCTCGGTGCGGGAGTCCGTATACGCGTCCTGGGTCTCTATCTCAGTTGGTTGCAACAACACCTGCACCTTCTGCATTGTTCCGCGTTTGCGGGGCCGTGAACGGGACCGGTCACCAGAGGAAATACTGGATGAAGTGCGTGCCGTGGTGAGCGAAGGCTCAATCGAGGTGACCCTGCTTGGACAGAACGTCAACTCCTATGGGGTGTCTTTTAGGGATCGGGGCGCATTTGCCAAACTGCTTCGCCAGGTGGGAACGGTTGACGGTCTGGAACGACTCCGGTTTACCTCACCGCACCCGGCTTCTTTCACCGATGATGTCATAGCGGCAATGGCTGAAACTCCCGCCGTGATGCCCTCGCTCCACATGCCGCTGCAAAGTGGCTCGGACAAGGTTCTGCGGGAGATGCGCCGTTCTTACCGAAGGCAACGCTTCGAAACCATCTTGGACAAGGTGCGGGCGCAAATCCCGGAAGCGGCGATCACCACCGACATCATTGTTGGTTTCCCGGGGGAGACCGATGAAGACTTTGAACAGACCCTGGAAGTGGTGGAGCAGTCACGGTTTTCCTCGGCGTTCACGTTCCAGTACTCGCCCCGACCCGGCACTCCTGCCGCCGCCCGTGAAGATGTCGTTCCGCATGAGGTCGTGGCGGAGCGCTATGCGCGACTGTCTGACCTGCAGAGCCGTATTTCTACCGAAGAGAATATGGCGCTGGTGGGGAAGCGTGTCGAGGTTTTGGTTGCGGAGGGAGAGGGACGCAAAGACGGGGTGACTCGCAGACTGTCCGGACGGGCGCGCGATAACCGTTTGGTCCACTTCGCGGTGCCGAAGGGCGCAGATGAACCTCGACCCGGTGACATGGTCGAAGTAGACGTGACTTATGGGGCGCCCTCCCACCTCTTGGCCGACTCAGGACTTGAGGATGGGGGAACATACTCGGTGCGCGCCACAGCCGCTGGGGATGCGTGGCAACGGAGACAAGACAGCCGCGAAGAACGCCCAAACGCCGTGAACTTGGGCATCCCACTGGTGAGGCCGAACGCGTGAGTACACTCGTTGCGATCGTTGGCCCCACTGCCAGCGGGAAGAGTGACTTTGCGCTGGACCTTGCTGACGCTTTGGGTGGGCCGCCCTCGGTGGAAATCATTGGGGCGGACGCGATGCAACTTTACCGTGGCATGGATGTGGGGACAGCGAAGGTTCCCCAGGGGGAGCGCAGGGGAATTCAGCACCACCAAATTGATGTCATAGATATTCACGAGGACGCCTCGGTCGCCGCTTACCAAAAGCATGCCCGCGAAGACGCATCGACCATTATGGGGGCAGGCAAGACACCGGTTGTTGTGGGCGGCTCGGGGCTGTATCTGCGTGCGTTGCTGGACAAGATGGAATTTCCCGGAACGGACCCGAAGGTCAGGGCACGCTTGGAAGACGAGCTTGTAACTGAGGGTGCCGCGTCTCTACATGCGCGACTGGAGAGTCTTGATCCCAAAGCAGCGGAAAGAATAGATCCACGAAACGGGCGCAGAACAGTGCGAGCTCTGGAAGTCATCGAGATTACGGGCAAGCCTTTTTCTGCGTCCCTACCCGAATATCGCTACCACCAGCCAGCCGTGCAGATTGGTATTTCACTTCCAGTGGAGGTGCTAGATCAGAAGATAGCGGCGCGAACACAAAGAATGTTCGAACTGGGTCTTGTGGAAGAAGTTCAGGGGCTCGCCAAGATGGGGTTGGCAGATACCAAGACCGCCAGCCGGGCAACCGGTTATCGCCAGGTTCTCGACATGCTGGACGGGGAGATCTCGGAGGAGGACGCCAAAGAGGCGATCGCTCTTGCCACCCGCCAACTGGCGCGGAGACAAATCAAATGGTTCCGCAGGGATCCACGGATAACCTGGGTCGATCCTCGCGATGAGGACTCACTGGGACGCGTTCTCCAAACCATTCGTGACCCGCAGAATGCGGAAGCCTTTCTTTGACGCGACCCTGTCCACGTTGAAATTCTGTTCGACCAGCCACTTCGCCAGCGAATCAGCGCCCAGGTTCCGCGCCACCACCAGATACGCCTCCCCATTTTCGCTCAGACGTGAAAGCCAGCGGGAGAGTAGTTGCTGCATCGGTTTCTTCCCGATCCTTACGGGCGGATTAGACCAGATCAGGTCAAAACGCGTGTCGTCAGTCCCTGCTTTTTCGAGGGCGTCCGCTTCTGACAACACGAGAATGTTTTCCAAATTGTGCCGCTCCGCATTCCGCTGCATCAGGTCGAGGGCGCGGTGGCTGACATCAACCGCCCACACTTTTGCCTCAGGGGCCTCCAGGGCCATGTAGGTGGCGAGGGGTCCCCAACCACATCCCAGGTCCAACAGGTTGCCGGAGGTGGGGACAGGACCTACGACGTCGAGGAGCTGCCGGGTCCCAAGGTCCAGTTTTCCACTGGAGAAAACTCTGTCTGAACTCCACAGGCGCACGGTGCGTCCGCGCTGGGAAAGTTCGACTGTGCGAAGCTCATGTTGTGCGGCTGGCTGGTCGTCAGTGAAGTAATGTTCGGTCACGGATCCAACCCTACCGGCAGTCGAAGAGCGAACGCTGCACGCGTAAGCTGGAAGGAGACCAAGGAGACTGATTTGAACAAAGACGACCCCCAAATCTCGGAACCTTCAGAGGTTCTGGAGGACTCGCGTGAAGCGACGCTGCGGCGGGCGGAGGAGGTCGCTGCTCGAATCTTGGCTCGCCAGGGAACGGCGTTGGAGTCGACGCAGGACGCGACCAGGACCACCTCGGATGACTTCCGGTTGGAGTGGGAGGACCGTAAAGCGGTTGGCCGTTCAGCAACGCTGAGCACTGATCTTGATGACGTTTCTGAGGTGGAGTATCGGCAAGTGCGCCTCGAACGCGTGGTGCTGGTGGGTCTGAGGCAAGAGGGGAGCGCAGAAGACGCGGAGAACTCGCTTCGTGAACTTGCGGCACTGGCGGAGACCGCCGGTTCGCAGGTCCTGGGAGGCACGATTCAGCGGCGAGCAAAGCCTGACCCAGCAACTTACCTCGGAAAAGGGAAAGCAGCCGAGCTAAGGGATTTGGTTCGCGATCTTGACGCTGACACAGTCATTGTTGACTCCGATCTTGCGCCCTCACAGCGACGTGGTCTGGAAGACGTGGTTGGCGTGAAGGTGGTGGACCGGACCGCGTTGATCCTGGACATTTTCGCCCAGCACGCCCAGTCGCGTGAAGGAAAAGCGCAAGTCGAACTTGCTCAACTGGAATACCTCCTTCCCAGGTTGCGTGGTTGGGGTGAATCAATGTCCCGACAAGCCGGTGGTCGTGTGGCGGGAGGCGAGGGCATTGGGTCACGCGGACCCGGTGAAACGAAGATCGAACTTGATCGGCGTCGCATCCGAACCCGCATGTCAAAACTGCGTGAACAAATCAAAAAGATGACTCCGGCACGCACCGTGCAAAGGTCGTCACGACGGAGAGGAGAGGTCCCCGCTGTCGCGATTGCTGGTTACACAAATGCCGGCAAATCAACTCTGATGAACCGGCTCACGGGCTCCGACATCCTGGTTCAAGACGCATTGTTTGCCACGCTAGACCCGACGGTGCGAAGGTCTGAAACCCCTGACGGACGTACCTATACCCTCACCGACACTGTCGGATTTGTCAGGAACCTGCCAACCCAATTAGTGGAGGCGTTCCGTTCCACGCTGGAAGAGATCGGCGAAGCAGACGTCATCCTGCACGTCGTGGATGCCGCACACCAAGACCCTGTCGCGCAGGTCCAAGCCGTCAGATCTGTCCTCCAAGACATCGAAGGCTACGATCCGGCGCGTGAACTCATTGTCCTAAACAAGGTCGACCTGGCCTCCCCAGAGAGACTGGCAGTCTTGAGGGCTGCCTTTCCGGGCGCGGTGTCCGTGTCTGCTGAAACCGGCTACGGGATAGAACAACTGCAAGAGGCAATCGGGGAGGCGCTGCCCCGGCCAAGCGTTGAAGTGGACCTGGTGATCCCCTTCGAAGAGTCCAGGCTCGTCAGCGCAGCCCACGAAACCGGCGAGGTCCTGAGCCAAGAATGGTCTGAACACGGCACCCGACTCCACGCCCGCGTAGATAGAGACCTGGCGCAGGCGCTCAGGGAGGTCGCGCTGTCTGTACCCGCGGAACACAGTACGGCTGTGGGTCAAGGAGACGAAGGCGAAGACTCCTAACTTGGGGAACCTATTCGAACTTTCAGAGGCGGTTCTCCACAGAGCAGCACAGTTCAGGGGTGGTAGCCCGCGCCCACAACAACAACGGATGGTTGAAGCGATCTGTGACGCTTTGGAAAATGACCAAAACCTGGCGGTACAAGCAGACACCGGTGTTGGCAAATCCATCGCATATCTGGCCCCCACACTCTCTGCGTTGGCAAACGGTGAGGAGGGCCCCGTCGTCCTGGCGACTGCCACTCTGGCACTCCAACGACAAGTGCTCACAGTCGACGCCGTCGCGGTCACAGACGCGATCAAATCTCTGACAGGCACGCGGGTTGAGGCAGCAGTCCTCAAAGGCTGGTCAAACTACGCTTGCAGGTACTTGTTGGAAGGGGATCCCACCCTCGGATTAGATGAGCAGGAAGAACTTTTCCCGGACCCCTCGTCCCTGATATCCGCCGACGGGAAAACATGGGCAAAAGTCGCTAAATGGGCCGCTAAAAGTCGAACGGGGGACCGGGATGACTTGGACGTTTCCGTGCCCGGGCGGCTCTGGTCCAAAATGTCGGTGTCCCGCAGGGAATGCTTGGGCACGTCCTGCCCTTTTTACGAGGAGTGCTTCGCCAACCTCGCCAGGACCAAAGCGTTCGAGGCAGACTTGGTGGTCACAAACCACTCCGTCCTCGGGATCGCTGTCAACAGTAATCCGGAGGTCATTCCCGAACCTTCCATCCTTGTCATAGATGAGGCACACTCGCTTGCTGACACGGTCCGTCACCAGGGGACGGTGACGCTCACAGAGCGTTCCCTGGCTGCCGTAGCGCGGGCGCTTCGCCCGTTTTCTTCCGAGGCGGGCAACAACATGGAACTGGCTGCTGACCAGTTTGACAGTGCGTTGCGCGCTGCTGGAAAGGGTCTAATGCGTGGTCGAGGGGAGGCTCTTGGTGATGCCCTCGTTCAAATTGGGGAAGCGGCACGCCAGGGGCGCCGCGAGCTACGCGATAAGGAAGCTTCGCTGGCGGTGCAACTGGCTAAGTCTCGGCTGGACTCGGTTCTCGAAGCCTGTGAGGCGTGGGAACGGGACCCAGCATTTATGATCACGTGGAAAACCGAGATGGATTCTGGCGAGGACAGTTTGCACCTGGCCCCACTTAGAGTAGATGACCGGATCGCCGTGGGCCTGGAGGACATGGCGCCGACAATTTTCACCTCGGCCACCTTAGAACTGGGCGGAACGTTTGCTCCCATGATTCAAAGACTGGGCTTGGAACGATCTTTGCGTGAGTATTCGACGATAGATGTGGGAGGCCCCTTCGACGCAAGTAAACAGGGAATCCTCCTGGTTCCACGGGCTCTTCCCGCACCTGGGCGGGACGGGATCTCTGAGGAAGCGTTAGACCTGTTCGTCGAACTGGTGGAAGCAGCAGGAGGGGGAACCCTAGGGCTGTTCACCTCGCACCGGGCTGCGAACGCTGCAGTTGAAGCTTTAAGGGAAAGAACCGACTTTGAAGTCTTAGCCCAGGGCGAGGATTCCATCTCTTCACTGGTTGAACGGTTCCGGGAGGTTCCCGACTCCTGTCTTATCGGGTCACGAAGTCTGTGGCAGGGAGTTGATGTGAGGGGGAGAGCATGCCGCCTGGTGGTGATGGATAGGATTCCGTTTGCTCGACCCGATGACCCAATCACCCAGGCTTTGGGTGAGGCGGCGGAAAAGAGCGGTGCCGGCGGCTTCTTTGAATCGTCCCTCATCCCTGCGAGCCTCCTCATGGCGCAAGGGGCAGGCAGACTCCTGCGCTCTTCTGAAGACCGTGGGGTGGTGGCTGTTTTGGACCAACGGTTGCTGACAAGGAGCTACGGCAAATTCTTGTTGCAGTCAATGCCGAAGTTTTGGAGGACAGACGTGCCGAAGGTCGCCTCGGACGCACTCCGGCGCCTCGCGGATTACACGGACGAAGAAACAGACAACTGAGGCAAGGCTCGGCATCATATCGGCGCGAAGAGACCAGAGCCACATAGAATGGTGGGAGCCGTACGAATAGGAGAAGTCAGTGCCTCTCAATAAATCACCGCTTTCAGCCTCTCGAGGTCGCCCATCTAAGCTCACCGTTGTCGGTGCCGGCGCTGTTGGGACCGCCATCGCCTACTCCGCTGCGATCAAAGGAGACGCGCGCACTGTTGCGCTCTACGACATTAATGGCCCAAAGGTCGCAGCCGAGGCGCTTGATATTGCCCACGGAATCCAATTCACGTCTGTGGGAGCCATTGAAGGTTCAGACGACATCGAGATTTTGAGTGGCTCTGACCTTGTAATCGTCACGGCCGGCGCCAAGCAGAAGCCGGGGCAGACACGCCTAGAACTGGCGCAATCAACGGTTGGTCTTATGAAGACTCTGGTCCCAAGCATGTTCTCAGTGGCCCCGGACGCCGTTTACATGTTCGTTACGAACCCCGTTGACGTTGTCACCTATGTCGCCCTCCAAATTAGCGGCAGCCCACGTAACCAGGTGTTTGGGTCAGGCACTGTCCTTGACACTTCAAGGCTTCGCTACCTCATTTCGAAAGAGACAGGCGTTTCATCGAAGTCGATTCACGCAATGATCGCAGGAGAACACGGAGACTCTGAAGTTGCGCTGTGGTCTAGCGCAGAGATCGGTAACGTGCCGGTCGCTGACTGGGGGCCAACGCTCAACGGGAGGCCGTTTGACGAGGAATTGCGTGCCGAAATCGCACTTGACGTCGTGAACTCCGCGTACCACATCATCGAAGGGAAAGGGGCGACCAACTACGCCATTGGCCTTGCTGCCTCCGCCATCGCAGGATCGGTGCTTAGGGACGAGTCGCGCGTGATGACAATCTCGACTCTCATCGAAGACTGGTACGGGATCTCAAACGTCTGCATGGCGGCCCCCACCATTGTTGGCCGTGCGGGTGCGGGCAGGGTCTTGAACCCACCGCTGTCGGAGAAAGAGCTGCTCGGTTTGCAGAACTCGGCTCAGCAAATCAAACAGGTTGCTGCCTCACTGGGGTTCTGACCTCCTAGAAGTTGCGCCCTCGCGGATTCGTCTGCGGGGGCGCTTCTAGCTTCTATCAACCAAGGGTGGGGCGAGGTCTGCTGCTCTTCTTCTAGGTGTTGAGGGCGTGATGAGGGTTTCACCCGGGCAATCGTCGCCGTCAACTGGCGCGGGCGAACCCCGTTCTCTTCAGGCTGGCGGGTGACGTGCAACGTTGTTAGGAGACCGGTGATGTGGGCCTACGTGCCCAAAATGGACGATGACGTGCGCGGGGGGTGGCTTTGCCTTCACGTCGCGGGAAAACGCCCTGGCTACAGGGCCCGTATGACGGTGACAACGCGTCCGAGGATCACTGCGTCATCTGCAGGTATTGGAGCGTATTCGGCGTTGCGGGGGAGGAGCCACACGTGTCCGTCGGTGCGAGAAAAAACCTTCACTGTGGCTTCGCCGTCAATCATCGCCGCCACAATCTCGCCATTGCTTGCCGTGGGCTGTGAACGCACCACCACATAGTCGCCGTCGCAAATCGCAGCCTCAATCATTGATTCGCCGGTCACCTCAAGGACGAAAAGGGTGCCGGTCCCGGTGAGTCTTGTGGGAAGAGAAAAGACGTCTTCAATGTTTTGTTCCGCTGTCACGGGGGCGCCGGCGGCGATGCGTCCAACCAGTGGCACTTGTGCCAGATCACCTTCGGCGTGCGTTACCGGAACTTCAACGGGCGTCACCCCCGAGGGTTCCTCGCCCACTTTCGGATCAGCGACAGAATGGAAGTCTGCGGTCCGGATCGCCCTGGGACGTCCTGCTTCTCTTTCGAGGAGGCCCATTTTCTGAAGGGCGTCGAGGTGGTGCTTCACCGTCGACGGAGAGGCCAGGCCGACCCGAGCGCCGATTTCCCTCACGGATGGCGGGTAGCCAAATTTGTCAATATTTGATTTGACTACGTCGTAGATTTCGCGTTGGCGTTTCGTTAGCTGGCTCCGCGTGTCGTCCATGGTGCCGTTCTCCATTCCGTTGCCGAGCGGCGTAACTGGCCCGTTTCCGCCGAAATCTCTACTTGAAGGGTATTGCAAAACACTTAGAAATCAAACATATGTTCGAGAGTGTCTTCATTTTGTCGGAGGGTGTTGGTATCGTACAAGCGTTCGACGAACGGATGTTCGAGCGCCGGCGGTAGATGCTTTGGGATGCGTCAAGAGGTAACAGGCAGGGCGGCGTAGAGGGGCACGAAGAAGGGGAGGGTCATGAGCGCAGTTGCAGTTCCGGCAAAGGAAACTGAGCGGAGAGCAGAAGTGGCGGATCGGGGCGGTCGTGCGCCATCCGGGCGGAGACCGGCGACGTACGTGGTTCGGTCAGCGCGTCCGGGGCGCGGAGCTCGTTCTTTTCCCGCGGGAGAAGCGCAGGTTGTGAACCTCGCCGTTGAACGGGAGAGGCGGTCTCGTGTCCATGTTCCGGTTGCGGATGGACTGGATGCGGCGATCAACAGACACCCCGCGGGTAGAGCGGCAAGCGCCGTGGGTCGTGAGGCGCTACCGACATCGAAGGGGGAAAGAGTGCCCGATGCTGTGCCAAGTCCACATTCGCTGCAAGGCGTGCCTACGCCACGTGCCGTCGCCGCTCAGACACTAAGAGATGCGCCTTCGTCTGTCAGGGGAGGCGCACTGCTTCGCTTGATCTCTTGGACAGTGGTGACCATCTTCGTTTTGGCTGCTGCTTTGGGCCTGGGGTTGGCACTACGACCTGAAACCTATTCCGGGCAGACTTGGGAACACACGGTCGCATCGGGTGAGTCTTTGTGGGGGTTAGCAGCGGCCTTGGAGTCCGGTCGCCCTCTGGAGGAAGTAGTGGAGGACATCCGTTCTCTGAACGGACTCGGTGAAGCGACTCTTTACGTCGGGCAAGTTGTGACGCTCCCGGCAGAGTAAGAAGCGTCGACAGAATGCGCAATGGTGGTGGGAGATGCGATATTTGACGGATAATTCCGGCTCGCGGGTGCACGCCACAGTTTGCACAATCCCCAGCTCAAGATACGGTTTCCTTACTGAGGAAGTGGAGGGAACCTTGCGTTGTCCTTTTTGCCAGCACGACGACACTCGGGTCGTAGACACCAGAGTGATCGACGACGGCGCGACAATCAGACGCCGGCGTGAATGCGGGGTTTGCCGCAGGCGCTTCACCACGTTGGAGACATCTAGTTTTTCGGTTGAGAAACGCTCCGGCGTGATGGAACCTTTCTCTCGGGACAAGATCATCATGGGCGTGCGCAAGGCATGTCAAGGCAGGCCAGTTTCGGAGCATGACTTGGCGGTGCTGGCAAGCCAAGTTGAGGAGTTCCTCCGAACATCGGGTCAGTCAACGGTCTCCACCGATGAGGTCGGCAAGGCAATCCTCCCGTTCCTTCGGGACCTGGACGTTATTGCATACTTGCGTTTTGCATCTGTTTACTCTTCATTCCAGTCGCTCGACGATTTCGAGGCTGCGATTGAGGAACTGCGCACCGAACAAGACCCTCAGTAGGGGCGGCTGACCCCCTGCCTAGACACTCAACACTGGGCACTCACACTTGGTTCGCACACTTGGCACTCACACTTGGTTCGCACACTAGGTTCTCGTGCCAGGTGCTTACACTACGACTTTGTACTGGCCGCCCCGGGGGCCAGTCATCCTACGTGTTTCCGGGGCGAAACCAGTCGTTGGCTAGGTGGCTGTGAGTGGGCGCGCTGGGAGCTAACGCGCGCTTGTGTCCGATTCCGGCTCCGGGTTTGAACCTGAGTCATCAACTTGTTCCACGTCGCTTTGGTCAGTATTCCTCTCGGCCTGCACACGTTGGATCAGGGGTGCGGCAGCCTCGGCAGCTTCCGCCGCCACTGTGGCGATTGCTTCCTTTGCAGCGGCGGTTGCGGTCCCAGCCTTCTCGGCGATCTCTGAAACCTGTGAGGCAAGCGAGGGGAAGCGGGATTCGAAACCCGTCTGGAGTTCGGTGAGTTGTTGCTGAACCCTACGGCGCATGACCTTGCCAATTTGTGAGCGTGGTAGCTCTTGAACAACAACGATTTGGCGCGGCAGCGCGTAGTGGGCGATTGACTTCTCAGCCCACTCTCGGATGTCAGCCAAGGTCACAGAAGCGCCTGCTTCCAGAACCAGTGCGGCAACGACGTCCTCACCGCGGCTGCCACCAGGCATTCCAACGACTGCGACATCCTGAATGCCCGGCATCGAGCGAACAGCGTCTTCAACTTGGGAGGGGTAAATGTTGAACCCACCCGAAATAATAAGCTCCTTACGGCGGTCAGCCATGTAGACAAAATCGTCTCTGACCTGCACCAAGTCGCCGGTGTAAAGCCAGCCGTCGCGGAGGACCTCGGCGGTTTCTTCCGGATCCTCGTAGTACCCGTGGAAGACTTGGGGGCCCTTCACGATGAGTTCCCCGATCTCACCTTCCTTCACATCCTCACTTGGATTCTCCGGATCTACGATCCTGATCTCCGTGGAAGGGTAGGGGACTCCGAGTGCCCCAGGGCGCCGGTCTTTCGTCACAGGAGATCCAAGAATCACCGGGGACGCTTCGGTCATGCCGAAGCCTTCGATGACGTAGCCCAGGGTTTGCTTTTCCCAGCGCTCCGAGAGTTCCGCATCAAGCGGCATCGCCCCCGAAAGCGTAAATGACATTGAAGTCAGGTCAACGTCCCAGTCCGCATTCTCTTTCAAGATGCGCTCAAACATCGGGGGGACCCCAACGAAGAACGTGCAGGGAAGTCGTTTCTGGGCCATGAGGATTTGTGGGACATCAAACTTCGGGAACACTGCCAGCGTGGCGCCTAAGCGAATCCCCGACAGCAACGTAACTGAGAGCCCGAACGCGTGGAAGAAGGGGAGGACAGAGTAGAAAACTTCGCTCCCCTCGTGAAGGTTAGGCACCCACGCCACTGACTGTTCAACGTTGGAGCAGAGGTTCTTATGTGTGAGGACCACTGCTTTGGGGGTGCCAGTGGTCCCGCCGGTGTGGATCATAACCGCCGGCTCATCAGCGCGGACTATGGAGTCCCCCTCCCAGGCGATGGCTCCACGGACTTGTTTGTCCCATGAGCGGACCTCGGGAGGGACTTTCGCCCCCAACATTTTCTTGCGCGCACGAATTGATTTGATCGGAAGGTGCAAAAGCATCTGGCTTGCCGGCGACAATTCTTGAGCAAGGTTGACGCCGAAAATCCGAACGTCGCGTTCCAAGAACGACAACTTCGCTATCGAGTTCTCCCAGGCGACCACGACCTTGGACTTGTGGCGGGAGAACTCGTGCTTCAGTTCTCCCTCGGGCGCCATGGGGTTGTGTTCTACGGCCACCCCGCCAATCAAGTTGATGGCGAAAAGAGCGACGATGTGTTGCGGGCAGTTGGGCATCACCAGCGCCACTGGGTCGCCACGACGCACTCCCGTGCCGCGCAATATGGTGGCGGCCTGGCGGACCAGCTTTTCCAGTTCCGCGTAGGTGGTCTTCTGATTCAGAAAGTCGATTGCCACCCGGTTCGGGTAGCGAGCAGCCGTGTCAAGAAGGAGGTCAGTGGTGCGCTTGTCATACGAGTCCGTGTAGTAGGGCACGCCAGGGGCGTAGGCCTTGCGTAGTCGATCAGTAAGCGACATGTGATGGGCTCCGTTCTGGTCTACGTATCCGTGCGGAGACGCTCTTATAACCGAGCTTAGTGTGATCAGGGGATTTGTACCGGCCCCCCAAGAGGCAGGTAGCGGACGTTTATGGAGGCGGGCGAGGATTTGATCAAGTTGATCATCTCTTTGGAAAGCGGTGAGCCGACATCGGTAATCGCGTAGCCGATTGATCCTGAGGTTGCCAGCGCCTGGGATTCAACGTTGACTGAATCCTGCGCAAAAACGTCGTTGAGTTTAGCCATTACGCCCGGGACGTTGTGGTGCATGAAGCACAGACGCCCAACAGGGGTTGGGGAGACCGGCAGCGTCAAGTTCGGCAGGTTAACGCTCATTGACGTGTTGCCATACGCCAAGAAGTCTGTTAACTTCCCGGCGACGAATGTGCCGATGCTGGACTGCGCCTCAATCGTTGAACCGCCGATGTGAGGGGTGAGAATGACGTTGTCCATCATCTGAAGTGGAGATTCGAAAGGTTCCCCGTTTGCCCGCGGCTCTTCAGGGAAAACATCAATTGCCGCCCCCGCGATCTGCCCGGATTCGAGAGCGTCTTTCAGAGCATCCACGTCAACGACGAATCCCCTCGACAAGTTAACAAAGGATGCCCCCGGCTTCATTTGGGCGAACTGTTCAGCCCCGACCAGGCCCGCATTCTGGGGAGCACCATCCACGTGGATCGACACGACGTCGGACTGGCGCAACACTTCTGCCATCGAAGAAGCAGGTTCCGCGTTGCCAAGCGCCAGCTTTTCTTCCGTGTCATAGAAAACGACGCGCATCCCCATCGCTTCAGCCAGAACCGAGAGCTGGGTGCCGATGTTTCCGTAACCGATCAGGCCCAGAGTTCTGCCTCTGAGTTCGTGCGCGTTTTTGGCAGTTTTGTCCCAAATGCCCCGGTGTAGCACAGAGTTCTTAACGGTCATGCGCCGCGTCAGGGAGATGATCATTCCGATCGCTAGTTCAACAACTGAACGCGTATTGGAAAACGGGGCATTGAAAACTGCCACCCCACGTTCGGCCGCGAAACTTGTGGCGATCTGATTGGTGCCGATGCAAAACGCGCCGATCGCTTCAAGCGAGGGGCTGCTGGCCAGTACCTTCCGGCTCACCTCGGTCTTCGAACGAATTCCCAGGATTTGAACGTCGCGGAGGGCTTTGATCAGCGCGTCCTCATCCAAACTTCCGTTAACTGAGCGAACCGTCATCCCCTTTGCCTCAAATATCTGGGTTGCTACGGGGTGTGGGTTCTCAAGAAGCAGTACGTTAGTCACCCTTCGATTGTCCTCTTTCCAGTTTGTGCCAGTGCCTTCGTCCACGCGTCGGGCAACGCCGTGGTGCGTACGCTATGTAACCGCTGTGTTGATCGCGTCATCCCAACGAACAGGTCCCCGGGGCCGCCCTGCAAGATTTCCATGGGCTCAACCAAGATCGTCACGTCGAACTCCAGGCCCTTCGCCCCCACCACGCTCAACACGCTGACCCTGTTTTCAAGTGCGGTGTCTCCGACCGAATCTGCCCCCCAGACCTGACCTCGGTTCGCGGCGACAAGAACCCCGATGCGTCCCGCACCTACCCCCACAGACTCGTCAAGCTGGGCGCTTTCCTCCGCGATCACGGAAGCCACCGCCGACCACAACGGGTCCTGATGCCGCGGTAGGGCCTGGGGAGGCACTGAATTCAGGGCGTCCTCGGACACCGCAACCGTGTCCGCCAGACAGTTCGGGACATCCCGCGCAGACGTCAGAGGGAAGATCACGGGGGAGTGCACCTCCGCCCTGACTTCTTGAGCCAGTTTCGTGATCGTCGAAGGTGTTCTGTAAGAAATAGTGAGAGCCCGCTCATCCTCGAGCCCCTTGGCGGCCGGACCCAACGCGTCATACCAGTTAGACGGAGGGTTGTATCCGCGCGCCTGGTCCAGGTCCCCAACAACCGTGAAAGAACGCGATGGGCAACGGCGCATCAGCGAGTGCCACGCCATCGGCTCCAAATCTTGTGCCTCATCGACAACAATGTGGCCATAGGTCCAAGCCCGGTCTGCCAGAGCCCTTTCCGCCAGTGGCGCCCACTCCTTTTGGCCCCTGGTGTGCTCCGCCAAAATCGCGGCGTTGACAATGCCGCCGCCCAGATCCTGACCTTCAATCGCCTCCTGGACGCGTCGAAGTTCTTCTGCTTCCTCTTCGCGTTGGCGCGTCATGTTCGCGGCGGCTAAGGCGTCCGAGGTTCCCAGCAATTCTTCCAACTCATCAAGGAGTGGGACGTCTGCGATGGTCATCGGAGCATCAGAGCCGCGGGCCACTAAGTCTATATCTCTCTGGCTCAATCCCCTTGCCACGCGGCTGAGCAACGCGGGGCGAGAGTACAGTCGCCGCAGCAAAGCATCAGCGGTGGTTGGCATCCAACAAAGGTTGATTTCACGGCGGATATCTCGCGAGGAGCGAACCGATTCCCGCCACCATGCCAGACTTTCCGGATCAGTGTCTTCCCCCGCTAGTTGCCGGGTTACCTCGTCGACCAACTCCAAAGCGAAACCGTCGCGGGCGACGTTGTGCGGCTTCCCGGAACGACGTGCTCGGGAGCGCGCCTCCTGCACCCTTTCCGGGGTCAGAACCGCTCCCTTGCCATCAACCGTAAAATACTTGTTCTCAGAAGGCAGCCGCTGCAGGTCTCTGACCGCAGCCTTCAACGTGTCGATCCAGGCAAGCTTCCCCTTGGCGTGCGTCACTTCTGGGGTGTCGTTTACCGTGGCGTTCACTCCTGGAACCAGGTCCCCGAGGGTCAACGAAACCACTCCGCTTTCCCCAAGTGAGGGAAGAACCTGCTCGATGTACTTCAAGAAGACGCGTGAAGGGCCAACAATCAGCACCCCAGAACGTTCCAGGCGCTCCCGGTCGGTGTAAAGGAGATACGCGGCCCGGTGCAGTGCGACGGCGGTCTTCCCAGTGCCAGGGCCTCCCTGCACCACGAGCACCCCGCGTCCCGGCTCACGGATAATGGAATCCTGTTCAGCCTGAATCGTCGCCACGATGTCACCCATACGCCCATCACGGGCTGAGGCCAGGGCCGACATCAACGCGCCCTCACCCTGGAACCGGATCCCACGCGCAGATGCGGTTTGAGCGTCAAGGACGTCGTCTTCGATACTGCGCACTTTCCGGTTGTGGGTCGCTATGTGTCGCCTGCGCACCACCCCGGCCGGAGCCGCCGCAGTTGCCTGATAAAACGGGCGGGCAGCCGGTGCACGCCAGTCCACCAGAAGTCGGCCGCCCTCTTCGTCAGGCAGCCCCGCACGTCCGATGTAGTGAGCGTCCCCGTCCACCATGTCGATCCGGCCAAAAACCAGACGGTCTTCAATTTGTTCCAAACGCATTGCTTGGTCACCGTAGTGAGCAGCTTTCGCGTCCCGTTCGGTGCGTGCCTGAGGGGAACCCCACGCTCCTTCTGCCTCCACGTCGCGCTGCAGCCGCCGGTAGTCAGAACGAAGGCGTTCCAACACCGAGTAAGCCTGATCAACGAAAGCTTGTTCGCGAGCAAGATCCTGCTCCAAACCTTCGATATTCTCGCCAGTCGTAGCCACAAGTCCCCTGAATCCCTAAAGTGCCAAGTGTCTATTATTCCCCAGCGTGCGGATGCCTAACCAATTAACGGGCCATTAGAGAAATCATGGCGTGGGGGCGACCACATTTGTTCCCCTCGAAGCGCAATTAGCCCCACTATCCTCGCCCTGCCAGCGGCGCAGCGATACGGTTGTAAGGGCATTGATTTACGACTGCACCGGGAGGGGACATGAGCGACAACAACGAACTGTATGCAAAAGGTCCCGCACACGGCGCGAAGGCCCCGATCCTGATCGCTCACCTGGAAGGTGCCTTGGATGCAGGTTCTGCTGGGACGCTTGCGGTTGTTCAACTGCTTCACAGCCTGAACGCCCAACGCGTCGCCACCTTCGATGTCGACCGGCTGATTGACTTTCGTTCACACAGGCCCGTACTGGAAGTTGAGGAATGGGTAACAACCTCCCTTGCTGAGCCTGAAATCGCGTTGGATTTGATCCACGACGACCAGGGGCAGCCGATTCTTGTTCTGCATGGCCAGGAGCCGGACGCCAGGTGGCTTTCGCTGACCGCAGCGATCGATGAGATTGCCGATGATGCCGGAGTAGAGGCAGTGTTCTCTTTCCATGGCCTCCCCGCGGCGGTCCCGCACACCCGCCCCACAGCCATCCATATTCAGAGCACCGATCGTGATTTGATCCCAGATCAGGCACAAATGGGTGGGGTCGCGAAGATTCCGTCTCCTTACACTTCTTACCTGCAGCACAGGTTGAGTCAGCGTGGGCTTACGGGGGTGACACTTCTTGCCACCGTCCCGTATTACCTGGCGGGCTCAACTTTCCCGCGTGCGTCGTCAGCACTCATACGGAAGCTCGCCGATATGGCGGGGCTGTCGCTCCCAGTGGGTGATCTTGAACGAGGGGCGGACGAGGACGCAACGCAAGTAGAGGAACTCCTAGAACAAAACCAGGAACTCCAAAACACGGTGGAAGCCTTGGAACAGCACTACGACACCATCACTGGGTCGTCTGCGGCGGAGGGAGCGGAACTGGACGCATTCTCAGAGGAATCCGCCCAAGACCGTGACGACGCCATGCGGTTCCCCGGCTGGGAACGGGTGTTCTCAGATTCTGACGATGATGCATTCCCCGAAGCGGAAAAGGTCGGCGAAGAAAGAAATGAGACGTTTGCCGATGCGATCGGTGATGCGATTGAGAGCTACCTGAAGACTCGCGGAAAAGGGAAGCTCCCGGTCGAATCCACCGTTGCAGGTGGAACAAACGAGGATCGGACTGATTCGACTGGTTCCCCCGTCGAAGGCGCCCCAGGTGTCGGCAAGACGCGGCACACTCCTCGTCACCGCGCTCCGAAACCGTGGGAGGCAGAAGACTTGGGCCAGCAGGCCAGGCATGAAAGCCAAGACGAGTCTCAAAAGGATTCGGGAGACGAATCCGAGGACAACCCGCGGGGCGAATCTGAGCCGGAAGCCTAATCTCGGGCAGGTTTCGTACCCGCCAACCAGTTAGACACTTGAACGCCTGTGAAGGCTCGCGCAGGCAGCGGGAGTCGGCGAATCCCCTCGTTTAGTTTCGCCCAGTCCAGGTCATACCCGTCCCACCCCGCTATCGCCAGATTGCCGCTTCGGGCAGAGCGCCACACTTTGGGGTCCGTAATCACCGCCACGTTCCCGAACACGGCGGCCGTGGCGGCAACGTCGTTCTTCCCGGAATTTTGCGGTCCGTGAGCCACATTGGCCAGGTAGAGACCCCCGGGACGCAGACGGGATTTGGCCAGTTCAGCCCACTCAACCGTGGTCAAAGGTGGGGGCGTTGTGTCGTCGAGGAAGGCGTCCCGCACTATCACGTCGTAGGAGGCAGTAGACCCTTCCAGCACTGCGCGGGCGTCACCTACCCGCAACCTGATTCTTCCGTTCGGTTTGATCCAGCCGCTGTCTTTGAGGAAGTCGATGAGTTCGTCGTCCATGTCCACGGCAAGGTGGGTTGAGTCTTGGCGAGTCCTCTCCCAAGCCTTCGCCAAAGCGCATGCGCCAGCACCGGCATGCAACACCCTGTCCCGCGTGGAGAAGGGCTTGGCGGCCTGGAGGAAGATGTCCAGGTGCTGCATGTACTCGAACTCTAAGAGGTCGGGTCGGGCCCCGTCTGACCAGGACTGTTCCATGCCTTTTGAGTCAACCACCAACGCGGACCCCTCATACCGCACGTTGTGTCCCAGTTCGGTGATTATTTGCTGCGGCTGATTTCGCCGGCCTGATGCTTTACCCTTTGCCACACGTAGAACAGTAGCGGACGGAGGAGGACACATGTCTGTTTCAGCCAGGTCCGGCTCCGCGAAACGCAACTGGGGCACCGATGACTCAAACACTCCCATCCTTCACGTCGACATGGACAGTTTCTTCGCTGCCGTTGAACAGGTTGAAGATCCGACGCTTCTTGGAAAACCCCTCATTGTTGGTGGGGTCGGGAACCGTGGGGTGGTGACATCAGCAACGTACGAGGCCCGCGCCTACGGGGTCAAAGCCGGAATGCCGATGGGGCGGGCCCGCTCTCTTTGTCCCACTGCTCTGGTTTTGCCGGGACGCCACTCTTTGTACAGCGAGTATTCGCGCAAAGTCATGGCGATCTTGTCAACCGTCACTGTCGCCTTCGAGCCGATCAGTATTGATGAGGCTTTCTTGGACGTGTCCGGAGCGCGCCGCCGGTTGGGCAGTCCCGTAGACATAGCCCAGCAGTTGCGTGAACAGGTTCGTCAGGAGTTGGGTCTTCCAGCGTCGGTCGGGATTGCGGCAACGAAGTCTGTGGCCAAAATCGCTTCCGCTCATGCGAAACCAAACGGGTGGTTGCTGATCCCAAAGGAGCAAACCGTGCCGTTCTTACACGCTCTTCCCATCGGGGCGCTGTGGGGCGTGGGGAAACAGACTGAAAAGGTACTTACTACGCGAGGGATAGACACGGTCGCCCAACTTGCTCACACCGATGTTAAGGAGTTACGAAGGTGGCTTGGGGATGCTTCGGCGTTCCACCTGCATTCCCTGGCGTGGGGGATTGACGATCGAGAGGTCGGCCCGCGGGAACGTGAAAAATCGATTTCAACCGAACGGACATTCGGAGCGAACATAACCAGACGTGCCGACTTGGAGACCTTCATTTTGGACGCCTCCCACCAGTGTGCGCGGCGGTTGCGAAAAGCAGAGCTTCTGGGGTGGACAGTCACGTTGAAACTCCGTGACGAGAAGTTCCAGACCATCACCCGGTCTCGAACTCTGATCGCGCCCACCGACGTTGGCCGAGTCATAGCCGAGGCGGCGCTGGATCTTTCACGTCAACTACCGCTGCCCCGTGGGGGGATACGCCTGGCAGGGGTCGGGGTTTCGTCCCTTGTCGGGGAGGGAGATGGTGTCCCCGCGCTGTTGGACGAGGATCCCCGCGACCGAAGCGCCGAGTTGGCTATGGACCGCGCAACAGAACGATTCGGGGCCGGTGCGCTCCGCCCCGCTTCGCTACTAGAGAGAAGTGGTGACGCAGAAGGACCACTGCGCGAGCGTCGAGGGTAATCCTTGTAAGATAAGTATGACATCATTAGTAGCCGGTAAAATCGCGAGGCGTATTACGAGGGGAGGGGCGACATGGCACTGTCGGACTACGAAAAACGAGTTCTTGCAGAAATGGAACAGCATCTACGCCAGCAAGACCCAGACCTAGCCGACAAAATGGCGTCCACAATCCCCGCAGACGAAACCCCGGAGCCTAAGTCTGAGCTTTCCCCACGAAAGATCGCCCTGGGAAGCATTCTTGCGGCGGCCGGCCTTGGCGCAGTCCTCATCGGAGTAACAGTGGGTAACGTCGTTGCCACGATCCTTCTGGGAGCACTCGGTTTCGCAATGATGGTTGGCGGGGTGTTGCTTGCTCTGAGCTCAGATAAGAGCTCTGGGAAGGCCTCCCTCTCGGAAACGTCACGTCAGTCACGTCCGTCACCTAAGCCGCGCGTTGACAAACAGGCAGAGCGCCGCAGGCGCTGGGAGAACAGATAATGCGTTCCCGCCGGTTGAGATTCCCTCAGCCAGGCGGGATTTTTCTTCCCTAGGCGCTGTGCCCCCACTTTGCGCCACTTCTTGGCTCGATCGCTTGTGACCCTGTGATGTGGGGTCAAAACATCAACTTTTAGCCACGCCGATAGTCGAACCACACAAAATCACCCCACTTCTCCAAAGGGGCGCTATTTCAAGGCAAAGTCCCTTTTTTGTGGCGGATTTTGTCTTCAAAGAGCTCCTTTGTGGAGCAAAGTGGAGTAATGTGGTGCTTCAAGGGGGTGTGCGGTGTTTCTTGGAACCTATGAGCCGAAGCTGGATGACAAGGGTCGCGTCATACTTCCAGCTAAATTCCGTGAGCAGCTTGCTGACGGACTCGTGCTCACGCGGGGCCAGGAACGCTGCCTCTACGTCTTCTCTGACAAAGAGTTTCATCGGATGTTCCAAGAGCTGAAGAAGGCCCCCACCACGTCTAAACAGGCAAGGGACTACATGCGTGTCTTGCTTTCGGGGGCTTCAGATGAACGCCCCGACCGGCAGGGGCGGATAACCGTGCCGGCACCGCTGAGGTCTTACGCCAACCTGGATCGGGATTTGGTCGTGATTGGCGCGGGGACCAGGGCTGAGATCTGGAATGCCGAAGCCTGGGAAACGTACTTGGCGGCTCAGGAAGACCAATTCGCGGACACTGCGGAGGAAATCATTCCAGGAATGTTCTAGTCCTTGCCGGCGATTCGGTTCTGTGGGTTCTGACTTCACTTCCCCGTTGGCAGAGCACACGGCACCGAATCACTGGCAAGGACAGACGAAGAAGAGGCCGGTGGGATCTCTAAAGAGATGGCCACCCGCACACAAGACGAAAGTCGAGTTAGGGGAGGAGTACGAGGATGGCAAGCAGCCTCGAGGCGGTTCACAAGCCCGTCTTAGTCGAGCAGTGCCTTGACCTCTTAGCTCCAGCTTTCCAAACCGACACCACCTCGTCCCCCCTGATGGTTGATGCGACGCTGGGCCTGGGCGGTCACACAGAGGCCGCGCTCAAACGTTTTCCGACTCTTAGTGTTATTGGGATTGACAGGGACCCCTCCGCGCTTGCGTTGGCAAGTGACAGGCTTGAACATTTCGGCGCTCGGTTTACCCCCTACCTCGGCACTTATGACGAGATACCGGAGGCATTGGGAGGGCGGCTCGCCGACGGGATTTTGATGGACCTTGGTGTCTCTTCCATGCAACTGGACCAACCGGAGCGGGGGTTTTCTTACTCAAAAGATGCGCCTTTGGATATGCGGATGAATCAGTTTGAGGGACGAACTGCCGCCGAACTTTTGAACGAGGAAGACGAAGAAGCCCTGGCGGCCATCATCTGGCGCTATTCCGATGAGAGGTTCTCTCGCAAAATCGCAAGAGAAATCGTGAAGCGTCGGGAAGTCGTTCCGCTCAGCACCACTGGGGAACTGGCTGACATCGTCCGCGACGCCATTCCCGCCCCTGCCCGGCGTACGGGTGGTAACCCAGCCAAGCGGACATTCCAGGCTATAAGGATCGCGGTGAATGAAGAACTCTCCATCTTGGAAGAGGCTCTTCCTCGTGCTTTTGAAAGCCTGCGTGTTGGCGGCCGAATCGTGATCGAGAGTTATCAGTCTCTCGAAGATCGACTGGTCAAGCGAGTCCTAAAAGAGGGGGAGGCTCCCGAGTTCCCTCCGGGCTTGCCCATAACCGCGACACAACTTCAGGTTGGCGAACGACTCAAGCCATTGACACGTAAGCCAATTCTTGCCTCTGACGAGGAAATTGAGGACAACCCCAGAGCGGCTTCTGTACGACTACGCGGTGCCGAACTAATCGCCCCTTGGAGGAATAATGGCTAGCACTGGCGCCCAACTTGCACCCTCGTACGCTCCCACGCGCAGTCGTGGCGGCGTATACCATCCTCGTGTCCGCCCTTCACGAGTCGGGCTGACGACAGAGGGATCCTCGGCCAGAGTTTTGCGGCCCGAGGCGGAAGTGCCCGCAATCAGTCGGCAACTACACGTTGTCGACGGCGACAAGAAAGCGATAAAGGCCTCCGGGTGGTCATTCCTATTTCTCGCCTTGGTCGTGGCGGTTGTTGCGATAGTGCTACCGCTGGTGCTTAATACGCAGATGGCCCAGCGTTCTTACGACATTCGGGATCTGCAGGTCGAGTTGGCAGAGCTCCAGGCACAGACATCGTCTTTGGAAGCCGATTTGTTGGAGGCTTCTTCGTCTGTTTCCCTTGAGGCGAAGGCGCGTGAACTCGGCTTGGTCCCCGCTCAAGCGCCAGGAGTGATCTCTTTGGAACAGGGCACGGTTGAGGGCGGAATTTCGGCATGGTGAATGACACCTCGGCTGAGGTTCCTCAGGAGATTCAGAGATCACGCAAGAGATCAAGGATTATTTGGCTTGGAACAGTATTCGCGTTGGTTGCGTGCGGGGTCCAACTTTTTTCGATCCAGATAGTGCGGGGTGCTGAACTCAAAGAGCAGGGCCGCATCGTGCGAACATCGGCTTCCTCAATTGAGGCACCGCGAGGAACCATTCTTGATGCCAGCGGAAACGTGCTGGTCGACTCCGTTCAGACCTACCACATCGCAGTAAACCAGCGGAACATTCTGGAATACCGTCACATAGAGGATGGGGTAGTTGTTGGAAAAGGACCGGCTGAGGCGGCCAAGCAGTTGGCGCCGCTTTTGGAGATGGATCCTTCTGAACTTGGTGGGATGATGCTTGGGGATTCCACCTACGTATATTTGGACAAAGACGTCGATGCAGCGACGTACCGCGAGATCCGCAAGCTTAATGTTTACGGAATCGAATGGGAACCGAACTTTGAACGGCAATACCCGGGCGGCAACACTGCCGCCACAATAGTTGGTTCAGTGGGCGCTGAGGGGCAGGGGAACAGTGGACTCGAATTTGTTTTCGACGACCTGTTGACGGGTGTGCCGGGCGAAGAGTCTTACGAAATTGGCCCGACGGGAGCCGTGATCCCCGGCGCCAAGATCGTTACTGAGGAAGCGGAGCCCGGAGCGACTTTGCACCTCACAATTGACGCGGACCTGCAACATGCGGTTCAAAGAGAACTTGACGAAGCAACTAAGAAGTACGGAGCTAGTTGGGGTGCCGCAGTGATCTTGGACGTTGAAACGTCCAAAGTGCTCACGCTCGCAGACTCCGGCTCAAAGGACCCTACTGATGGCCCACAGACGTCAAGGGCAGTGCAGATGGTGTATGAACCCGGCTCGGTTGGGAAAGTTTTGACGATGGCGACCGCCCTCGAAAACGGCACTATTACCCCGACTTCTGAGTTCCAGATTTCTGATTCGTACACGATTGGGGAGCACACCTTCACAGACTTGGGGGACTACGGAACCGCGTTGCGCACCGCAACCGGCGTCCTGGCACAGTCTTCCAACACCGGCACCTTGATGATTGGCCAGCTCAGTTCGGATGAGGAACGCTACGAAATGCTCCAACGTTTCGGGTTAGGAACTCTCACCGGGATCGAGCTGCCAGGGGAGTCCGCAGGAATCTTGACGGAGCCTTCAACGTGGGATGGTCGCACAAAATACACCACCATGTTCGGGCAGGGCTATGCGATGACTGCGCTTCAGGCCGCCACCATCGTCGCCACAATTGGTAATGACGGCGTGTATCAGGCCCCACGAGTGGTTGAAGGCTGGACAACGGCGGATGGGGTATACGAGGAGGCCAAGCTTGAGGCGCCGCGACAGGTGCTGCGTTCAGAGGTTGCCTCTACTTTGACAACGATGATGGAGTCAGTGGTTGCAGACCCGGACGTGGCAACTGGTGGTTTGGCGGCAGTAGACGGCTACAGGGTTGCGGCGAAGACGGGGTCGGCAGAGATCGGTAACGGCCGGATCGCGGCGTCAGTGATTGGTTTGCTTCCGGCGGACAATCCTCAACTTGCAATAGCGGTTGTGCTTTATGAACCAAGCCCGGGACTCCTTGCTGGACAAAGCGCTGCGCCCCTGTTCAGCACTGTCGCTTCTGAGGCTGTCAGAAGTCTGGGTGTGGCACCTTCGAGCGAGCCTGCAAGGCTCTTCCCATCCATCCCGGCGTCTGCGACCCAGGAGTAGACCATAGGCGATTCCGAATAGAGTCGAATTTCTGGAATAGTGTGCCCCAGGGCTGAAACGCCGTGGGTCAAGCGAAGTGAGGAGGGCAGACACCGATGCGACGCGACTTAGAGTGGATCACAAATGCCGTAGACGGTGCCCTTGTTGCACCCGACCTGGTTTCTGGTCTGCAGGACCAGCAGGTTGAACTGCGAAATGTCACCACCGATTCAAGGGAGTGCGTTCCCGGCTCACTTTATATTGCCCGCGTCGGGGAGAACGCCGACGGTCACGACTACATAGATTCCGCGGCTCGAAACGGCGCCGTCTGCGCCATTGTTGAAACGCCTGAGCGGGGTCTGCAGATCCCACAGATTGTTGTGAAGGAATCGACGATTGCCCTCGGAGATCTTGCGCGAGCACATCTAGCGGACCTGAGGCGCTCACAAGAGATCAGCGTCGTTGGCATTACAGGGTCGGCGGGGAAGACCACAACAAAAGACCTCCTGGCACGGGTGGGCAAAGCATTTGCTCCCACGGTCGCCCCTAAGTTGTCCTTCAATAACGAGGTTGGTTGCCCCCTCACTGTTCTAAAGGCTGACCGCACAACGCGGTACCTGGTTTTGGAAATGGGTGCTTCAGGTGCGGGACACATCGCGTACTTGACGGACATTGCCCCGCTAGACGTTGCAGTCGTTTTGATGGTCGGGCGCGCTCACCTTGGTGGTTTCGGCTCAGAACAGGCACTGGCCAGCGCCAAAGCAGAACTGGTTGAGGGGCTGCTACCTGGGGGGACGGCAGTTTTGAACCAGGATGATCCACTTGTTTGGGCGATGCGTGCCAAGGTAAACGGTGAGGTTATCGGTGTATCTGCCAATGGCTCGCCGGGAGCCCAGTTGGCAGCAGCTGATGTTGAACTTGATGGAGCCGGGCGACCAACATTCGTAGTTACAACCCCCTCAAACAAAATACCCGTCCAAATGCGGCTGGTTGGAGCGCATCAGGTGTCTAACGCGTTGGCGGCCCTCGGCGCAGCCCAAGCGATGGGCCTTGACCTCTACAGAAGTGCCCGGGTCATCGAATCCGCTCCGCCGGATTCCCCCCACAGGATGGATATCCAAACTTTGCCGCTTAGTGCGGTTAAGGGAAGTGGCGAAGGGAATTTCACACTCCTGGATGATTCCTACAACGCCAACCCGGACTCTATGGGGGCGGCGTTTGCTGTTGCCAGTGAACTCGCCAAAGGGCAGTCTCGAATTCTCATGGTTCTGGGGGAAATGCTGGAGCTTGGCGACGGGTCCACGGCCATCCACCGTGAGGTCGGAGACAAGGCAATGGCAACCAATCCAGCGCTGCTTATCGAACTGAGTGAGGAACCTATCTACGCTCCCGGTATGTCATCCGACACCACTGAGGTCGTGGTCGCCCCTGATCCCGAAATCGCGCATAGGCTTCTTGTTAACAGTTTGCGGGAGGGAGACGTGGTACTCATTAAGGGTTCCAACGGATCTCGATCTTGGGAGGTCGCTGACATGCTTACTGAGGCGGCCAGTAACGTCGACGCAAAGGACGCAAAGTAAAATGATTGGTGTCCTTGTATCGTTCGCGACATCTTTGCTGATAACGCTCTTCGTCACCCCTCTGTTTATCAAATTCTTGGTGAAGCGCGAATACGGACAGTTCATCCGCCAAGACGGCCCAACAGGTCACTTCACTAAGCGTGGAACCCCCACGATGGGTGGGGTGGTAATAATTGCCGCCGTTATGGTTGGGATCCTGGCGGGCTTTGGCTCGTTTGGAGCCTGGCCTGACTATTCTGCGTGGCTTCTGATCCTCTTGTTCGTGGGTTTGGGACTTATCGGTTTCCTCGACGACTTCATCAAGATAAGCAAGCACCGGAGCCTGGGATTAAACCCGTGGGGCAAAATCATCGGCCAAGTCGTTGTTGCAACGGGATTCGCGCTCCTGGCGTTGATACACCCCGACCGGGTTGGTTTGACTCCCGGGTCGATGAAAATCTCCGTGGTGTCTGATTGGGTCATTGACCTGGAGTACTTCGGCCTTGGAGTGGGGATAGTCCTGTTTGTGCTGTGGGTGAACCTTCTGGTTGCATCCTGGTCGAACGCCGTGAATCTGACAGACGGCCTGGACGGGTTGGCAACGGGCGCATCAATCGCGGCCTTTGCCGCATATGTGGTTATCGCGTTCTGGCAGTTCAGCCAGTCTTGTTCGCGAGGTGCGGCAGAACAACTGGGCTGCTACGCAACCCGTGACCCGCTCGCTTTGGCAATCACTTCAGCTGCTGTGGTGGGGGCGTTGATCGGTTTCCTTTGGTGGAACGCTTCGCCTGCCCAGATTTTTATGGGAGACACCGGAGCGCTTGCTCTGGGAGGCATGTTTGCGGGTCTTTCCATCCTGTCTCACACCGAGCTCATGGCCCTCATCATTGGCGGACTGTTCTTCGTGGTCACGATGTCGGATGTCATCCAAATCGGAGTGTTCAAGAAAACCGGTAAACGAGTATTCCGAATGGCTCCGCTACATCACCATTTCGAACTGAAGGGCTGGCAAGAAGTCACAATCGTGACCCGATTTTGGATCATCGCGGCACTGTTTGCCGCAACGGGTGTTGGCCTGTTCTACCTGGAGTGGGTGGCCGCTTCCTGATGCCGCACGATGAGGCATGGGGTAAGACGCCCGAAACGGTCGGTGTCGCTGGCCTGGGGGTTTCCGGGATAGCCGCCGCAACGCTTTTGAGGGGCCAAGGGTATCGCGTAGTCGGCTTTGACCAGGCAACGCGTGAGAGAGCAGATTTTCCCCAACTAGACCAAGTGATCTCCAACGCTGATCCGGAAGCCCTCGCACAAAAGATCGTGGATCAGGGGCTGGAGTTCCTGGTTGTTTCCCCGGGGATCCCGGAATCATCCCCTCTGGTGACCGAACCGAAAGCTGCCGGAGTCGAGGTAATCGGCGAAGTCCAACTTGCCTGGAACCTCAGCGTTGGCAAGGGGCAACCCAACTGGCTGTGCGTAACTGGGACCAACGGAAAGACCACGACGGTTGGAATGCTCGCGAGCATTCTGGAGGCCGCCGGACTTCAGGCAGCCGCGGTGGGAAACGTTGGCTACCCGATAACTGAAGCGGCGTTCCAGGACTTGGAGGCCATGGCAGTGGAGCTGTCATCCTTCCAACTCGCGACTTCCCAGAACCTGCACCCGGCCGCATCAATCTGCCTGAATATCGACTCGGACCACCTGGACTGGCATGGGAGCCGCGACGCCTACATAGACGCGAAAGCCGCGGTGTACAACGGGACCAGGATTGCGCGGTTCTACTTCGCTGACGAGCCCGAAACGCAGAAGATGGCTGAAAACGCCAGCGATGCGCAGGGCTCTTTACTGGTGCCGTTGACGTTTGCTGAAGTGCCTGAGGGCTCGATCGGTCTGGTCGGCGGGATAGTCGTGGATAAGAGTGGGCTACCCCATCTAGAGTTCGATCAAGTTGCTTCTGAGCGGGCGGCTACAAGCACCAAAATCGCTATCGCAAACTTCGCTGAGATTCCGTTACTCGCTGGCGCCATCCAGGAGGATGCGGGTGTGAACGATCCTTTGGTACGGGACGCATTGGCAGCGGTGGCCCTCGCTCGGGCACAAGGCGTGGCACCCCAGGCGATCCAACAGGGGCTGACCCAGTTCCGGCCCGACGCACACCGCCGGGAGCCGGTGGGGGAGTTCGAGGGGGTCCACTGGGTCAACGATTCCAAGGCAACGAACGTGCACGCAGCCATCGCGGCGGCAAGCGCTTCACCCGCGGGACACCTCGTATGGATCATGGGTGGGGATGCCAAAGGGCAGGATTTGCGTCCTTTGGCTGCGGCAGCCGGCCTCTTGGCAAAGGCAGTCGTGGTCCTGGGCGCGTCGCCCGAAGCGCTTCAGACGCTGCTGAAAGAAGAGGCCCCAGAAACACCCCTGGTTGTGATCTGCGAAGATGAGGAACCCCGGAAGTTGATGGGGGATGCTGTGCGCGCCTGCGCGGAATTTGCTGCGGCGGGCGATACCGTGTTGCTAGCACCCGGGTGTGCGTCTTGGGACCAGTTTGCTTCCTACGCTGAACGAGGCAGCCTGTTTCGCGAGGCGATCAAAGAAATGTACGCGATGAAAGGGAAGTAGCGATGACTCCCACCGCGAACGCTTCATCGCAGGAAAACCCCTCGTTCGACTCATACACAAGTGCGGGGCGTGCTCCCAGGCCCCCTCGTCCACGTACCGCGAAGCCGCCCACCCACGACGACACGCCCCCGATACCCCGTGCGCGCACTAACGATTATCGGGTTGCCGCCGACCACGTTGCCCCCGCGCAAGCGAAGCCGGCGAAGGAATTCGTCTCCGAAACACCTTCGCCTGCGATCAAGGGGCGGCAACGGAACTTTGATGGCGGTTCCAACACGCATGCCCCTGAGCGAAAGAAGAGCTTCAGGTTGCCGCGGCTCCAGTTCGGGCGTTCTTCAGATCCTGCGGCCTGGAACCCGGTGACCACGTATTACCTCATTTTGGTGCCAGCACTTCTGCTTGGGGTGTTCGGTTTGCTCATGGGGTTCTCCGCGACCTCGGTTACAAACATTGCTCAGGGGGTCAACCCTTACGTGCCTTTTCGCCGCACGCTCCTGATCGCGCTTGTTGCTCTTGCTGTCGCTATCGGTTCAGCCATGATCCCCCCTCGGATCTGGGACCGATTGGCTGTCGCTACTTTCGGGGTGGCGTTGATGTTGCAGTTGCTTCTCATCCCGTTTGGGGTTGGCGAGGGCGGCAACGTGAACTGGTTGCCGATTCCGGGCACGGGGGGCCAGATGATTCAGCCTTCAGAGTTCCTCAAACTCGCAACCGCGTTGGTGCTGGCGCGCGTGCTTTCTAGCACTTTCCAGAAAAGAGATAGCTGGAAACACATTCTTTTGGCCGCCGGAATCCCCTCGGCGTTGGCGATCGGTTCGGTCATGTACGGGGCGGACATGGGGACGGCCCTGATCTTTGTCGCTCTGATCCTAGGGGCCCTGTGGGTGGCGGATGTGCCGGCCAAATGGTTCGGCATTGTTGGGTTGGTAGTAGGGGCAGCATCAGTGTTCCTAATAGCCATCAGCCCATCTAGGACCCGACGGGTTATCGAGTTCCTTCCAGGCTTCGGATCCGAACCTTCAACTTCGGCACCCACGCAAACAGACCACGGTCTTTGGGCGCTGGGCTCCGGAGGTCTTACGGGCTTGGGGCCGGGGGCTTCACGAGCCAAATGGGACTATTTGCAAGAAGCGCACACCGACTTCATCTTGGCGATCATTGGGGAAGAATTCGGGTTGCTTGGAACCCTCACCCTTCTCATCGTCTTTGGCGCTCTAGCGTTTGGTGTTTTGCAACTGGCAGGACATGCGCGGAGTAGGTTTGTGCGAATCGCGTCCGGTGGAATCGCTGCCTGGCTCATCGGACAGGCCCTGATCAACGTCGGCACTGTCACCGGCTTGGCCCCGGTGATTGGTGTGCCGTTCCCGTTGGTTTCGTACGGCGGTTCCTCGTTCCTCTTCACCGCGATGGCGGTCGGTGTGTTGCTATCTTTCGCGCGTTCCGAAGCCGGCATGACTCGCGCCAGCAAACTCAACGCGGATACGGGCGGCAGGGACCCTAGGAAACCCCGTCGACGAAAAGCCAGAGTCGTTGGGGACGTGCCCGGCTCAAATTCGCCTTACCAAAACCGTAGACCCGTGAAAGAAAAACAAAGGGCGACTGACACTAGGACAGCCAACAAGAAAATGAATAACCGAGGTTGGCGCCCTTCCCCAGGCAATCCATCCACGAAGAAAAAGAGTCACCGGGACTCCTCACAGGGAAAGCCGCAGGAGGCATCCTGACATGGACCTACATGTTGCATTAGCAGGCGGTGGGACCGCCGGACACGTGAACCCACTCCTAGCCACGGCGCACGCGGTGCGGGCAAGGGGCGGCCGGGTGACGGCTATCGGAACCGAACAGGGACTGGAGACAACTCTGGTGCCCGCGGACGGGTTCACCCTGGAGTTCGTTCCGAAAGTCCCCGTCCCGCGGCGTCCAACCCCGGAACTACTTTCTCTTCCAACGCGGCTCAAAGGGGCTGTAGATCGCGCTCTCGAGATTCTTGAGGGTGTTGATGTTCTAGTTGGCTTTGGTGGGTACGTTTCCGCACCCGCTTACATTGCGGCGAAACGGGCGGGCATACCGTTTATCGTTCAGGAGCAAAATGTGCGGCCAGGGTGGGCAAACAAGCTAGGCGCTCGTAACGCCGCAGCCGTCTCCCTGACTTTCCCGGAAACAGAGCTAAGAGCCCGTGTTGGGATCACTAAGGTGACCGGGATGCCGCTGCGGCGCGCAATCATGGAACTTGCCGAACAACGCAAGACTGCCGAGGGACGGCTGGCAGCACGCGAAGTTGGTGCCCGCATTTTCGGACTGGATCCGTCCCTACCCACGCTCCTGGTCACCGGCGGCTCCCTGGGCGCTCAGCATTTGAACGAGGTGATCACGCAGTCTTCAACGCGGATTCGCCATGGGATTCAGATCCTTCATGTGACAGGTAAGGGGAAGTCAGCCGAAGTGATCGCGGCGGCCGCAAATCCCAAAGTTAAATACAAGTGGGAAGTTGTCGAATACTTGGGGAACATGGATCAGGCAATGGCCGCCGCTGACCTGGTTCTTTGCCGGTCGGGTGCCGGAACCGTTTCAGAATTGGAGGCGCTTGGCCTGCCTGCTTTCTACGTCCCCCTTCCCATCGGAAACGGTGAGCAAAAGCTTAACGCGGCTGCTCAGGTCCACGCTGGCGGGGCGTTGTTGGTCGAAGACAAATACTTCACCGTCGCCACGTTGGAACAAACCGTGATTCCGCTCCTTGTTGACTCTGAGCGGCTGGAGCGGATGGGGGAGGCCTCACGTTCGGTATCCCCGGGCGACGGAGCACAGTTGCTTGTCGATTTGATTGAGATGGTGGCATGAGCGTTTCCATAGATTCCACCTCCACCGGATCCGGGCTGCCCGAATCATTCCACCTCATCGGGATTGGCGGATCCGGAATGAGTGTTGTCGCACGCCTGCTCGCTGCCCAGGGCGCAGTTGTGAGCGGTTCTGACCGCCAGGATTCTGACTTCCTGAAAGGTCTCCAAGAGATTGGGATTGACGCCTATTTTCCCCACGGGAAAAAAGACTTTGACCCCAACGCCACAGTGGTTTTGTCTTCGGCTATCCGCCCGGACAACATCGAGTTGGTTACCGCGAAGGAACGAGGACAGCGAGTCATACACCGCTCCGAGGCGCTCGCGCTTGCGGCGAGGGGACAGGAGTTTATTGCGGTTGCCGGTGCTCACGGAAAGACGACAACTTCGGCGATGATCGCGGTCGCTCTCCTTGAATCTGGGGTTGATGCTTCATTTGCTATTGGCGGGTCTGTGACAGGGGTGGGGTCTGGGGCGCGGAGCGGCAGGGACATTTTTGTCGCCGAAGCGGATGAATCAGACGGATCTTTCCTGAACTACAGTCCCTCAATTGCTTTGGTCACAAACATTGAAGCGGACCACTTGGACACCCATGGCTCGGCAGAAAGCCTCTTTCACGTTTTTGAGTCTTTTGTTGATCGTATTGTTCCCGGCGGCTCGCTGATCTGTTGCGGGGAGGACCCGGGGTCAGCGCGGCTGGCCGCAGAGATGCGGGAACGGACCGACTTGAAGGTGCTGACGTATGGCCGGCCCGACAGGTGCGCGGACGCTCCGGATGTTCGACTTGAGTCGGTGCAGGTGTTGCGCAATGGAATTGAGGCAGAGCTGGCTAGTTCCTGCTTCTCCTCGGACTTCGCCAGAGTCCCTTTGACATTGCAAGTGACGGGTGAACATAACGCAGTGAACGCGGCGGGCGCGTGGACAACCTGTGTGGCAGCGGGGGTCCCCCTGAAGACTGCAGCGGAAAGCCTGGCTAGTTTCCGGGGCGCCGGTCGGAGGTTCGACTTCCAAGGCACGGTGGCGGGGCGCACACTGATCAACGATTACGCGCACCACCCGACCGAGGTAGCCGCGGCGATACACCAAGCACAGTTGGTGGCAGATGGTGGCGACGTGGTGGTTGTGTTTCAACCACACCTCTACTCGAGGACCAAGTCCTTCGCGGATCGGTTCGCACAGGCCCTCGCGGAGGCGAATGGAGTTGTGCTCGCAGACATTTACGCGGCGCGTGAGGACCCCATGGATGGGGTCACTTCCGCGCTCATTGAGGATGCGGCGCCCCCGGGGGTCGATTTTGTTAACGCAGGTCCCGTGGCAACGGCCGCGCGGTTGGGCGCAGAACTCACCAAACCCGGTGATGTCATGGTGCTCATGGGGGCGGGAGACATCTATCTGGAGGCCGGGCCGGTCCTTGAAGCCTGGGCTGGCCTGGAGACCGATGCATCATCGTTGATCCCTGGGGGAGGCGATTCCTCGGCAAAGGAGGCTCCGAGGGATGCGCGGGAGGGGAGCCGTTGAGCTACTCGCGTGGGTCGCGGCCCCCGCGCCCGACATCTCGATCGGCTTCCAAGCCCAAATACAGCTCAACTGCGGGCGGTGAATCTGTTTCAAAGGTGCGGCGCGCCGCTGCTGGACGAACGCCTGAACCCACGCCTGAACTCGAGTCTGAGTTCGCGCTTGATGCCTCACCTCGACCCGCACCCAGAGCCGCGTCTGAACCGGTGCTTGCAGAAACAGTCGACTCGCACGGGTCAGCGTCCAGCGGGGCAGGAGTACGTCACGGTGTAACAAGGGACGTCGCCACAGAGCACCCTAAAGTGATCGGTGCCGGGACCGTGAGCGCAGCCACGGGCAAAGATTTGCAAGGTCCCCCCGTCAAAGTTGGGCCGGATGGGCTTCGACCTGCTGGTCAAGGAACCGCGGGTGGGGACGATGGGGTTGCTGAGTTCAGCAAGCGGCTTGCGGAACGGAAGCGGGCGAAGCGGAGACTTTGGGTTGGTCGGGCTGCCGGGTTTCTTGCAATCGTCGCTGTACTTGGAGGTTTGGCGTACTTAATTGGGTGGTCGGCAGCGTTTGGGGTGAAACAGGAAAACATAGACATTGAAGGAGCCCAATCAGGTCTCCAACAAGACCAGGTCGTCGCCACCTTGCAGCCCTACGTTGGCACGCCCCTCATCAGGGTTCCAGTGGGCGAGGCGGCAGATGAACTCCGTGACCTTCCTTTCGTGTCTGAGGCTTCCGTTTCACGGGCATGGCCCACTGGCCTCACGGTTTTGATCGAGGAACGCCTCCCAGCAATGGTTGTGCCCCAAGCAGACGGCTACCAGGTTGTGGGGGCTGATGGCGTGGTGATTGAGAGCGTCCCAGAACCTGTTGCAGGGTTGCCTACCATCGTGGTTGCTTCGACCGATCCCGAAAACAGGCAGGCTCAGGCAGCAGAGGCATTCGGGATCTGGGTCATCATTGAAGACATCTTGGGAGATCGAGTGGCATCGATCAACGCGGACGGATCAGACTTCACGGTTTATCTGACGGGTGGTGAGGAGATCATCTGGGGCACCTCGGATGACAGCCTCCTCAAGGCAAGGATTGCAGAGATTTTGCTGAGCGAGAGAGGAGCCACCACCTACGATGTTTCCTACCCTCCCCGTCCCAGCACCAGGTAGCGGCCCCCGCGTTCCATAATTCGTTATCGGCTTGCCAAGATTAACGACCGGTTGCGCAGGTAATTCAGTGTTGAAGCCGCGGTCTTTGGGCGGGCCCTCGTACTTAAGCGGGGTTCTTTGAAGAACCGGCGACACACCGGAGGGGGTGCTTGCTCCGGCAATGTCGGAGCCCTACCGTTTGGGCGCTAAACCGACCAGCAAACTCAACCTTCAACTTGAACTTGAAGGTTTCTCAGTCCCCGGGGAGAATCTAGTGGCAGCACCGCAGAACCACCTTGCAGTCATCAAAGTCGTTGGCATTGGCGGTGGTGGCGTTAACGCCGTGAACCGCATGATCGAAACAGACCTGAAGGGTGTTGAGTTCATCGCGATCAACACGGATGCCCAGGCTCTGCTCATGTCTGATGCCGAAACCAAGCTCGATATTGGCCGTGAACTGACACACGGTTTGGGAGCAGGGGCAGACCCGGCTGTTGGCCGGAAAGCGGCAGAAGACCACGAACAAGAAATCGCTGAGACCGTAAGCGGTGCGGACATGGTGTTCGTTACTGCCGGGGAAGGCGGCGGAACCGGGACGGGAGGCGCCCCCGTCGTTGCGAAGGTTGCACGGGCAGCAGGTGCCCTCACCGTGGGAGTGGTGACGCGCCCCTTCTCATTCGAAGGCAACCGGAGATCGTCCCAGGCCGATGCGGGGATTGACGCTCTTCGGGAAGAGGTAGACACTCTCATCGTCATTCCAAATGACAGGCTGCTTGAGATTTCCGACCAGTCCATTTCTGTGTTGGATGCGTTCCGTGCGGCCGATGAAGTGTTGCGCTCCGGTGTACAGGGCATCACCGAACTGATTACAATTCCGGGCCTGATTAACGTTGACTTTAACGACGTCAAATCTGTCATGAAGAATGCGGGCTCCGCACTCATGGGGATGGGCGGCGCGACTGGCGAGGACAGGGCATTGCAGGCCGTGGAGACAGCGATCTCTTCGCCGCTGCTTGAAGCGTCCATTGAGGGCGCCCACGGCGTCTTGATCTTCTTCCAGGGGGGCCCGGACCTGGGCATGATGGAGATTCAGCAGGCCGCAACACTGGTGCGTGAAGCAGTCCACCAGGAGGCCAACATTATTGTTGGCGCAGTGATTGACGATGCTCTGGGTGACGAAATCAGGGTGACGGTCATCGCGGCAGGTTTTGACCAGAGTCCTCGTGAGGTAACAGGCAAGGCTGCTCCTGCAAAGCGTGCTGCCGCCCCGGAGACAGCGGCACCTCGCCCCGAAAGCCGGTCCCATTTCGCTGAGGAGGCTCCGCTGGCGCAGGCTCCCGTTGAACGGGTCGTTGTGACAGAGGAAGCCGAGGAAGAGGAATGGGCGCCTCGGAGACGCACTCGGATGGCCCCTTCGCATCGGGTACAGCCGGAAGTGCCAACCCGCACAGGGGCTATTCGTGCTCCCCGTGCGGCGGATTTCGAATCTGTTGACGCGTTGATCGAAGAGTCCAGCTCCGGAGGGTTTGAGGCACCTCGGGTTTATGACGAGGCGGATTTGGATTCCGACCTAGACATCCCGGATTTCTTGCGCTGATAGAGCCGGAGGAACACCCGGGGAGGCACACGCACGGTTCTCGGCGTGTGCCTCCCAGGTTTAATCCGTTGCTGCGTTAATGTTAGAAAGCGAAGCGCACCCAGCCGACCAACGTGGCTAGATACGTGCGGAGAATCCAAGGAAGGACTAGAGATGGCGCAACGGTTCAACCGCGCAATGGAACTGATGGGGTGGCGTGTTCCCTCGGAGGAGTCCCCGGAAGAGGAAATGCCGGAATATCAGGAGAGCGAAGTTGACGTTCATGAGTTCACGTTGCAGTCCTACCCCGGAGGTCAGATAGAAGTTGAGCCTAGGCCCGTACGTGCGGCAACGGTCCGCAGAATCGTCACCTTCCACCCCCAGAGTTTTGAAGATGCACCACTGATTGGGGACGCCTTTCGCGAAGGTGTGCCGGTGATCATGAATCTAACTGAGCTTCCGCACGCGGAGGCTCGCCGACTGGTGGACTTCGCGGCGGGCATGGTGTTCAGCGTGCGGGGAGAGTTTGAACACGTTACTTCCAGGGTGTTCCTGCTGGTTCCGAAAGACATAGAAGTGAGCTCCCAGGGACGTTCGGCCCCCGGTCGCATGTTCGACTAGGGCACTTCCGCCGGTAGAGTGCAGACGTGTTTTTCATATTTGTCGGATCTGTTCTTGCGTATGGTGCCTCGATCTACGCACTCATTCTGTTGGCGCGCGTCGCCTTCGACTGGGCGCGGATACTAGCCCCTAACTGGGTTCCAAGAGGGATTGTGCTTGTAATTGCAGACTGGGTTTACAAGCTCACTGACCCTCCAATCAAGTTCCTCAGGCGCTACATCCCCCCGCTACGACTTGGAGCTGTTGCGTTCGACGTCGGCTTCGTGGTCCTCTTCGTGGGTGTCGCTCTTCTGGGGCGTTTGGGGCAGGCGCTGGCGACAATCGGCTATATGCACACGTAAATTGCTCTTGCAATCGGCCTTCAAACTCCATCAAACGGACAGAAAAGATGGTGCGGGTGTGAAAGTTGTTGCTATTGGTGCACAATGGACCAGTCCCGTCCGCTATTATCGAGATGGCAGAAAACTAAGCTTCAGCCTTTGCAGATGGACCGCGAGTGGTTAGCGGCGATCGCAGAACTGAACGGAAACCAGGGGTGAACAACATGGCGCTTCTTACCGCCGATGATGTGCTTAACAAGAAGTTTCAGTACGTCAAGTTCCGTGAGGGCTACGACCAGATCGAGGTAGATGAGTTCCTCGATGAGGTTGTCGCTACGATCTACTCGCTATCTGTCGAGAATGCGGAGCTGAAAGAAAAACTGGAAGCCGCGAACCGTCGTATTGCGGAGCTTTCGTCTGAGGACGCGGACAGGCCTGCTGCCCCCGCCCCAGAGGTTGTCGAAGTGGAGCCTGTGGTTGAGGAAGAGGTAGCCGTCGAAGAAGTCGCTCCTCCCGCTCCTGTCGTAGAAGCTCCCGCAGATCCGAATAGTGCAGAGGCAGCAGCCTCGATGCTTGCCCTCGCTCAGCGTCTCCATGACGAATACGTCGATGAAGGACGTGAAGAAGGCGAAAAGATTGTCTCTGATGCCCGCTCGCAGGGTGAGTTGATCGTCGCTGAAGCAGAGAACAAGCGCTCGGAGATCCTCGACCGGCTTGCATCAGAGCAGCAAGAGCTTGAGCAGACGATCAACAACTTGCGTGAATTCGAAACGGACTACCGCAGTGCGATCTCCACTCACCTTCAGACCTTGCTGAAGCAGGTTGACCAAGCACCCGGCAAGGAAGACGATAACTGAAATCGTTTTTCTTGAGCCGCCCCACGCCGGTGGCGGTGTGCTGGTGCCGCTTGCGCACAAGTGACTAAAAGATGTCCCGCCCAGTTAGCATTCTGGGTGGGACATCTTTGTGAGAGTGCAAACCGTGTAGGCGCTTGCTGGCCATGAGGCGATACCCTTGTTCCGTTGATTGTTCCGCTGTCTTTTGAGGTCTCCTTTTGAGTTCTAACGAAAACACCTTGCCAGATCCCAAGCCGGTTTCGTATCGTCCGCAAAGCCGTAGCGCAGACGAGTATGATGCCCGGCCGGGTAAACGAGGCTACTGGTGGCTAGTCTTTGTCGTGGCAGCCGTGGCTGTGCTCCTTGACCAACTGACAAAATGGTGGGCGTTGGCAAACCTGACGGAAGGTGTTCCCAGACCCTTCCTCGGTAACTTCATCACTTTGCAGCTGGTGTACAACCCGGGTGCGGCATTCTCGATGGGCGAGGGCAGCACCTGGATCTTCACGGTTTTGTCCGCGCTGGTCATAGGCATTTTGATTTGGTATTCCTCCAGGGTATATTCCCCGATTTTGGCGGTGATCGTCGGGCTCCTAATGGGTGGGGCCTTTGGCAACTTGATTGACAGACTCTTTCAGCCTCCTGGGTTTGCGCGCGGTCACGTAGTCGATTTCCTGAACTACAACAGTTGGTTTGTTGGAAATGTTGCTGACATTTGGATTGTTGTAGCGGCCGCCGCGTTGGCGCTGTGGTTGCTTGTGCAATCGGAGCGTTCGAACCCGAAGGAGTCGGCGAATGTCAGTGTCCGGGAAGTCGGCGACAAAAAGAAGTGAACGACATCAGGCTGATTAACGTTCCCGGAGGCATGCACGGTGAACGCGTAGATGCGGCGCTGAGCAGGATGCTCGGGTTTTCCCGCTCCAAGTGTGCCGAACTGATTGAGCTGGGACACGTAACCATTGATGGGGTGCCCGCGGCGAAGTCAGACAGGCTGGTTGAGGGAGCGGAGCTGGAGATCCAGCTCCCGCCAACGCAGAAGGTTCCCGAACCAACCACTGACTTAGAAATTTTGTACGAGGATTCCGACATCGTCGTCATCAACAAACCTGTCGGCGTTGCTGCTCACACCGGCCCGGGATGGGACGGCCCAACAGTCCTCGGATCGCTTGAAGCCGCAGGGATTCCCATCTCTACCTCGGGTCCTCCCGAGCGGAAGGGGATAGTGCAGCGGTTAGACGTGGGAACCTCGGGCGCCATGATGGTTGCGAAGTCGGAGGTCGCCTACTCTCGTCTGAAGCACGCTTTCCGCGAAAGAGAGATCAGCAAGACGTACCACGCGCTGGTTGAGGGACATCCGGATCCCGTGAGAGGAACCGTTGATGCACCGATAGGTCGTCACCCCTCAAGGACTTGGCGGATGGCAGTCTTGGAGGGCGGAAAAAAGGCTGTCACACACTATGACCTTTTGGAGTTGCTACCGGGGGCCGCACTGCTGGAAATTGACTTGGAAACGGGGCGCACCCACCAAATCAGGGTTCACATGGCCGCGCTGGGACATCCTTGTGTCGGTGACGTGTTTTACGGGGCTGACCCCACTCGAGCGAAGAAGCTGGGGTTGGAGCGGCAATGGTTGCACGCACGCGAATTAGAATTCCGGCATCCCGTTACGGAACACGTGGTGAAAATCGAAGCCCCATACCCTGATGATCTGGTCGTCGCTTTGAAGAAACTGCAGAATTTCGATGGCTAACAAGGATCTCGTCTACCGGAAGGTGTCGTCTCCGGAAGACATCTTGGGGCATACCGCCGTGCGCTGGGACGTGTTTGTGACAGAACAGGGGGTCGCACCTGTCTTAGAGATTGACGCTCGCGACTTCGCTCCCAGCACCGTTCACATCGTTGCAGTAAACAACGACGGTGAGGTCATTGGTGCTGCTCGACTTCTTCCCGATACTCAAGGGGAGCCTGGGACCTCGAAGACGTTTCATGTGGGACGTGTGGCTGTCAGGCCGAGGTGGCGAGGAAAAGGCGTGGGCGAAGGCATAATGCGTTTTGCCGGGGCCGTCGCCGAAGAGTCAGGTTACCGGGGAGAAGCAGTCGAGCTTGTCCTTGACGCCCAGGTTGATGCAGAGGGGTTTTATCGCCGGTTAGGTTACGAGCCGACGGACAGAAAGCCTTTCTTTGACGCGGGAATCTTGCATCAGGAAATGGCGAAAACGACGTGGGGAACCCGCTGACGTAGCCGATTTTTCGCGTCGACGCGCGAAGTTACTCGACTCTCGTGGATAGATCAGATCTGACTATGCTGGGCACTATGTCTGCCAAGAAGTCATTTGCTCATCTCCACAACCACACCGAATATTCGATGTTGGATGGTGCCGCGAAAATCAAGCCAATGGTGGCTGAAGCGAAACGGTTAGGGCAACCCGCGCTGGGGATAACGGACCACGGCTACCTCTTTGGGGCGTACGAGTTCTACCGCGAATGCGTCGATGCCGGCATCAAACCCGTCATTGGTTTGGAGGCATACGTGACCCCAGGGACGTCACGGTTTGACCGAACCCGGGTGCGGTGGGGTGAGCCGTGGCAAGCCAAGGATGACGTGTCTGCGCGTGGCGCCTATAACCACCTCACGTTAGTCGCGGAGACCACTGAGGGCATGCACAACCTGTTCCGCATGGGAACCGCCGCCTCCATTGATGGGCAGATGGGGAAGTGGCCGCGGGTTGACCGCGACTTGTTGGAGCAGTACCACGAGGGCTTGTTTGTGTTCACTGGTTGCCCCTCGGGCGCAGTGCAAACTCGAATGCGCCTGGGGCAGTGGGATGAGGCGGTGAAAGAGGCCGCGGAGCTTCAGGACATCTTCGGCAAAGACAACTTTTATGTTGAGCTCATGGACCACGGGGCAGAAATCGAGAAAGTGGTTGCCGCCGATCTCCCACGGCTAGCGAGACTACTGGACGCACCCATGGTGGTCACCAACGACTCTCACTACGTGCTTGAGGAGGATGCGAAGACTCAGGAGGCGCTTCTGGCGATCAACTCGAACGCCCGCCTCGATGAACCACCCATACATGAAGGTGGCACGCGTTTCACTTTCGAAGGCCACAGCTACCACATTCGTTCCACAGAGGACATGTACAACGTGTGGGAGCGGGACCATGAAGACGCTTTGCGAGCCACATTAGAAATCGCAGAACGCTCAAACGTTCACTTCCGGACGACTCGTGACGGGGCGAACTTCATGCCGCGTTACCCAACCCCGGAAGGTGAAGACGAAAATTCCTGGTTCATAAAGGAAGTGGAACGTGGCCTTAGAGCCCGTTTCGGCGCGAACGTGCCAGCTCACGTGCGGGACCGCGCAGAGTTTGAAGAAAAAGTCATCCTCGACATGGGGTTCCCAGGCTATTTCTTGGTGGTGGCGGACTTCATCAACTGGGCTAAACAACAGGGAATCCGGGTTGGGCCGGGCCGCGGATCAGGGGCCGGGTCCATGGTTGCTTACGCGATGGGAATCACCGAACTCAACCCCATCGAACACGGCCTGCTGTTTGAGAGGTTCTTGAACCCCGAACGTGTTTCAATGCCTGACTTTGACGTTGACTTTGATGAGCGCAGGCGCGACGAGGTCATTGACTATGTGAAGGCAAAGTACGGCGACGACCGTGTCGCCCAAGTTGTCACCTACGGAAAGATTAAGTCCAAGCAGGCGCTGAGGGACTCGGCCCGCATCATGAGCCGGGACTTTAAAACCAGCGACGAGCTCACGAAGGCGCTACCTCCGGATCTCATGGGCAAACCGATGCCACTGTCGGGAATCTTTGATGAATCGCATCCCCGATACAAGGAGGCTGCAGAGTTCAGGAAACTCTTCCAAGAACGCGAAGATCTGCACGACGTGATCGGTATGGCTCAACGGTTGGAAGGCCTGACACGCCAGTGGGGGGTTCACGCCTGCGCGGTGATTATGTCCAGCGAATCCCTGGTTGATTCGATCCCGCTAATGCTGCGACCTCAAGACGGCGCGATCATCACCCAGTTCGAGTACGCGGTGTGTGAGGAACTTGGCCTTTTGAAGATGGACTTCCTTGGCCTAAGGAACCTAACGGTCATCACGGACGCGCTTGAGAACATTCGGTTGCGCGGAAAAGAAGTCCCACAGATTGACGCCACGGCCATGGATGACCCTGAGACCTACAAGTTGATGAGCCGGGGCGAAACCCTGGGCGTATTCCAGTTGGAAGGCTCAGGAATGCGCGAAGTTCTGCGTCTGATGCAACCGGACAACTTTGAGGACGTTTCCGCTGTCTCCGCCCTGTACCGGCCGGGCCCGATGGGGGCTGGTTCTCACACGAACTATGCGCTCCGTAAAACGGGGCGACAGCCGATCACCCCGATCCATCCGGAGTTGGAGAAGCCCCTGGAGGAGATCCTCGGCCCCACCTATGGGCTGATTGTTTACCAAGAACAAGTCATGCAGATTGCCCAGAAGGTTGCGGGCTACACGCTTGGACAGGCGGATATGCTCCGCCGCGCCATGGGCAAAAAGAAGAAGGAGATCCTGGACAAGGAGTTCGAACCTTTCAAGAAGGGAATGCTTGAGAGGAACTACTCCGAGGGCGCGGTCAATGACCTGTGGGCCATCCTGGTGCCGTTTTCTGACTATGCCTTCAACAAGTCTCACTCGGCCGCCTACGGAGTCGTTTCCTACTGGACCGCTTACCTGAAGGTTCACTACCCGGCCGAATACATGGCGGCACTTCTGACGTCCACAGCGGGAAACACAGACAAGCGTGCGCTCTACCTGGCTGAGTGTCGTCACATGGGTATCGAAGTTCAAAGACCGGACGTCAACCTGTCCTACGGCCCGTTCACAGCTGATGAGCAGGGAGTCCGTTTCGGACTATCGTCGATCCGTAACGTCGGCGTGAACGTGGTCGATGGAATCGTCAAGGCACGTCAGGAGAAGGGAGATTTCACTTCTTTCCAGGACTTCTTAGACAAGGTGCCCGAGGTGGTCTGTAACAAGCGCACCATGCAGTCCCTGATCCGCGCCGGCGCCTTTGACGGTTTCGGGCACAGCCGCAGAGCCTTGTCGGTGCGAAGCGATGACGCGGTTGATTCTGTCCTCGGACTGAAACGGAACGAAGCAAGCGGACAATACGATTTGTTTGCGGGTCTGGGTGGGGTTGACTCTCCTTCCTCGTTCTCCATTGATATTCCGAACATTCCTGATTGGGACCGGCGCGAAAAGCTGGCACTCGAACGCGAAATGCTGGGCCTCTACGTCTCAGACCACCCTCTTCGTGGTGGGGAGCGTGCGTTGGCGCGGCACCAGGACATTCAGATTGGGGCCATCAAAGAAGACCCGCAACGTTTCGACAATAAGCGGGTGAAGATTGCCGGCCTGGTGACAAAACTTGACACGAAGATCAACCGGCAGGGTGCGCCCTGGGCGATCGCGACCATTGAGGATTTCTCTGGTTCGATCGAAGTGTTCTTTTTCCCCAGGCAGTACGAGAAGATACAGGAGATCGTCAAGGGCGACCGAGTTGTTCAGGTTGTTGGGCGTGTAGGAATACGCGACGACGCAGTCTCCATCACCGGGCAGCATGCTGAAGAGATCCAGATTCACGACCGTTCTGATCTGCCCCTTGAAATCATGCTGGATGCTTCCCAGTGCAAGCCAAGAACGTTGCGGGAGATCAGGGAGATGCTTGTGGCGCATTCCGGGCCAACACGGGTGCGTGTGAAAGTAAAAGACCAGCTGCGTTCCACCACCATTGATCTGGGCGAGGAGTTAAGCGTGGATGTAACGTCTTCCCTTTACGCCGAACTGAAAGGGCTGTTGGGGAGCCAAGCAGTCAAGTAATGGTCCTGCAGGTGGCGGGGTGTTTTGACCGGGGGCTGTCAAGCGGGGCGGGGCAGCCGGTCACGTTGCGGTCGAAACCCCGAAAACTGCGATGAGCCTTCTAGGATTGTGGCCGTGAGGATTCTGGATTTGCGTGGCGCGGACAGCAAGGATGCAGCGAAAGCCTTGCCGCGGCCCAAGGTCGATATTTCTGCTGCTCTAAAGGTCGTGGAACCAATCATGGAGCAGGTGCGCACCGAGGGTTCGGTGGCGCTCCACCAGTTGGATCTCCGCTTTGATGGGGTGGACCCGAAATCTTTGCGGGTGCCGCAAAGCGCGTTGGATGCGGCGCTGGCGGCCCAGCCCCCGGAACTGACCGCCGCGTTGGAGGTCTCCATCCGCAACGCACGTGTCGGTCATGAAGCTCAAGTCCCCACTGAAACTGTCACAGAGGTGGTGCCCGGCGGTTTTATTTACCAGCGTTGGGTGCCGATCAATCGTGTCGGACTCTACGTGCCGGGCGGTTTGGCCGTGTATCCCTCCTCGGTCGTAATGAACGTCATTCCCGCCTTGGTTGCAGGCGTGGACTCGCTGGTTGTTGCCAGCCCTCCCCAGAAAGAATTTGGGGGACTTCCTCACCCAACCATCCTCGCGGCCTGCGCGATGCTTGGGGTCAAAGAGGTCATCGCCGTAGGGGGAGCGCAGGCAATAGCGGCCATGGCGTACGGTTTCACCGAAGGGGACTACACCTGTCAGCCCGTCGACAAAGTAACCGGGCCCGGCAACATTTATGTTGCAGCGGCTAAACGCGCCGTGCAAGGAGTGTGCGGCATTGACTCCGAAGCGGGCACAACAGAGATCGCTATCCTGGCTGACGCCACAGCGAACCCCGATTTCGTCGCAGCCGACCTGATCTCACAGGCAGAGCATGATCCCGCTGCCGCCGCTGTCCTCGTAACCGACTCGGAAGACTTGGCGGCTCGCGTTGCCAAGTCCTTGGAATCTCAAGTTGCGAACGCCCCGCACAAGGAACGTATCGGTCAGGCCCTCGCCGGCCCCCAGTCCGCGATCGTGCTGGCTGAGGACCTGGACCAGGCAACCCAGATCGTTGAGGCCTACGGCCCCGAACACCTTGAAGTTGTGACGGCAGATGCTCTGGCGCGAAGCATGAGCATCAAGAACGCGGGGGCGATTTTCGTTGGTGACTATGCGCCCGTGCCGCTAGGAGACTACGTCTCGGGTTCCAACCACGTTCTTCCCACGGGCGGAACGTCACGGTTTTCTTCCGGATTAAACACGACGACTTTCCTGCGAAGCGTAGAGGTCATTGACTATTCCAGGGAGGCGTTGGACTCGGTCACAGATCCGTTGATCACGTTGGCTGAGGCTGAGGGGCTGCCCTCGCACGGTGCCGCCGCGAAACTACGTCGCGAGCATAACGTTCTCAAAGAGGGGGACGAGGGCGAAAGCATTTCCCTCCCCGTGCGCGAAGACCTTCGGCAGGTGGAACCCTACGGTGCTCCCCAGTTGGACGTGCCGGTGAGGTTGAATGTGAACGAAAACCCGCATGCACCCTCCGACTCGGTTGTGAACGCAATCGGGGAGGCTGCTCGCAACGCGGCTTCACGGCTGAACAGGTACGCGGACCGCGACGCCTACGAACTGCGGGCGGCACTGGCCAAGTATGTTTCCGAGGAAACCGGCGTAGACGTGCACGCCGATCAAGTGTGGGCCGCGAACGGATCCAACGAAATCATGATCCAGTTGCTCCAAGCGTTCGGAGGGCCGGGACGCATGGCGCTGGCGCTGTGGCCGACGTATTCCATGTACAAGGAGTATGCCCGCGACACCAACACGGGGTGGCTACTGGTAGGCGAGGACGATCCGGAAGGGGCAAGCGTAGACGCGTTGATCACTGCGATGCAGGAACACTGCCCCGCAGTGGTTTTCGTTCCCAGCCCCAACAACCCGACCGGGACCGCAGTACCGATTGAGGATCTGCAACAGATCTTAGATGCCGCCCGCTCAACCGGGCCGGTGCGCAGGTTCAACCTCCCCCCTGAAGGGGACAGCAGGCGCACTACGCCGCCACCTCCAGCCAGTGGAGCGCCGGCAACCTTGGTGGTGGTGGACGAGGCGTACTCAGAGTTCCGCGACCCCGGTACCCCCTCGGCACTCGGACTCTTGGACGACAATCCGCACCTTGTGGTGACCCGAACAATGTCCAAAGCATTCGCTGCTGCAGGACTGCGGGTCGGATACATGGTGGCCTCGCCCAAAATACTCGAAGAGGTACTAAAGGTCCGCTTGCCCTACCACCTCTCTTTGCTCACTCAGGCGGCTGCGTTGGCAGCACTTGACCAGGCCGACGCGCAACTGGCGCAAGTACAACAGATACGCGAACGAAGAGAATATGTTGCGGGGCGGCTGCGGGAGATGGGCCTGAACGTGTTCCCCTCCGCGTCCAACTTCCTTCTCTTTGGCCCCTTTGAAAACCCCGAGGGCACTTGGCAGACCCTCCTGGATCAAGGCGTCCTCATCCGTCACGTGGGACCAGCGGGACATCTGCGCGTTACAGTTGGCACTGAGACCGAGAACGAACTTTTTCTTAGTGCGTTAGAGGAGACACTGTGAGACACGAAGACCGCATCGAAACCGTTGAGCGGAAGACCAGCGAGTCAAACGTCACCGTAACAATCAACCTGGATGGCACGGGAAAATCCAACATTGACACGGGGGTGCCGTTCTACGATCACATGCTCACAGCCCTGTCGAAGCACTCCCTGATCGACCTTGACATCAAGGCCGAAGGAGACATCGAAGTCGACGCCCACCACACTGTTGAAGACGTGGCGATCACGCTGGGACAAGCGTTTGTGGGAGCGCTGGGAACCAAGGCTGGCATCAGGCGATACGGCGTTGGCTTCGCGCCTCTTGACGAATCCCTAGCGCGTGCGGTTGTCGACATCTCCGGACGCCCATACGCGGTCATTACCGGCGAACCTGAAGAGCAGAACTGGCAAATCATCGGCGGACACTTCCCGGCCACTCTTACCAAACACGTTTTTGAATCTTTCGCCTCCAACGCCGACATTTGCCTGCACGTAACTCTTCTCTACGGCCGCGACCCCCACCACATCGTTGAATCTCAGTTCAAGGCCCTGGCGTTGGCACTTCGAGAAGCAGTTGCCAGGGATCCTCGAGTCGAAGGCATTCCCTCCACAAAGGGGCAGCTGTGAACGACCCGAAGGAACCCCAGCCCGGAGATATCGAGCCTTCAGAAGACCCCCTGGGTGACATCGACGCCGAGTTCCGGCAGATTATGGAGGCAGAGAACCTGGTTCCTCAAGGTCGCTGCATCGCAGTGATCCTTTCACCAGTTGACTCCGCTGCCGCGCTGTCCGCTGCCCTGAACATGGTGGGGGCATCTGCGGAGGTGGTCCCGGCTTCTCGGGGTTCCGCCGTCTACATGGATGTTCCGCAAGAAGGGGCAGAGGACGACGAGGAAGCCTCCATGGCCGCCCTCCTGGGCGACGACCGACCGCTGCCAAAGCAAGTGGTGAAAATGGCAGAGTTGGTTTCTAAACTTGCCAAAGGCGGGGCTGTTGCTTTGACCTCGTGGACCTCCGACAGTGATGCGGGACTGGTCGGGAACATCGTCGCAAAAAGATTCGTGAACGGTAAAGCAGAAGAGTCTCTGCCCTCGGGGCTTGTACTCGCCCATCTTGACTTAGGGATTGAGGACCTACTCCTTGGTCGACTAACCCCGGCCGAGGTGAAAGACTCCTACGGCAAAGGACGCTGGACCGGATGGTTACGCGGCCCCGGATTCCGCGGCTGAACCGCCCAGAAAGCACCAGCCGTAACTACGCGATCACCGCTCACGCGGCCTCGCCACCTGAAGACCGAATGCGATTGTAAAAGAAACGAATCCTGGGAGGTTCAATGCTCACCTTGCTTCCGGCCATTGACGTTGTCGACGGGAAAGCCGTCCGCTTACAACAGGGACAGGCGGGTACCGAAACCGAATACGGTGATCCCCGCGAAATTGCGAAACAGTTCGAGGCCGCGGGAGTTTCCTGGATTCACCTGGTGGACCTGGACGCCGCATTCGGCCGAGGCGACAACACCGACATGCTTGCAAACCTGATCGCTGAATCCGAGGTGCAGATCGAACTGTCGGGAGGGATCCGCGGCGAAGACTCACTTCTGCGGGCGCTTGACCTTGGTGCGTCACGGGTGAACTTGGGGACCGCTGCCCTCGAGGATCCCGAGTGGACCGAATCCGCTATCCAACGTTTCGGGGACAAAATCGCCGTAGGACTGGATGTTCGTGGAGACACGCTTGCGGCCCGCGGTTGGGTCAAAGAGGGCGGTAACTTGTGGGACGTGTTGGTGCGCCTCAACATGGCGGGTTGCGCCCGGTATGTTGTGACCGACGTGCAACGCGATGGGATGCTCAACGGCCCCAACCTGGATCTTCTGGAGCGCGTCTGTTCCCGCACGGATGCGCCGATCATCGCTTCCGGTGGGGTCTCTTCTCTCAAGGACCTAGCAGCCCTGCGCACGCTAACTCCCATCGGGGTTGAAGGGGCGATCACGGGCAAGGCTTTATATGCTGGTGCCTTCACGCTTGAACAAGCACTGGTGGTTGCGGAGGGTCCTGCCGATGAGGCCACGGCGCTTCTGGAAAGTTTGGGCGAGGGCGAGGAGTGAACGAGGGGTAAGCCGCAAATGAGCCAACACCCAATTCCCCAGGAACTAACCGAAAATCAGCGGGCGAAATGGGCCCAACGACTCCGGATGCCTAACCCTGACCGCTCAGACGTTGGCCAAGAGCTGCCTCTAACAGGCCAGGCTCTGAATACAAAAGTGCAATCAGGAAAAGAAGCCGCGTCCAAAGTGGTTGCTTTGGTTCGGGCGCTGGGGCAGGAGCGCCTGGTTGTCGCGGTCCCTGTGGAAGCACACCCGGAATCGCCCGACCACGCACCGGTGGACCTTGGCGGTGCAACGCCACCACCGTTGAACCTGGTCGAAGGGCCAGTCGAAGGGCCA